>Ga0256840_1000073_pt1 | contig 83143 bp, 71 predicted proteins | sample 355202metaG_FD_185969 | JGI IMG/M metagenome (GOLD analysis project Ga0256840, IMG submission 185969) | Hydrothermal vent microbial communities from Mid Atlantic Ridge, Atlantic Ocean - 355-202 | ecosystem: Environmental > Aquatic > Marine > Hydrothermal vents | place: Atlantic Ocean: Mid... | reverse complement strand
AGATTATAATAAGCCTTTCTCTGCAAAAGAAAGACTCTCACCATCACCAATGATGATGTGATCTAAAACGCGAATATCAACAAGTTCAAGAGCTGACTTTAATCGTTGAGTAATATGTTGGTCGGCCTGACTAGGTTCGGCAATTCCTGATGGATGGTTATGGCTAAAAATAACCGCGGACGCATTGTGAGCTAACGCTTGTTTAACAACTTCTCTCGGATAAACACTGGCGCCATCGATAGTGCCATGAAACAATTCATCAAATGCAATTAGCCGGTGCTTATTATCAAGAAATAGACAGGCAAAAACCTCATGAGTGTAATGGCGTAGTCGCTGTTGTAAATAGAGCTTGGTGTCACTTGCATCGTTGAGTGATATTCCACGAGAAAGTGTTGATTTAAGATGACGGTGACTCATTTCTAACACCGCTTGGAGTTGCGCATATTTCGCTGGACCTAGGCCGTGTTGTTGGCAGAACTGTTTTTGGTCAGCTTCAAGCAAAGCGCGCAAACCACCAAAGGTCGTCAGTAATTCTCTAGCGAGATCTACAGCAGAAATTCCTGTGACACCCGTTCGTAGAAATATAGCGAGTAACTCTGCGTCAGAGAGCGCTTGTGCACCGCGCTGTAATAACTTTTCTCTAGGCCGCTCATCTGCTGGCCAATCTTTAATTGCCATTTATCGAATCCTTTCTCTATGGTGGAGGCTAATACGTTACAGTCTGTTTTTAACAAAAACAAGCACTTATTTTGAATTAAATGGGCAAAAATAGTATTATGTTCGACCCTTTTATACGATGAAAAACATGGCCGGTAAACTTTTTATTAGAACCTTTGGTTGTCAGATGAATGAATATGATTCATCAAAAATGGCAGATGCATTAGCAGAATCTCATCAACTAGAAGTAACTGATGTGGCAGAAGATGCTGATGTGTTATTGCTGAATACGTGTTCTATCCGCGAAAAAGCACAAGAAAAAGTGTTTCATCAGCTTGGCCGTTGGAAGAAATGGAAAGACGATAAGCCCCATTTAGTGATTGGTGTTGGCGGCTGTGTCGCTAGTCAAGAGGGCGATGCTATTCGTCGCCGTGCGCCGTATGTTGATCTGATCTTTGGCCCACAAACATTACATCGCTTACCTGGCATGTTAGATGACGTGAGAAAGAGCCATCAACCGCGCATTGATATTTCATTTCCAGAAATTGAAAAATTTGATAATCTGCCTGAGGCAAAAGCTGATGGGCCGACGGCATTTGTTTCGATTATGGAAGGTTGCAGTAAATATTGTACTTTCTGTGTAGTGCCTTATACGCGAGGCGAAGAAGTCAGCCGACCTGTCGATAAAGTATTAACTGAAATTCGCGGCCTTGCCGCACAAGGTGTGCGTGAGGTGAATTTGTTGGGCCAAAACGTAAACTCATATAGTGGCGAATTAGATGATGATGGAACTGCCGATTTAGCACTGTTAATCCATTATGTTGCCGCTGTTGATGGTATTGATCGCATTCGTTTCACCACGTCTCATCCGGTTGAATTTTCAGATAGTTTGATTGAAGCTTACGGCGAAGTACCAGAACTAGTAGACCATTTACACTTACCCGTGCAATCCGGTGCCGATCGTATTCTAGCGATGATGAAACGTGGCCATACGGTATTGGAATATAAAGCTAAAATTCGCAAACTACGTGAAGTGCGCCCTAATATCAGTATGTCGAGCGACTTTATTATTGGTTTTCCCGATGAACAAGATGCTGATTTTCAAGCAACAATGGATTTAGTCAATGAAATCGGCTTTGACCATTCATTTAGCTTTATTTATAGCGCCCGCCCGGGCACACCCGCCGCGGCATTTATTGATTCAGTGTCTGATGATGTAAAAAAAGATCGTTTAAAACAAATCCAAACGCGTTTACTTGAATTAGAAGCGGGCCACAGTCAAGCGATGTTAGGCACGACACAACGTATTTTAGTTGAGAGCATCAGTGATCGTGTTGATGGTGAAATGAAAGGCCGCACTGAAAATAATCGCTCAGTTATTTTCACCGGAGATAAAGCATTAATGGGCAAATTTGTAGATGTGAATATTACAGAAGCGTATAGTAATTCTTTACGCGGCGAACTGCTTGCCGATACAATCATTTTATAGGAAATTGAGTGGTCACTACATCCCCTTCGTTAGATAGTATTAGTTTTGAACTTAGCCCCGCAGATAATCCTCGTTTAGCCAACCTTTGTGGCCATCTTGATGAGCACTTGCGCATGTTAGAGCGGGGCTTCGGCGTGGAAGTGAATAACCGCGGCATTAAGTTTCAGATCATTGGTAAAGCCGATATCTTGCCAAAAGTGCAAGAGGTGATTCATCAGCTTTATGCTGAAACGGCACAAACAGTGTTGGTACCTGAGCAAGTTCATTTAGCGATCAGACAAACAGGTGGCATGGATACGATTGCAGAGCCTGAGCAAAAAGAGGTGATGATTAAAACCAAGCGAGGATTGGTGAAAGCGCGTGGTCAAAATCAGCAAGCTTATTTACGGCAAGTGATGACCAATGATATTAGTTTTGGCATCGGCCCCGCAGGAACCGGAAAAACCTATTTAGCTGTGGCGTGTGCGGTTGAGGCGTTAGAGCGGGATTTTGCTCGTCGGATTGTATTGGTTCGACCCGCGGTTGAAGCCGGCGAGAAGCTGGGTTTTTTGCCGGGCGATTTAACGCAAAAAGTCGATCCTTATTTACGACCACTTTATGATGCGTTGTATGAGATGCTGGGTTTTGAACGTGTCGCTAAATTAATCGAGAAAAATGTGATTGAAATTGCGCCTTTGGCTTATATGCGTGGCCGAACCTTAAATGAATCATTTATTATTTTAGATGAAGCACAAAACACGACTAGGGAACAAATGAAGATGTTTCTAACGCGCTTAGGCTATAGCTCAACGGCTGTTATCACGGGCGATATTACCCAGATTGATTTACCCAATGCACAGATGTCAGGCCTACGCCATGCAATTGAAGTCTTAAAAGATGTCGATGGCATTGGCTTTACTTTTTTCCAAGCTAAAGATGTAGTGCGTCATTCTTTAGTGCAAAAAGTAATTGTGGCTTATGAAAATGCGGAGCGCTCAACTCCGTGACAGTGATTGTTGATTTGCAAAATGCGAGTGAAGGTGATGTGCCTGAACTCAGCCATTTTCAACGCTGGGTTGAAGCTGTAGTCGATAACGAGGGCTCTGATTCTTTCGATTGCGAGTTGAGTATTCGATTAGTTGATGAAACAGAAAGCGGAGAACTGAACTCGACATATCGAAGTAAAACAGGACCGACCAATGTATTATCATTCCCCTTTGATTCAGTTATTGCCATGGAACCTAGACTATTAGGTGACTTGGTTATTTGCACGAGTGTTGTAGAAAAAGAAGCGTTTGCGCAAAATAAGGTAATACAAGATCATTGGGCACATATGGTGGTGCATGGTTGTTTGCACTTATTAGGTTATGATCATATAGATGATGATGAAGCAGACGAAATGGAAGCATTAGAAGTAATAATTTTAAAATCACTGTTAATTAGCGATCCTTATCAGGATCAAGGTGACATTAAATGAGTGAAACGCGATCGAGTAGAATGAAAAAACACACTTGGTTACAAAAGTTAGGCCGGTTCTTTTGGGAGCCACAAGATTTAGAACAGGTGATTGACTCCCTGCGAAGCGCCTCACGTCGACACGTTATTGATGCCGAGACACTGGCCATAGCCGAGGGTGCGCTTGGCGTCTCGCAACTTCATGCTCGAGATGTGATGATCCCCCGTTCGCAAGTGGTGATGGTTTCGAAAGATGCTTCTGCAGAAGAAACATTGAAACTTGTTGCAGAAACCGCGCATTCGAGATTCCCTGTTATTGATGATGACCGCGATGATGTTATTGGCATTTTGTTGGCAAAAGACTTATTGGCCGCAGTGATTACATCCGGCGACTTTAATTTTAATCTGCGTGAAATATTGCGCCCCGCTGTTTTTATCCCTGAAAGCAAACGCTTGAATATATTATTGCGAGAGTTTAGAGCGCGTCGTAACCATATGGCAATTGTGGTTGATGAATATGGTGGTGTAGCAGGCATGGTCACCATTGAAAATGTATTAGAACAGATTGTTGGAGAGATTGATGACGAGCATGACATTGACGATGATGCCGCCATTTTACAGCGTAATGACAATACTTATGCTGTGAAAGCATTAACATCGGTAGAAGATTTTAATGAGCACTTCCAGACCGATTGGAGTGACGAAGATTTCGATACGGTCGGTGGCTTTGTGACTAACCAATTTGGTCACTTGCCGGAGCGTGACGAACAGATCACAATAGGGAAGTTTCAATTTACCGTGCTTAGAGCAGATAGTCGACGGATTCATTTGTTTGAAATGATTGTGCAAGCGCAAGCCGAGCAGGAAAGTGATGCTGAAGAATGATGAGCTTTACTGAACAAGGCTGGTCACAGTGGCAAGGTAATATCATCGCATTATTAGCGGGCATGGCGTTGCCGCTAGCTTTTTCTCCATTCCATTATTATCCCGTTGCTGTTATTAGTTTAATGTTGCTGTTTTTATCATTGCAAGCACTCACAGCAAAACAGGCAGCAGTACGGGGCTACATATTTGGTTTAGGGTTCTTTGGCGTTGGCATCTCTTGGGTATATGTCGCCATCCATGATTTTGGCGGTTCGGGAATACTGTTAGCAGGATTGTTAACCGCTGTTTTTGTCGCTTTTCTAGCGATCTTTGTAGGTTTGATTACATGGGGTAGCAAAAAGCTAACAGGTCCAACTCTCACCAGCTGGGATTATTTACTTTTACTCCCTGTCGCTTGGCTTATTTTTGAGTGGATTAAAATTGTATTTTTAACGGGTTTCCCCTGGCTTGAGCTGGGTGTTAGTCAAATTGATGGGCCGTTGCGAGGTTATACACCTATTATTGGTGTGCTAGGTGTTTCACTATTAGTTACTTTTTCAGCAGGATTATTAGCAGTCGTTTGGCAATTAAAACGCTGGTGGCTGATGTCTGTTTTTGTAGCAATATGGTTAGGAGGATATTCTCTGAATTCTATTGTGTGGACGCATCCGGTGGATAATGAAATTAAAGTGAGTATTATTCAAGGCAATGTACCGCAAGCGACCAAGTGGGATCCAAAACAAATATTTAAAACATTAGCGCTTTATCAAGCGCGTACAGAACAACACTGGGACAGCGATTTAATTGTTTGGCCTGAAAATGCGACCCCCATTTTTTATCATCAAGCTAAAAAGCTATTTTTTGACCCTCTGGGCGAATTGGCAAAGCAGAATAATACAGATTTATTAATTGGTTTGCCGGTGAAGGCGGACGATTCAGATGCGTATTTCAACAGCATGATGTCGTTAGGTTCAAGCCATAAATTTTATTATAAACGCCATTTAGTACCCTTTGGCGAGTTTGTACCCTTTGCATGGTTGCGTGGCTTGATTGCCTTTTTTGATTTGCCAATGTCTTCTTTTGAGCAGGGACCAGAAGCTCAAGGTTTATTTGATGTGGCAGGCCAGAAAATTGGTGCATCAATTTGTTTTGAAGATGTTTTTTCACAAGAAGTATTAACGGCACTACCCGAAGCGACTATTCTAGTTAATGCGAGTAATAATGGCTGGTATGGCGATTCGCTAGCACCCCATCAACATTTACAAATTTCGCAAAACCGTGCTCTAGAAACTGGACGGCCTATTGTGCGAGCAACGACAAATGGTATTTCGGCTTTTATTGATGAGCATGGCAATATATATGCAATATCAAAACAATTTAAAGAACAAGTATTGACCGAAATGGTGCAGCCACGTCAGGGCGTCACCCCCTATGTTGCATGGGGGCAATGGACAGTATTACTGCTGTCACTGTTCATGTTGCTGATCTGGGCGTATCATCGTTTTAAATTCACGTCTCGGGCATGAACCCATAAAGGTAGCTTTTGAATGCAGTTTCTTACCATACAACGAATCTTAGGTATTTTACTTAGCTTATTTAGCGTTACCTTATTGCCGCCGATTGCCGTTTCATTATTTTATGATGATGGTTCTATTCGCGCATTTGTAACGGCCTTTATCTTATTGTTTGTTGCTGGATTTCTTATTTGGCTACCCGTACGGAAACACCGAAAAGAGCTAAAAATACGCGATGGGTTTTTAGTGGTTGTGATGTTTTGGATAACGCTAGGTATTTCGGGGGCACTACCTTTCTTCTTAACCGAAGTACCGAATATGAGCTTTACCGATGCCGTTTTTGAATCCATGTCAGGATTGACGACTACAGGGGCAACCGTATTAACGGGGCTTGATAATCTACCGGAAGCAGTATTATTTTATCGACAATTTCTACAATGGTTGGGTGGTATGGGGATTGTCGTTCTAGCCGTTGCAATTTTGCCACTATTAGGTGTAGGTGGGATGCAGTTATATCGTGCTGAAACACCCGGGCCCATGAAAGATTCAAAACTGACCCCACGGATCACTGAAACGGCAAAAGCCCTTTGGTATATCTATTTAACATTAACTATTCTTTGTGCTGTGTCATTCAAGTGGGCAGGTATGAATTGGTTTGATGCCATAGGCCATAGCTTTTCAACAGTCGCAATTGGTGGGTTTTCAACACATGATGCTAGCATGGGGTATTTTTCTAGCTCGACTATTGAAATGATCACCATTGTTTTTATGTTAATTGCAGGGATGAATTTTTCCTTACATTTCTTAGCATGGCGACACAAGTCTATTAGTCATTACTGGCGTGATGCAGAGCTACGAACCTATGTGTTCATCCTGGCCATTATTTCAATTATCACATCAACGTATCTTTATTTTTCACATACCTTTGATAGCCCGTGGGATGCCATTCACCAAGGCACATTCCAAACGGTATCAATAGGAACAACAGCGGGATTCACCACAGCAGAATATTATTTATGGCCTAGTTTTTTACCCATATTATTATTGATGACAAGTTATGTCGGTGGTTGCGCTGGCTCGACAGGTGGCGGCATGAAAGTGATCCGCGTTATGTTGCTATTTAAGCAAGGTTATCGTGAAGTATTGAGGCTTATTCACCCTAATGCAATATTTGCAATTAAAGTGAATGATAAGGCGATCCCGAGAAAAGTGGTCGGGGCGGTTTGGGGCTTTTTTGCTCTCTATATATTTTGTTTTGGCATTATGCACCTATTTTTGATGGCTACGGGTCTTGATATTATTACTTCTTTTTCTGCTGTAACCGCATGTTTGAATAATTTAGGGCCAGGTCTCGGTGATGTGGGGGCTAATTTTGGTTCGATTAATTCACCAGCAAAATGGGTTTTGTGTATGGCAATGCTATTAGGGCGTTTAGAAATATTTACCTTATTAGTGGTGCTAAGCCCCGCTTTTTGGAGACGGTAGATTGTGGAGAACGTGCAAGCTAAGTGGGATACTATTTATCAAAATAAATCAGTAGAGCCTACAGCATCATATGTATTAACAAATTATAGCTATTTGTTACCAAAAGAAGGCATAGCATTGGATCTTGCCTGTGGGCAGGGAGGAAATGCCCTATTTTTAGCGCAAGCAGGTCTTGATGTTCAAGCCTGGGATGCATCAGCTGTTGCGATTGAACAATTGAAAAAACAATCTGAACTCAAAAAACTTAATATAGATGCACAGCTACATGATGTCGTTAAATCTCCCCCATTAACCGAAAGTATTGATGTTTTAGTTGTCAGCTTCTTCTTAGATCGTGATTTGTGTGCTCAACTTTATTCGGCACTGAAGCCAGGAGGCATCTTGTTCTACCAGACTTATTGTCAGCAAAAAACAAGCGAACAAGGACCCAAAAACATTGATTACTTATTGGCTGATAACGAGTTATTACAACTTTTTTCACCAATGAAAGTGCGCATTTACCAACAAGATGCTTTACTTGGGAATAGTAAGAAAGGGCTGCGAAATCAAGCAATATTAGTAGCAGAGAAGGTATAATGGGGCGAACTAAAGAAAAAGCTTGCTGTCATAAGCATTGATCAGTAGAATTACGCGGTTCTAAGCACCTCGGTCTAGCACTGCTACCGGTGGGTTGACCAAACATTAATGAATGAGTATAGATTATGAAAGCGGATATCCATCCAGAATACAATGAAATCGAAGTTACTTGTAGCTGTGGTAACAAATTTAAAACAAGTTCAACGCGTGGTAAAGCGCTTACATTAGATGTTTGCTCTGAATGTCATCCGTTTTACACCGGCAAACAGAAAGTATTAGATACTGCTGGCCGTGTTGATAAATTCCGTCAAAAATACGGAAAATAATTTCAACCAGATTCATCTCTGGGAAAGGAAGATAATGTGATTGTAAAAGATACATATCGCAGCATATTACGAAGCCTCTGCTTATTATTAGTAGGGGCTTTGTTGTTTGTGGGGCTTACAGGGTGTGCGCAAAATCCGGTTACGGGTAAAAGTGACTTTGTGATGCTCAGCGAAGATAGTGAAATCGCGATGGGCAGAACAAACCATCCTAAAATCATTGCTCAGTATGGGCGTTATGATAATGAAAAATTGCAACAATATGTACAGTCGGTAGGGGATAGATTAGCTAAAGTAAGCCACCGTGAAAATCTCGTTTATCGTTTTACGGTACTAGATTCACCTGTTATTAATGCCTTTGCTTTGCCGGGCGGTTATATTTATATCACGCGTGGATTAATGTCTTACTTAAATTCAGAAGCTGAGTTGGCTGCGGTGCTGGGGCATGAAATTGGGCATGTTACTGCGCGTCATGGCGTGCGCCAACAAAGTGCTGCACAAGCGGCTAACTTAGGATATACCATTGGAGCACTTCTTCTTCCGGGCTTAAGAAATGCTGGGGCCCAAAATATATTTAATATGCTGGGTGGCGCTTTATTAAGTGGTTATGGACGTGAACATGAGTTGCAATCAGATGGGCTTGGAGCTGAATATTTAGCACGTTCTGGCTATGATCCTAAGGCTATGATAGAGGTCATTCGAGTATTGAAAGATCAAGAAGTGTTTGCTGCTGCACAAGCGAAAAAGCAAGGACGTGAAGTGCAAGGTTATCACGGTGTATTTGCTAGTCATCCAGATAATGATACGCGGTTACATGGCGTAGTTGCCGCTGCCGATAAATATACAAACTCGCAACCAGGGCTTATCAAACAAAAAGAATATTTAGCGAATATTAACGGTATGGTCTTTGGTGATAGTCAAGAACAGGGTATTAGATCCGGGAATAATTTCTACCATCTAGCCATGGATTTTAGCATTAGTTTTCCGCAAGGCTGGCAAATTAATAATAACCCGAATAGTTTGCAAGCTATTTCAGTAGGAGGAAAAGCCTTTATTGAAGTGGGTGTTGATGATGTTAATCGGAAACTATCACCTAAACAATTTATTAAGCAACGGCTAAAAGTAAAGAATTTAAGCTCTGGAAGGGCTTTAAATGTAGATGGCTTGAAAGGCTATACAGGATTGTTTGATGCTAATGGACAGCCTGCTAGGGTTTCTGTTATCTATAAAGGTGCACAAGCTTTTATTTTCTTTGCAACCGTTAAAAACAAACAGAGCTTTAATAGTTTTGATAAAGATTTTATGAATACAGCGATTAGTTTTCATCGACTCCGAAATGATGAAAAGCGTTTAGCTAAAGCAAAAACAATCGAAATTGTCACTGTTGGCAAGCATGATAGTTACACTAAATGGGCAGCAAAATCTCATATTACCAATAGCCCAGAAGCACAACTTCGATTGCTAAATGGAGACTATCCCCAGGGGAAATTAGAGCCGGGTACACAGGCGAAACGAGTGAAATAATCTTTACGAATAAACCATTAAAACAAGTCACTATCTCTGACAGCATGTGGATCAGAATAATCTCCCCCACCCATACCATCATCAATGGGGATAGGGCTGAGCTTGGGAAGATGATTATTACGAAACGTTTCATAAATGGCACCTTCGGTGTTCGCCCGAGCTAACAAACCTGTTTTTGGATCGATTTTCACTGTTACCATGCCAGCTGGTTTCTTTAATGGTTCCTCGGGCATGCCGTCAAGAGTGACTTTGATAAAGTCCATCCACATAGGAAGTGCCGCCCTTCCACCATATTCTCCCCGGCCTAAAGATTTTGGCGAATCAAAGCCCACCCAGCTTATTGCAACTAATTCAGGGTGAAAGCCATTGAACCATGCATCTACTTGATCATTGGTTGTGCCTGTTTTCCCCGCTAGATCCTTTCGTCCAAGTGCCATTGCTTTACGCCCCGTTCCATAACGTACGACATCACGTAATAAACTATTCATTATGTAGTTATTTTGTGGCGTCATGATTCGCTGGGCAGATTTTATCTCTGCAGTATCAGGTTCATCAGTTGTTCGTGATTGAGTGGTCGCTATACATGTTTCGCAAACAGTAGCTGGTTGTGCTTGCATTAAAATTTTGCCAGAAGCATCTTCTATTCGTGAAATAATGTAAGGTTCAACTCGGTAGCCACCATTCGCTAGTGCTGAATAGGCGCGCGCCATTTCCCAGGGAGAAACACTGCCACTACCTAGGGCAAGGGAAAGACTGTGTGGAATTTTACTGGTATCAAAACCAAATTTTTCTGCATAAGCAATGATATATTTGATGCCAATATCTCGTAATATACGTATTGAAACAAGATTGCGAGAGTTGGTGAGCGCTACCCTTAAACGTGTTGGGCCATAAAACTTGCCGCTAGAATTTTTAGGGCGCCAAACGTTTTCTAGGCTGGGGTCATCCAATACCACAGGCGCATCATTTATAATGGTGGCCGCAGTGTAGCCTTTTTCTAATGCTGCAGAATAAAGGAATGGTTTAAAACCTGATCCGGGTTGGCGGTATGATTGTGTAACGCGGTTAAATTTATTCTGGAAATATTCAAAGCCCCCAGTTAAGGCAGTAACGGCTCCGTCAAAAGGAGAAACGGCAATAATTGCCCCTTCTACTTCAGGAAGTTGAGCTAATTGCCACTTTTGTTCACTGTCTTGATGCATATAAATCACATCGCCAGCTGCAAATACATCTTCAACCTTAGCGGGTATTTTCCCTCGACTATTGGTGCCTAATTGTTTTCTTGCCCAAGCAAGATCGCTGAGATTGAGTGTGAACATCCCAGCTTGTTTTATGTATATATGGGCAAGCTTGGGTTCTAGCTTTATAACGATCCCAGCGGATAGGGGGCCAATACGTTCAAACGTGGACAATAATTGCTCATAATCCTCAGTAGTCATCCCCTTTTCAAGGGATAATGTATTTCCTGCACCACGGAACCCGTGGCGTTTATCATAAGCGAGTAAAGCAGATTGTAGTGCATTATTGGCGGCTTTTTGGTGTTCAGCGCGGACAGTGGTATGTACATTTAATCCCATGCTGTAGGCTTCATCACCATATTGTTCAATTAATTTTGTGCGAACCATTTCAGCAATATAAGGCGCATAAACATCAACAGTTCGGTGGTGATAGCTAGCGGTAACAGGTGCTTCAATAGCGGTTAGGTAATCTTGCTGTTCAATATAGCCTACTTGCCACATGCGGCGAAGCACATAATCACGGCGTAATTTTGCTCGATCAGGGTTAACGAGAGGATTAAATTTTGACGGTGCTTTTGGCAGCCCTGCAATCATCGCAAACTGCGGCAGGCTAAGCTCATTTAATGGTTTTCCATAATATACATTAGCAGCTGCACCTACACCATAAGAACGGTTACCTAAATAAATCTTGTTTAAATAAAGGGCAAGAATTTCTTCTTTAGTGAGGATCTGCTCAATTTGTAGGGCTAAAATAATTTCATTTAATTTTCTGAGGTATGTTTTTTCACGGCTCAAGAAAAAATTACGGGCAACCTGCATGGTGATCGTACTGCCGCCTTGAGCCCTTACCCCTGTTGTTACTAGCGAATATACGGCGCGGAGAATACCTTGATAATCAACACCGGGATGGCTAAAAAAACGGTCATCTTCAGCCGCAAGTACCGCTTGGACGAGAGGGGGCGGTATATCAATATATTCAAGAGGGATCCGTCGTTTTTCACCAAATTCTGCAATCAATAAGCCTTCAGCACTAAAGACTCTTAATGGTATTTGCAATTGTGTTTCACGAAGTATGCTGGCATCGGGCAATTTGGGCGCCAGAGTTTTGTAAACGATGAGAGCTGCAATCAGGATTAAACTAAGGAGAAGGATGGCAGCGATAAAGAGCCGACGTACGAGTTGATACATAATATGTACTTATATTAAATTAATTTTGAAAGGGCTTAGTATATACGGAAATGAAATTAAGCCCAATTAACTTATTGTTACAATATATACCCGTGTCAAATTAAAGTGGCTTGTTTTTTGCTTGTTATAAAGTAAAAGATGTATCTTAGACTAGAGTAAGAGCGCTATATTTTAGTTTAAAAATGATACCTGACTCTCAGTATTTTATATACTTTTTGTTATATTAGATACTAGGTTTTAGGCTGTATTGCTTGAAGGTAATAGGATAAATCTTTAGATCTATTGTATTTTAGAACTATATGAATTATAGTCTTGAGAAATCACTTTAAATTTGAACAATAAGTCACTATTTCTTTATTGTTAATTGAGGCAAAAATGTTTGGACAAAAAAAAGCCCCTCTTGTTGGCGTAGATATTAGCTCATCGGTAGTTAAAATATTAGAGCTGAATCAAAAAGGCGACAAATATTCGGTTGAGGCCTATGCTGTTGAGCCGTTGCCGTTGAACGCCGTTGTGGAAGGTAAAATTGTCGACAAAGATGAGGTGGCTGGCGCCATAAAGCGAGCAGTTAAACGTTCTGGCACTAAAGCAAAAAATATTGCAGTTGCTGTTTCGGCAAACTCGGCTATCACAAAAACAATATCTTATCCCGCAGATCTGTCTGAAAGAGGCATAGAAGAACAAATTATGATAGAAGCGGAAAGCCTTATTCCGTATCCGCTAGAAGAAGTTCGATTAGATTTTGAAGTGTTAGGGCCTTCAGAAACGGATGTCGATGCTGTCGATGTGTTACTCGCTGCATCACGAAGTGAAAATGTAGACACGCGACTTGAAGTCGTTGAAAAAGCAGGCTTAGAAGCTAAGCTAGTTGATGTTGAAGCCTATACAATGGAAAATGCCTTTACTTTGATATCTAGACAGCTAACCAATCATGGTCAAGGTTTGACGGTTGCCGTAGTTGATATAGGTGCAACAGTCACAACATTGTATGTATTGGTTGATGGCAAAATAGTGTTTACACGAGAACAAACGTTCGGCGGAAATATGTTGACAGAAGATATTGAACGTCATTACGGTATGTCTTATCAAGAAGCGGGGCGTGCTAAAAAAGAACATAACCTACCTGATGATTATGGGTTGAAAGTGCTGGAGCCATTTAAGCAGGCAATGACTACAACGGTAACGCGAGCCTTACAGTTTTTCTTTTCGGCATCAACGCAATATCAATCAATCGATCATGTTGTATTAGCGGGGGGGTGTGCTTCTATTCAAGGTGTTGATGCGATGATCGCCGAAGAAATAGGCACTACTACCTCGGTTGCCAATCCATTTGCAGATATGACGGTAAACCAGCACAAAGTAAAAGTCCAAGCACTTAGCAATGATAGCCCATCAATGCTGATTGCATGCGGATTAGCGCTAAGGAGTTTTGATTAATGCCACATATAAATCTGTTGCCTTGGCGAGAAGAGCTTAGGCAAGAACGACAAAAGCAATTTTTCACAGCATTGATTGCTGGGCTTATTGCCGCCGCAGCGATAGCTTATGGCGCAGTTAGTTTTGTTAATGGTCTTATGGATGAGCAGAATAAACGAAATGCTTTTTTGAATAATGAAATAGCGTTGCTTGATAAGCAGATTAAAGAAATAGCTACTTTAGAAGCTGAGCGTGCAAAATTATTGGCGCGAATCCAAGTCATACAACAATTACAAGCCAGTAGGCCTAAAGTTGTGAAAGTATTAGATGCCATTGTACGCACCGTCCCTGATGGTGTTCATCTAAATTCAGCAAAACGCACAGGAACTTCGCTTGTTTTTAATGGGGTTGCCCAGTCAAATGCACGTGTTTCCGTTTTTATGCGACAGCTTGATGAAAATAAAGAATTTACAGGTGATGCAGTTTTGAACATCGTTAAACGAAGCTCCACAAATGATAATGCTATAAGGACGTTTACGGTAAGTGTAAAAGAGTCCACTCTCAACGTTGACGATGGAGAAATCTAATGGAACTGTCATCTTTAAATGAATTAGATTTTAATGAAAGTGGAGAATGGCCGTTTCCAATTAAGGTTATTTCAATATTAATTTTATGCGCTATAGTTTGGGGTGCAACTTATTGGTTTATTATCAAAGAGAAGCAAGAGGCGCTAGTCGTTTTAGAACAAAAAGAGAGTCAGCTTAAAAGCACCTTTGAAGCCAAACAGGTGAAGGCAAGTAATTTAGAGGCCTATAAAGAGCAGATGAAAGAAATTAAAACTAGCTTCGCTTCCATGCTTCAGCAATTGCCACGGAAAAATGAGGTGGCGGACTTATTAATTGATATTTCTCGGACAGGATTAATAAACGGCTTAGAATTTCAGCTATTCAAACCGGGGAGTGAGCGCCCAGTTGATTTCTATGCAGAATTGCCGATCTCGATGATGGTGACAGGTACTTACCATCAATTAGGAGAATTTGCCAGTGGCATCGCTGCTTTACCAAGAATTGTAACGCTTCATGACTTTTCAATGAAACCACTCACAACAGAGGGTGGTGAAGAACAAATGACTATGACAGTAACGGCAAAAACGTATCGATACTTTGATGAACAAGAATAACGGGTATTTGGTGGAGTGCAAAATGGAAAATTTAGGAAGTAAACTAAGATGGTAAAGTTATTAAAAATATTAATGCCAATCTTAATTTTATCGATAACCGCCTGTCAGCAGGAGAAAGCTGATCTTAATGCCTATGTTGCTAAAATTAAGGCGCGGCCGCCATCAACTATTGCACCTATTCCTGTTCTGAAACCCTATGAAAAGTTTGAGTATGCAGCATCGGATTTACATAATCCCTTTTTACCTGTGGTGGTCGATTTGCCTGATGCCATAGTTGAAGAAAAAGTAATAGTAGACAATGGAATACGGCCTGATACAAATCGCTTAAAAGAGGCGTTAGAAGAGTATGGCCTAGGAGAACTCTCTCTTGTGGGCACATTAGAACAAGGAAGTATATGGGCTTTAATTCGATCACCAGAAGGTGTTATTCACAGAGTTCAAGTGGGTAATTATATCGGGAAAAATTATGGTCAAATTTTGACTATTTCAGACACAGAGGTAGCGATTAAAGAAACTGTGCCTGATGGGAATGGCGGTTATATTCATCGTAATAACGCCATATCTGTTCGTGAATAAGAAGGATAAGGATTAAGGCATATAAGATGAATAATAGCGACAGAAAACTAATAGTGTGTGATAAAAATAAAATAAAAAATAATGGTAGAGTAATCAATATGAAAACAGTTTTTAATATAATGCTTGCCGGCTGGTTGACTATGTTTGGTCTAAATGCTTTTGCAGCTGATCTCAGTTCACTAGGCTATTCATCGTTACCTGGGGAAAAAACGCAGCTGGTGCTGACATTCTCTGAACCAATAGGGAAGCCTAATAGCTTTTCAATTGATGACCCTGCACGAGTAGTATTAGATTTTGCTGGCGTATCTAATAAATTAAATAAAAAAACACAACAGATAAATGTTGGAGCAACCCGCAGTGTTTCGACTGTTGAATCTGGTGATAGAACTCGAATGGTCATTAATCTTTTACAAAAAGTGCCCTATACGATTGAGCAAGATGGAAATGTAGTTATTGTAACCATCGATGGTGGCAATCAGAAGGTGGTTGCAAGAAACTCAAATTACCAAGTGGAAGATATTGATTTTCGACGAGGTGAGGCTGGTGAGGCACGCCTAGCGATAGAACTTAATAACACGGGTGCTTCGGTTGATGTTCACCAAGAACGCGATACTATAGTGGTAGACCTAACGGGTGTTTCACTTCCTGAAAAATTACATAGAAGATTAGATGTTATTGATTTCGGAACGCCTGTAAAAATAATTGACAGTGTACAAAAAGGACAAAATACACGTATAGTTTTATCTGCAAAAGGTAAATTTGAACACTTAGCCTACCAAGCAGATAAAAAATTAGTGATTGAAGTAAGACCGGTAATTGAAGAGGTGACGGCGACAGGCGAAGAAAAATTTGGCTACAGTGGTGAAAAATTATCATTGAATTTTCAACAAATTGAAGTGCGAGCAGTATTGCAGTTATTAGCTGATTTCACTGGTATGAATTTAGTTACTAGTGATACCGTCCAGGGTAACCTAACACTTAGGCTAAAAAATGTCCCTTGGGATCAAGCATTAGACATTATCCTGAAAACTAAAGGTTTAGCAATGCGGCAGAATGGTAATGTTATGTTGATTGCGCCGGCTTCAGAAATAGCCGCTCGTGAAAAACAAGAATTAGCAGCTAAGAATCAACTTATTCAATTAGAACCACTGTACTCAGAAATCATTGAAGTTAATTTTGCAAAAGCATCCGAGTTGGCCACATTGCTTCAAAGCGGTCCTGAGAAATCTAGCGGTGGTGCTGGTGTAGCAGGGTTTTTATCAAGCCGCGGTAGTGTAACGGTTGATCAGCGCACAAACTCCCTATTATTACGAGATACAGCAGATCAATTAGTACAAATTCGTAAGTTAATAGATAGATTAGATGTCGCGATTCGCCAAGTATTGATTGAATCTCGTATTGTTATTGCCACTAATGACTTTACTAAAGAACTAGGTGTGCGCTTTGGTGTCTCATCGGCTAACCATAATGGAAATGGCTTATTGAATCAGCAAATAATATCGGGAACACTTAATGGAACCGATCAAATAAATAATGGAGATGATCTTGAGCAAAATGATAGATTAAATGTGGATTTAGGTCTTGCGAATCCTGCTGGTACCTTTGCACTCGCACTAGCCAAGCTTCCATTTGGCACATTATTGGAACTAGAACTACAAGCATTACAAGCAGAAGGCAAAGGTGAAGTGGTTTCAAGCCCTCGTGTCATTACCTCAAACCAATCGACAGCTATTATTGAACAAGGTACGGAGATACCATACCAACAAGCAAGTTCAAGTGGTGCAACCGCGGTAGCCTTCAAAAAAGCAGTATTGAAATTAGAAGTAACTCCTCAAATCACACCGGATGATAAAATCATTATGGATTTGAAAGTTAATAAAGATCAGGCTGTGTTTGATGCACGATTTACAGTGCCGAGTATTGATACTAAAAAAGTTGAAACACAAGTATTAGTTGATAACGGTGAAACGGTTGTGTTGGGTGGTGTCTATGAACAAACAAAATCTCAAGGTTCATCGCGAGTCCCATTCTTTGGTGATTTACCTTATGTAGGGTTTTTATTCAAAACAACAAAAAATGTGGATAAGAAAAAAGAATTATTGATTTTTGTAACACCGAAAATTATTAAAGATAGCCTTAAGTTCTAGAAAAGGTTAAATTTGAGTATAATAAACCGGATCATTTAATGGTCCGGTTTTTTTTTGAGTAATAGTTTTTAAGATGATAAACAAGTGATTTCAGGGAATATATTTTTAGTGGGTCCAATGGGGGCTGGAAAATCAACTGTTGGGCGTCAGCTGGCGAAATCGCTTGGCCGTGATTTTTATGATACCGATAAGGAAATTGAAAAACGAACAGGCGTATCTATTTCATGGATCTTTGAAATGGAAGGTGAAGCAGGTTTCAGAACTCGTGAACAAAAGATGTTGGATGAGCTCACGAGCTTGAAAGATATTGTATTAGCGACTGGCGGCGGTGCAATCTTATCTGAAGAAAATAGGCGATATTTACGCTCCCGTGGACAAGTTATTTACTTAGCAGCATCGGTTGATCAGCTATTTCGTCGAACCTTGAAGGATAAAAATAGACCACTTTTGCAAACCGATGATCCTAAACGGCAGATAACGGAGCTTTTAGAACTACGTGATCCATTATATCGCGAAGTGGCAGATATAGAATTACGTACAGGTGAACAGTCGATCCAGCACGTTGTCTCAGGCTTAATTAAGAAACTAGAAGAAACGGGACAATAAAAATGATGAAGACGCTTCAGGTTGCACTTGATGAACGCAGTTACCCTATTTATATTGGCGATGATTTATTATCACGACCTGAATTATTAACATCGCACATTCGCGGCAAAGAAGTGCTTGTTGTGACCAATGAAACTGTTGCACCTCTTTACCTTCAAAAACTATTGGATGGATTAACGAATTATCGCTGTGAGGCAGTCATATTACCAGATGGAGAGGAATTCAAAAATTTAACAGTTCTTAACGAAATATTTGATAAAACCTTAGCCTCACAATTTTCAAGGCATGTAACGATGATTGCGCTTGGCGGAGGCGTCATAGGTGACATGACCGGATTTGCGGCAGCATGTTACCAGCGTGGCGTTCCTTTTATACAAATTCCAACGACACTATTATCACAAGTTGATTCATCTGTAGGTGGAAAAACAGCCGTGAATCATGCTTTAGGCAAGAATATGATAGGAGCCTTTTATCAGCCACAATGTGTAATAGCTGATACTGCGACATTAAATACCCTAGATGACAGGCAGTTATCTTCTGGTCTAGCAGAAGTTATAAAATATGGATTGATCAATGATGTGGCGTTTTTTGTTTGGCTGGAAGAGAATATATCTGCGTTGCGAAACCGCGATCAGGACATCTTAGCTGAAGCTATTGAGCGATCTTGCCGAGATAAAGCAGATATTGTAGCGCAAGATGAGCTAGAACAAGGCGTGCGTGCTTTATTGAATTTAGGTCATACCTTTGGTCATGCTATAGAAACAGGCATGGGTTATGGCACCGTACTCCATGGTGAAGGTGTTGCGATAGGTATGGTTATGGCAGCAGAATTGTCATCCGCTATGGACTGGATACAAGTGGAGGATGTTGAGCGAATAAAAAAACTATTACTCGCCGCAGGCCTGCCAATCAGCCCGCCTGAAGTATTGAGCTCTGAACAATTTATGAACTTAATGTCTGTGGATAAAAAAGTACAAAACGGTAAGATTAGATTAATTTTATTGAAAGCCATTGGTCAAGCAATAATAAGTGATGATTACTCCCCTGATAAATTAGCAGCATTATTGACCTAGCATTTATACTGAAGAAATGATGTAATAATGGAGACAGTATCGCTTTTTTTGCTGTAACAGCAGGGATCATTAAATGAATGAATTTGTTACATCCTCAGCCGAGCCTAGCTATCTAATACCGTTAGCATTAACTACAGCGCCCTTTAATCAGCTTGATGATTCAACATTCTTTTTCAAAAGCGATCAAATAGAACAGCGCCTTAATTTGCTGCAGCATTTAATTAGGGCAAGCGACAAAGTTGCATTAATATTTGCGGAAAAAGGCGTTGGTAAAAGTGCTTTGCTAACACAATTACAACAGCTTATGAGCGAGGATGTTCGAATTTGCCGTATTGATGCGACATCATCGGCAAGCTCTGAGGAGCTAACTGTACACTGTTTACGCGCATTTGGCGTCGATGATAATGACATTCGGTTAAGCCCGGAGCATCTAGAATTGTTACAACAACGGTGTTTCAGTTTGCAAAATTTGAGCATTAAACCCTTACTATTGATTGATGATGCTGATCAGTTGTCGGAGAGTAGCCTTGCCACAATATTGGATTGGCTCTCTTGGCGAGGAAATGATCAATTTTTACTGGGAGGCGTTTTAACAGCAGAAAATGCGATGCCAGAACTCAATACGATTCATGGACGTATTCAACGTATTGATTTACCTGTTTTTGCAGAAACAGAACTTAGTGCATATCTAACACATAGATTAGCTGTTGCCGGCCATCAAGGCAAACTCCCTTTTAAGCCCAAAGTATTGAAACAAATTTTTAAAAAATCTGCGGGTAAACCTGAATTAATTAATCAATTAGCACATCAGCAATTATTGGGGATTAAGCCTGTATCAGCTTCTAAAACTATAAATTTAGCCGGTGTTTTTAAATGGCTAGGTCTTGGCATATTAACTATCGTAGTAATATTATTATTAGTTTTTCAGGATAAAATTAATAGTTTATTCTCTCCTGTCGAAGATGAAGTGGTATTAGACCAATTGTCTGAATTAGTGCCAGAAGCACCCATTGCAATGGTTGTTGCCGATTCCGAACCTACAGAAATGGAAACTATTGATGAAGAAAATTCAGGTCTAACTGCTGAGGAGCAAGAGAGAGCAGAACTTGAAGCTTTAATTGCTGAACTTCCTACTCCAGAACCTAAAGAGGAAGCTCCATTCGAGTCGGAACAAAGCACTTCAGTAGAGAGTGAGAACATTTCTGAAAAAGTAACTACTATCATTGAGTCTCCTGCTACTGAGGCAGAAGTTAATTCACAAGAATGGACTTTACGACAAAATGGCAATTATTATACGTTTCAACTAATGGGCTCATGGGATGAAAAAAAGGTAGTCGATTTCATTGAGAAATATGGGGTATCTGGCGATGTGGCAATTTTTCAGAGTATGCGTAATGGTCAGACTTGGTATGCCTTAATATATGGCGTATTTGAAAGTAAAGATCAGGCATTGCAAGCCAGTGATGCTTGGCCAGAAAAGCTTAGGGGATTGCCAAAGTGGTTACGTCGATTTGATAGCGTTCAGCAACAAATTCAGAAATAGATCTCAAGTGCAGCTAAAAGGGCCTTTGCCTGAGTTTTATCGCTGGCAAACACGGCACGGTAGCTTAATTGATCATTGATTGTTACTGTTGAGAAGATGCCTTGCTCGATAAGGGGCGATAAATCGTAATGGCTGGCTGGACGGAAGCAAACTATCCCTGTTGGCGATGATAATAACCACCAGTCTGTCTGGCTTTTAAGCGTTGAATAAAATTGCTTGGCTTGCAATAAACGATGATTGATTTGTTGAGCCAATTTCTGTTCACCAGATAAAAGTAAGCTAAACCAAAGTGGTAGGAAAATCTCCCCTCCATGGGAGCCTAATAATGTTTGCTTGGGCGCTTGTGCTAAATAATCAATATCAGAAATGGACTTTAATGGTTGCTGATAAAGTAACACGCCACAGGGGCGAGGCTGGGCCAGCGCTTTGTGAGGGTCAAAGCTGATGGAATCCGCTTCTTTCAAACCATCAAGTAAATATGATTTGGCTGTTAGCATTAGTGCGCCGCCCCAGGCAGCATCAATATGACACCAACAAGAAAATTGTTCGGCCAGTGCAACACATGATGAAATAGCATCAATAGCACCACATGAAGACGTACCAGCAGTAGCAATGATGGCAAGCGGACTTTGTTGCTGGCAAGCTTGCCGCAATGCTTCAATTGATATTTCTCCGCGTTCATTAGTGGCAATGCTTTTAAATTGTAATCCTAAAATATGGCAAGCCTTGGCTACCGAGTAGTGTGCATCTTGTGAGGCATACACAATCGTTGAGTCAGCCTGTGAAAGCTCTCTAGCTTGCCATAGCGCTTCTAGGTTGGCATAAGTGCTGCCATGGGTGAAATGAGCATGATTGTGCTCAAATAACCGACAGAACCAATCAATAAGTTGTTTTTCAATTTTGACTAATTGTGGATAGAGCTCAGGTGAAAGCAGGTTGCCGTTATGTAGCCCTGACAATAACTGCCCTAATAATGCAGGGGACTCAAGTGATGGTGTCATATGTGCCGCCCATGACTCACCATGGTGTAAATCGCCTTCATTGATTAAGCTGTTAATTAATTTCCGCACATCTTCAGAATATTCTGTCCTATTCCGTTTAAGCAGTGATTCGAGTAAGGAGGAAAGCGGATTCATATTAAAGATAAACTTTCTTGTTGAGAGAAAGCTCCAAAACGCTCAAAATCTTGATAATGAAGTATTTTTGTATCGGTTTTATTGCTAGTAAATATAGCTGAAAAAGAGGCATCAAGCGTCTGTTCTTGTATTAATGTCGCAATAGATGTTGTATTCGCATGAGTGCGTTTAATCAGTATTAGATACTGGGCAGAGAGCCTGGAAGCTAACCAAAGTGCAATGCTGTCTGAAGTTACTGACCAGCTGTGATCTAACTCCGCTTGTTGGAGAAGATTATCATCGGGTAGCCAGATAGAAAAGGGTGATCTAACGTGGCTAAGGGAATGTATTATGTGAGCGCTAGCTGCTAACTCTGCCAATAACAAACCAAATTGTTTCATGGCCAAGATTGCCATATGGTGGGCGGCTTTATTGCTTAACTTGTAATGAGAATCAGCTGCACGCACCTGATCTGCAAAAGGACCACCACCAGGAACAATAACGATAGGAACTTGCTTAGAATAGTCAGCCAATACTTTCATCCATGATTGTAGCTCTGGAGTGCCAAATAAACTGCCGCCTAATTTGACGACGATCATTGTGAAAGCTGTTTGATAATTTTAAGTATAGCAGCGGCTTTATCATCAATCTCTTGATATTCCGCATCTGCTTCTGAATCGGCAACGATACCACCGCCTGCCCAAAAACGTAGTCGGTTTTGGCTGTAGACTAGGGTGCGAATAGTAATATTACTATCCATTTTTCCATCAAAACCGATATAGGCAATACTGCCACAATAAATGCCGCGTTGATGAGGTTCAAGCTCCTCAATAATTTCCATCGCACGTAGTTTGGGTGCGCCTGTTATAGAACCACCCGGAAAGCAGGCTCGCAACAATGAAACGGCATCATGCCCTTCGGCTAAGGTGCCGGTGATGGTGCTGACCAAATGGTGGACTGTGGCAAATGATTCTAGCTCAAAAGGTTTGAGTACTTTTATTGATCCAGGCTCACATACTTTGCCTAAATCATTGCGTAACAAATCTACAATCATTAGGTTTTCGGCACGGTCTTTCAAGCTGGATTGTAATTCATCAGCAAGCGCTTTATCACGTTTAGGATCGTCTAAATCACGTGGACGAGTACCTTTAATGGGCTTAGTTTCAACGTGATTATCATTAACTTTCAGTAGGCGTTCGGGCGATGAGCTCAGCACCGTAACATGAGGTGTTGAGAAATAGGCCGAAAAAGGTGCTGCGTTCTGTTTTCGTAGCAGCTGATAAGCACGCCAAGGATCGCCTTGCGCATCTACCTCAAAACGTTTGGCTAGATTGACTTGATAACAATCACCTTCGCGGATGTAATGCTGAATTTTATCAAATGCTTGCTGATAGTGTGGGCGATCAAAATTATGGCGTAAAGGGCTAGTGACTTGAAATTCTGTTTGTTTTTTAGGCAATGTAGCGTGTTGACATCTGGCGACTAATTTATCCCAAATAGAATACGTATTAGGGTTGAACCCATAGCTGACCAGCCAACATTTTTTAAGTTTGTGATCGCTTACTATTGCCCAATCATATATTCCAACTGCCATGCTCGGTATATGCCCAGCATCTTGAGCGAGTTCAGGCAATGCTTCCAAGCGGCGGCCTAAATCATAAGCAAAGTACCCTAAGGCACCACCGCAAAAAGGTAAGTCTGATTTCTTCAGGGGCTGATATTGTTGCAGAATATCATGTAATAAATGAAAGGGATCATCACTTGAAAGCTCGGTCTCACCTGAATCATAAGTAATCAGGGTATTGTCGCCTAATGTCATTAAAGTAATAAACGGGTCGGCAGTTTGAATATCAAAGCGGGCATCAATGTGCTTTTTATTATTGCTATCAAGAAAAATAGGCCATTGTTTTGCACGGATAGCTTCAAAGTAGATTTCACTATCAGCATGATAGGCTAATTCAGTACAAAGTGGTGGTAGCGTCATAATGCTATTTTACGCCAACTGTTGTTGCGCTAAAAGTGCAACTGCAACTGCAGGCGCATGATCTGATGCTTTGGCAGATGGAATAGCAATGAGATCATGATAGTTTTGATAAGGGCGATTAAGTTGTTGTGCACACATTTTGGCAATAAAACGTCCTATCCCAGCTCCAATGATAGGTGTATCAGCGGGGAGTGTGTGTGATGAAGCAACATGAAGAATAGCATTAATAATAAGATGACATTGTTGTTGAGCAAACCATTGTGCGAGTTGTTGCCATGGTAGTAATTGCGTTTGAATGGCATCGGTTCCTAATAAATGGGCTATTCTATTAGCACAATATTGCGGATCCCAAGGTTTATTATCGGCGCTACTATCTTGTATTGATTTTGGATATAGCTGATCTAACAATACCCAGCAGTCGCCGGTAGTGGCAAAGACTTCTGCTGCTAAACTTACTAATTCACCTTTAAATGGTGCAGATTGGCAAAGTGAAATAAGGGGCGTTCTAATCGCACCAGTATAAAGTAATTCTCGACTAGCTTGTCTCCCCAAATCACTAAAGCCACGGGGGGCTTCTTTACCCTTTATCAGGGTAATAATGTCACATGTTGTGCTGCCAATATCAATGAAAATACCATTATATTGGTGCGATGCTGCAATACTGGCGCTGGCTTGCCAATTACGTGATGCGACCATTTCCCATTGTTGCTTTGCTTGTTTAATATCAAGCCAGCCTGCCTGTGCACCATAAACATGCATATTTTCAGGTTTTATGTATTTAGCAACACAGTTTAGAATTTCGGCTACACCCGTTTGTCGATCTGTAAAAATATCGACTAGCTCGCCGGTCATTGTGATTGCTGTAAGGTCGTGCTGACTATTAAACTTGGATAAAACAGCTTCAATTGCGCTCTCTAAATATTCAATACCTCGCCACAGTGGGCATGGAAGTTGAATAATCTCAAAATTATTGCCCCTGTCATCACAACGAGCCACTTTAAGATGAGCACCACCAATATCCCAGCCACTAATCATCATCGTACACCAACTGGGTGATGTTGTAGTGGTGTGGTTAAAGGTAGTTTATTGTGTTCAATCATTGAAAATAAAAGTTCTACGGGGTTGTGTGTTAATGAATTAGCTAAGCCAACATATGAGCTAGTGAGCCGTGGATTAATATCGACAATAAGGATAGCATCTTCGGTGATAATAAGGTCAATACCTATAAACCCCCACAGGCCTGGAACCGCTTGATAAACTTGCTTGGCAATGTCTGAAGCATCAGCAAAATTTAAAAGGCTCTCATCTACACCATTTACAGTGGAGCCAGAAAAGAAGAGCTGATTATCCTTTTTTTTGATGTGTTGTTCGTTAATCGCAAGCACCATGCAATCATCATTGGAACATAATAAGTTCAGACTAAGATGATGACCCTCTATATAAGGTTGGATAATCATAGTATCAAGAGCTGCTGATTGCTCAGCTAGCCACATCTCTAAGTCACTGGCATAAGGAAAATATAAGGTATCAACACAGCCGGCACCATCACGGGGTTTGATAATATAAGCTGTTGTGGACGACATAAGCTGCTGTGACCATTTGCTAGCAAGGCAGGTTTGTGGTGTGGCGATATTATGTAAGGATAAATGTTGGTAACAACGATATTTATCACTACATAATTCAGATGTCTCGGGCAGGCAGGCTAAAAGCGGTTTATTGTTATCTAGTACTGATTGCTGGATCATGCTAAGAGTGTTGTTAGTTTCGGGAGCGATAGGTAGTATGGCATCAGCATTGTTTAATGCAAGAGCATAATAGCGATCAAATTCTTCGGCGGTCTGGATAGTGTAGCACTGATGATAATTGATAATATCAGCTAGCGGAATAAGACGGGCATCACGTAGAATAATTAATTGAATATTAGGCAATTGAAATAGATCATTTATCAATGCGACCAGCATATTATTGCCTTCATGCGCTAAACTAGCAGGCAGTGACTCACCAATGAGTGCACCGCTGGTGATGTGTTCATAAACAAATAATTTCATTTAACTGGAATTAACCGAGGTTTATTTAAATGGAAATTATACCTGTCATTGATATTATGGGGGGAATGGTTGTGAGGGCAAGCGGGGGAGACCGTGAGCAATATCCGCTTCTACAATCAAAAATAACAAATAGTTTTGAGCCACTGCAAGTGATTAAGGATCTGCTTAATTGGTATCCGTTTACAAAAATCTATATTGCGGATTTGGATGCGATAGATAATCAAGTTAGAAATCACGCTTTCTATAAAGAGATGAGTCAACGTTTTCCCCAAGTGAATTTCTGGATAGATGCCGGTATTAGAACAAAGCAATGCTGGCAACAATTTAGTGATTACCCGACTGTCAGCCCTGTTATAGGGAGTGAAACACTAATTGATAGTGAGTGGTTACTTAATGATAAGGTTAGAACTATCAGTGTACTGTCATTAGATTTCAAAAATGGTTCTTTTGTAGGATTGCCTCAATTGTTAACGCAGTCTGAGCGATGGACGGAGCGAGTAATTATTATGGATCTGGATAGTGTCGGTGAGAAAGTGGGCCCTAACTTGGATCAGGTATTAGATCTTAAGCAGAGGGCATTGCATCGCCAGTTAATTGCTGCCGGCGGAATAAGAAATAGTCAGGATTTAGTCAATCTAGAAGAGCGTGGGATAGAATATGCCTTACTGGCAAGTGCGCTACATGATGGCTCGATTACTAAAAGTGATCTGAGGTCGGCATAAATAAAAAAAGCCGCTCTTTCGTGATGAAAGAGCGGCTTTTAATGTTTTACATTAAACGTTTAAAGCTTAGTTTGCAGCAAATGGATGCTCACTAGCTTTGTATTGTGCTACAACGTCAGCCGCTTTTGGCTCACGAGCAACAGCACGTTTGATTGATTCTTTAACTGCACGGTAGTTCCAGTCTTGGATTTTTTGATCGCTGTCCGCAGTTGGAGAGATGAAAACACCAACACAGATGAAGCAATCATCAGCTTCAGCCATTGGAATTGTGCCATCTTCAACACATTCAGCAACAGCCATAGCCACACCACGTTGTGCCGGGCCAAACATTTGAACCGCTTGCTTCATATTTTTGATAGTAACTTTGTTAAACATTACTGTCGCTGGTTTAACCATTAAGTTAGGTGCAACAACGGCTAATAAACCGTTTACGCCTGCTTTTTGGTCTGTCATAGTGCGACAAAATGCATCTTCTGCTGCGCTACCACGAGGGCCCATAAGTAAATCAATGTGAGCAACGTTGTCTAGGTCACCATCTTCAATTACTAAAGATTCACCTACTAATACGCGATCGATAACTGCCATAATATTATTTCCTGTTCCATAAATTATAATTAAAAAGCTTAAATTTTCCTCTCTTTGAAACGATTCAAAAAGAGCGTATACGTATTCAAGGAACGTATGACCTGCTCAGCGCATTTTGCGGCAATCCACATTAGGGCGCTAAAATTCTGTTTAAGATAACGTTTGTTGAAATTTATAAACTAACAAGGTGGCTGCGGTCAGATCTGCAGTTGTCCCCGGGTTTAGTTTTTCTTTCTTTAGTTCGTTATCCCATGTAATAACTTCATTCTTGCTATCGCTCAAATTATTGTTTTCTTTAATTTTTTTAATTAAAGAATGAGCGCTAGTCGATACTTTCTCTGAAACTGCCAGTCCTTTTTTACGGGAGATCAGCGTGTCAGGAATCTCGGATAGCATAATAAGATACGCGAAAGTAGTTGCCCATTCAACCGTTTCCCCACAATTTATTGATTTTGTCAAATTGGGCAAGCCGATGCACCATATTGCATCATAATTATTTATGTATTGTCTGGCGATCGTGTCACGCTTTTCAGCGGCTTTCATTGCTTGTTTTAGCGTGATAGTGGGCTGTTCATTTATATCATGACTTTCGACTTCTCCCATGCCGCCCGCTTCTGCTAAGCGAATGGCTTGATAGCATTTTTCAGCATCATCAATGGTGAGATTATCTAATACCTTTTCTAGGGCAATTGGAAGCTGCTCAAATGTTCGGCATTGGTGCATGGCTTTGCAAAGTGGTGCAAATAATAAAACGATGCCGAGGTTAGTGTTACAGCGCACAACATCACGGGTTGCGCGAATAGATTGTAAAATAAGCTCACCAACGGATAGATCTGCTTGAGCCATAATCGGGGCGATAGCGTATGCGCTTTTTATAAAATCTGCAACGCTCATTTCGTGGTTACCGCTAAAGCTATTCACGTTACCGGGTTTGGGTGCTGAAACCTCTTGTTCGCATGCCCAGAATACGCATTCTTGAATTTGCTTTGCTGTTAACATGTCATTGTGCGTGGTGTAGCAATACGCTTAGATAATGCTTGCGCTAGATAGGTGGCGGCATTAATGCCTGTTGCTTGGTATAAACCCTTCCATGCGGGTACGCTATTCACCTCTAACACGGTATAACTGCCATCTAGCTGGCGGATTAAATCAACGCCCGCATAATCAGCTTGCACCGCTTGTGTCGCTTGAATAGCGAGTTGTTCCATTTCAGGAGTGACGGTGGTGGCAAAACATTCAGCACCTTGAGCAAAATTGGTGATCCAATGTTGTGAATGGCGTGACATAGCGGCACAGACTTGATTATCAATCACCATCAAACGCCAATCTTGCCAGTGATCTGGTTCAAAAGGCTCAATATATTGCTGCATATAAAAGGCATCACCAACAGCTTTGATTTGATCAAACTGATCAAGTGTAGAAATTTTCTCAATGCCTTTACCCATACAGCCAAATAAAGGTTTAATAACCAGCGTTATTCCTTTCTCAAATTGTGTAGTGGCAATCTCTCTCGCAAGCTTTGGATTTTCGCACGCCCATGTTTTTGGGGTATTCAAACCTGCAAGATGAAGCCGAAGTGATGTGCGGGCTTTATCGACAGTATGCTCAATCGCACTGGCAGGATTGAATACGGGCACATTGAGCTCAGCTAAGGTATGTAATATATCCATTCGCAGAGTGATTTGTTCTAGGCTACCGGGAGCTATACCACGCACCATAGCGGCATCAGGCAGTTGATTTTCAAAGCTCGGAATAATCATTCCAGTGGGTGAGTCTAGGTCAATTGTACAGTCAGCTAAATCAGTTAATACTGCTGTGATACCGAGTAAACGTAAAGCAGACACTAACTGTTTGCTATGCCAGCCGTGGGTATCGTTGAAGATTACTATTTTAGGCGAAGTCACAGGTTATGCTCTTTGTAAAAAATTATAATGATTGGGTAGTTTGTTCCAATCTGTTGCTGTTTCTAAATCTATTAGAGAGGTAAGTCTAAACTTAAAGTCACGAGAGCCTGAGACGTCAATAGACAGGTTTAATTTAGTTGAAGCGCCTAGTTCAAATAACCAATATAGCTTCTCCATTTTGTCCTGTTCTACTTTTGCGCCAGACTGCTCTTGCGTGATGTTTTTACGTTTAAGCAAGCGAACAGACAGTATTTCATAGCGATATTCAATTTTCCGCTGAGAATTATCAGCAGAGCGAACGACAAAAGCACATAATTTAAGTTCGCGTATAACGTTACGCTCTACTTTTTTCAATGCCGTTGTTGATTCTGGAAGATGATACCATTCTGCGGAGCCATTCCTAAATTTATCAAGATATGCTTTGTTTCTATTGCCACCTAAAGCAATGGTTAATACTAAGTTTTGGAATCGGGATAGTTTCATGCCCGTGTAGGGTATTCGAGCTGCTTCTTGCACATAAAAATGATCAGGCGAATGGCGTTTGTATTCGACAGCTTTATCATTGAATAGCCCAAACTGTTCAACTAAAAAGTCTCGCAACCACGGATTCTTTGAATTAGGTAATAAAGGAAAGGCGCCAATCCCCACTTCTTTAATCGCTTGTTGATAGGGATTTTCAGTTTGATTATCTTCAAACCAACCGGGATATAATACAAAGGCACCAAAAATAGGGCGTGTTTTTTCCTGTTCGCCATCATCCGCTTGATGAATATGGATTAATGCATCACGATACCGATGCATCTGATTAATGGCATCATCAGGTGCGTAATCAATATCTTCATCACCTGTCTCTATTCGATATTTGGCATCAAAGATCCAATGTAATTTTTCACCGCCTTTAAATTCAGCCTCTAATAAAATATCGGGTTTTTGGCGTGTGATCCATGAATAAATATGACCGGGTTTAGGAGCCTTTGATCGCTTAAATAACGGTTCATGCGCTAAACGGATTTTGATTTTATCGCGCTCTAAATTAAAGGCAACACCCATGCCTCTTTTTAACGTGCGTTCTATTCCTTTTTTATCTAATGCCGCTTTGCGTGATAGTGTTTCAGTAAATCCTAGCTCATCAATTAATAGCCTACGCATTTCTAAAACACACCATACTTCATAAAGCTCAGCAATAGACTTCATCGAAATGCTGGCATGGTGCCCAAATACATCTAAATAAAGCTTTAATTGTTGCCAGATGCGATAAACAGGCGCATAACCTGCTTTATGGTGTAACACTAATGATTCATTATTAGCGCCATCATAAGCCCCGATCTCTTTAAAAAAGGGTCGAGCTAAATAGTTTTCTAAGGGTTTTTTCCAATGATTTAGTTGTTCAAAAAAGGTCGCTGATAACCGCCCCCCTTCATCCCCCGTATCTTGATCTTTTAAATGCACAATAAACGCAGAAATCTCACGTACACAGCGGGTTAATACCATTTTAACAAAACGATTTTCAGGTGTGTTAAGCGATAATTGATGGCTGCCTATTTTATAGTGTTGCTGTGTATTATTGTGGATCAGATCAGATTTTACGCGCTGTTCCAGCCTAGGAGAAAGTCGCCCTTTTAACTGTTCCGCCCGTAGCGTTCGTGTTTGAGGCAATAAACGAGCATGAGGCGCATGCACAATTAATTTAATGCCTTTTTCTAACTCAATGCGCAAGCGTTCAAATTGTGCCAGCCATAATAGTGGGAAGCGCTCATGCAGCTTGCGAGATTGTGCGAGTTCTTGTTCGGTTTTTTGGGCGAAAGAAAAGCGTAACAGGGGATATTGCTGATCGATGGCTTGCTGAATAGTAGCAAGATCCGTTTCAAGATCCATTTTAGTGGGAAATACTTCAAATGAAATCGCTTGCGTGATGTTTGTGCCGTTTAATTGGTAGTTTAATACTAATTTAAACCAACCCACATCATTGCCAAAATTGATACTGCCCCGTAATGACTTGCCTGAGCAATGAAAAGCGTCTTCAACTAATGCTACGCGATGCTTAATAATAGGTTTTTCTACCTCATGGAGAAACTGAAAATCAAACTCATACAGTTTATTTTCAAAAAACAGTGGTTCTATAGTCGGAGTAAACTCACTCTCTTGGCTTTTAAGATCTCTTAAATATAAAGGGGGGGCAAAACGTAAGCGTGTAGCAGGAACCGTCTTCTCCCGTGCGTGCAAGGTTCTTGTTAATTTCTCTTGGGCAGGGGCAATATCCTTGCTCCAAACAACAAGTCGCCAATCGGCTGATTCAAGGGTTAAGAGTTCAGGCATGACGCGTTAAATTAAGGCCAAAATGAGGTAAAGCTATTATCAGTTAAGCGTTGCTGCATCCAGTTGACTTTCTTTTTAGAACGGCAAGTAATGGTTAACTTGCTGCCATCAATGGCTTCTCTTAATAAATCCGGTCGCGTCTTTGCACTCCAAATCTCACTTAACTGTGCTTCAAGCACGATTTCTAACTGGCGTAGCAAACTGGTCTCACCATCATCATGCAGTTTTTCAGCGTCACCCTCAATACGGGGCAATACCTTGGTCATTAAAAAGTCATCCCACACTGCCTGCAAAGCAATGTCATCACTCGGCTCAAAGCAGACCACAGCAATTAATAATTCATTTAAGGCACGATATGCCAGCTCAAATGGGGTGGCGTTTAACACTGAATTAATCGCCTCTAAAAAGGCAATGCTTTTTGTGCCCTTGCCATCATAATTAGCAAGTTCAGCTTCATCAACACGAGAAAGTGTAGCGTAACTGAGCGTTTTAGCCTGTGTTCTGGGTTCAAAATAGGCTTGATAATCATTGGGGAAAAACTCACCAAAATCCAGCGTAAAAGCACGGTCAATCACCTTGCGAGAAAAGCCATGAGTGGTTTCATCCATATTCACCGTGCCTGCAACAATTAAATTGGGGGGAATACTGATACCATTTTTTAAAAAATAAGCCCATAAATCATCATTGTCATCGCCATCAAGGTTCAGACTGGTTCTTAATAGAGCTGGATCATCAACTTGTGTAAAAATACTGGCATTAAGTAATGGCTCACAACGATATTGACCATTGTCATCCCACTCACGCGTTTCAATCACCGATAAATAATCAGCAAAATATTGCTCCACGGGAGCAAGATTCATTTCATCTAAACATAACCAATAAGGAATCGTATTATCGTTAAATATAATTTCATTCTCATCAACACTTTCAACCATCTCTTGCCATGCTGCAACCAGAAATCGCAAAAAATCAGTGACAATATAAATAGCGCCATTATTGCCTAATCGAGAGATATAACCTAATAGATCAGAGGGTTCATGCCAATCTGGGCGAACCGGCACTAATTGATAGTTTGAGCCATCATCTCTAAGGCATAAGGCTTGTTGTTTTACAAAGCGGGTTTTGCCTGTGCCTGAAATACCGGAGAGTAGGATGAAGGGTTTGGGGAGTGAAGTAGATTTTAGCTTGTTTTTTTTCACTACATCTTCCTTTGGGATATTTAATTCCCGTATTTGAGAATAAAACTCGAGCAATGATAATAAGTCTTTTTGCAACTGTTGGTCATCTGGGATTGAGGTCGCAGCATAATATTTAGCTATGATATTTGATCGTTCATATGACTTCCCAAGAGGTGTGCTAGCGGCAAGGTCAATAGATGTGTCCCCCCAGTCTTTTAAACCATCAATTGATTCCAGTATGAACTGGGAAGTTTCAAGTGCCTGCTTCTCTGCCTCGTTCTTGCCTAATAAATTTGCAGGGTTTGTAGTTCCTTGGTTTAAAGATAAATATACTCCTGTTCCGTCTGCTTTAAAAAGATATACAGGATAAATACCTTCTTGGGTTGTGTCAGTTATTTTGGGGTCAAGTATTGATAGCCATGGTACATTTGCCCAGTTACCTGCTCCAGCACTTGACTTGATTTCAAGAGTTGGAAATTGATTTGCAACTATGTTTTTTATTATATTGGGGAGTTCTTTACGAATTTTTTGGGCAATAAGATGATTACTAAACGACTCAGTAACAGCGCTGGTCCAGTTATTGGAAATTTCTTCTAGTATTTGACTTAATTCTACCATTTTTCTTCCTTTGTTCTTTCAGCGCTTTAACGTGAGAAATTCATACTTGCCAATCCTCTAACCGCAATCCCGTAATACGAGAAAATTCGTTGGTATTATGTGTGACTAACACCGCATCGTGTGCCTTAGCTATGGCGGCGATTAATAGGTCGTTGGGGCCGATCAGTTTGCCTTGGGTGCTGAGATCAGCGCGGATCACACCATATTCTTCAGCACAGCGATCATCAAAGGCTAGACTATTGAGTGGTGCAAAGAATTGCTTAAGTAGTTGTAAATTTGCTTCGACTTTTTGGCTATGTCGTGCGCCGAACAGTAATTCTGCTTTAACAATGCTACACAATGCAATATCGGCTGGCGCGATATCTCGCAGGCGTTGTTCTATATGAGAATGACGATTATTTAGCAGATAAATGCAAATATTGGTATCAAGTAGATACATTAGTCAAAGTGTGCTCGTTGCTCAATATCTTGTTGATCAGGGCGAGCGAGTGCTTCGCCTTGCCATGCACCAAAGGTCTCAAAATAGTGTTCTGGCCACTGTGATTCGACTTCTCTTTTGGCAAGTTCGGCTAGGTATTTTGACACCGATAAGTGGGCATGGTCTGCTTTTAGCTTAATTTTCTCAGCAATTGCATCGGGTATGTAAAAATGTAATTGTGCCATTGCTACCCTCTAAATATATTTGTTATATGTGGATTATCAGATGGGTGGTGTATTTTGTCAATGACAAGCCACTTAAAAATTAGCGTTATTACATCAGATCCCCGATAAAAGATCTCGGGGATGACGAGTTTAGAACAGATAAGATATGACGGGGTTATAGCAGATAAAGAATACTCTAAAGCTCAAACGAAGTAGTCAATAATTTTTTATTTAATTCGCCAGCAGTAAAGCTCTTACCCGTATTAGCATTGGTCACTGTCACTTTAGCTGGGCTAAATAACATTGGGTCAACCTTGAAAAAGTCGAAATCATACGATTTAAATATCTCACCGAAAGGGCGACCGTAATCAGAAGATGTGTTGCTGGGTAGTTTTTCAGCTAAGTCTTGTGCTTCATCATCAGTGGCATCAACAAATAGATGGACCATGCCGCCATAAAGAATAGCGTCATTTGTGCGACCCATACCGGTCATAAAGTCACCACCTGGCGGTGAAACTGGGGTTACACCAAAACCGTCAATGATTTTATCCATAGGAAAGTGCAGGGTATGTGCTTTGTGCATTGCCACTTCTAATACGCGAATGGCAATTTGCATTACGCCAGCTAGACTTGATGTTGGTGTCAAGATGAACGTTAAGTTTTTTGCATTGATATCACAGTCTTTAGCTACTTTTTCTGCAACTTCAATCGGTGGGAATTTATCGGTTTCTAATACGATAACGGTTTTGTCTGCTTCGTCTTTATAGCCAAATTCTTTTAACACTTCTTCTTTGCCCGCTAATGCGCGACCTGGGCCGCTGCCGAGTGCGAAGAATTTTTCGTGTGATAAGCTCCAGCCAGCATATTGGCTACCGAGACAGCTTAATACGGGGGTTTTAGCGTGAACATTGACTGACCAAGGCCAGTTGTCAAAGCCACTATTAGTACCTAGGGTTGCCGTGCCTAAGCCGCCCATGCATATTTCACCGATTAGGCGACCGGCCTCTAGACCGCCGGTGCATTTGATACCTGCATCAATAATACGTGTGCCATTACTTAATGTGCTGATTTCAAGTTGTAATGCTTGTGCATTTTCAACTAGGCTGTCGACTAAAGGTTGGCATGCAGCATTAACACTTGTCCAGTTAGCAGAAATTGACTCACTCATTTTTAATCCTTAGAAGTAGGTTCTGGGCCGATTATACGTTAAGTAGTTATTTGTTAATACACCATTTTTAGTGGGTATTTAGTCAGTTTAGCGGCATTAACTGTTTAATTGCTTCAATACGTGACTTACGTAACGCTTCTGCGATGGCTATTCCTTGTAATCCTTGGTCGATAAATTGTTTTGTGGTGACAAGTCTTGCTGCTTCAAAGCATTGTTTGAATGCAGCAATAGTAGGCACAGGCAAGTCTTCATAACCTGTACGTCCTCGACTGTCGGCTTCTGAGCTGAGCAAGTACTGCTCAAAGCGTTCTGGTCTACGGAAGGAATCAAGTGCTTCAATAACCTTTAATATTGTCTTTGGTTTCATTTCAAAAAGACGATGCACGTGGGTGTGATATTCTGCGACGCTTAAAGCCAAGGATTCAATGTCTTTTGGCACACGAAGCCGTTGGCATAGAGCCTTAGTGAGCTTGATACTGCGCTCTTCATGGCCGTAATGGTGGGGTAGGATGTCAATTGGAGTCGTGCCTTTTCCGAGGTCATGGCATAGTGCGGCAAAGCGGACAGTAATATTGTCACTCAGTTTTGCAGCTTGATCTATTACCATCATGACATGAATGCCCGTATCAACTTCAGGATGCCATTTTTTCATTTGGGGTACACCAAAAAGACGATCAATATCAGGGAATAATGTCTTTAATGCACCTGCATCTCGAAGGGCCATAAAAAATAGTGAAGGCTGTTCAGTGGCTAATGCTTTGCTTAGTTCTTGCCACACGCGTTCTGGAACGAGATGAGTTAGTTCTTTGTTTGCCACCATTTGTTGGATAAGTTGTTTGGTTTCATCAGCAATGGTGAAGCCGAATCGAGCGGCAAAACGGGCAATGCGTAATACGCGAACGGGATCTTCAATAAATGCGGGAGAAACATGCCGTAGAATTTTATCTTTGAGATCTTGTTGCCCATTAAAGGGATCGATCAAGGTACCATCTTCGGCTTGGGCTATTGCATTGATAGTGAGATCGCGGCGTTCGAGATCTTGTTCTAAGGTTACATCGGGCGCAGCATAAACGGTGAAACCTTTATAGCCCTTTCCTGATTTACGTTCAGTACGGGCGAGGGCATATTCTTCATGTGTTTTAGGATGTAGGAATACGGGGAAGTCTTTGCCCACCGGCTGGTAGCCTTGCGCCAGCATTTCTTTAGGTGAGCTGCCAACCACAACCCAGTCTCGGTCTTTAATCGCTAAGCCAAGCAAGTGATCGCGAACTCCGCCGCCGACGAGATAGGTTTTCATGTCTTATTCAGAGTCTCCTTAAGGATTTTTAGGCTTTATTGCTGGCATGCGCTTATGCAACGGTGTGATGGGACGTTTGAGCTGATATTCAAAAACAGCTGCATAACTAAGTACATTACTGGTGTATTTTCGAGTTTCATTAAATGGAATATTCTCAATCCAGATGTCGGCAGCCAGTTGTTTTTTGGGTAACCATTTTTTAACACGGTGCGGCCCCGCATTGTATGAGGCTGTAGCTAGTACGGGATTGTGTTGGTTTTCATTATACATTTTAGTTAAGTATGCGCTGCCCAGCTGGATATTTCGATTTGAGTTTAAAAGCTCAGACTGTCGCTTTAAAGGCTGCTTGATTAGCTTAGCGATTAGGGTAGCTGTTTTTGGCATAAGTTGCATTAGACCTGAAGCGCCAACTCGGGAGCGTGCGCGTTCATTAAAAGCACTTTCTTGGCGAATAACACCTAATAACCATGCTGGATCGATATTATTATTTCTGCCTTCTTTTAACACTGCGGATTTATAAACAACAGGAAAGCGTAAATCTAAGGCATCCCAATATTTTGCTTTTCCCAATAAGGCGATAGTTTGGTTATGCCAGTTCCATCGATGCGTTAATATCGAAATGAGTTGTAGTTCTCGAGGTGTACGGGTTTGTTTAAGCTTGTATGCTTGTCTACGTGCCTCAAGACCCATATTAAGTGCGTAAAATTCTTTAAGTCGGAGAATTTCAGGCTGTTGGGAAATAATATCGAGCCCTGATTCTGTTGATACAATAGGGTTGTGGTTCATTTGATAGTTTAGGTTTAGTTTATCTGCTGCAAGAAAAGAATAATAATCACGTTGCATAATAATACCTTGGTAGGTTGAATCTGCGGCGGATTTTTCACCTAATTCTTCTTGACTACGTCCTAACCAATATTGCCAGCGGGTAGATTGTTTGTCATCATAATTTAAACTGGAAATTGCGCGTTGCACCCCTTGCCAATCTTGTTGCCATAGTGCGGCACGAACACGCCATGGCTGGGCAGGAGCATCACCATAAAATTCTAATGTTCTATCTTCTCGGCTTAATGCTGCTCGCTTGCCAATAGCGCTTTGAATAAGGTTGTTTTCATGTTCAGTGAAGCTATAAGCAGGCGCAATACGTTGCCAAGCTTTATAGGCCTGGCTTGTGGATTTTCGAGCAAGTCGGGCAATGCCATGCTGAATAATGTCACGAGACATGGCTGTATCTTGGCTTAGAAGGCTGGGGCCTGACGATGGTAATGCTCGCAATGACGTTAGAGGGTCATTATGCATTTTTTGCCAAGATGAAATCTCAGATTTTACTTGAGTTGCATCAGGCAGTGATTTTGCTAAGTAGAGCGCCAATGAATATTGGTTTTTTGATAGAGCAAGGTGGATCCGCTGACGACGTAATTCATCCGTAAGCAGGCCTTTATCTTGCCAGAGTTTGAATGCACTATCGCAAGATGAAGGTAAAGAACTGGACGATAGCCATAATTCAGGCGTGTCTTTTAGCGCTTGTTCGCGTTGATGCGTTGCAATAAGTGCTTGCAGGCGGAGACATTGTCTTGATACTGACTGAGGCGCACGATAAACATCGAGAAATAGTTGCCATTGCTTTGTTTTAGCTAGTCGATCTAACCAGGCACTGCGAAGCCGCTGCGCATAAAAAGTATCTTGGTTTTGATTTAGAAACTGAATAATAGTTGTATTCTTTGTTTGGCTTAAGCGATGGCGAAGATACAAATATTCTAAATAGGGTTGCAGAGGGTAATCATTTAATTGTGTTTGCAGTGATTGAAAACGCGATACACGGTTGGTTTCCAATGCTTTTTTTGCTTGTTGAAATATTGCGCGCTGCTTTGCTATTGTGGCAGTATTACTGGTTGCGAAAGTAATTGCAGGGTTTAGAGTGATTAGATAGAGGCTACTCCAAACTATCCATTTTAGTGGGGTCATAATGTATCTGTTGTAGAATTTAAGAGTAGCGAGATCTTACACTATATACCCGTGACCATTCAATCTGCAGAATTCAGCATGAGAAGAAGCCATACTATTCTAGGCATAAAGTCGCAGAATTAGTCATTCTAATTTAAGGCTTTAAAACGACGAAGAGTGTGGCTTATTCTCTTGCCCTGTGGGAGATTAGCACAAACGCCAGTGCTACGTTGCAATGCTTGACAAGGACTCGTCATTGCCTTCACATTGCGCCTTGCTCTGACGCTTGTGCTAAACTCTGAAATCTACAGATTGAATGGTCACGGGTATATTAGTCGTTAATTGAGTGCCGCTTCTATATTATCTAAGTTAGGAATATAGGCAATATTATTACCGATTTGAATTTGGCTGTGTAAATAATCTGAGTCGTCTGTATCGTCGATAGGTTTAAGTGCAGATTCAGTTAAATGAATCAGTTGTGGTACGCCGTAACATGGAATGCCATATACGCTTACACTACTTGATTCATTGATGCCTCGAATTACGCAAAGTTTATTAGCATCGGCAGTATTGGAAGGATTATTTTGAACAAGTCCTTCAAGATCAATCACCGGAATTTGCCATGTGTGCCAATCACACTGGCCGACCCAATATTGAGGTTTGTCACTGACTTCATCAAGATCCGGCATCGGGATAACTTCGGCTAACGTTGTATTGGGCAACAGCAAATAGTGTTGCTGCAGCGGTATAAGCATGCATGGGATGAAGTCAGTAGATTGCTCGGACATTTTATGATGTTCCTAATTTATTGTTCTAGTAATGCTTGGATAGTTTCCATAAGCTCTATCTCTTGATAGGGCTTACCCAAATAAGCATTGACACCAATATTCATTGCTCTTTCACGATGTTTATCCCCTGTACGAGAAGTGATCATAATGATGGGGAGTGATTTGTATTGATCAATATTTCGTACTAAGGTTGCAAATTCAAAGCCATCCATTCTTGGCATTTCAATATCTAAAAGAATGATATCTGGAACTTGTTCGTTTAATTGAGCAACGGCATCGATACCATCACGGGCTGTAATTACATCAAAGCCATGACGTTTAAGTAAATTTCCAGAGGCCTTACGCATCGTAATGGAGTCATCGACAACCATTGCAATCGGTGTGCGATCTTCTTTGCTTTCAGACTGTTCTGGTTCTATAACAAGTAACTCTGCATCGTCAGATTGAATGATATCTTTGTTATCGAGAGTATTAACAAGTGTTGGGATGTCGAGGATAAATACAACTTCACCATCACCCAAAATTGTTGCGCCGGTGATAGCATCAATATGTGCTAATTGTTCGCCTACCGATTTTAATACAATTTCGCGGTTACTATTGATTACATCTACAAGCAAGGCAATATGCATATCGCCATAGCGGAAGAGTAATACAGGTAATTGTAATTTCGGATCATCCGGCAAAATTAGCGGTTGTTTGAGCAAGCTAGCGAGTGACATGAATTCATAATACTCACCATTAAACTCATATTGATGCTTGTCTTCACTGGCTAAAAGCGATTCAATATCCTGTACAGGAACACGGTCTCCAGCATGAACAGCTACCAGAGGAATGGCGTATTCTTGATCGCCACAGCCGACAAGTAGTGATTGCATAATTGACAATGTAAGCGGTAGACGAATATTAAATGTTGTGCCTTTCCCAGCTGAAGATTGGATGGATAGCCGACCTTTTAGAGCGCGGATTTCGTTACTCACTACATCCATACCGACGCCGCGGCCAGAAATTTGAGATACATTCTCAGAAGTACTAAAGCCAGAGGTTAAAATTAACTGAATAAGATCTTCATCAGAAGGCATATGGTCAGGATTGATAAGCTCTTGTGCTATTGCTTTTTTGCGAACTTTCTCGACATCAATACCTAGGCCATCATCCGTCAGGGTGATTAAAATTTCAGAACCTTCCCGCAAGATAGAAATCGATAATTGTCCTGTTTCATCTTTCCCTGAGCGCACACGATCCTCGGGTAGTTCAATACCATGAGCGACAGCATTGCGAATAATATGTTCAATGGGTGCAACGATACGGTCAAGAATGGTTCTATCTAATTCATAATTTGCACCATGGACTTGAAGTTGTGATTTTTTACCTAGCTCAGAGTTTACTTGTCTAATAATGCGCTCAAAGCGTGGAATCAGTCCGTCAAAAGGAAGTAACCGGGTATTCATCAAACCTTGTTGCAGATCGGTACTTAAGCGAGATTGTTGTAAAAGAATCGCATCAGAATCGCGTACAAGCTCATCAAGAGATAAGGTTATTTCATTAATATCACTCACACTTTCTGTCAAACTTCGTGAAAGTTGTTGAATCATAGAAAAACGATCCAATTCTAGCGGATCAAATTCTGAATCTTGCTTAGCCTTATCATCTTCATAGCGAAATAGGATTTGAGTTTCAGTTTCAATCTCAAGCTTCCTTAATTGTTCTTGCAAGCGTTCAACTGTGGCGTCCATCTCTGATAGTTGTAGCTGGATCGCTGTGTTTTGTTGGCTTACACGGTCACGAGAAATGTTCACTTCGCCAGCAAAGTTCGATATAAAATCAAGTAAATCGGCACGAACTCGGATTTGTTCATGCTGGACAGGTGTATCAGACTTGTCATCTGATTGTTTGTTCAAAATCTGAGTTGAAGGCTTAACTTGGCGAGTTTGAATAGGAACAGGTTGGTTTGAGAATTGAGCAATCTCTGTTACTAAATCATGAGCAAAAGCAAAATCAGTGCGTTTTTCTAATTGCTCTTGCATTTCAGCCAAACGATCTTGGCAGCGTAATAATAAATTAAAGAATCGATCATCTGTTTCACATTTATTATCGATCGCTAAGAAAGTTAATGATTCTGTTTGATGAGTAAGATCGGCGATCGGGATAATCCCTGTTAAACGAGATCCACCTTTTAACGTATGCAAATCACGCTGGAGTTGCATAACTGCTTCTTGGTCATCTTCATCTTGTTGCCATATTTTTATGGCGTTGCCGCTCGATTCTAGTAGTTCTGCACATTCTTCAGTGAATGCTTCCAGTAATTCTGGCTCTTCGGTCGGAATTGTAAATAATTCAATTTCTGCTTCAACTGTTTGTGGCGATGATTCATCCTGAATTGGCTCTGGCTCTGGCTCTGGCTCTGGCTCTGGCTCTGGCTCCGAACTTAGAACGGCCTCAACTTCTTGAATATAGGAATCAATGCTATTAGCAGGCTGGCCTTGCATTAAACCTTCAATTTGATTGTTAACTTCTTCAAAGCCTAACTCAAGTAGTGTTGATACTGTGTCGTTATTACCACCGATTTTTGACGTTAATCTATTTAACAACTGATAAAGAACGGTAAGGTTATTTAATTCGGCATGCTGTGAATTTTCCACCAATGAATCTAATGTTTGATGAATTGCACCTTGATAGTTGGTGTTATCTGGTTCTTGTTGAAGTTGTTGTAATTGCTCTGAATATGCAGTTAACAACTCATCTGTTTCTTCTAAATAGACAGCAAGAAATTCTGGATCGATCTGCTTTTCAGTCTCATCAGACTTAGAACTTACAGTCGTCAGCATTTGTTCAAGATTATCCAACAATACGGACTCATCAGGTACGTCTGTTGGCTGTTCTTCTCCTAATGTGGCTATTGTGCGATCAAGTCCATTTATCGTGGATGATAATAATGAAAATGATTGCTCATCTAAGCTTACATTTTGTTCATGAAGTGTACGTAACGTGTGATCAAGTTTTATTGCGACAGTAGCGACTGAGGTGATCTGGGCAATGTTAGCGCATCCTTTAAGAGAGTGGGCAGCTCGAAGTAGCTCTTTATTAAGTTCAAATGGTAATTCAGAATTTTGAAATGCGTTATTAAAAGTGGCAATATGTTGCGTTGCCTCACTAAAGAAAATTTGCTGAAGTTCATCTTCTTCGCTTAATTCTTCTTCAGTTTTTTCTTCTGTTAAAAGACGTGTAGCTTGTTCGATGATAAGGTTGGATGCATCGGTTGCATCTAGTTCTCTTGCCGAATAGCGTGAGACTAATTCAGGCAGCAACTGGAAGCTGTCATCAATAAGTTCTACTACATCTGTGGATAGCGGTTGAAAGCCATCTAACACTTGGTTGAGTAAATGCTCAATGGCCCACGATAATTCACCAATAACATCTGCACCAGCCATGCGGCCACTGCCTTTAAGTGTATGAAAATGGCGACGAATATCGGCTAATGTTTCAGGGTCTTGATCTGATTTCCATTTAGGAATAGAGATCGTTAATTGTGCCAATATGTCTTCGGCTTCTTCTACAAAAACTTCAGCAAGTTCAGCGTCAAGGTCATCGTCGTCAGATGAAAGTAAAGGCTCAGGATCTATAATTATTTCGGGTTGATTTTCTTGATCTCTTAAATACCGGTCAACACCTGTTTCGGTGGATATTGGTTCTTGTTCCAATAGATTAATGTAGCGTGTCACGCCAGATTCCACATCAGGAGCGGGGGGCGCCTCATCTTCTAATGACCTGATGTAGCGTGCTACACCTGTGTCTTCTGCTTCCAGTGAGAAATTAGGCGCATCGAGCTCATCAAAACTAGGCTCGAGTGGTACCGTCTCAGTAGAGCTATCAGTAGTGTTAAATTGGTCAAGAATTCTTTGAGCGTTTTCTAATAACTCTACTTGTTGAGAGCCACCTTGTTTAATTCCCTCCATATAGAGATCTGCAGATGCAATTATTTCAGCAAATAAGCCCAGGTTTTTTGATGAAAGTTGCGTATTATCAACAACCATTTGTGTTAATTGCTGGGCAGTGTCTTCAAGAATTACTGCGGCATCATTTAGATTGAGCAAGCTTAAACTACCAGCAATAAGAGCGAGTTGGCTTGAGATTTCTGCTGCGGGCTCAGAGATGTTATCTGTTTCATCAGCTAAGGAAGCAAAAGATTCTTTGATTACAATCAGTTCGCTTAAACATTCTTTGAGGACAGTCTGTTGAAGTTGGTTTTCTTCAATTACTTGCTGTTGTTCTATTTTTTGACCAGATTGAAGCTGGTATTCAACTTTTAACAAAAGATCGGCTAATGACATTAAATTATCATCATCCGGTAATTGTTGTAGAGCAACAATCTCATCCAATTGGCGAGTCTGGTCATGCAATAATTCACTTGTTGTATGATCTGTTAACAGATCAAATGTACCTGCCATATTATTGAGCTGTTCTATAATTGTAGCAACGGCTTCAGGTGTTTGACTTTGTTCATGGAAGCGATTAATTTCCTCTTTGATCTCTTGAATCTGGCTGACCAGTTCAGAATGCACATCCGGTAAAGCATTATCAGTTAGATTATAAATTTTCTGAGATTGCTGCGGATCAAAGAATTGAAGAGCGAAGGTTTCTTTCAGTGTAACAATATGTTTGCCAGAACTTCTTGCGCGAGCAACTTGCAAGAGGAAATCTTGAGTTAGATCCGAAGGAAATAATGCAATAAATTCTTGTTCACCTTCTATTGTAAATAGCTTTATAGGCGTATTTAGTTTGCCTACCATAAGCTTAATCTGTGGAGTGGCTGGTAAACCTTTCTCAAGTAAGGCTTCGATGACACCTTCAGCAGCCCACCATAAGGTGATGGAGCGTTCTTGAATACAGCTAAGTCGTAAATAACGCGCGATGTTGCCCATTCTTTTTAGGCTAAGATCGTCGTGCTCTTTAAACCACCGAAGCAAGGAATACTGGAATGCATAACTTAACTTTGTGGTTGCAATAGAAAGCTTAGGTAAAGACTTTTTAGGATCTGGAATAATATGATCGGGCAAAGCCACGGCTAAATCAGGTGAAAAAAGATCACTTGTTTCAAACTCATCGTCACCTCGGGCACTACGTAATTCATTAAGTGTGGTAATGATGTGCAAAGGGTGATCTTGTAGCTCATCACTTAGTAGCCTTAAATAATTAGGTAGTATTAACAGCCCTTTAAGAATACTATCTTGAATTTTAGAATGGTCTTTGTTTTTTTCATCACGAGCTAAAATAGCAGAAGTTAACATTTCTTCAGCTAATAACTGAGCGCCGTGTAAATTTAACATTTCCATTGTGCCGTTGACTTGGTAAATGTGTGTTATGCATTGTTCAATAGCCGTATCATTGTCGTCAGGCGCGTCAATAAATGTTGTTAATGCGTGTAGTGCATCTGTTAATGATTGCTGGACTTCATCTTGTACCCAAGCAAGAGCATTATAATTACCACTAGATGTTCGTGCCATTGCTTACCCCCGAACAGTGATTAAGTCTAAGGCGTAGGCAACGAAATAAAATATATTTCACTTAAATTCCTTATTCTTATGATGGTAATGTAAAACCAGATACTGATTTACGAAGATCATTAGTAAGATCGAGTAAACGACCGATAGAAGCAGCGCTCTCATTGGTACCTGTCGATGTTTGCATGGTGATTTCTTGAATTACATTCATGCTATTTGATGTACTTACCGCCGCGTGTGCTTGTTGTTTTGCCGCGTCGGAGATGTTATCAATCAGGCTCGCTAATTGATTTGATACTGTTTCAATTTGGACAAGGGCAGCCCCTGCATCTTGTGTTAATTTTGCTCCCGATACTACCCCGGCAGTACTTTTCTCCATGGAGCTGATCGCTTCATTAGTATCACTTTGGATTGTACGCACTAAGGCATCAATTTGTTTGGTCGCGTTACCCGAACGCTCCGCTAGTCGTTGAACCTCATCGGCTACCACCGCAAAACCACGACCGGCTTCACCTGCCATGGTCGCTTGGATCGCAGCATTAAGTGAAAGGATATTGGTTTGCTCTGCGATATCGTTGATAAGTTCTACGATATCTCCGATTTCCTGCGAGCTTTCCCCAAGTCGTTTAATCCGTTTTGATGTTTCTTGGATATGTTCACGGATGGTGTCCATACCAGTAATCGCATCTTTTACAGCATCATTACCTTCAGCAGCAAGTTGCACTGATTGTTTCGCTACCTCTGATGATTGCCCCGCATTTTGAGATACTTGTTCAATCGATCCCGCCATTTCTGTAATGGCCGTTGATACCTCTGTAATTTGTTGAGCTTGATGTTCACTCGCATCTGTTAAATGTATTGCCGTGGCTTGTGTTTCTTGTGCCGCTGAGGCTACGTGTACCGTTGTTGAGTTGATGTTTTCAACTAGGTCACGAAGTGCGTCAATAGTGTAGTTTATGGAATCGGCAATGGCTCCTGTAATATCTTCGGTTACGGTTGCAGATACGGTCAAGTCACCGTCGGCAAGATCTCCCATTTCATCAAGTAACTGTAAAATCGCATCTTGGTTATGGCGATTTTGTTCTTCCATCGTGACTAATGACGTGCTGAGCTCTTGAAATGGACCGTAGGCTAGTCGCAAAGATAGGATAAAGGTAAGGAGCAAACCGATAGCCGTTGCTATTCCTATATGTATTGGATTATCGTAATATTGTTGGTAGAAACCCGTAGCAAGTAGCCCTATGCCTATGAGTGTTACGGTAGCAAAAAGTAGGGTGATAATAAATAAGGGTAGATTCTTTTTTGATACTAAAACGGATAAAAAAGAGTTACTTGGGTTCATAATAAATTTCCTAAAATCAAATTACGGAGCAACATTTAAAAAACGCTGATCGGCAGTGAGTTTGTTAAAACTAAATACATCCCAACGAGTGTCTGCTTGGGTTATGCTTCCATGAAGATACGATTTAATGGCGCTGTCTTCCTCTGTGGATGATGTGCTGTATTCGGGTTCATGCTGAAAATGTTTCAATCCAAACACTTCATCAATAAGTAATCCCGAATAGAGTGTTGAGTGATTATTAACAATAATACGGCTTTGTTTACTCAATTTTGTTTTTTGACCATAAAGAAAATATTTAAGGTCAAATAAAGGTAGTAGTTCCCCACGAAGGTTTGCAATACCAAACACCCAAGGCTCAGAGCGTGGCACAGGGCTAATTTGAGTGGGAACGGGGAAAACTTCACGTGTTTCACTTAATGGCATTAGATAGTTATTATCATCAATCCGAAAACCGATGGCAGTCCAGACACCTAGCGAGTTATCTTCATCTGCAAGCCGAATGGCACTCTGCTGACTGCGTTGTTGAATATCACGAAGGAGCGAAATTATTTCTGCTGGAGAATGAATGCTACTCATGATTCTTCTTCTGCATTAAGCAGAGCATCAATAGCGACAATAAGATCGACTTCTGCGACGGGTTTACCTAAATACCCTTTTGCACCTTGCCTCATTCCCCATAATTTATCTGTTTCTTGATTTTTAGATGAAACGATAATAATTGGGATATGAGCTGTTTCAGCTGCTTTGCTTAACCGTCGAGTGGCTTGAAAGCCATTCAAATTCGGCATAACCACATCCATGATAATGAGATCAGGGTTCTCATTTTGTGCGACTTCAATTGCTTGAAGACCATCTTCAGCGGTTATTATTTGGTGATTATGTTTCTCTAAAATTTTCTTAAGAACATAAATTTCAGTTTGTGAATCATCTGCGATGAGAATTAAGGCCATTTTAGTTCAACTCTCTAATAATTATGTCAGCCGGTATGTACGGATGGCACCAAGGAGGTCATCACGCGTAAACGGCTTTGTTATATATTGTTCGGCACCCACAACACGTCCTTTAGCACGATCGAACAGACCATCTTTGCTTGAAAGCATAATAACGGGTGTTGCTTGAAAGCGAGGATTATTTTTAATTAATGCGCAAGTTTGATAGCCATCAAGTCTAGGCATCATAATATCAACAAAAATAATATCAGGGTGATTGGCGCTAATGATAGGGAGCGCTTCAAAACCATTTTCGGCATTGATCACATCGCATCCTGCTTTTTTAAGTAGGGTTTCCGCTGTACGACGAATAGTTTTACTATCGTCAATGATCATTACCTTCAGACCAGAAAATTCATTTTGTTCGTTACTCACGCTAAAACATTACCTTATCGATTGTTGTTTAACAAGAACTTCAACTGCGAAGATACCCCATTTTTTACTATCAAGCTAGTAACAACACAAGAAAAGTTATACTTTAGTCACGAAAAGAAAAATAAGTAATAGCAGCGATGGGCAAGGGAAACCACGAAATGTGGTGATATATCGTGTATTCGCTGCTTTTTATTCACTATATTATGTAGGTTGGAAAACAATATGATTTCTGGTGTTCCGCATTTAACAACAGCCTTAAAAGGCCCATTATTGCGACTTGAAGCCCATTTACTGAAACAGCAGATGCAGGTGGAAGCATGGTTAAGGGAGCAATGGTTAGCAACTCCGGCACCGTTTTATGCTTCAGTAGATTTACGTAATGCAGGGTTCAAACTGGCGCCAGTGGATACAAATTTGTTCCCAGCAGGTTTTAACAATCTTAATCCTGATTTTATGCCGCTATGTATTCAAGCAGTCCAGTCTGCGGTTGAACGTGTTTGCCCGCGGGCAAAAAAAGTACTTATTGTGGCTGAAAATCATACGCGGAACTTATTCTATTTAGAAAGCCTAGAAACGCTGCGACAAATTTTTGAACAGGCGGGACTAGAAGCTCGAATCGGTAGCTTGCGGGATGATATAACTACACCATTAGTGATTGAACTCCCTTCTGGAAAAGCGTGCCGTTTAGAGCCGTTAACGAGAAGTGGAGATAGGATTTCAGTCAGCGATTTTTCACCCTGTTTAGTACTATTAAATAATGATTTATCGGGCGGGCGCCCCGCCATTTTAGAAGGCTTGGAACAGGAGCTTACACCGCCTTTAGTGGCAGGGTGGTCAGATAGGAAGAAATCGGATCATTTTACGCATTATCAAGAAGTGGCTGAAGAATTTGCACAACAAATCGATATTGACCCTTGGCTTGTTTCACCGCTATCACTGCAATGTGGTGAGGTTGATTTTATGGATAAAAACGGTAGTGAATGTTTAGCAAGTAATGTTGCCAGTATGCTGGTATCGATACAGAAAAAATATGATGAATATGGCATTGAGAAAGAGCCTTTTGTGATTGTGAAAGCTGATTCAGGCACTTATGGCATGGGCATAATGACGGTAAAAAGTGCGGATGATGTGATGAGCTTAAATCGTAAACAACGCTCAAAAATGGCCTCAGCTAAAGAAGGGTTGGTGGTTGATAATGTGCTGATACAAGAAGGTGTTTACACCTTTGAAACGCTGGGTGAAGAGCAAGCTGTGGCTGAGCCTGTTGTTTATATGATGGATCATTTTGTGGTGGGGGGATTTTATCGCGTTCATACAAGTCGAGGCGTGAATGAAAACTTAAATGCGCCAGGGATGCATTTTGAGCCACTTGCTTTTTCTCAGCCATGTAATACGCCGGATAAACAAGGCATGCCAGACACGGAGCCGAATCGTTTTTATGCTTATGGTGTTATTGCAAGATTAGCTCTATTGGCTGCTGCAAGAGAGTTGGCTACCGATCAGGTGTAAAAAACAAAAAAAGGCTGATAAAAACCAGCCTTTTTTATGAGTTATAAATTGCGGTCAAACTTAAGTCATATGTTCGCTTAAATAGGCTATTGTCATTGTTTGGTTATGTAATGCGCTGTGACCATCATCATCACCGGAGCAAATCTCACCATAAGAATAAAAACCAGTGATACCTGTTTGAACGCCTAGCAGACGTTGCACAGCAAAGACTTCATCAGAAAGTTGTTCTTTCATAACCAGTTTTCTGCCCACACAGCTTACGCAAATTGCCAGTGCCTTATCGTTCAGATTGATACCTTTATTGAGCACTTGGCTTGCTGCATCACTGGCGGCATTAACAAGCCTGTCATGATCTGACCTAAGAAATCGGATAGTTGAACCTTCATTAACATTACCAAAAAATGACATACTATTATCACTTTCATTTACTGCCGCGACAGTTCTTATTACTGTAATGCTTTTATCCTCAGCCATAATGGCAAAAGGGAAATCTAAACCTGAAGCGGGTAAACCCTTGGCATAATGTTGACCAATATACATTTTGTATAGGGGCAAAGCAGGTTTATTATCAAGCTCATAAACAACATTTTTTATTGAGCGGGTCACTTTTCGTGGCGGGCCATAAGGTTTCCAGCCGCCGTCTTCACCACTAGTGACAATTGCATGCTCACCATAAATACCGACGGCAATAACAATGCGGTCGTGTACTTGGTCATTATGGAGTAATAATGTTTGTTTAAAATCTGTGCCGTCACCTGCTAGGCCACCGGTAATAGGAATATCTGATAAAACTTCTTGAACACCTTCAACCAGCTCCGAACCATTAATGTTTAAACCATCACTCAAAAGAAATACGCCTTTCAAGTCGGGTTGTTGTAGCTCACTAGCAATTTGGGCGCCTAAAGCATGTGACTGCGCCATCGTATTAATGGGCTTTGCAAGAAATTTTAGCGTGCTTCGCTCCCAGAGCATGGCTGTAATTTGCACACTATCATCGTGCGCACCCTCAGAATTTATTTCCCCAGATGTGCTGCAACCAATTATTTCAGCATTTGGATAGCGTTTTTGTAGTGTTTTAGTAAACCCCCGTTCTTTTAGTCGGCTAGAAGAAGTGAAGACAAGCACCCAGTTAGCATCAGGTAACGGTGATTTTGAAGGTAGTTTACTGAGTGATGATTTAGCAGGTAAATGTTCTTGCTGAAACTTCATAATAAATGTTGCCTAATGATTAATAGGGTTAAACGATAAAGTGATACTAACCCAATCTTTTGCATTATGGGAAGCCCAATTTAAAAGTAAAAGAGTAGTAGTTATAATTTTTGGGGATAAAATTACATTATTTATAGTTTTACCCTAATTCTAGGGGTATGCACCCTGCTAGAACGAGTAGGCTAAAAATAACGAGTAAAAGCAGAACTACGGCGGGATGCGGGTAAATTTACCCGATTTAACGTGGCGTCTTAGGTAAATAATAAACTTGAAAAACAAATAATAATATGTTTCATTAGCTCCTGGGTCTGAGTTTGTGACTTGGTTCTCAAAAGAGTAGTTTTGAATATTCTGGGGCAAAAAAACCGTGAAGAGTTTGCCTATAAATTATTTATTTTAATATTAAAAGAGAGAGAGAATTATGTTTCCATTAGCGTTAAGTATTGGTGGTTTAGGTGGTCTTGCAACATGGCTTGCATTTGGTCCATTATCTGGTCTAGTTGTTATCTGGGGTATTTTTGTTGCGTGGGGTGCTTTCTTCCACAGTGGCGGCGATGCAGCTGCATTACGTAGCACAATTATTTGCGGTATTTTAGGCGCGGTATTAGCTGGAGTTGCATTGTTGCTAGCAGGTGTTTTACCACTAGGTGGCTTAGCGGCACCTGTTGCAGTAGGTATCATGGTCTTTGTATTGGTAATGTTGGCATCGATTCCTGCATTTTCAACAATTCCTGCAGCGGTATATGGTTTTGCTTTAACAGCAGCGCTTGCATTAACAGGTGGCGGTAGCGTTACTGCGTTATCAACAGCGAACCCTGTTGTTGTGATTTCTTTATCAATTATCGTGGGTGCGGTATTTGGTTTGGTATCAGGTAAACTATCTGCGATGATATCTGGTAGCTAAACACTAGATCTAGATAAAAAAAGGCTGTGCTCAGTAATGGACACAGCCTTTTTTATAGGCGTAATATTAATGAATGATTTAGCCTGCTAGTTTGGCTTTTAAAATTTCATTGACTTGTGCAGGGTTGGCTTTGCCCTTTGAGGCTTTCATTACTTGGCCTACAAAGAAGCCTAGTAATTGTTCTTTGCCCGCACGATATTGCGTAGCTTGATCAGCATTATTAGCAATCACTTCATCAACAATGGCTTCAATGGCGCCGGAATCAGTCACCTGTTTCAAGCCTTGTTCTTCAATAATACTATCAGCATCATCACCTTCGCCATTCCATAAAACATCGAATATTTGTTTGGCAATTTTGCCTGAAATTGTATTATCACTGATGCGAATCAATAAACCGGCTAGTTGTTTTGCGCTGATCGGTGAATCATCAATTTCTAAACTTGTTTTATTTAATGCACCGGATAATTGTGTAATGATCCAGTTGGCGCAAAGTTTAGGATCGTTATTGTTTGATGCCGCTAAAACAGACTCAAAATAGTTGGCCAGTTCACGACTGCTGGTTAAAACAGACGCATCATATCGAGACAAATCTAATTCCGAAACAAAACGGTCACGTTTTGCATCGGGCAACTCTGGTAAGCTTGCTCGCATTTCATCGATCATTTCTTGTTCAAGGACGACAGGCAATAAGTCGGGATCAGGAAAGTAGCGGTAGTCATTCGCTTCTTCTTTGCTTCGCATTGAGCGGGTTTCATTTTTTTCAGCATCATATAAGCGTGTTTCTTGCACAACCATGCCGCCATCTTCAATTAATTCAATTTGGCGTTCAATTTCCACATTTATTGCGCGTTCAACATTGCGGAATGAATTGATGTTTTTAAGCTCTGCACGGGTACCGAGTTCTTTTTGTCCTTTAGGGCGAACCGATACATTAGAGTCACAGCGGAAAGAGCCTTCTTGCATATTGCCATCGCAAATCTCAAGATATTGCACAAGCGTGTGAATCTTTTTCATATAGGCAACAGCTTCTTTTGCGCTGCGCATATCAGGTTCTGACACTATTTCTAATAATGGCGTTCCGGCACGATTAAGATCCACGCCCGTTTGCCCTTGAGTATGGCCATGAATTGATTTACCGGCATCTTCTTCTAAGTGCGCGCGGGTGACACCAATGATGCGCTCTGAACCATCTTCAAGTTCAATGGTTAATTCGCCTTTGCCGACAATGGGCAATTCCATTTGGCTTATTTGGTAGCCTTTTGGTAAGTCAGGATAAAAATAGTTTTTGCGAGCAAAGACGGAACGCTCAGCCATTTCAGCGCCGATAGCTAAACCAAACTTAACAGCCATTTTTACGGCTTCTTGGTTGAGCACGGGCAAAACTCCAGGTAAACCTAAATCTACTGCACAGGCTTGTGTATTAGGCTGCGCACCATACGCGGTGGATGCGCTAGAGAAAATTTTAGTTTTGGTGGCGAGTTGGGCGTGAATTTCTAACCCAATAACAACTTCCCATTCCATATTGCTTGCTCATTCTTTAATGTGTAAACAAGGAATTGTATCAATTATTAGATGGAGGCTCTATCTTAAAGTGATAACTTGCCAACCTTGTTGTTTGGCAATAGCCAGCAATTTAGGATCAGGATCGACAGCCACAGGATTTTCAACAAGCTTTAACAGGGGTAAGTCATTATGAGAATCACTATAAAAATAACTACCAACTAACGATAGTTGCTGCTCATATAACCATAACTCTAAGCGTTCTACTTTGCCATATTGATATGATGGCGCTCCGCTAACCTTGCCTGTATAAATGCCATCAACCATTTCAGGTTCAGTGGCAATTAAATTATTGATACCGAGGCTTTCAGCAATGGGCATCGTAATAAAACTATTCGTTGCTGTAATAATAAGTGTTGTGTCGCCCCTATCTTGATGATGGGCTATCAATTTTCGGCCAGCGTCTAAAATAATGGGCTCTATTTTTTCTTTCAGATATTGCTCGCGCCATGCAAATAAATCAGCGATTGAGTTATCAGCGAGTGGTTTTAGTTGAAAGGCAAGAAATTCGAAAATATCCATTGTGCCGGCGAGATATTGATCATAAAAATCCTGATTGGCTTGTTGATAAGCCTTGCCGTCAACAATTTGTTGCTCAACTAAAAATTCACCCCATAAATAATCACTATCGCCGCCGAGCAAAGTGTTGTCTAAATCAAAAATTGCTAAAGCCATAGAATTTATGTGTCTGATAAGTAAAATAAATCTAATTATAATCCAAAATGGATTGCATACTGCGAGTGCATTGTCTAATCTAGTGGGTATTGAAAAATTATGACGTTAGGGAAATGCTTTTTCTAACGAGAGACTAAGGGCTGTGATTGATAAAGATGGGTTTCGACCTAATGTGGGGATTATTCTCTGTAACCAACAAAATCAGGTGCTTTGGGCGCAACGTGCGCAACATGACTCGTGGCAATTCCCACAGGGCGGCATAAAACCTGAAGAATCACCGGAGCAGGCAGTTTATCGCGAGCTAATGGAAGAAGTGGGTTTGGCTCCTGAGCATGTTGAAGTAATTGGTGTGACCAGCGGCTGGTTGCGCTATAGACTGCCTAAACGTTATTTACGCCAAGGTAATAAACCAATGTGTATAGGCCAAAAGCAGCGCTGGTTTTTATTACGTTTTATTGGTAACGAGGCCGATGTAAAGCTCGACGGCTATGACAAACCTGAGTTTGATGATTGGCGTTGGGTTGATTATTGGGCTCCCGCAAAAGAAATTGTGTTTTTTAAACGGCGCGTTTATGAAAAAGCATTACATGAACTTGCGCCATTACTTTTTCCTGATTATAAAAAACGTATTGATAATCAGAAAAAAGAACAGGCTTAGTCTAAGGTTTTAATGAAAACTTTAGCATTACGTTGATTATTATATAAATTCTGTCTTGCCATTGGCAGATCGGTAATTTCAGCAGATTGAAAGCCGTGCTCTAAAAACCAATGCGCTGTTTGGGTGGTGAGCACGCAAAGATTACTTAGCCCAGCTTCCCGCGCTTGATTTTCGAGGAGATTAAATAAATATTCACCTCGGCCTGCGCCACGATAGTCAGGATCAACAGCAAGACAAGCAAACTCTGCGGTATCACTATCGGGATATTGATATAAGGCAGCACAAGCAATAATACTGTTATCACGTTCCATAACGGTGAAAAACGCAACTTCAGTTTCTAGTCGATCACGCGAGCGTGCTACCAATGTGCCGTTAGCTTCAAGTGGTGCGATTAATTCTAAGATACCGCCGACATCATTTACGGATGCGGGACGCGTATTTTCAAAAGGATTTTTTGAAATCAGCGTGCCCACGCCATCGTGGCTAAATAATTCTTGTAAAAGCGCGCCATCAAGTTTGTGATCAAGCAAATGAACACGAGGAACGCCTGCAGAACAGGCGGATGTGGCAGATAGAAGCTGGTGGTTACTATTTTGTTCAAGTGTTTTTTGGGCTTGCGATAAAGTTAATTCACGTGGCAAGTCGGCCACCATATCACCGATAAAAATAAGTTTATCTGCCCTCATCTTAATTGCAACTTCGGTAGCAATGGCTTCGGATGAGAGGTTAAACACCTCTCCTGTGGAGGAATAACCTAAGGGGCCTAATAGTACGATGTTTTCTTGTTGCAATTGTGCTTGAATGCCTTCAATATCTACTTTACGTACTTTGCCGGTATGTTGGAAATCAATGCCATCTTTTACACCCATTGGTTGTGCGGTAATAAAGTTACCACTGGTGCAACGGATTTTGGCATCACTCATTGGAGTATTAGGTAGACCAAAGGAAAATTGCGCTTGGATACGGGTTTTTAACGTACCGATAATATTGATCGCAATAGTGAGGCTGTCATCGTCAGTTACGCGTAGATCTTGATGGTATTGCGCGGAAATTCCCGCGGCTTGACAGGCGCTAGCAATTTGTGGCCGTGCGCCGAAGGTGACGACAAGCTTTATTCCCAAACTATTAAGTAGGGCAACATCATGAATTAAGGTAGAAAATCTTGGTGTTGCAATGGTGTTACCATCAATGGCAATAACAAATGTAGCACCACGATGCGCATGAATATAAGGCGCAGCCGAGCGAAACCAATCGGTGGTGGTTTTAATATCGGTTGTGAACGTAGTCGATGCCATCGTTGCAATGCTTTTCCTATGCTAAAATTATCACCTATTATATCAGCCACAAGCCAATAGACAGATTTATCCGGAGACAACCATGCCAATATATCGATCAAAAACTTCAACCGCAGGCCGAAATATGGCGGGTGCACGTGCCCTTTGGCGTGCAACAGGTATGAAAGATGATGATTTCAACAAGCCCATCATTGCTATTGCCAACTCGTTTACACAGTTTGTTCCAGGCCATGTTCATTTAAAAGACATGGGGCAACTCGTTGCGCGTGAAATAGAGAAAGCAGGCGGTGTGGCAAAAGAATTTAATACTATTGCGGTCGATGATGGTATCGCGATGGGCCATGGTGGGATGCTATACAGTTTGCCATCGCGCGATATTATTGCCGATTCTGTTGAATATATGGTCAATGCACATTGTGCGGATGCCATTGTGTGTATTTCTAACTGTGACAAAATTACGCCGGGAATGTTAATGGCAGCGTTGCGCTTAAATATTCCGGTGATCTTTGTTTCTGGTGGCCCCATGGAAGCTGGCAAAACTAGATTAGCGGGTAAAGACGTTAAATTAGATCTAGTGGATGCCATGGTGCAAGCGGCTGATGAGCATGTAAGTGATGAAGATGTGGCGCAGGTTGAGCGTAGCGCCTGTCCAACCTGTGGTTCTTGCTCAGGTATGTTCACTGCAAATTCAATGAATTGTTTAACAGAAGCATTAGGTTTATCGCTTCCTGGTAATGGCTCATTATTAGCAACACATGCCGATCGTAAAGAGTTATTTTTAGAAGCAGGCCGCACGATTGTAGATCTTGCTAAGCGTTATTATGAACAAGATGATGAGTCTGCATTACCCCGTTCAATTGCCAGCAAAGCAGCATTTGAAAATGCAACGGCATTAGATATTGCCATGGGTGGTTCAACCAATACGGTATTACATTTATTGGCCGCAGCACATGAAGGTCAGGTTGATTTCACCATGGATGATATTGATCGCATGTCTCGCAAAATTCCGAACTTATGTAAAGTTGCACCGGCAACGCCTGAATATCATATGGAAGATGTACATCGTGCTGGTGGCGTGTTTAGCATTTTGGCAGAACTGGCGGCAGGTGACTTATTGCATACAGAACTACCTACTGTTCATAGTGCAAGTTTGGCCGATGCTTTAGCAGAATGGGATATTGTACGTGGCAATAGTGAAGCGGCGAAGTTGCGTTTTTCAGCTGGGCCAGCAGGCATTCCAACCCAAGTAGCTTTTAGTCAAAGTACACGTTGGCCGAGTTTAGATGTAGATCGTGAAGCGGGTTGTATTCGTGATATAGAACATGCCTATAGCCAAGATGGTGGTTTAGCTGTGCTATTTGGCAATATCGCTCTTGAAGGCTGTATTGTTAAAACGGCAGGGGTGGATGATTCAAATTTAACCTTCTCCGGCCCTGCACGAATTTTTGAATCACAAGATCATGCGGTGACGGCTATTTTAACGGAGCAAATTGTTGCGGGGGATGTGGTGCTGATCCGTTACGAAGGGCCGAAAGGTGGTCCTGGTATGCAAGAAATGTTGTATCCAACCAGTTATTTAAAATCAAAAGGTCTAGGCAAAGCCTGTGCTTTATTAACAGATGGCAGGTTCTCAGGTGGGACATCAGGTCTATCTATAGGTCATGCATCTCCAGAAGCGGCAGAAGGTGGTAATATTGGCTTAGTTGAAGAAGGCGACACAATAATAATTGATATTCCAAATAGAATCATTAAGGTTGATCTTAGTGACGAAGTCTTAGCAAAACGTCGCGAGACGATGGAAGCAAAAGGTGACTCAGCATGGCAACCTGTGAACCGAGAGCGAGAAGTGAGCCTTGCTTTACAAGCTTATGCGGCATTAACCACATCTGCTTCAAAAGGGGCGGTAAGGGATCTCGAACAACTGAAACGATAAATGCGATAGAGGGAACACAATGCTTTTTATGAACCACCAGCATTTTTTACCAGATATTGTATTGGAGCAAACATATAGTGTTCCATTAGTTATTTTGTCTGTTTTAATTGCGATAGTTTCATCATTTACCGCATTTGGCGTGGCAGAGCGGATTTATGCGGCATCACGCAAATCATACAAAATTATATGGACGTTTTTTGGTGCAGTGACAATGGGCTTCGGTATTTGGGCTATGCATTTTATTGGCATGCTAGCACTCAGTTTACCTATTCCCGTGGTTTATGATGTCACGATAACGCTTATTTCTGTCATCCCCGCCATTGCCGCTTCCGTTGTGGTGTTGTGGATGATGGCAAAACCAAGTTATACACGAATCAATTTGCTACGAGATGGTTTGTTATTAGGTGCGGGAATAGGGGGGATGCATCACCTTGGCATGGCTGCGATGAGAATGGATGCAACTATGTACCATGATCCATTTCTATTTTATTTGTCTCTTATTGAAGCAGTAGTGATTGCAACAATTGCGCTGAGAATAAAACATCAAGCAACAAATCAACAACAATATCAGTTTATTAGTAAAGCACAGATATTGAGCGCGGTTGTAATGGGGCTTGCAACGTCAAGTATGCATTATACGGCCATGTTAGCAGTTGACTTTTCTCCTATGGAAACAAGTGGAATTGTAAAAGGGATAGATTCAGACACACTTACTATTATGGTAAGCGTTATGACATTTATGATTATAATGCTGGCCATTTTAATTCCTCATTTATTACGATATAAGCAGGCAATAGCAAAGTTAGATCGGTTGGTTGAGCAAGAAAAAGAGGATAGAGCTAGAATTCACGCCATAATTGACTCGGCATTTGATGCCTTAATTAGGTGTAATACAAGAGGTGAAATCATTAGCTGGAGCGTGCGGGCAGAGGAGATGTTTGGCTGGCCTGCCAGTGATGCAAAAGGGCGATTTATCCATAAGTTAATCATACCTGAACGATATCGAGGTGCACACCGTAAGGGGCTAGCTCATTTTCTTAAAACAAGAGAAGCAACTATACTCAATAAAGTCGTTGAAATAGAAGCCTTACATTTCGATGGCCATGAGTTTCCAATTGAATTGACAGTATCGGCTATAAAAATCAAAGGAAGTTATGAATTTAACGCCTTTATTCGAGATATTTCAGAGCGTAAACAAGCCCAATCCGAACAATATCTTTTGGCGAAAGTATTTAGTGATGCGCATGAAGGAATCGTTATTACTGATACTAAAGGAACCATTGTTGATGTTAACCCTACCTTTAGTGCTATAACAGGCTATAGCCGTGAAGAAGCGATTGGGAATAATCCTAATATACTGAGTTCAGGCAAACATGATGCTGAATTTTATGCTGAGATGTGGAAGTCGATTATTGATAATGGACATTGGCAAGGAGAGATTTGGAATCGGAAAAAAAATGGTGAACTATTCGCAGAAATGATTACGATTTCGGCATTGAAAGATGGCGATCATACTACCCACTATGTTTCTTTGTTTTCAGATATTACCAAAAGCAAACACCAGCAAAGTGCATTAGAGCAAATGGCACATTTTGATGTACTAACTAAATTACCGAACCGAACATTGTTTGCTGACCGGTTTGCTCAAGCAATTGCACACAGTAATCGTAATAAGACGCTATTGGCTGTTTGTTTTCTTGATTTAGATAGCTTCAAACCGATTAATGATAATTATGGCCATGAGGTGGGGGATAAATTATTAATTGAGGTGGCAGAACGAATTAGTTCCAGTATAAGAGTGGAGGATACTGTTTCTCGTCAAGGCGGAGATGAATTTACAATATTACTGGGTGATATTGAGTCATTTTCGCATTGTGAGCAATTATTAGAACGTCTCCATCATACGCTTGCTAGACCTTATATCATTAATGGTCATCCCTATAAAATTACAGCCTCAACTGGAGTAACACTTTATCCGATTGATGATGAAAATAGGGATACATTAGTGAGACATGCTGATCAAGCAATGTATCAGGCTAAGTTGGAAGGCCGAAATCGTTTTCATTTGTTTAATGCATTAGATGACCTTCAAATTATCCAAAAACATCATCAATTAGATGAAATTCGTCATGCATTAGCAAGTAATGAAATGTGTTTATATTTCCAGCCAAAAGTAAATATGAAGACGGGTAAAATATTAGGTGTTGAAGCATTAGTACGTTGGAATCACCCTGAAAAAGGACTTGTACCACCCTTAGATTTTTTACCTAGCCTTGAAGGAACAGACTTAGAGATAGAGTTAGGAGAATGGATCCTCAATAGGGCTTTAGATCAGCTTGATCTATGGCAGAAACAAGGCATACATCTTCAAGTGAGTGTTAATATTTCATCTCACCACTTACTTTCACCCACTTTTTTTGATCAGGTGAATAATGCGTTAGAACTGCATCCGACTATTGATTCGTATGACCTGCAATTAGAAATATTAGAAAGCAGTGTTTTAAAAGATGTGAGTGCTATTAGTAAAATTATTAAAACCTGCCAAAATGTCTTAGGAGTTGATGTAGCATTAGATGATTTTGGGACAGGTTATTCCTCATTAACGCATATCAGAAACTTGTCAGCCAATACGATAAAAATAGATCAAACTTTTGTGCGAGATTTATTGGACGACCCAAGTGATTACAGTATTATTGAAGGTGTTATTGGCTTAGCACAAGCTTTTAACCGAAATGTAATTGCGGAAGGGGTTGAAAATGAAGCGGTAGGGATAATGCTGCTGATTATGGGCTGTGAGAGTGCGCAAGGTGAGGGAATCGCTTGGCCGCTTCCTGCTGAGGATATAGTACCTTGGATTGAAAGTTACACACCTAATTTACGCTGGATTGCATATGGTGGTAGTCAGCTTACATTACAAGAAGAAAAAATAACCTTACTTAAATTGACGACTGAGCATTGGTTCAACAAGATCAATAAAGTATTGAAATCGGAGAATAAAAAATTAAGCTCCTATTTAAATCGGTGTCATTTAGGGATCTGGATTGAACGTTTGCGCAAAGACCATGTCTTTGATAGTAGATGGATTGAGCAGTTACAAAGATCGCATGACCGAATGCATCAAATAGCGAGAGATCTTTTTGAAAAACATCAATTAGAAGGTACTGATGCCGTGAAAAAAGGGCTCAAGCGATTTACAAAATCTTTTGAAGAAGTGAAAGATATTCTAGAGAGAAAGCTGTAAAGGTCCAATAGAATATCCCATGGCGTCATGCAGTTTTCATGGATATTGTTTAACTGTTGTAGGATTACCTGCGTCGCCCAGCTTACAGCCTACCAGCTTTCTTTTTTACGGAACCGTAAACGAGGAATAATTAATCCTAATAGCAAGCCTCCAAAGAGCACCGCCGCACCGATTAAAAACCAACGTTTAGAATCACTGCCTTTCAAAGCGCTATTTTCAATAACAATTGCCTGCATGTCATTATTGATTTGCTGCAACTTTTCTTTTAATTGACGATTCTCATTATCTAATGCAACAGCGCTTGATGCGGTTCTACGCAGGTTATCAAGTTCTTTACTCAAACGCTGAGAGGTTTCTTTTAGCGATAAATTCTCTGCACCTGAACTTGAATTTTGTGTTGATAGTGATTGGAGTTCTTCTTTATATTTTGCAATTTCAAGTTCTAGGTTAGCTACTTTCTGTGCACTTGCTATGGCGCGATTACGTGAGCTAGGCTCATTGCTTAAGTAGCGCGTTAATACCCAACCTACCTTGCCACCTTCCGTTCTTACCTTAGAGTAACCACTAGATTTGTTATTTTCGATGACTGATAATTTAGTGCCACTGGTTAGCATTCGGCTAATACCAAACTTAACGCCTTGTCCCGTTCGCATAGTAATTTCAAGCTCTTCAGAAACATAGCGTGTTGCGGCAAAACTAGAAGTAGATGCAAATAATTGGAGAGTGATAAATAAAGCTGAAAAAAGTAGTTTCACGTAGTGTTTTCCGTAGCAGTAGATTTGAAGCAAGTATTTTACCAGCATTAAATCTTACTTTCTAAATAAAAATGTTAAGTAGTTCAAAATTATTAAAGGAACAATGGCTGTGAATAAATACAGATAAATAAAAAAAGCCCCGCCAAAAGGCAGGGCTTAAATACTACGAGGAGCTTACGTTTTTACCATTTAGCTTGTGCACGGAACTTGATAGAAGATGGTTCTGCACCGTTTACACTTGAACCATTTTGCTCCCAGTTTGTGATTGTGTCGTAATCAAGCATAAAACGAATATTTTTATTAGCATAGTAATTCAGACCAATAGTCCATTTATCAGCTTCATCATCACCAGCAACGCTGTCATCAATATTCATGCTTTCAAAGCGTGTGGCAATTTGCCATGCACCAGCAGGTGATTTAGGCGTAATACCATCCCAAAAACCGTGTTTTAGTTTCATTGATTCGCCAGTTAAGAAATAACCAATCTCTACAGAATATGAATCAATATCCACATCATTATTAGCTAAAGTGCTTTTTGCAGAAAAGTTATTGTATTCAGCTAGGGCATGGAATGGACCAAAAATACCTACAGCATCCAATTCATATGTATCTATTCCATCGAAATCAGCTGCAGCAATACCGTTGCTTAATTTGATTTTATTATGATCTTTGTGGGCAGTTAAATGTTGCGAATAGCCAAAACCATTTTTGTTGCTACTGACACCTCTATAACCGGCACCAACTTGGACTAAATGCGTTTTATCCGCGTTATAAGGTAAAAATGTACCGCGTAAAGCGTAAGTTGTTCCATCAACATTATCTTCCGTTACGCCACCACCGAATTCACCGATAGTAACTGATGAAGCAAGTGACCAACTATGGCCAGATAATTTGGCTGCAACACCGCTTTCACGTGCTGGCGATAATGCACTATCTGCATACCATGGACGATCAATAAATGACATGTATTTACTGCTTGCTGCTGTATTAAAGCCAAAAGCAATTTGAGATTGGCCGATTTTTGTTTTGAATTTAGTGTCGCCAAATTTAGTGCCATAACTTACAAAGGCATCTTTGATAGACGTATTACCTTTAGCAAAATCACCTTCAAATTTATAGCCCCAATCATAGACTTTACCTTCAAAACCTAAACGTGCACGACGTAACTCTGTGCCTTTAAATTCTGCATTAGGACTATCATCAGAATCAACAGTTACAGCATCCCACATAACACGACCGATAGGTTGGAAAGACCAATTGCCATCAGCGCTTTCAATTTTAATTTTACCTTTTGTTGTGATTTTTGGTATTGATTTAGCCACCTCTTTAATATCTGCATTGACGGCATCAGCCGCTTCAGAATCAGCCTTAGCAGCATTGACTAGTAAGTCATAGTTTGCCGCAGTGATAGTGCCTTGGTCACGTAAGACTTTTAAAAGGTCAATCATTGCATCGTTGTTGGCTTGTGCAGGCGCTGCTACTGCACCAAATAGTGCACCAGCAATTAGTAGTGTTGAGAGTTTAAGTTTCAAAGGACTATCCTCATTAATAATTAAAAAATAATAAAATCTGTTCGGAAATAAACTCCGAGTTCGCACACATTAACGATTAAATATTTCAATATGATTACAGTTTGTAATAAAAGATACAGTTTCTATAGTAGTGAACTATTTTGTTGTTATTTAGCAACAAAGAAGAGTTGATAGGGGGCTTGAAATATAGATTGTATGCCTCAATATATAAATGAACATAACGATTAAACGGACAAATGGATGTTTAGATTTTTATTTATATTATTTTTATTAGTGCCATTAGTTGAGATCTACTTTTTAATTAAAGTGGGTGATGTGATTGGTGCAGGCTGGACTATTTTTGCTGTTGTATCTACGGCAGTGATAGGTGCTGGATTATTACGTATACAAGGTGCGTCAACATTATTAAGAGCGCAATCTAATTTATTAAAAGGTACCTTGCCTGCAATGGAGATGATGGAAGGCTTTGCCTTGGCCCTTAGCGGAGTGTTGTTATTAACCCCAGGGTTCTTCACGGATGCATTTGGTTTTCTGTTATTAATTCCCCCCGTACGACGTTGGCTCATTGGGCGCAAATTGCAAAATGCGACTTTTGTACAGGGTAGTCATAATGGCCGACGTGATTCTGATCCAACAATAATTGAAGGTGAGGTTGTTGATAATGATGAGCCGCGTTTGAAATAAATTTTCGTTAGCCCTTGAAGTATATTTTTTATGCCCCATGTATCTTGGGGTGAAACTTTTTTAGACATTTTTGAAGGAAATATTGATGAATATTCGTCCCCTACATGACCGTGTGATCGTTCGTCGCATGGAAGAAGAAACAATGAGTGCTGGTGGGATCGTTATCCCTGATAATGCAGCTGAAAAACCAGTTCGTGGTGAAATCATTGCGGCAGGTAAAGGAAAAATTACCGATTCTGGTAGTGTTCACGCTTTAGATGTAAGCGTGGGTGACCAAGTTCTATTTGGTAAATATGCTGGAACAGAAATTAAAGTTGATGGTGAAGAATTATTGGTGATGCGTGAAGACGACATCGTTGCCGTTATCGAAGCCTAAATAACGCCACAACGTATTCATCTTTTTCCCAGCACAGCGTTATTTTCGTACTCAAATGATTACATATTTCAATATGCTCACATTTTCCGTGCGAAAAAGCCTTGTTCTGAGAAAAATCTAAACACGTTGAGACGTTATTTTAAATAATTATATTAAAGAGGAATAAATCATGGCTGCAAAAGAAGTCAAGTTTGGCGCAGATGCACGTAGTTTAATGGTCAACGGTGTAAATACACTGGCTGATGCTGTAAAAGTAACATTAGGCCCTAAAGGTCGTAATGTCGTTTTAGATAAAAGTTATGGGGCGCCAACTGTAACAAAAGATGGTGTTTCTGTTGCTAAAGAAATTGAATTAGAAAATAAATTCGAAAATATGGGCGCACAAATGGTGAAAGAGGTGGCTTCTCATACTTCTGATGCTGCTGGTGATGGAACAACAACGGCCACCGTATTAGCACAAGCTATTTTACGTGAAGGCATGAAAGCCGTTGCGGCGGGTATGAACCCAATGGATTTAAAACGCGGCATTGATAAAGCAGTTGGCGCGGCAGTAGAAGAATTAAAAGGCATGTCAGCGGCATGTGATGATGATAAAGCCATCGCTCAAGTAGGTACTATTTCTGCAAACTCAGATGCATCTGTTGGCGGAATTATTGCTGAAGCAATGCAAAAAGTAGGCAAAGAAGGTGTTATCACTGTTGAAGATGGTAGTGGTTTCGAAAACGAATTAGATGTAGTTGAAGGTATGCAGTTTGACCGTGGTTACCTATCTCCTTATTTTGTAACAGACCAACAAACAATGGCTGCAGATTTAGATAATCCATTTGTATTGTTATTCGATAAAAAAATCTCAAATATCCGTGAATTATTACCAACACTAGAAGCGGTTGCACAAGCGAGCCGTCCACTGTTGATTATTGCTGAAGATATCGAAGGCGAAGCACTTGCAACACTGGTTGTAAATAGCATGCGAGGCATTGTTAAAGTATGTGCAGTTAAAGCACCGGGCTTTGGTGACCGCCGTAAAGCAATGTTACAAGATATCGCTACATTAACAGGCGGTGTTGTTATTTCTGAGGAAGTAGGTTTAAGCCTTGAGAAAGTAACATTAGACGATCTTGGTCAAGCGAAGAAAATTCAAATCAGCAAAGAAAATACCACAATTATTGATGGTACAGGCTCCGCTTCTGACATCACGGCACGCGTTGAACAAATTCGTGCACAAATTGAAGATTCTTCTTCTGAATATGATAAAGAAAAATTACAAGAACGTGTTGCTAAATTAGCTGGTGGTGTTGCCGTGATTAAAGTAGGTGCAGCAACAGAAATGGAAATGAAAGAGAAAAAAGCACGTGTTGAAGATGCATTACACGCAACTCGCGCAGCAGTTGAAGAAGGTGTTATCGCCGGTGGTGGTGTTGCACTGGTTCGTGCTGAAGGCAGCTTAGGTGAATTGAAAGGTGATAACACCGATCAAGATGCTGGTATTACAATTGCCCGACGTGCAATGGAAGAGCCTTTACGCCAAATTGTTACCAATGCAGGTGAAGAAGCGTCTGTTATTTTGAATGCAGTATCTGCAGGTAAAGGTAACTATGGTTACAACGCTGCAACAGGCGAATATGGCGATATGATCGATATGGGTATTCTTGACCCAACAAAAGTAACACGAACTGCATTACAAAATGCAGGTTCAGTTGCTGGTTTAATGTTGACCACCGAAGCAATGGTGGCTGATGCGCCACAAGATGCAGCACCTGCAATGCCTGATATGGGCGGTGGTATGGGTGGAATGGGCGGCATGATGTAAAAAAGCTGTCTTTTTCCGCGATCTCGACGTTAGATTCGTACTCAAATCCTCATGTACTGATGTACACTCCGGTTTTCCGTGCGAATCTGCCTTGACCTCACGAAAAAATCCTAGCTTTTTGCTTTACGATAAAAATTTCGATTTTAATCTATTATAAAAAAGCCCCGCTCATTAATTTGAGCGGGGCTTTTTATTTTCTGAAATTAGCTTCCGCTTATGAAAGCTGATTTGAATATTTAAGTTGGACAGTTATTCATCATCGTCACTAGATCCGCCCAATTTCATTAGGACATAACCTAAACCTAATTCAATATAAGATGAATATTTCCATATAGCATCAGGAAGCTGTATTCCCAATGTTCCCCATAAATCAAAACCGGCATAACTACCAATTAAGTCCGTAGCACCAAAAGCCATTAATACGATACCGATGATTTTCAACATGACAACTCTCCATTTATTTTGAATTATTATTAGAACCCAGTCCTCTAGGTTGAAGGAACGATATCAATATGCCAGTTTAACTGCAAATATTAAATTTAGTATTAGAGTGGCAATGCAAGAAAAGCCCCACCATTTTGTTTGGTTAGTTCACGCATTAATATGCTATATCTATTTGTTGTTCCAGAAGAGATAAAACCAATACCGTGGATTCTGGCAAGTCTTTTCCCTGAGCTGGCTAATAAATTTTTCTTAGTAATTTGTCTAATAACTGGGTCATAAGATGCGCCGGTATAATCGTCACCAAACACATAGATGGACGTTGTAATATTGGGTTTTGCATATTTTAATAATGCGACTTGAATGCCTTCAATCGGGCTACTGTTTGACACTGCTCCCCAGCTACTAAATAGTTTGATAACACTGCTTCTTCTTTTTGGGGTGTCGGGGATCCATTTGCCAGCATAACCCGATATGATGGGTGCCCCCATATCATTGAGAATCTGAAAACCTTTTACCTTAGGGTGAATATTTAACACATTTATTATTTCTGCTGAAACACGATTCCAGATCTGTTTCATACTGCCTGATGTATCAACAATAAAAATAACATAATCACTATCAACGGGAATACCGCCTACCTCTTTATCTCGAATGGCATTGGTCGGTTTTTTTGTGGGGATGGAAGCCTGTTTTAATGTCGTTTGCACTAATGATAGGCCTTGCACAGACTCTGATAACGATGATTGCGTTGTTTTCTGTTGTTGTATTTTATTCTCCATTTCAAGAGTAACGGCGGCTAAGCGTTTTTTCTCAATTGCTGATTGATTATTTGCAGATAACTGGCTGTTGACGGTTTGTGTTAGATCTAAAATATCATTTTCAAGGCTGATGACGGTGGTTAATAAGCTTTCCACTTCGCCTTTGCCTATAATTGATACATCATCATGTGTTTTTGATATGAGCACCAGAATGATAACCGCACCAAAGCCGCAAGAGATAACATCTAAAAAGGACAGATTAAAAACATCAAATTCTTTTTTACGTAATTTCATGGCCAATTACCTGCAGGGCTGAGCACTAATCCGCCTGTTGCGGCTGTCCAGCTCCAGTATTGATTTGCCGCATCGGGATCGCCTTCAAGTGGCAATAAAATCACATTGACTTGAACATTACTTTTAGCACTTTCTTTAATGGTCTGTTTGAATAGTTTGACTCGACATTCACCTGAAATGATATTTGATTTGCCCGATAATGAGCTGCAACTAGCAAAGGGATTAAGGCTTTTATATCGAGATTCTCCCTTGGTCGGGAGACCGTCAGTGATGATATACAAATTGGAAGGTGAAAATTTATTGATGGTTTGAAGCCCTTGTTGCAAATTAGTCGCACCTTCAGGGACTAACTTGTTCAGATCAGACAAAATGGCGTTAATAGTTGATGAGCCACTTGCTTTAGCCCAACTCTTAGGGCCTAAAATAATTGCTTTTTCATTGAATGCTACAACAATTACATCACTGTTTTTAGGCAAACGAGCAAGCAACCATTGAACGACTTTTTGAGTACGGATCCATTTTCTAGCGTGTTGTTTTTCTTTGCTTGTTCCACCTTTAGTTTTGATAATGTCGATGAGTTTTTCATTTGTCATTGACGCGCTACTGTCTACTAAAATGGCAATTTTGGCTCCTTCGACTTTGAGGCCAAGTAGATAATGCTCTTCTTGAGCAGGCTTTGTTTCGATTAAGTCAGCTTTTTTTAATACTTTTATCGTTTTAATGTTTTCTTTAAGTAATTCTAATTCTTGAGAGGCTGATTCAACATCGGCACTTGTTTGGCTTAAAATAGATTTTTTTGCTTTGAGCTCTTCTCTGGCCACACTTTCTTCTAGGGTGTTTTCAGCAAGTTGTGAAGTGATATTTTGTAATGTCTGTTGTGCTACCTTTTTCTTCTCTTCAAGTTGCTGAATATCATTTTTGAGATTATCAAGCTCGATGGAGGAATCGGCTACATTGTGCTTCACCAGCATAAAAACAAGAATTATCGCACCTAGACCGCACGACATAATATCGAGAAAAGCGAGGTTAAAGCCTTCTGATTGTTTGCGCTTAATCAAGCTGGTAAGGCTACTTTATTCGACTGAGCAAATACTTTTCACAATATTCTTGTGTATCCAGTATTTGACTGTCTTGTAGCCGTTGTAATTGATGGAAAAGAAACATCAAAAAAATGCTGATGAGTAGGGCAACAAGTGTTGAGTTAAATGCAACACCAAGGCTATCTGTCATACCTGCAATATCCCCCGCCAAAGCTTGATCTGCCTGTGATAATGCTTGGCCGATCCCACGTACTGTTCCTATAAAACCAATAGAAGGTATTGCCCAGATCAAATAGCGGATCATGGTGTTTTCGGAATCTTGTCTTACGGCTAAGGATTCAAGGTTGCTATCAATGGCATCAGATAGATTTTGCACATTTTTGGTCGAAGTATAACGCCATAATGATGACCGCAGAGTTTGGACAAGGGGTGAAGACATGCAGTCTTCAGGTATTTGCTTATCTAATCTTTCGATAATGCTATCTACATCAAAATTATCCTGATCTTCATGCTCTAATAGATCAACGGAAAACAGATATTTAGTTTTTAAGATTTTGCGGTAATTAGTTGAAATTAAAAAACAGCCCCAAAGCATTAAGATAAAACAGATTTCTTGTTCATAATCCTTCAAGATAACCACGACTTCTCTGGGAGATGTCAGCCCTTGCTCTTGAGCGGCTTCAATAAAGGCATTGGCTTCAGGCCGAACATAGCCAATATAAATCATATGCACAAAGATGATGGAGATAATGAGTGCGATAAAACTTTTCATCATAGCAATAGGCTCGCTTATATATCGACAGGGAAGGAAACAGGAGAATTAAGGCTTATTGTCTTTTTGGCTGCATAGGCATCATGCACCAGCGATGACACAATGATTAAGGCCACAATAAATAAACTTGTGATGATTATCTTTTTATAGTTGCTAATGAATAATTTCATATTTAATTTCCTCCATACACATATCGTCCAATTCTAAAGCCAAGGTCGTCACGTAAATTGCTCAAACCTTCTTTGAACGAGGGTCGGAGTTCAGTGACTGATCCAGAGCGCCAATTTGCCCCTTTGACTACATGTGAATTGCTCGTAGTTAGATCAAACGGATCAATGAATACTTTACCTGATTTAGGCGGCATGATCGAATAGCTATCATGTGTCCACTCGCTTGCATTGCCACCTTGATCATAAAGCCCTGATTTTTCTTGAGTAAAACTTTTCACCGGGGCAAGCTTTTGAAAGCCATCGTTATATTTTGAAACAAATATTTTCACTGATCCGTTCGATGATTCATCAGCAATGTTCACCGCATCTTTAGGAATAATATATTCATTTCCCCAAACGAAGGTAGTTTGTTTTGATTTCCCTGCCTTTCGAGCCAACCATTCCCATTCAGCTTCTGTTAATAGGCGATAGCCATCACTCTGAGGAGTCACACCAGTAAGTTGTTGCCCACTAATCTGATAGGCAGGTTTTAGTCCTTCTAATCGACTGAGCCAGTTGCAAAATCCTGCCGCCTCAATCCATGAAATAGAGACTACGGGTTCTTTTGATGCACCCTTTATACTTTTATTATATTGGCGATATTGTTCGTTAGTGACTTCAGTGATGCCGGCATAAAAAGCTTTGGTGAGTTTTACTTTTTGTAAAAATTCATTTGCACGTTGCCCTCGATCGCTACGGCTTGCGCCCATGGTGAATGTATCATTAGGTATAAATAGTTTTAATTGTCCACCGGCTTTATGCGTATAAAATTTGGGTGCTTCATTGAGTCGTGCATTTTTTTCACTTAGTAATGACACATTGATTTTTTTTAGCGTCGCAGCACTGGGTGTTATTAATTTTGTGATACTACGAAATCCTTGTTTATGTAGCGTGATCTTTTGAGAAACAGCTTGTAAAGATAGTTGCATAGGCGTGTTGCCAATAAGTTTGCCATTGAGCTCAACAGATGATTCTGGAGTGGATATTATTTCAACTTGCCCCATTTCTTTTTTCAACTCAAATGCCATCTTTACTTTTTCATCGCTGTGAAGGGTAAAGGTCTGATTTTGAGTGAAGTAACCTTGTTTTGAATAAGATAAGTTATGTTTTATCTCTTTTGTGATGGGGATATTATGAGGATTATTGATAACGGTATTATCTAGAACCAAACGCCCGCCCTGAGGCTTCAATGAAACAGAAATAGCCGCCTTTTTTATAGCCAGATTATAATCACGCATAACAGCAGATGTTGTGCGGTTTATTTCAATAGAATCATTGATTGTTTGGTGATTATTGAGCGTAATGACCACATTGTGAATACCACCTTTTATGGCGATATCAATAGGAGAAATGCCTTTATCTACATCATCTATGGTGATGTGAGCGCCACTAGGCTTAGTTTTTATGGAAAGTGAACCATCAAGAGGACTGAGTGGAACAAGGAGCTTGAAAACTTCGTCTCTAGCCAGTGATAACGCTACGGAAGCATCTTGGTAGTGGGGGTGGAAAATGGTTAATTTATACTCCCCTGCATCGAGCTCGTGTTCCAACGTGGCTGCAATATCGATAACATTATCATCGATTAGCCAGCTAGTTTTATCATCATTAATATTTGTGCTGAGTATTATTTTTGCAGGGAGCGGCTCTAGGGTTACAGAAACCACCTTGCCAAAATCACGCGGGTTCAATTTGTGTATTGTAGGCTTAAAACCCTCGGCAGACACCTTGATAGTCGGCCTTTTTGATAGTGAGTAGAGCGTTCCTCCCAAAACAATAGCGGCACCTTGCTCTAGCCGTACGGAGGCTAACTCTGCGGCATCGTCAGGGTGGACTTCAATGCGCGTGCCTCGTGAAGCGAAGATAGCCAAAAGAACAATTAATGCACCGATAATAAAGAATGCCATTATTTTGAGATAACGCTGGCGGTGCTGCTTTTTTGCTTCGAGCAATTGTTGATTAAATGGGTTCATCACACTGAATTTTTATATGAAAATTGGGCTTATCATAGGGGATAAGAACGTTAATCAATTTAGATTTGAAGCCTTTGCGCTTTCCTTCAAAGCTATATTCGCCAGGCAGTAATTTAATGGTTTTTGATTGCGTTTTACCTACAATTCCAACTCCCCTGACGATAATATTTGTCAGCTTATCGGAAGAGATTTCTACAATAATTTCTTTGCCCATCTCTTGAATAAGATGAGATAAGCTATCTCTATTTTTGTTCAGTGATGGACTGAGCTTAGCGAGTGCAGCGGTGTTATCTAGTTTGTTTTTTAATTTTGAGGCAAGGGTTTTATTAGATAAACGATAAGGATTTTTAATGTGTTGTTCAAATTCACTATTCGCGGCGATAATTGCTGTTGCTTGTGCCAATGATTGTTGACTGGCTTTATCATTAGCTTGCTCGTGCAAGGCGAGCTCTAACTGTTTTTTTGCTACAGACCAGTTATCTGATGCTATTGCTTTTTGTGCATTTTCTGAGTGCATTTTATAGCGTTGTGTTTTCTCAAGTTCTTGCAATGCGAGCGTTGCATTAGCTACTTCTTGACGCTTGGGAAATATCTTTTTGGCAGCACTGATTTTTTGCCTTGCTGTTCGTGTATCTTCTTTCTTGAGCGCGGAATAGGATTGGCTAATATAACGGTTGAAGTTTCTTTGGCTAATGGCGTTAATTAACACTTGCTTTCGTTTGATTGCATCTGTTCGGTCGGGAGCAAGCTTAAGTAGCTGCTTAATAAGCTGTAATTCGCTATCAAGTTTATTTTCAACCTTAGCGGTATTAATTTTCTCTAGCTGCTCTATTATTTCAGGCAGTTTATCAATTTTAGTGGATAAATCAGCCGCTTCAGTAGCTGTTTTATCAAGCATGAGTGCTTGGTTTATCTGAAATTTGGCATCATCATACTGATCGGCGAGATATGAGTTCTGTGCATTTGATAGCGCTTGTTTAAATTGTTGCTGGCTCTCAGCTATGGTGGTTTGGGAAAGTTGAGTCAAGCCCTCCATAAAGCTGATAGCGCCGGCATAATCAGTGGCTGTAAATTCTGCAAGTGCCTTATCTTTTATGGATGCAAGCTCTTCAGACCGCGCTTTATTCCACTTAATTAAATCAATCTTAGCAAGCTCAGCTTTGAGGCTGTTTTCGTAATTAGCTAGTGCTTTAATATATATTTGACGTAGCTCTTCATCAGGAATTTCTGGCAATGATGCGGGCTTGGTCGGTAACGGTCTATCGTCCACCGCTTCCACCATCTCGACGCTGTCTTTTTTAGAAGGCTTGTAAGATAAAAGAATAATAACCAATGCACAGAGTAGCGAAATAATAATCAGCCCCATTGCTACTTTAACAAACTGGCTGTGGCGTTTTTCCTTGGCTTCTAATATCTTCTGTTCAAATTTCACGAGGCATTAGAGCTCAACATTAGGGGTAGATTCTTGCTCATAAATACGCTGCAGGAACGCTCTCCATTGCTCAAATTGCTGTTGTATATTACCTGTTAGCTTGACACTTTCATCTTCATAAGAGATGACTTGAGGTGACATTTCGAGGTTGATTGATTCACCTAACTCGTTCAGAGCTTCTTGATGAAATTTAGCTTCTTCTCTAGACTTAAAACCATCGGCGATCAAGATTGCACCACCAATTCCCCCTGCAACAGCAGCGGTATCACCTAAGACATTGGAGTTCTTGCTATCACCAGATGATGCGGCGGCGATGGCTAATGCAATAAGTAACAAACCGCCAACCGTTTTGTAGATACCTTTCTTTTGAGCCTCTTTACGTAATTGTTTTTCAGTAAAACTGGCTTCTTGCCAAGCTAGGTAACTATCATTCATATTTTGTGAAAAAGCGACATATGTTTGCTGAAGGTTATCTACGAATAATTGTTCACGGACGCGAATAGCCATCACGCGTTCAAAAAGAGGATCATTATCGCTAGGCTTGCTGATTAATTTAGTATATTTCCCTTTGGTATCCACATACTCTGCAAAAGCGGCATCATTAAAACTGGCACCAAATTGAAGATTAGCAATGTATTTTAAATCATCCAATTCTGAAGCACTTCGTCTTTGCAATGCCTTTATAATGCCTTCAGCAGCCTTTTCAAAAACAGGGTCATAGGCATCGCCGCCAGCATTCCTAGTGTTTTTGTAAAAAGAAGCCTCTACTTCATGACTAAAACTACTATTGAGCCATTTTTTGCCGCTAATATCGACAACATTTAGCCTAAATTTCACATCTTGACCATCCGATTCTTCAATTTTACCGAGCACATATAAATCGCCGGATGCCGTCTCGTCAGGCGTAACACGCACAGCACCAAAAGCCTTACTATCATCTAGTGCTTGTTTTAATTTGTATGCGAAACGATTAGCTTCTGCTCGGCGTAATTCAGGCCAGATGCCATCTTTTTCATAGTTTTCGGCCTCTTCAGATAGGCCGGGATCGAAAACGGGGATAATAACATCTAGCTTCGGTGCGGTAGAGATGACTTTGCTCACATCTTCATTATAGGATGAGGATGATTTTGGACCGACCTTGATTGTGCCATTTTGACCACCTGTTGTTGCACAGCCCACAAGGAAATGTGAAAAAACGATCACATAGACCATTATTTTTTTTGCGGTGTGATATTTATTATTCATCATCATTGGCTAGGAAGTCCTTTATATTTTCGGTATTCATCCCATAATCTTTCTTTTTTAACAGGATCTTGTTCAATTTCAGCAGCGCGCCGAATTTGTGCTGCGATCACATCATCGTTATCTGCGCTAGGAATGTCTTCAGGTTTACCGCCGTTACTGTTGGTACTGCCTGCAGTCTCTTGTGTAGATTCTTGAGAGGTGGTTTCTGAGGCGCTTGAGTCATCTGAGGATGCAGGTTCACCAGCAATGTTGTCTGCTTCTTCTTCTGTCCCTGTCATCGTTGAACTTGCGACAGAACCTTCTCCTGCACCACCGTTACTATCTGAGGCTTGTCCTGCGCCACTTGCAGAGGAGGACGATGCACTGGTTTGATTGGATAAGTTGCATAGCTCAAAACGATCTAGCGATTCGAAAAAAGCTTTATCCATTGCCTCAATTCTTTCGCTATGGGTCCACTCAGGATTATTGGTGTAATGAATTTCTACTTTAGAGCAATCAATAGTCGTCCCCAAAGTTTCAGCTACAGAAACACCCGGAACAATACATATAAGCATGCTTATGAGCCGCATTCCTCTATATGTTAGGTTGCTGTAATTGATTTTATTCATCCTCTCAAATATATTTGATATGTCTAGTGACCGACGATAAATAAGCTTGTCTGCATGTTTTGAGACATAAATTCAGACAAAAAGGTTCCTTGATAACTATAAGGACTTAAGTTATAAAAGTACATTATAACTGTTATTTTTGAGCAAATATTATGGTGGAAGAAGGTCTTTTTTCTGAAAAATGGCAAGGTCTAATCCCCTCAAGCAATACGTTATTTGAAACTGCAAAACAGGTTTTGTCTGGTAGTGAATATCTGGCGCAGTGGGGTGAGCGTCATACTGAGCGTGCCCAAGAGCTTATTTTATCTGGTGATATTTTAATTGTTTATGATGCTCAAAACTATCAACAACGCTTATCGGCCACACTTGAAAACAGTGAGGATGAGGCCGCATTACACCAAAAACTACGCCATTTTCGCCAACGTGAAATGGTACGTATTATCTGGCGTGACTTGGCAGGCTGGGCTGATTTAGCTGAAACAGTGCGTGATCTATCAGCGATGGCTGATGCTTGTATTCAACAATCTCTAAATCTTTTACATCAATGGCAATGTAACGATCTGGGCACACCTTGTGATTCAGAGGGAGCGGAGCAACAATTGATTGTTTTAGGGATGGGAAAACTAGGTGCCGGTGAGTTGAATCTATCATCTGATATTGATTTGATTTTTACCTATCCAGAAAATGGCGAAACACGTGGTGGTCGTAAATCATTATCAAATGAGGAATATTTCACCCGATTAGGCCGAAAGCTGATTCAATCACTCGACAATAATACGGCTGATGGCTTTGTATTCCGAGTTGATATGCGCCTACGTCCTTTTGGTGACAGTGGTGCATTAGCCGCCAGCTTTGATGCGATGGAAGATTATTATCAAACACAAGGTCGCGAATGGGAACGTTATGCCATGATCAAGGCGCGAGCGATCACTGGCACAGAATTAGGCAAAAAAGCCATTATGGATTTACTCCACCCTTTTGTTTATCGCCGCTATTTAGACTACGGTGTATTTGATTCCTTGCGCGAAATGAAAAGTATGATTGCTGGCCAACTTCACCGCAAAGGATTGGAAGACAATATTAAACTAGGCAGTGGCGGCATTCGTGAAATTGAGTTTATAGGTCAAGTGTTCCAACTTATTTATGGTGGTCGAGACAAACCATTACAGCAACGCCCCATTTTGACAATTTTAGATTTATTGGCTGAACGTAATTTGTTAACAGATTATGCTGTTAAGGAGCTAAAGTCTGCCTATAATTTTCTTCGTCGCACTGAACATCGCATTCAAGCATGGGCCGATCAGCAAACGCATTGTTTGCCAAAAGAGGATGATGCACGGATCCGTTTAGCAAGTTTAATGGGATTTCCTGACTGGCAGACATTTTCTGATGTTTTAGCAGAACATCGCCAACAGGTTCAAACGTATTTTGAGCAAATATTAACCGCGCCGCAAGCAGATGATGCTCCGAGTGATCGTGTGTCATTACTCGAGGCTGAAGACGAAGAAAAACTGCAGTATCTTCAAGCCTTAGGCTATGCAGAACCAGCGATAAGTTTAGAACGACTAAACAACTTACTTGGATCCCATAATTGCCGAAATTTGGCAGATACGGAACGCGGACGCCTAGAAAAACTATTACCATTATTAGTGCAAGCTGCCGCTAACACTGTTAATGCGGATGATTGTCTGTCACGAATATTGGTGCTATTAGACGCGATTATGCGTCGATCTGCTTACATGTCACTGTTAGTTGAAAACCCGATGGCACTTTCGCAGCTAGTTAAACTGTGTGCGGCTAGCCCATGGATTAGTCATCAGCTGACACAACATCCTGTTCTATTGGATGAGTTACTGGATCCAAGAACGCTATACGATGTTCCTGATCGAGCACAGCAAAAAGCGGCGCTAGAAAAATGTATCGCATCGGTAGATAAAACTGATTTAGAACAGCAAATGGTTTTGCTACGTGAGTTTAAGCAAATAACATCGTTACATGTTGCGGCGGCGGATATTACGGATGTATTGCCATTGATGCGAGTGGGCGATCAGCTGACAGAATTGGCAGAGTTGCAGTTAGATAAAGTAATGCAGTTAGCTTGGCAGCACCTTGTTACTCGACATGGTTATCCACCTTGTACTCAAACGGATGATTTAAGCCAGTGTGGCTTCACCGTTTTCGCATATGGCAAGCTAGGTGGGCTAGAACTAGGTTACGGCTCAGATTTGGATTTAGTATTGCTCTTTGATGATGCCACAAACAAAGGAGAAACTGACGGTGAAAAACCGATAGATGCTTCGATGTTCTACACGCGCCTTGCACAAAGAATGATTCACTTTATGAACACAGTCACCGCAGGTGGAATATTATATGAAGTGGATATGCGACTTCGACCAAACGGCGCATCGGGGCTATTAGTGACCGCTGTATCGGGTTTTGCTGAATATCAAAATACCGATGCGTGGACATGGGAGCACCAAGCCTTAGTGCGAGCCAGATGTGTGGCCGGAGATGTTAATTTAGCGCAGAAAATTGTTGATATTCGCCAGCAAATTCTGACTAAGCAACGCGATCAAAACAAACTTGCAATAGAAGTAAGTGAGATGCGTGCTAAAATGCGTGAGAATTTAGACAAAAGCACCCAACAGCTATTTGATCTTAAACAAGGTAAAGGTGGTATCACCGATATTGAGTTTATGGTGCAATTTGCCGTATTAGCATGGTCTGAGAATAAACCGAAACTGCTAGAATACACTGATAATATCAGGATTTTAGATGCGCTTAGTGTTACGGATAAGCTAAGTAAAGATGACAGCAATATGCTGGCAGATGCCTATCGATTTTATCGTGGCTTGGCGAATCACTGTGTGCTGCAGGAAATGCCGGCAGTGGTATCGATTGATGATGCGGGCGATTATCCTGCGCTAGTACAAGCTGTTTGGCAACGCTGGTTAAGTTAAAAATTTTATATTAATAAAGAATATTTAGAGAAGAAGATTATGGTTACACCAACAACAATGGCTGATAGAGACGGCGTAATTTGGCTGGATGGCGAGATGGTGCCGTGGCGCGAAGCTAAAATACACGTATTAACACATACCCTACATTACGGAATGGGCGTGTTTGAAGGCGTGCGCGCTTATAATACGAGCCAAGGTCCTGCTATTTTCCGTTTGCAAGAACATACTGATCGTTTATTTCGCAGTGCCAAAATATTAGGCATGGGCATGCCGTTTGATAAAGAGGTTTTAAACGAAGCGCAAAAAGCGGTAGTACGTGAAAACAATCTTGAATCTGCTTATCTTCGCCCGATGTGTTTTTACGGCAGTGAAGGCATGGGTATTCGTGCCGACAATCTAAAAACACACGTTATGGTTGCCGCATGGGAATGGGGTTCATATCTCGGTGCTGAAAATATGGAAAAAGGCATTCGCATAAAAACATCTTCATTCACACGTCACCATGTCAATATTGCCATGTGCAAAGCTAAGGCGAACGGCAATTACATGAACTCAATGTTAGCGTTACAAGAAGCGATTAACTGCGGTTATGATGAAGCACTCTTATTAGATGCAACCGGTTTTGTTGCCGAAGGTAGCGGCGAGAACTTCTTTATGATCCGTGATGGCGTGTTGTATACACCGACATTAACATCGGCATTAGAAGGTATTACCCGAGCAACCATTATGACGCTGGCGGAAGATATCGGCCTAGAAATTGTTGAAAAACAAATTACCCGTGATGAAGTATATATTGCTGATGAAGCCTTCTTCACCGGCACCGCGGCAGAAGTAACGCCTATCCGTGAATTAGATAACCGCACCATTGGCAATGGTGGCCGTGGCCCGATTACCGAGCAATTACAGGCGATGTATTTCGATCAAGTTTATGGGCGCAGTGATGTTTATAAAAACTGGAACTCACACGTTTAAGCCTTGGGGTTCATAAATGAAATCTGTTTTTGAGAAAATAGCTCATGGTTTTTTGTTTGGTATTGGATTATCCCTTGTTTTAGGTGTTGCGACTTATGTCATGACCATACAGGCGCAAAAATCTATGGAAGAATCCTATTCTGAGTTTTCCATGCCTGAGTCAGAATTAGGAACTATCGAGATAGTCGAGCATCGAGAGTTGGAACGTAACGGAAAATTAATAATATTAGGTGCTGTTAAAAACACGGGTGAACAAGCCAATAGCAGTATTACAATAATGGTAGATTTGTATCAGAAGGGTGTGTTTGTAAAACAATGTGAAGAATACATTAATGGAAGCCTTACTGCAGATGCAACACGTAACTTTGAGATATCATGTGGCGGTGGCTGCTCTAATGATCCAGTTATTGAACATGATTCATATAAAATTTACGTTACTGGCTTTTGATACAGCGAAGAAAAACAGAATAAAGAAGAGGTAAGTTAGCAATGGCAGGTCATAGTAAATGGGCAAATATCCAGCATCGCAAAGGCGCACAAGATGCCAAGCGCGGCAAATTATTCACTAAATTTATACGTGAAATCAGTGTTGCAGCAAAAGAAGGCGGTAGTGATGTAGCTAATAATCCACGTCTTCGTGCGGCGATTGATAAAGCGCTAAGCGGTAATATGACACGGGATGTAATTGAGCGTGCAACCAAGCGTGGTGCAGGTGAGCTTGAAGGTGTCAGTTATGTTGAAATCGTTTATGAAGGTTATGGCCCAAGTGGCATTGCTATTTTATTAGACTGTTTAACCGATAATAAAAACCGCACAGTGGCCGAAGTCCGCAATGTATTCACTAAACGTGGTGGCAATATGGGCACCGATGGTTCGGTTGCTTACCTGTTTAATAAGCGCGGCATTATTAGTTATGCCGCTGGTACCGATGAAGATGCCGTAATGGAAGTGGCATTAGAATCAGGTGCAGAAGATATTGTTACTAATGACGATGGTTCAATCGACGTGTTCACTTTGCAACAAGATTATGCTGCGGTGAAAGATGCACTCGATGAAGCCAAATTTGAGTCGGTCTCAGCAGAAATAACCATGCACCCAGAAACCACCATTGCCTTAGCGCTTAACGACGCTGAAAAAGCGATGGCAATGATTAATGCTTTTGAAGATTTAGACGATGTGCAAGCGGTTTATTCAAATGCAGATTTCTCAGATGAAATCATGGAACAGCTGGCTGGCGGCGAGTAAATTTAATTGTGCAAAGCCTATACCCGTGACCATTCAATCTGTAGACTTCAGAGATTAGCACAAGCGTCAGAGCAAGGCGCAATGTGAAGGCAATGACTGGTCCTTGCCAAACATTGTAACGCGGCGCTGGCGTTTGTGGTAATCTCCCACAGGGCAAGAGAATAAGCCACACTCTTCGTCGTTATAAAGTCTTAAATTAGAATGACTAATTCTGCGACTTTATGCCTAGAATAGTATGGCTTCTTCTCCTGCTGAATTCTGCAGATTGAATGGTCACGGGTATAAGAGCATAGCGGGTATTTAATATGACGCGTATTTTAGGTGTAGATCCGGGTTCACGAAAAACAGGCTTTGGTATTATTGAGCTTGAAGGCCAAAAAATAAAACACGTGATCAATGGCCGCTTGATGGTGGGGGATGGTGATTTTCCCAACAGGCTTAAGCAAATTTTTGAAGGATTGACTGACATTATCGAGCGTTATGAACCCGATATGATGGCCATTGAAAAAGTGTTTTTACATAAAAACCCTGATTCGGCATTAAAGCTAGGCCAAGCGCGGGGCGCTGCTATTTGTGCTGGTGTAAGTCAAAACCTAAAAGTGCATGAATATACCGCCACCCAAATAAAAAAAGCGGTGGTCGGCAATGGTCACGCTAAAAAAGAACAAGTGCAATATATGATGTCGGTTATATTGTCTTTATCAGATGCGCCAGACGAAGATGCGGCTGATGCATTAGCCTGCGCCATGACACATGCTAACCATGCTCCGATAGATGGCAAGATAAATAGCAAGTTACCAGCAGGCATGCGAACATCAAGACGAAGCGGACGCTACGGACGATGAGTGAAAAACTGATAAAGGTAACTCGATGATAGGACGATTACGCGGCATTATTCTAGAAAAACAAGCGCCAGAATTGGTGATTGATGTACAAGGTGTAGGTTATGAAGTTTCGGCCCCGATGTCGACCTTTATTCATCTGCCCGCGATTAATGAAGAGGTCTCGCTTTTCACCCACCTAATCGTGCGAGAAGACGCACAGTTACTCTACGCTTTTTCCACGATACGTGAGCGTTTGCTCTTTCGAAGTTTGTTGAAAGTAAATGGTGTCGGAGCAAAGTTAGCGCTCACTATATTGTCTGGAAGTGATGTTGATGACTTTGCTCGCAGTGTGCAAGAGGGTGATGCCGCGAGCCTCACTCGTCTGCCTGGTGTAGGCAAAAAAACAGCCGAACGACTCATTATTGAAATGCGAGATCGCCTAAAAGATATCAGCGGTGCAATGGGGCTAAAACCTGTTGTATCGGCGGCAGCTAAGCTGGCTGGTGCCAAAGATGAAGCGGCCGAAGCATTAGTATCATTAGGTTATAAACCAGCAGAAGCTGAGAAGATGATTCGTAGTTTAGACACAGACGGTTTAAACACTGAGCAAGTTATTAAATTAGCCTTGCAAAGGAATTAAAAGGCTGTGGAATATAAAAATTCAATAAAGGGCAGAGAATGAGCTCCTCCTCACGCAACACAAAACTGCTGAACTGGGTCGATGAAATGGTCGTTCTCTGTCAACCTGATAGTGTTGTTTGGTGTGATGGCACGGATGCAGAATGGGATGCAATGTGGGAGCTGATGCTTAATAGTGGTACGGCAATTAAATTAAATGAACAAAAGAGACCTAATAGTTATCTGGTTCGCTCTATTCCCGCCGATGTTGCACGTGTAGAAGAACGCACATTTATCTGCTCAGAAAAAGAACAAGATGCCGGCCCGACTAATAACTGGGCCGAACCTGCAGAAATGCATCAAACACTAAATGGCTTATTCTCAGGTTGTATGAAAGGGCGAACACTGTATGTGATTCCTTTCAGCATGGGGCCAATAGGTTCAGATATTGCTCAAATAGGCGTCGAATTAACGGATTCTCCTTATGTCGTCACCAATATGCATATTATGGCTCGCGTGGGTCAGGCAGTATTAGATGTGTTGGGTAGTGAGGGCGACTTTGTGCCTTGTTTGCACTCAGTCGGTGTGCCATTAACATCGGGTGAGAAAGATGCGCCGTGGCCCTGTAATCCAGACAATCGATATATTGTGCATTATCCTGAAACGCGTGAGATTTGGTCTTTTGGTTCGGGTTATGGCGGCAATGCATTGCTAGGTAAAAAATGTTTTGCTCTGCGCATTGCATCAAGCATGGCGCGTGACGAAGGTTGGCTGGCTGAACATATGCTTATTCTTAAGCTCACCAATCCTGAAGGTGAAGTTCAGTATATTGCCGGTGCGTTTCCAAGTGCCTGTGGCAAAACTAATTTAGCCATGCTAACGCCGACTATTCCCGGATGGAAAGTCGAAACAATAGGCGATGATATTTGCTGGATGAAGTTTGGCGAAGATGGCCAACTCTATGCTATTAATCCAGAAGCAGGTTTCTTTGGCGTCGCACCGGGAACGAGCATGGAATCGAATGCCAATGCTATGTTATCAATGCAAGAGAATACTATTTTTACCAATGTTGCACTGACAGATGATGGCGATGTCTGGTGGGAAGGTATGACTGAACAACCACCTGCAAATCTAACTGATTGGAAAGGTAACGACTGGGTTGCTGACACGCTGGCGGCTCACCCTAACTCACGTTTCACGGCGCATGCTGCTCAATGTCCCGTTATCGCCGATGAGTGGAATGATCCTAAAGGTGTGCCGATCAGTGCTATTTTGATGGGCGGTCGTCGTGCTTCAATTGTGCCGCTGGTCACCGAAGCGAGAGATTGGAATCATGGCACATTTTTCGGCACCATTATCGCGTCAGAAATGACCGCCGCTGCGTTTGGTGAAATAGGAAAGCTCCGCCGTGACCCAATGGCAATGTTACCATTCTGTGGTTATAATATGGCCGATTATTGGGGCCATTGGCTAAAAATGGGCGAAAAAGAAAATGCCAAAATGCCAAAGATTTATTACGTCAATTGGTTTCGAAAAAATGAAGCAGGTAAGTTTATATGGCCGGGCTTTGGCGAAAATAGCCGAGTATTAAAATGGATCTTCGAACGCTGTAACGGTACAGCCGATGCAGTTGAAACCGCGATTGGTAATATGCCAGCAACGAATGGCATCGATTTTAGTAGCCTAGATCTATCAGAACAAGATAGCGTCAACCTAATGCATGTTGACACAGATGGTTGGTTGGCTGAATTAGCAGGCATCGAAGACTATTACACAACATTTGGCGACCATTTGCCAGCAGAACTAACGGCACAAGTGAATGAGCTACGCAGCCGTTTACTAGCATCGAAACAATAACTTTAACTATTTGAGACAAAACATGACAATTAAACGAATCGGACACCGCTATATCGACAGCAAATCAGGCGCAACCATTGATGTATGGTTTCCTCGTTCAAACAAAGAAATTGCACGTAGCTGTTTGGCACAAAAAGTAGGCATCATTAAAAGTGATTTTGTCGAAGTAGAAATTGCCTCAATTGATGATGCACCGATCTCTGCTGAAGAAGCGTATTTGAGACTACACCTATTATCAGAATGTGCCGTAAAACCAAATGAAATTAACCTTGATGGCGTATTCGGTTTGTTAGCCAATGTGGCATGGACATCAGCCGGCCCAGTTCTACCCAACGAAGTAGAAAACCTACGTGAATTAATCGCCGCAGAAGATCACCAGCTAAACGTAACCTCAATCGATAAATTCCCACG
>Ga0256840_1000072_pt1 | contig 83371 bp, 81 predicted proteins | sample 355202metaG_FD_185969 | JGI IMG/M metagenome (GOLD analysis project Ga0256840, IMG submission 185969) | Hydrothermal vent microbial communities from Mid Atlantic Ridge, Atlantic Ocean - 355-202 | ecosystem: Environmental > Aquatic > Marine > Hydrothermal vents | place: Atlantic Ocean: Mid... | reverse complement strand
ATCCTGTATAGATGTTCCGGAGAATACCCATCCCTTTTGGCTTTCCGTTCAAGACGGTACAGTTTTTTGATATATCGCAATACGATGTCCGCAGCTCCGGCCTTACGGTTTTTCCCCTGCGCTTTGGTCACATCGGTAAACTTGCGCCGGGCATGACCCCAGCAACCGATATAGCGTATTGCCTCAATACGATCAAGGAAATCATAACCACTATATCCTTCGGTCTGCACGGTTCCTTCAAAATCACGCAGGAATGCATTGGCCACGTCACCGGCCCTGGTCGGATGATATTGATAAATAAGAACTGGTTTTTCCGGATCGCCTCTCCGGAAAAACCACATATAGGATTTGGATGACGGGCTTCGGCCCGGTTCATCCAGTACCTGAATCGTCGTTTCATCGGCCTGGATGAATAGACCGGCCAAAACTTCCTCTTCCAGCAGGTTCAGGAGGGACTGGTAGGCTTCAGCCGTCTGCATGGCCCACCGGCACATGGAGGTTCTTGACACATCCACGCCAAGGCGAACCAGCTGTTTTTCCTGGCGGTAGAACGGGGTATGGTCAATGAACTTTCCGGTCAGGATATGAGCGAGCAGGCTAGGGCTGACAATGGACTTGGGGATAATTTGTGGGGGAACCGGAGCAACCTTTACAGCAGGGCCGTCATCCTCTACACTTTCACAGGCGGGACAGGCATACTTGGGCCGGATATGGCGAATAACCTGGATCTCAGCGGGTTTGATATCCAGCTGCTCCGAGGTTTCTTCACCTATCTTTTTCAGTTCACAACCACAGCTGCATACCTTATCCTCTTCCTTGATATCATGAACCATACCGAGATAATACACACCGGTACCAGCCTAGACCACTTTCTTTTTTGCTAAAGTCCTGTAAGGGGGCAGTAGATGTTGATGCTGCCTGCAAAGGAGGCAGTTCAAGATGCAGAGGCATCATGGACAAATCCATCTTTTCCAGAAGTTGCTCTTTTCTTTTCGGTGAAGGGGGAATCCTGGGCAGAGGCATGATTTCACGCTCCTGAATCTTCTGCACATTCTTTTGTGGCTTCAAGGGTGGAGGAGGAACAACTCGAACCGGGCTTACTGCCAAACTGAACAACTGTGAGTGGAGAAAAAAAATCAAATGTGAGGTAGCTTTTTTTTGTTTAATGTCACGTACCAAGGCACATCGCATTAAACAAACAAATGCAGCAACGAAGCAAGTGAAGAGTTTTTATGACACCATTAAATAAGAAATTAAAACAACATGGTATATAGAGCCTACAGTTTCTGCAGTTGAGCGAGTAACGATTCCAGCTCAGGGAGTTGCTCAGTGGCAACAGTGAGAGAACCGTTTCGGCAATCGGCTTCCATAGCAGCAGTAACCTCCCTGATAGATTCGAATCCAAGGCTTGCGGCAGCACCTTTAATGGAGTGGGCACTTGAGCCACTCATGGCGGCATCTCCTTTACTGATCCCCTGCTTCAAGTTTGCAAAATCAGTGGTTGAAGACTCCTTGAAAATCTCTACGAGTTCCTGTAATAGTTCTTCGTCGTCTGCAGCCTGCTCCATTGCGAAATCCTTATTCCAGCCTAAATCACTCATTGCCCACCCCACATAATGATTTTATATTTGCTAATCTAACTACTCTGAGTCCGTGAGCGTTCGATAGTGATGCAACCTGATCTTTTTACCCCGTTGATTACAGAAAGCCATATCGATTGGTTCAAAAAGAAAAGGGTGCATAGGCAACAAACGTCCCCAAGGGAGACAAGTAATTTCACCAAACATATCTGACTGCGAATTTCACATTTGCATTTTGGTATGCTATCAATAATTACTAATCACGAAGCCGTCACGAATTCAGGAGTAAATAAACCTCCTGTAATACACAAAAAATGGTATCACATCCAGGTCAATATTTGCAAACGATATCAGCATCCAGCAGGGTCTGCCGGATCTCCAGTTCTGTTATCCGCCCCCTGCGTACAATTTCACACATAACACAATCAGTATCACACCTTACGATTGTTGAACCGGGGCCACCAGCAGTCTTTCCACCATCAAGTATGTATGAAATCCTGTCACCCCATAACTTATCTATATCTTCAGCTGTTATCATTTCAGGGTGTCCGCTGAGATTTGCACTTGTAGCAGTAATGCTCTTCCCCCATTGCTGGCAAAGCTCGTCGGCAACAGGGTGGGATGAAACTCTTAATGCAACACTCCCATCGTTCCCTGTTAAAAAAGGGAGGCAGTTGTCCCGCTTCTTAAATATGAGTGTCAAGGGTCCAGGCCAGAACCTGTCAATAAGCCTTTCATATAATTCAGGACAGGAAGGTGTAATGGATGAAAGAAACTCCTTTTCCGGGATCAAAAGTGAGAGTGCTTTTCCTCTGGATCTTTTTTTCAGGTCGTAAAGAGCAGCAACCGCCTGTTCATTTTCCGGATCCACGGCAAGACCATAAAATGTTTCTGTGGGGTAGGCCACAATTCCACCTGCCCTCAATGACTTGAGGGCAAGTTGTATTTGTTCATCACTTGGATACACAGGATTCACTAAGGATTCAGCTTATTCGCCGTGCCTTTTCCTCGACCTCTTTGGCCATAAGAAGCTTAAATTCAGCTACTTTGTCCGCAAGGCGTTTGTCAGACAGTGCCAAAATTCTAGTGGCGAGCACTGCGGCATTTTTAGCGCCCGGTTTACCTATTCCCATTGTTGCAACAGGAACACCTGGAGGCATTTGAACCGTGGCGAGGAGTGCGTCAAGACCATTCAAAGAAGAAGCATCAAGGGGAACACCGATCACTGGAAGATCCGTATGAGCTGCAAGAACACCTGCAAGATGAGCTGCCATACCAGCACCAGCTATGATAATTTTGAGTCCACGTTCCTGGGCAGTTGTTGCAAATTTTGCAGCACGCTCAGGAGTCCTGTGAGCTGAGGCAACAGTCATTTCATAGGGTATCTGCATTGAGGTGAAGAAGTCAGCTGCAGCCTGCATTACCGGAAGATCCGAGTCACTCCCCATCACTATACCGACAACCGGCTTAGTTTCCATTTCATCTCTTCTGTTCAGGGCTTTAGCTCCAATATCTGTCCTGTAAAATGATCCTGTCCAGGATATTAATTCAGCTGCCTTATACGCTGCCGCAATTGCTTTGCTCAGATCTTTGCCAACGGCGGTTACTCCAAGAACTCTACCACCTGCTGAAGCGACTCGACCATTTCGGACCTTGGTACCAGCATGAAATACTACAACCCCAGGTACATCTGAAGCATTTTTCAAGCCACGGATAACTTTTCCCTGTTCATAAGGACCTGGATATCCATCTGATGCCATTACTACACACACCGTGGGCCGTGGGTCAATTTTCATTTCAATCTGATCAAGCCGCCCATCGATAACAGCTTCAAAAATATCAATTACGTCACTTTTAAGTCGCATCAGCAATGGCTGCGCCTCAGGGTCGCCGAACCTGCAGTTAAATTCAAGCACCTCGACCTTGTCACCATCTATCATAAGGCCGGCATACAACATACCTTTATAGGGACGACCTTCCTTCGCCATACCTTTGATCGTGGGTAACATCACCTTTTTCATTACATAATCAGCGATCTCCTCAGTAACAACAGGTGCAGGCGAGTACGCTCCCATTCCGCCAGTATTAGGCCCGGTATCACCGTCAAACGCGGCTTTATGATCCTGAGATGTTGGTAAAGGCAGAACAGTCTTTCCATCGGTAAATGCAATAAATGAGGCTTCCTCTCCTTTGAGGCACTCTTCAACAATAAGTTTGCTCCCAGCTTCGCCAAATGCCTTATCACGCATAATGAGATCCACTGCTTCCTTGGCCTCTTTTACTGAGGATGCAACAATAACACCTTTACCCGCAGCGAGTCCATCAGCTTTCACAACAAGTGGAGCACCACATTTATCAATATATTTTTTGGCCTTTTTGGGATCCTTGAAAACTTTAAAGCGGGCTGTTGGAATCTTATATTTTTTGAGAAACTCTTTGGTAAACACTTTGCTTCCTTCAAGAATAGCAGCATCCCTGTCAGGGCCAAATATTCGCAAGCCCTCTTTCTCGAAAACATCAACGATTCCGGCGGTCAGGGACAACTCTGGACCGACAACGGTAAGGTCAATTTTTTCTTTTTTGGCAAAACTGATCAGGCCATCGACATCTGTCACACTGAGATCAACGCACTCAGCCATACGCCTTATACCGGCATTTCCGGGAGCACAGAATATTTTAGTCACCTTTGCACTCTGATGGATTTTCCATACCAGCGAATGCTCACGACCACCTGAACCGATAACAAGAACTTTCATATTTTACTCCTGAAATTAATGAATGATTATCCCCTTCCACAACAGGAAAACCTTGAGAAAAAAACTTCAAGTATAATGGCATCGTAAAAACGTTTCACCTGCTTCGTTGTATACCTTTCAAAGTACCCTTGGGGTGCATCTGAAATTTTTTTTCTTAGCCATTGGCTGTTTTAGCTTTTTACGAGCTTTTCAAGTACTGCTTCAAAAAAATAGTTGTAATTATGCCAAAGCTAGAACCCACCACACCTTAAGCCTACGTGTTCACTATTAAATCCTATCTGATTTGGAATAGATTTTCAATCCTAAGATAAGGAAATACAATCTAATCCTCCGGTACCTCCACGCCCTAACAAAAACAAATCATAAAATGCCACAGCCAGCAGTTCTTTTTTAAGTTGAACTCTCTAATCCGTGAAGGATTCGTGATATTTATTGCAGTAAAACACATTGAATTTAAAGTATAAATTAATCACCAGATATGTTTGGAGAAAACATTCGCATCTCTTCGGGGCGTTTGCGGTGAATGCTCACCGACGCAGGTAAATTATTTTATTCCAGCTGGGTTCCACTGTGAACCGGATAAAAAGTACAAAAATAAAGTACAAAAGATTGACAATTCTGGTGAGATGAATACAATGAATGAATAGCCATTCACTATTTATTCCTTTATGTTTTATTCAAGTCTAAAACCCTGGTGGTACTTTAACATATTCTGACCAATGAAAGCAGCAAACAAACATACCAAAATTATTCATGCAGCCACAAAAGTTTTTGCCAAAAAAGGATTTTTCAATGCCAGAATATCCGATATCGCAAAAGAAGCCAAGGTGGCTGATGGAACAATCTACCTTTATTTCAATAACAAGTTTGATATTCTTATTTCAGTTTTTGAAGAAGAGATCGGTGCCCTGATAGAGCAGGTTAAAAAGCTTCTCAGTACTGAGGATGACCCCAGGAAAATGATTGAAATATTTGCAAGAAACCATCTCTCAGTTATGAAAAAAAACAAATATCTGGCAGAAGTCATCCAAATTGAGTTACGGCAGAGCGCCAAACTCATCAAAGACTACCGAAATAATAAGTTCAGTGAATATGTGGACATTATTTCATCCATTATCAAATTGGGCCAGGAGAGGTCAATTTACAGAGCCACCATTCGTCCAGGTATTGCCAAACGAGCCTTTTTTGGAGCATTGGATGAAATTTCACGTGTCTGGACAGTGGGAATATCGACTGAATACTCTGTTGAAGAGGCAACTCAGCAAATTCTCGAGATTTTCCTCTGTGGAATCCTAGAACCAGACGCATCCCTCATCTAGTATCAAACCTCTCTAAGTTGCAAACTGTGGCGTTACAGGTACGCCTCTGTACCTGTAATCATTAGTATCCATCCATTAATGAAATATTTTTCTTTAAACCAAGCCAGAGGGATGATTTAACTGCTGACAGCCACAATTGAGATTTCGTTGGCGTTTCTCCCCACAACAACTGTGGGTTAAACAGAGGGCCTTTTTTTTGGACATGGATTAGCTAAAAGAAGAGGGTTTTATGGATACAACCTCAAACTCGCGTGTTCCACCAGGAGTCTTGGTCACAACGTCATCTCCTACTTCTTTACCAAGAATGCTTTTTCCCAGAGGTGAAAAAACAGATATAGATCCCTGCTTGACATCCGCCTCCTCTGAACCAAGTAACTGATAGGAAACCTCTTCGTCAGTGTCCATATCCAAAAGGGTCACTACAGTACCAAAAACCGCTCTGGAACAAACAACTTTTGCACAGTCAATAACTTCTGCCCGGCCAAGTTTATCCTTAAGATCCATGATGCGGCCTTCAATCAGCCCCTGACGTTCTTTTGCTGCATGGTATTCGGCGTTCTCTTTAAGGTCACCATGTTCTCTTGCAATTTCTATGGCCTTTACAACAACATGCCTTTCAACGCGTTCAAGGTTGTTCAACTCTTCTTTTAGTTTAAGATGCCCTGTCTTGGACATGGGGACGCGCTCTACCATTTTTACCTCCAGATAAAAAAACAAACTCCTGCAAAGATACACTTCACAGGAGTATGCATTAAAAACGTTTGAGTTACTCTGTTATCAACAACACTGGATCTTGAATGAATTTACCAACGGTATATAGCAGAACAGAAGAATCCTATTTCTTGAAATTCTGCCCCCCGGGTAAATTCGAAACTGCTATTTAATAGAAAATGACGACTCATTTCAAGGAAAATCTGCGCATTAGCACCATGATTGTCATACCCGCCTCTCTCATACCCAAAGGAATATTCAAGAGTATAGTAGCTTGGAGCCCCTCGTCCAAGAATATCCTCAGCTAACTGATGTTCGAAGGATATGGTGAATAAATGCTGGTAGTAATTTTCAGGGCTCCAGTATGGATGATCCTCAGGAGCAAAGCCTGACTGAATCGAGTAGTCTCTTTTCAGGTTTCCAGTTGCGCTGTTGATATACTCATACCCATATCTCAACTGCAAATGAGTTGGTTCACTGAAGATTGTATATGAACTCCAGAATTCATACCTGCTTCTGTGATTATCATCAGAATAGTCCGTATAAACATATTCTGCACCACCAAAAAGACGTGGTAGAAAATCAAGAGTTATACCTCCCTCATACTCCTGGGTATTAATTCCTTGTTTAACAGCGTCAAGGGTGTCGTCAACGATATTCCTGGAAAGCCCAAAATAGCCCTGAACGATATCACCTATCCTTCCATTGATATAAAAATCATAGAGAAATGTTGATTCAAAATCATCGTCAGGTTTTTCCTGGCCAACAGCAAACACAAGATCCAGGTCGTAAATCGGGCTCCATTTCACCTCAGCTTTTATATTATTTCGCCACAGACTCTCGTCAACCTTGTTGGAACTACTGTAAATACGATTGAATGCAATTAAAACCTCATGGTTCAGTGAAGGCATGAACCACCCCTTGAACCCTCCTCCATTTTGCCTGATATCATAGTACCCATCCCTGCCCTCTTTTTCACTAAACATAACGGCAGGTGTAACCCGGGGTTCTCGTTTCAAACTGTTTCTCTGTATTGCCTCATCAAGATCCGGGTAACCTGGACTCCTTACCTTGATCTGTTCATACAGTGCAGCCTCCTTACCTAAAAAGCCAAGGCGACTGTATATACCAGCAAGATCGTAAAGACTTTCAGGCGATGTGTCGTCATTTAAAAAACTCTGATACTCTTTCATTGCCTGATAGTAATTTCCTTCGCTCATATCCTTTCGGACAGCTAACTCTCGTTTGATTATTTTTTGCCATCGATATTTTGAATATAGCCCGGCAGCAATGACCAGCTCAGGTTTTTCAAAATTTCGTCTGATAAAATCCGGGTCCATAACGGTACCAAGCTTGTCAAGTTTCGGAGGACTTGTAAATGTGACAATATTAAGGAGTGTCTTCTGGGGCTCAGGCAGTTTCAAGGTGATCTCCTGCTCTGCCAGTTGACTGGTGAATTCCACTTCTACCTGCGGCTGGAGAAGCTCTTTATATAGAGCCAAGGCATCAGAAGCCCTTTTATCAGCCCATAATGCTCTGGCCAGCAACAGACGCTGGGTAACAGGAAGGGTGGCAACATCAGGAACAACTTTACGGACACTTACTTCTGTTTCTTTTCCTTTTATCGCTTTCCACTCAGGGGCCAGTTCCTCAACGAGCTGTTTGAATTTTGATGCTTTAAACTGCAATTCAAGAATGTTCTGTTTAAAGCTGACCTCTCCCGGATAACTCTCATAGAGTTGTTTGAAGCTTTCAAGGGCAGCAAAATCCTGTCCCAGATCTCGCTGCAGGTCGGCCTGCAGCGTTTTTGCCCGAAGGGAGTCAGGTGATTCCTGTAGATATCTTTCACACAACTGTAATGCCAATCCAAATTCGCCATAATGAGCAAGGGCCACGGCACTCTCAAATACATTTGAAGAGCTAAAGGACAGCAGGCTTTCTCTCGCTGTTTTATCTGAAATACGGTCTCTTTTTTTCTCTATGAGAAGTGACAGAATCTTATCGTAAATATCTCTCTTAGCATTCTGACTTCTGTTGGCCATGATTGAGGCAGCGTCAAAATACTTATTTTCATAGTAATAAAGTTCTGCCAGCTTTAATCTGATCAGCTCACACTGCTCGTCTTTATGGTCTGAATAGATATTTTCAGCAAAAAAATCTTCTAGAATTTCAATAGCCACTCCTTCCTGTCCTGATCCCTGCAGAATATCAACCTTTACAAGCAGTAATTGTGGATTTTCATGTACATTCCACCCGGATCCAGTGTTACTGTTGATCACAAAATATTTATACCATTTCCAACAGTTCTCCAGATCCTCCTGGAGCAGTGATATCCTGATGAGTTTAATAAGAACCTGGGGGGTCGCTCCATACTTCAGAAGCGCTTGCCTTAACAGCTCTTCTGACTCATACAACCTGTTTTCATGCTGTAGAATAGTTGCAAGAGTAAAGTTGACTTCAAGCACTTCCTGCTTTGTTAATGTGAATCGTCTGGAAAGCTCACGGTAAAAAAGCTCCGCTCTTGTATAAAGATTATTTAAGAGTAGTCCCTGGCCATAGCTAAAACTCGCCTCCTTCAACACCTCTTCACTAAAATCACCTCTTACAATGTGACTATAAAAATATTGTAAATCATCTACAGAACCTATCTGTCCCGAGAGCTTTATGCAATTCAGGAGCACCCTGTGATCAGCAGAAACCAAATTGAGATATTTCTTGTAGTATGCAAGGGACTCAACAAGAACACCAGTAGCTTCAGAAATTTCAGCTCTGATAAGAAAGTAGTGTTTTCCCTGCTGTCTGGATTCAACAAGAAGATCAAGTTTTTCTGTAGCAGCAGCAAGTTCTCCTTTTTCATAATAAAGCTGTGCTAATCTAAAAACAATTTCCTGATCATCTGATTCATGAGTATGTATAATTTCAAGAACTTCCAGCAGCTCTTTGTATTTATGCATTTCTTCAAGTTGTTCAGCCATGGAGTAATACACGGCCAGACGATCTGGAATCACCTTAGCGAGATCCCGCCATAAATTCCAGGCACCTTCATTTTCCACAATGACAAGAAGATCATTAGCAAGTATCGCCTGGATACGCTCTATCTCAGTAGTTACATTTTTGTCAGCCGGGTTCCGTTTACGATACTCTTCGTAATAATAAAGTGCTTTATCTGGACGGCTTTTCTGGTAAAGATATATTTTTCCAGCCTGTAAAAATATATCTGCTTTCTGCTCCCCGAGAGCAATTAGCACCAACAGATGTTCCAACGCCTCTTCTTCAAGGCCATTTTTAAGATAATATTCCGAGAGTTTTTTATGAAAAGGCAGGTAATAAGGGTGCGTCTTCAGATAACCCTGCCAGGCTAAAACCAGCATCTCAGTCTCATTCATTTCCTCAAATAGCGGTACACTTTTCAGAAAATCAGTATCAGTGCCCCCAAATTCCGAGATCAATGTCTTGTAATAGTTCACAGCCTTTCCCTTGAATCCAAGTTCATTACTGTAAAGCGCTAATTGACGGATTGAGTTTTCATTATGGGGTACAAGCTGATAGAGCTGCTCCATCAATGGATAGGCCATGACCGAACGGCCTAGATTTTGTAACGCGGTGATCTGTCCCTGCAGCGCCTCATTTGCAAACTTTCCGTCGGGTGACATACTATACACTTGCCCTAAGTAGCTTGAAGCACGCTCATATCTTTGCTGAGCCAGTGCAGTTCGACCACCATAAAGGAGGTACTCCTGTGAGGCAGGCTCTACTTCAAGCAATTTCTGGATAATTTGACCAGCTTCCGACCATTGCTCCTGCTCCATCAAAATAATGGCATACTCGCGAAGTGCCTCTTCTATATGAGGTTTTGCAGCAAACAATTTACGGTAAAGACTAATGGCCTTCTCTTTGTCATCCATTTTGACAGCCAACCTGGCGTTGTCCCAGATTTCCTTCCAAAATGGCTGATTTGAGGGGTCTTTTAGAGTAACAGTGTGATTGCTGATTTGGGTGGTTGAATCTTTTATAGCCAATTCAGCAAAGAGTTGTGGAGCAGCGAAGAAAAGAACGATGCAGATGAAAACAATACGATAAACTGACAAAAAATATTTTTGGGATCTAATCAGATAATTATACATGGCACCATCTAAGTGGTGATAAGTGTTTGTAATAAATCATGGGCAGAATCAATCCACATATAGTTTTCAGCTATCAGGGACTGCTTTTCAAGTGAAATATAAAAATGGAGTCAGGAGTTTATTGCCCAGAGGTTTTTTATATGAATCCCAGGAACACTGATCACCATACTTATTTCACCATTGGACAGGAACGCTGGTTATTACAAGTGCTACATACCAGTTCCTCTGAACCAGATGAATTCAACGATGATAGAAGGCAACTATCTGCTCCACGACATATTCCTGCATAGCCGTTGTCAACTCGGGATAAATAGGCAGTGCAATTGTACTCCGAGCGGCACTTTCAGCATGTGGTAACAGGGGTTTCTCCATGAGCCCCTCGAGACATTTCTGTTCGTGGAGACAAAGAGGATAGTAGATTTCACAGCCTATTTCCTTTGAACGTAGAAACTCTATGAGGCCATCACGATTTTGAACTGTGATAACATACTGATTGTAGATATGGTGATTTCGTTCAATAACTGACTCGGTACTGGCCTTTTCATAAACAGCAACGGGAGTTTTCACCGTCTTTTCATCAAGTAAAGATGTCTTTGCAAACAAGCCATTATATATTGCAGAATTTTGCCTTCGCGCATGGTGCCATTTTTCAAGATGTTTCAGCTTAATGCGCAGTACAGTTGCCTGGATGGGATCAAGTCGAAAGTTGCCTCCTATAATGGAATGAAAATATTTGGGCTTGGCCCCATGATTTCGAAGCATCTTCAGTGACTCTCCAAAGGCAGGGTCATTGGAAACAACCATACCACCGTCTCCGACACCACCCAGATTCTTACTTGGGAAAAAGGAATAACATCCAGCCAGTCCCATGGAACCACTTTTGTGCCATTCTCCATCGGAATCTGGATATTCTGCCCCTATAGCCTGGGCCGCATCTTCAATAACTGCAATGTCATATTCCTGAGCAAGAGCGAGTATCGCATCCATATCTGCACATTGTCCATATAAATGTACGGGGATAATTACTTTAATGGTTCTGTCGGTGTCAGCCTCAAGAACTTCTCGCATGGATACAGGATCTATATTAAATGACATGGGATCTATATCTGCAAAAACAGGGAGTGCTCCACAACGGAGTATTACGCCCATTGTTGCAAAAAAAGAATATGGGGTGGTAAGAACACGATCTCCTGCCCCAATGTTCATGGCCATTAACGCCACAAGAAGTGCATCGGTTCCACTGGAAACTCCTGTAGCATTATCAACCTTGCAGTATTCAGCAATTTCTTTTTCAAGAGACATGACTTCTGGTCCCTGTATGTAGGTTGTAGAGTCAATAACACCGGTCACTGCGGCAACAATTTCGTCACGTAAAGGGGCCAGTTGGCTACCCAGATCCAATAATGGGATTTTCATACTTTTTGCACCATTCGTTTTCCGTCAAAAAAATCTACTATATCAGGCATTTCTACCTCAAGATATTTTTTCATCTTCTTCAATAGATTCACTTCAATCTGTCTGACCCTCTCCCGTGATATCCCAAAACGATCTGCAATGGTCTGAAGAGTTAATGGCTCATCAGTCAGCAGTCTCTCTTCCAATATCATCTTTTCCTTGTCATTAAGTTTTTCTTTCAGGATGGTCAGAAGGTCTGCAAGAGAGGCCTTCATCTCCTCACCGGCGACGATATCTTCAACTGCAGGTCCATTTGACGGGATAAAACTTTTCTGTTCTTCATCCGAATCTGAGCGAACAGGACTTTCAAGGGAAACATCCCAGCTATCCATACGTTGGCTCATTTCTATAACTTCACTTTCCTTGACCTTTAACCGTTCTGCGAGAAGCTTCACTTCAGGTTTATATCCCTGCGCTTCCAATAACTTTTTTTCCTTGTTTAATGAAAAAAAGAGCTTTCGTTGGGCCTGAGTGGTTCCAATCTTCACGAGGCGCCAATTATCCATGATGAATTTCAGGATATACGCACGAATCCAGTAAGCAGCATAGTAAGAAAATTTAACTCCACGGTAGGGATCGAACTTTTTTGTTGCCTGAACCAGGCCCACGTTGCCTTCCTGAATGAGATCCATGAAATTCTGCATCCAGTATTTCTGAAAATCCATAGCGACTTTAACCACCAGGCGAAGGTTTGCAGACACCAGTCTATATGCAGCATCCTGATCACCATCTTCTCGGAAACGCACGGCTAACGCATCTGTTTCTTCACGACTGAGAAGCTCATACTGACTAATTTCCTGAAGGTAACGATGAAGTGCAGGATTGCTAACAGTCGGAAGGTTCACATCGTCTGACAGTGCGACAAGTGGATGTTCATGAGGAACCGTTTTGCTTTTCTTTCCGGCACTCTTTTTTTTGCTTATATTTTTCTTTGAGGTCATATCCTCTTTCTCTTGTAACAGTCAGCCTGTGGGCTGCATTCTCTTGGTACTTAATTTATTTCCTATAAACTTTGCATTATTACTACTGATAGCGTAAAAGGCAACGATAATATAGAAATCATACGGTAAGGATTTTGATAAATTCCATTTCATACAGAGCCATCCAGGAATTTTTGAATCTGACGAAAGATCTCTCTTATGGTATCATACCCCTGGTTGATTCCATAATTCTATTTTATTGTTCCACTGTTTATGCTAAAAAGCATAATTTCATAATAACATCTCTATGCCGGAAGTAAGTATTCCGCCAGAAACCATCATGAACAACATACGAAACTTTTCCATTATCGCCCATATTGATCACGGTAAATCCACCCTTGCAGACCGTATGATTCAGCTTTGCGAGCAAGTAAGTGATCGAGACTTTCAGGATCAACTTCTTGATAACATGGACATCGAACGGGAACGTGGTATTACTATAAAAAGTCAGACCATCTGTTTGCCATATACTGCAGAAAATGGTGAAAAATATATTCTTAATCTGGTTGACACGCCAGGTCACGTTGATTTCAGTTATGAGGTGTCGCGAGCCTTGAGTTCTTGTGAAGGAGCCTTGCTGCTCATTGATGCAGCACAGGGAGTTGAAGCCCAGACCCTGGCCAACCTCTACCTAGCAATGGAAAATGATCTTGAGATCATACCTGTGATCAATAAAATTGATCTTCCATCGGCGGAACCTGAGAAAGTAGCAGCCCAAATTGAAGAAGATCTTGGCCTTGATGCTGAGTTGATTCAATACTGCTCTGCAAAAACCGGAGTTGGCGTAAAGGAAATTTTTGAGGCCGTCGTAAAACACATCCCTCCACCTGAAGGCAACACGACAGAACCACTCCAAGCTCTTATCTTTGATGCTAATTATGACCCTTTTCGAGGAACAATCATTTCCATAAAGATAGTCAATGGCACCATTAAATCAGGAGACACCATCCGTTTCATGTCCAACAATGCTGAGTACCGTGTTGAGGAAGTGGGACTGTTCAGGGTGAAAAGAGAGCCAGTAAAAAGCCTCAGTGCCGGTGACATCGGCTATATTCTTGCTGGTGTGAAAACAGTAAGTGACACCAGACCCGGTGACACTATCACTCTTACCGATAATCCCTGCACCAAACCACTTGCTGGATTTAAAGAAGTTCAGCAGGTTGTTTTTTCTTCTATCTACCCCATTTCAACTGATGATTATGAGGATCTCGCAACTGCACTTGAAAAACTCCAGCTAAACGATGCCGCGCTTATTTTCCAGAAAGACACCTCGGTAGCCCTCGGTTTTGGATTCCGCTGTGGCTTTCTCGGTTTACTTCACCTGGAAGTTATTCAGGAACGACTGGAACGGGAGTTTGACATATCTCTGATCCTCACAGTTCCTTCAGTTAAATATAATTTCTATCTAAAGGATGACACCGTACTCGAGGTTGACAATCCAGCCTATTTCCCGGATCCCATGTCCATTGAACGCGTTGAAGAACCGTACATAAAAGCGACCATTTTAATTCCCGAGCGTTATATGGGGGCGTTGATGACCCTTTGCATGGACCGCCGAGGCGAAAACACCAACTATCACTATCCCATGCCCGGCAGGATCGAATTCACCTGCGAACTTCCACTAGCCGAAGTAATTTATGATTTCTACGACAAACTCAAATCCATCACCCAGGGTTATGGGTCATTTGATTATGAGCTTTATGATTACAGAAAGAGTGCTCTGGTGAAGCTCGATATCCTTGTGAACGGTGAAATAGTGGATGCCTTGTCTCAACTTGCCCATCGTGACAATGCCAGGGCACGCGGTCTTCGTGCCTGCAAGAGATTGAAAGAAGAAATACCACGACAGATGTTTAAGATTGCTATTCAGGCTGCAATTGGTGGAACCATTGTTGCCAGAACAAATATTTCTGCTCTCCGCAAAGATGTTACTGCAAAATGTTACGGCGGTGATATCAGCAGAAAGAGAAAACTTCTTGAAAAACAAAAGGCGGGCAAGAAACGAATGAAGACTGTCGGCAATGTTGATATTCCCCAGAAAGCATTTCTGGCTGTGCTTAAATCAGATCAGTAAAATTAGATAAAAAATAGGGCCTGACAATTCATGATCACCAAGCCCTTTTCTATTTTCTATCACTATCTGTTATTTTCACGTCACACTTTTTTATTCACCGGCACACGGCTGCTCCAAGGGACACTTATTCTTCGTTAGAACATCAACACCTTTCTGAGCCATAATGCTCAGAATCTCTTCCTTGGTAAACTGTGAATTTTTCTGTTTTGAAACATAAACAAGACAATCATTGCAAATATTGAATGAATACTTACCAACACTTTCAATGAGTTCCCAGCATAACTTTGTTGGGTTCTCCTTAGCTATACATTTTTTGGATTCATCACATTTCATAATCTCCCAGCATGGCCATTCAGAACGAAGTGACATAAGAGCCTCCTTGCATAAATCGATACGAAAGGTAGTTCGTCACGCAGCAACGAACCCAAATAGACCAATAGGTAATTATACCTATCTCGAGGGTTGAACCTATCCTATTTCAGTAAAAGATGCAAGAGCTCTCTCCAACTCATCTTTTCCCATTCCATTTTTAGCTGAGAAAAGAATACGTTGGTCACTTTTAATGGTATGCCCGGCATCCAGTGCTGCTGCATGTTTCTGGCGCTGGTTACCTGAAAGTTTATCTGCCTTTGTATATACCGGCAGGTAGTTGATACTATGTTGTTTCAACCAGGAAATCAGCTGAGTATCCTGTTGTTTTGCTCCATGGCGGATATCCATGATAACCACGACACAGCAGAGAGTAGTACGGGATTCCAGGTAACTGGTGATAAGGGATTGCCACTTATCCTGCATGGCACGGGATACTTTTGCAAAGCCATAACCTGGCAGATCTACAAGATATGCCGTATCTCCAAGCTGAAAAAAATTGAGTCCCTGGGTTTTTCCTGGACGACCACTCACCTTAACCAGACCTTTTCGGCCAACCAGGGTATTCATCAAGGATGACTTGCCAACATTTGAGCGTCCTGCAAAAGCAATTTCAGGATATAACGGTTCAGGTAACTGTTTTATGCTGTGAACACTCAAGAGGAATTTGATATCTACAAATTTCATATAACCTTACTCAGGTGATACTCAATAATTCCCTCAGCACCAGCCTTGGTGAGTGTTGGAATTAAATCACGTACCACATCGGAAGACACCACTGTTTCCACAGAAAACCAGTCTGTATTATATAATGTTGCAACTGTTGGTGCGTTAAGGCTTGGCAGGATTTCTATAATACTCTTCAAGTGAACCTCTGGGGCATTCATCTTCAAACCGACTATTCTTTCGGCCTTTAAGGATCCCTGCAGCATTAGGGCGATATTTTCAATTTTTTCCCTTTTCCACGGATCATTCCAAGCGTCTTTGTTGGCAATAAACTGGGTATTGGACTCCATCAACTCATGAATGATGCGAAGTCCATGCGCCCTGATGGTTGATTCAGTTTCAGTGACCTCAACAATGGCGTCAACAAGTCCAGATACCACTTTGGCCTCAGTTGCCCCCCAGGAAAACTCAATCTCAACATTTATATTCTTTTCAGCAAAAAAACGTTTGCTGACATTTATAAGCTCCGTTGATATCTTTTTCCCTTCAAGATCTTCTATACAAGTTATATCAGAATCACCCTTTACAGCAACTATCCAGCGGGTTGGTTTTCTGCTGACCTTTGAATAAATCAACTCAGTTACAAGAACAGCATCAGATTCATTCTCCATCGTCCAGTCTTTTCCGGTAATACCTGCATCCAGCATACCTGATTCCACATAACGGGACATCTCCTGGGGACGACAGATTGAGCAGGCAAGTTCAGGATCATCAATTTCCGGAAAATAATTCCTGGATTTTGGTTTTATAAGCCAACCTGCCTTTTCAAAAAGACCTATGGTTGCCTTTTCAAGGCTCCCTTTCGGTAATCCTAATTTCAACTGATTCATTCCATTCTCCTAATACATACCCTGCTGCAAACAGGTGCTTTTTTATTTTCCGTAAACAGTTGCCGGATCAAAGACCCTTTCTCCAACTATCTTCAAATCATTGCCTACAACCTTGCGAAAGAAACAGGAACAGTACCCTTTGTGACAGGCTGCCCCCCCCAATTGCTCAACTTTAAACACTACGGTATCCTGATCACAATCAATCAATATCTCACGAATAAGCTGAACATGCCCGGAAGTTTCACCTTTGAGCCATAATTGCTGTCTGGACCTGCTCCAGAAATGTGCCTTGCCTGTCTCGAGGGTTTTTTCCCAAGACTGCTGGTTTATATAGGCGAGCATCAGGACATCACCACTTGCCGCATCTTGAACAATGGCCGGCAGCAGGCCATTGTTATCTTTTTTGAAATCTAATTGTATCATACCTGTTTACTCTGAAGTTCTGACGTTTTGTTTTCTTCCAGGGCCAACTCTCTTTTTCTCTCTTTTTCTATGAAACAGATCATACAGGATGTTCTGGTCTGACAGTAATCATTTGGATGACGACACTCTGCCTCCTCTGACTCCATGGACTCTTTGAATTTATCACAGAATAGTTTCATTTTTTACTCCACTATATATAAATAAGAGTACTGGCTCCCAAAACAGCTTGATCTTAAAACAAAATGAAAACCACGGCAATGTATGACTGTCTTACCTTTTTGTCAAGAAACAGCTCAACCACATTATTACCTTAATCCTCACCATCGAAGGTGCCAAAAAGATTCGAGTGTTTTCTCCTGCAGACACGTTACAAATCATATGCTGTAAATTCAACCTATTATCAAGTAAAAACGATCACAAAAGCATCTCGGATCCAGGATAAAGGAAAACCGTAGCAGATATGGCATTCAAATGGTTACAAAGCATTGCCAAAGACCGTGTGATAGTTTAGATTATCAAACCTGTAATAAACTAACCTATTGAAAGTTATTATTCCATTATTTATAGCAGGAGCTAAAGTTCTTCAGATGAAACAGGTACAAAAACAAGATATCGTCGCGGTAGCATTAACAGGTACCCTTGACAACGGAACCGTCTTTGAGACCATCGAGAAATCAGAGCCGCTTGTTATTAAGCTCGGCGAAGAGGGCGTTCCAAAACCTATCCAGAGGCTACTTATCGGAATGCAACCAGGGGAGATGCGTAAAATACGGCTCGAGGCAGAGGAAGGTGAATTTGGTATAAGGAGGAGTGATCTTCTCCAGGAAATCCCAAAGAATAAATTCAGCAATAAAATCGAACCAAAAGTTGGCCTGGTACTTTCCATGAACGTCGAGTCTGCCGGTATAACCCATCAGGTACCTGCTACAATTGTCGAACTAAAGGATGACAGTATCATAATTGACTATAACCACCCACTTGCCGGCCATCCTCTTAACTACGAAATAACTGTCCTCGAAATCAAAGAGCAAGGCTAAATATCAAATCCTACACCAACCCATTCCTGCTCCACATCTCTACTCCCCATTCACTGCCAGACGTCTTCTTTTATCTGTAGTGAATGGGAAATTAAGCCTGATTTCATCCTATTTTAATCGCCCGTTCTCAGATACTTTTTTTTTGAAAATTCCCTGTACATTCAACAAACCATATGTATAGAATGAACTATTCATAAGTATTTTTGTTATTCGTAAAGATAATGGGGAAAGTTTCCTCGATTACTTCCCAATATTTTTTTTAGAAGGAGCCGGTTATGCAAATAGAAGATGATGAGATACTCCAGGGTTTTATAGAAGAATCACTTGAACATCTCGCAGATATAGAAAATGACCTTCTTGCTATTGAGGAAGACGGTGCCGACATAGATGAGGATCTTGTAAATAAGGTTTTTCGTGCTGCCCATTCAATAAAGGGTGGAGCAGGTTTTATGGGACTGACGGTGATCCAGGATCTGTCCCATGTAATGGAGAATGTTCTTGGTCTCATAAGGAGCGGCAAGCTCACACCCACGCCTGAAATCATAAATGTTTTGCTCCAGGCATCAGATAAGCTTAACACCATGATAGAGGATGTTAACAATTCCAATGAATATGATATTGAAGAACATCTCGTTCCACTGAATGATATTTATGATGGCAACCCGCCTCAAAAAGCCGCACCCGCTGCAGAGGAGCCACTGGAAGACGGGACAGCTGAGGCTGACACTGGTTCTGCTCATGAGGAGACAGTAGTTAAGAGAACCGTTCCCGCACCAGAACCGGATCCCGAACCGGATCCCGAGCCAGTTCTGGCCAAGGAAACAGAGGTCGCCGCCCCAACTCCCATTGCTGCACCTGCCCCGCAACTTGCTCCGACACCAAAACCTTCCAGCCCGTCGGTTCCTAAGAAATCTGCAGCGAAGGTAAAAGTTGACACCAGCATCAGGGTACATGTCAGTCTTCTTGACTCGCTCATGACCCTTGCCGGCGAACTGGTTCTCAGCCGGAATCAACTGCTTCAAACCATATCATCAGGCGACACCATCAACGCTGAGAGTGTCGGACAACGCATTGATCTCATTACCTCCGAGCTGCAAGAAGCGATAATGTTAACCCGCATGCAGCCTATTGGAAATGTCTTTGGTAAATTCCCAAGGGTTGTCCGGGATCTATCCAGCAAGCTAAACAAAACCATAGACCTGACCATTGTTGGTAAAGATGTAGAACTTGATAAAACTATTATCGAATCAATCAATGACCCACTCACCCATCTTGTCAGGAACTCTGTTGACCATGGAATTGAGCTGCCAGAAGAGCGTACCAAAGTTGGAAAATCGCCAAAAGGTCTCGTTATCCTGAAGGCCTACCATGCAGCCGGTCAGGTTGTTATTGAAATCAGTGATGATGGTAAGGGCCTTGATGGAGAAGTCCTTGCTGAAGCTGCTATAAACAAAGGTCTCATTACACCTGAACAGGCTCAGCTCATGTCTGAGAAAGAAAAGGTTAACCTTATCCTGTTACCAGGTTTTTCCACTGCTAAAGAAGTCACTGATGTCTCTGGCAGAGGTGTCGGGATGGATGTTGTTAAAACCAATCTTGACCAGTTAGGTGGTCAAGTGGACATCATCTCCGAAGTGGGCCAGGGAACTACCATCTCCATTAAGCTTCCGTTGACACTTGCAATCATCCCCTGTCAAATCATTATGACAGGAGGTGAACGGTATGCCATCCCTCAGGTAAATCTTGAAGAACTCCTCCGCATACCAGCCAATCAGGTAAAGAACCGTATTGAACGTGTTGGTAATGCCGAAGTTGTAAGGCTGCGTGGCAACCTCCTTCCTCTTATTCGTTTAGCTGACGTCCTAAACATAGATAGAACGTATTACGATCTTTCTGATGAAGAGTTCAAGAAAGACCGCAGAGAACGCATATCTGATCGAAGAGGAAAGGAAACACCACTTGATACCAGGGAAGCAGAAGCTCTACAGGCTGAAAAAGATGCCATTGAAGCTGAACGTAAACTTGATGACCGAAGGCATACTCCATCCAGCGCTTTGAATATCGTGGTTGTCTCCAATGGTTCAATGAAATACGGTTTGATCGTGGACAAGCTTCAGGATTCTGAAGAGATCGTTATCAAACCCCTGGGTAAACATCTCCAAGGCTGTAAAGGCTATGCCGGTGCTACAATAATGGGTGACGGTCGAATAGCCCTCATCCTTGATGTCACTAACCTTGCCATTATGGCAGATCTTACTTCCATGGATGGTTCAGACCGGGCCAGCGAGGTTGCCCTTGCAGCCGAAGAGCTGGTCAAAGCCCAAAAAGACAAACAAGCCCTGCTCACCTTTAGAAGTTCAGAAAAAGAACAATTCGCTGTGCCACTGAATCAGGTGGAGCGTATTGAGAAAATTAAACGATCTGACATTGAGGAGCTAGGCGGTAAACGGGTAATGCAATATAGGGGTGGCAGCCTGTCGCTCATTGCTGTTGACGATGTTGCCATGGTTCAGCCTATCGCTGACAATGAAGACTTGTTGGTTATAGTATTTAACATTGCCAATCAGATTGTTGGCCTTTTGGCGATAGGCCCTATAGATGCCATTGAAATTTCCGTATCCATAGATGATGTCACCTTAAAACAACCTGGGGTTATGGGATCCACCATTATTGACGGACAAACCACCATGCTCATAGATATTTATGAAATTGTAGGAGTTCTTTTCCCAGAGTGGTTTGAAGACCAGGAAGTATTTGAGGCCCCGGAAGAAGGTAAGATTCCCACCATCCTGATTGCTGAAGATTCAAACTTTTTCAGAAACCAGGTTAAAAATTATATGACTGAATCCGGATATGATGTCATCGAAGGTGAAGATGGCGCTATTGCCTGGGAACTCCTTCAGGAACATGGCGATGAGGTCACCATAGTTGTTACTGACATTGAAATGCCGAACATGGATGGTTTTGAACTTACTGAGACAATCCGAAAAGATCCACGCTTTGCAACAATACCTATCATAGCGTTGACGACTCTTGCCGGCGAAGAGGATGTTGCTAAAGGAAAAGCGGTGGGTGTGGATGAGTATCACATTAAACTTGATAAAGAAAAACTCATGGCCTCAGTTCATCACTATGTGAAGCAAGTACATTGATCTCTCTCTTGTCATCCTTAGAAAGGAATAATTCATGAATTTGCAAAATATCTCCATCAAATGGAAACTTCTCATTTTAGCAGTCTCAGGGCCAATCATTATCGCCTCAATACTCGCCTGGCAACGTGTTAGTGATATCCGCTCAGGTGCCGAAGAAGCATTAATCGCGAAAAGTAAGGCAATTGTGCAAATGGCTGAGGCCTCAAGAAGTGATATGGCCGAAAAGCTTCACTCCGGAATTATTCCACCCCTGTCTGAACTGGACGCATCAGTAGTTGTCAATGCGGTACCTGTTATCACCGCTATTAATGTCGCAAAAATGAATTCTGATGCTGGTGGCTATGTCTTTAAAACCCCTCATTTTAATCCGAGGAATCCAGATAACAATCCCAATGATTTTGAAGGCAAGGTACTTAGAGAGCTTGAAAGCGAGTCAAAAAAAGAAAAAATTATCGTTTCAAAAGATAAAGTCTATTTCTTCTCCTCAGTCTATTTAACTAAAGAATGCCTCCTGTGTCACGGAGACCCTAAAGGTGGTAAGGATGTCGTCGGATATACTAAAGAGGGCCTGAGTGTAGGAGATATGTATGGAGCTTTTGAGGTAATCACATCACTTGACGCCGCCAACGCAAAGGTTAGCCAGGCCAAAGTATCCATCGTGATATGGACACTTGGTTTACTTTCACTCATAGGTGTTACTGTATGGTTTGTTCTCAACAAGAGCATTATCACTCCCCTCGCCTCCTTTTCTTCTTTTGTGAAGGATATCGCAAATGGCAATCTTTCTGGACAACTGGAATTAAAAGGTGAGGATGAATTTGGACTCATGGCAAAGAACCTTAACAACATGACTCAGGATCTGAACGCCATGATGCGTACTATATCTCGCAATGCTGATACGCTTTCACAATCGTCGGTTGAACTTGGTGATATCGCGAATGAGTTTAACGCTTCCAGCCAAGATACTGCTAGCAGATCACGAAATGTTGCAGAGGCAGCTGAGGAGATGAGTTCTAATATGAATTCTGTGGCAGCTGCGACAGAAGAAGCGTCAACAAACATTGGCCTAGTCTCTGCAGCCACGGATGAAATGACAACCACCATAAACGCCATTGTCAAAAATACCGAAAAATGCCAGTTGATCACAGAAGAAGCTGTTGCAGAGGCTGGAAGTGCTTCTGAAAAAATTGATGAACTTGGCAGGGCAGCCAATGAAATTGGCAAGGTAACGGAAAGTATCACCGAAATTTCGGCGCAGACAAATCTGCTGGCGTTAAATGCCACAATAGAAGCTGCAAGGGCCGGAGAAGCTGGGAAAGGATTTGCCGTAGTAGCAAATGAGATTAAAGAGCTCGCCAAACAAACAGCAGAAGCCACCCAGGAAATTAAAAGCCGGATTAGTGGAATTCAGTCATCTACTAGTGGCACAGTTGAACAGATACAACAAATCACACAAGTCATTAGTGAAATAAATGATATTGTTACAACAATAGTATCAGCTGTTGAAGAACAATCGGCAACCACCATCGAGATATCAGATAATATCAGCCAAGCCTCCCTTGGCATTCAGGAAGTAACTGAAAACGTTGCACAGAGTTCGACGGTTGCTGATGAAGTTGCCAGGGATATCACCGATGTAAGTGATGCTGCCCAGTCAATGAACCAGGGAAGTGAAGATGTCAGTAAAAATTCTGAGAAGATTAAAGATCTGGCAGACCAGCTTACACGTGAAGTGGATAAATTTAATATTTGACAATCTCGTAAAAAAGTCAATTGATAGATGGTTAAGTAAAAACCTTCAGATGCGAGAGGCATATTTTTTATTTGATTTCGTAGTACTAGGGTACGTCATGATTGAACAAGAAATGCAGCAACGAAGCAGATGAATAGTTTTTACGACGCCATCAATATTTGACAAGTACCATCTTTTAAATAAGATTTAGGAGTATGTTTAATGGAAAACAGCGATAATACAGTAAATAAAAATCTGGTAGAATTATCTACTTTTCTTGTAGGTGATGCCCTTTGCGGAATGGATATATTAAAAATCCAGGAAATCAACAAACTCATCGATATGACAACAGTACCACAGGCGCCTAGCTATGTACTCGGAATTTTGAATTTACGGGGTCAGATTATCACCAGTATCGATTTGAGTAAAAAACTAGGCCTTGGAGAAACTAACCTTTCCAATGATCCACGCAATATAATCGTCAACTCCAAAGGGGAACACATCGGCCTTCTTGTTAAAAAAATCAGTGATGTTGTACAGGCTAACACCGATAAATTTGAGCCCCCTCCTTCGAATATGGGAGGCATTCAAGGTGAATTTTTCACCGGGGTATACAAAACCGAAGATAAATTAATAGGTATCCTTGATGTTGAAAAGGTACTGCGTCTTGAAGAGAGAAATTAATGTTCATTGGAAAACAGCTTCGCGTTCTTGTGGTTGATGATACCATCGTTTATAGAAAGGCAGTTTCGGACATACTTGCAGAAATACCTGGGGTTGAAGTAGTTGGCGTAGCCCACAATGGCAACATTGCCATGTCAAAGATCTCCCGCCTCAAGCCCGATCTTCTCACCCTCGACATTGAAATGCCAGAGATGAACGGCATAGAGGTTCTGGCAGAACTTCAATCAAAGTACCCCACCATTGGCGCTGTCATGGTATCCACTCTTACCACAGATGGTGGTGAGATGACCATGAAGGCTCTGGAACTCGGAGCTTTTGATTTTATCCTCAAACCCAGTTCAACGAATGCTGCCGAAAGTAAAAAACAACTCAAACAAGCCCTCGCCCCCATTATCAAGGAATTCAAAGCTTCAAGAAATGCCTCTAAACTTCTTGGGAATAAAGGTCGCTTCACAAAGGGGCCAGCAACACCCACCAAACGCCCACTGAAACCACTGGGAGCAAGGACGGATAGCGCCAAAGCCGCCAAAGCAAAATCATCCGTTAGAAAAGGCAAATCGGAAATCGTCACAATAGGAATATCCACTGGAGGGCCCAATGCGTTAACCCAGATGCTTCCGATGTTACCTGGTAACCTGGGTGTCCCCATTGTCATTGTCCAGCATATGCCCCCTGTTTTCACCAAGTCTCTCGCCACCAGTCTCAACGCTAAATGTGCATTAACTGTCAAGGAGGCTGAGGATCGCGAAAACATTCAGAACAATGTGGTCTACATTGCTCCCGGTGGAAAACAGATGAAACTTGTCGCCAGCGCAGACGGAAAGAACCGACAAATTAAAATAACCAATGACCCTCCTGAAAATTCGTGCCGCCCTTCTGCTGACTATCTTTTCAGATCAGTCGGAGATTACTATGTTGGTAGAACCACCGCAGTAATAATGACTGGAATGGGATCAGATGGGACAAAAGGCCTGCAGACCCTCCAGAAAAAAGGGGCCACCATTATCGCTCAGAACGAAGCTACCTGTGTTGTTTTTGGAATGCCAAAAAAACCGATAGAATCTGGTATAGCTGATATCGTTGCTCCTTTGAATGCTATTGCAGAAGAAATTGTAAAAAGTGTTCGCTAACACTTCACCCTCAAAACAACAAACGTCTGGAACCATATGCTGAAGATTCAACCTGCAGAGCTAAAAGTAATAGCTCAATACATCCACGATATATCTGGGATATATCTGGACCAGAGCAAGTCGTATCTCTTTGAAACCAGACTTTCATCGATTGCCGAAGAACATGGCTGCAATTCCTATCAAGAGCTTTATCAAAAGGCCAGAAAAGATGCCGGAAAGAGAATAGAACGACAGATAATAGATGCAATTTCCACAAATGAAACTCTTTTTTTCCGTGACAATGGACCGTTTGAACTCCTGAAACACAAGCTTCTACCAGAGATCATAGATCTTCGCACTCCTAGTTCGCCACGACTCAAAACCAACATAAAAATATGGAGTGCTGCCTCTTCAACTGGCCAGGAACTTTACTCTGTAGCTATGGTTATTAAAGATCTTATAGGCAACCAGATGGATCAGTTCAACTTCAAGCTCCTCGGAACTGACATATCAGACAGTGCTATTCAGCAGGCAAGCTATGGCAAGTACAACAAATTTGAGATAGAACGTGGTCTCCCTCGCCAGACACTCCAGAAACATTTCACTCTCTTTGGTGATAGTTGGAAGGTAAAAGACGAATTAAGAGCCATGGTGAACTTCAGGAAACTGAACCTCATGCTCCCTTTTGGGGGTCTGGGAAAATTCGATATAATTTTTTGTCGAAATGTGGCAATCTATTTTACCCTTGCCGATAGAAAAAAACTCTTCAATAAACTAGCTGACAGTCTGGCAGATGATGGTTTTTTAATAATAGGTTCCACCGAATCACTTACAGGAATCTGTCCACGATTTGTCCCCAAAAGGCATTTGCGTGCCATTTTCTACCAGAAAAAAACCTGAGGCACCGTGATGAATAACCTAACAATACTTGTTGTCGATGATGATCCTGTAATTCGAAGACTACTTGAACAGCGCCTAGCAAAGGAGAAATATAAAGTCCTCCTGGCAGAAGATGGATATGTCGGCAATGAAACCCTGGCAAGCAACCACGTTGATGTGGTTTTGACAGATCTTATGATGCCTGGTGATGTTGGAGGAATAGAAGTTCTTGAATTTGCAAAAGAACTTGAACGAAACATTGAAGTGATCCTTATTACGGCACACTCATCAATTGATACAGCAGTAGAAGCTATGAAAAAGGGGGCCTCAGATTATTTAGAGAAGCCTATTAATTTCACCGAACTTTTCCTGCGGCTTGAGAAAATATCCACCATGCGTGGGTTGGTACGAAATGCTCAAGACCTGCGCCAGGCAATGGACGTTACTGAAAGTACAGCAGCTGAAACAATACAGAACTTAGAGATAACCGCTGCATCGTTGCAAAGCCATATTGACAGTATAGAGAGTATTGCCAATAATCACGAACTAGACTTTGCTGAAAGAGTTGCTCAGATCTTGAAAAATATCCAAAGTATCCGCTAAACATTCATAAATAAAAAAGAAGTTCTTCTCAAAAAAACTTCTTTTTGAATTCATTATGACTGCCAGCATCCCTGGAATAAAACTACTGCATCAATATTATTGCCTGGGTTTTATATCCTTTGACGGAAGTTAAGTCTACATCATCAAGCAGAGTATTCTCTAGAGTTGCGTCTGTTAAATCCATACCTTCAACAACCGCTTTATACAAATCTGCTTCTGATAAATCTGCACCTGTAAGATCTGCTCCAGAAAGATTTGCGTTTTTCAGATTAGCGTTCTGCAAATCCGCATTGGATAGTTTTGCCCAGGAAAGATCGGCACTCTCGAGATCAGCATCTTCCAGATCTTTTCCACTGAGATCAGCTCCCGAGAGATTACATCCATAACATTTGTTAGTGTCAAGAAGAACAGCAATGTTATCATCAATAAGAGTTGTCGGGCCAACAGTTGAAAATACGTTAAAAATACTATCAATGACACTGTCTGCTACCTGAGCAGTATCACTTGTTTCCGCATCTTTTTCTTCTGCAGGAGCCCCATCTTCAATTGTGTAAGCAATCGCCACTTCTGTGTCATCTGTATTAGCATCAGACAGGCTATCTGAGGAGACATCAACCCCAGAAACAAAGGTATCTGGTTCTATATTTCCTTTGTCAGGTGATGCACCTTGGGATTCTGCCATGTTTGAACCAATAGTAGCATTAAAAGTATCGGTAACCGCTTTTTCAGATGAATCAGCTTTGTTGCTGATTGTTACCTGAACTTCTGATTCAGTGGCCATTACTTCTTCAGAATCTGGTGTCCCCCCGGAAGATCTGGTATTTGTCACCTGAACTTCCTCGGCTATCGTTACATTTTGTATTGCAGGATTTCTCTTAACATCAGGTGCCGTAGCACTCTGTTTTGGCAACACGGTGGTATCATAACCATCACTGACTTCCTGAGTTGAATTTTCCCCCTGGGATGACTCAGTGATTGTTGTAGCCTCCGGACTCACCTGGATGACAGGAGGAGTCTCCTCAAAGTCACGCCTGTTTTCTATAATGATTTCCTCAGAAACAGGGGGAGCTTTCGAGGAGACCGTATCCTCGACATAAACAGTTTCTGAAAAGTTCTCTATCCCCTCTTGGTCATATGGATTAGTGGTAATCATTTCCCCATCCATGAGTGCCCCTGACAGGTATGCTCCGACGAGAGAGGCACCTGTTAAATCTGCACCACGAAGATCCGCATTTGCCAAATCCGCACCATTAAAAACAACCTCGCGTAAGTCAGCATTGCGAAGATTTGCACCTGACAGGTTGGTAAGGGACATTTTAGCACGACTTAATTTGGCACCCTCAAGGTTTGCATCGGATAAATCAAGTCTATTCAATACAGCTCCCCTCAAATCACAGCCCTGACAGCTCTTGGATTCGGACAGAATTGTAATATTATTTTGTAGCGCAGTAGAAGTCGAGAGTTGCTCTGTAACACCTGTTGAAGGAAACAGTAGGAGAAACAAAAAAGGCAGTTTTACACAATTTTTAAAACTTGACATGAACACTCCTGAACAAAAAAACTTTTAATTAAAATACTGATTATTGGAAGGTCAAACATACCCTACTTTAGGAAAAAGAGTCAAGAATCGACTCATGGACATATAGAAAAACCTTTTTTCAGAATACCTCATTACGCCCCAAAATCAGTATCTCAGCATTGAAAACATCACCCTAAAGTAATTTTAACAAAGCCCCTCCCTCGAGTACCACCTTTTTTTAACCTGCCACAGCATTTCCTTAAATAACTCTTGACTCCACCACCAAAATTGCTGTATTGTCAATCAACACTGTTGCACATGTGTAGCACCACACATACGCAACACTTATATCACCGTTATTTCATCATTTACGTTTTATTGCTTTCAAGGTCTCAATGCCACATGAATGAGGCCTCATTTATTTTCATAACGGTCATTGTATTCTAAAGATCGTACCAACAGGACGCGCGAGGCGGCCAGTTTATCAGGAGGAATCGAATGGATATAAAAGCTCTCGAGAAGGAAAAGAATGAAGGGATTGATACCCTGCCATCAGAAGAACGGCGAAAATTCCTAAAAATGGGCCTTACAGTCACGGGAGTCTTTCTAGGTGGGACTGTACTTTCACTCACATCAGCACAAAAAGCTCTGTGTGTTAATACCGTTTCCGTCATACCCGCTGCTGGTCAATATCCATACAATAAACACTATGGAATGATTATGCGCCAAAACAACTGTATCGATTGTGAAAAATGCCTCGACGCCTGCAGGGCCACCAATCATGTCCCAACTGGTCACGATGCATGGAGAACAACAATACAAGAGAGGCTTACAACTGTTGAAGGTATCGAAAAAAGGGAATTTCGTCCAATACTCTGCAACCACTGTAATCGCCCTCCTTGTGTCCGAGTATGCCCCACAAAAGCTACCTACAAAGACCCGGAAACCGGCATTGTTGTGATGGATTACAAAAAATGCATTGGTTGTAAGACCTGCATGGCAGCATGCCCGTACAATGCCCGATACTTCAACCACGACCGATATGCAATCGACAAATGCAACTTTTGCCTTGATACCCGTCTTGCTGAAGGTGAAAAGGAAACAGCTTGTGCTGCAGCCTGTCCCGCGAATGTTCGTGTTTTTGGTGACATCAAAGACCCTTCTACCGAGATATACCGTTTACTGCATGAACCTGACAACAAAATTTGGGTTATTCGTCCAGAATGCGGTGCATTACCGAATGTTTTCTACATGAACGCGTAAGATCTGTGGATGAGTCATTTATAGAACCCCTTACCCTGTTGCAGGGCTCCAATAATTACCTGTATACTGTATTATGTGAATTTTCCGGGAGAATATCAGACATGAACAATAGATTTATTATAACTTGTGTAGCCACTTTCATCTCTGTGACATCGCTCGCAGTCAACAATGGTTACGCTACCAACGAGTATGATGTCCAAGCCTTTGGGCCAAAAAACCCAATCATCTGGGACACACCTGTAAAGGTTGAATTCAGTCATAGAGTACACACAGAAGATGCCGGACTTGAGTGCAGCTCCTGCCATGGTGAACCCTTTGCAATGCAGCGTGGAGTTGCTATGCGATCAGGCAAACTCACAATGACATCACTTGCTGAAGGGAAATATTGCGGAATGTGTCACGATGGTGATACTGCGTTTGCTTCAGACACCAATTGTGCCGGATGCCATACACCTCCAGAAGAACGCATTGTATGGTCCAAACCAGTTAAGGCTGTTGTTTTTCATCATCAGCTCCATACTGATGAATACGGTCTCGAATGTGATTCCTGCCATAATGAAGTATTTGCAATGAAAAGCGGCACTGCCGAACAGTCACCATTCTTTACCATGAAATCCCTCTACAAAGGCCAGTACTGTGGAAAATGTCACGACGGAGAAACAGCTTTTGCATCTAATACTCTTTGCAACACCTGCCACATTGGAAAGAAAGGTTATAACAGATTGATGGGAAATGCCTCACATTCTCAAGAGAATAACAAAGAAAAAAGTGGCCATTAATCAGAAAGATACCACACATATCTTCATACCAGCAACCGCTCGCGATATCCAGGCCCAGGCCTGATAATTATTAGTTCAGGAGATCACCATGGCAACCAACGCTCTAACAAACTTATTCAACCAAACCGAGGACCCCTCCTTGGCGACCCCGCGTATGAACCGCTTTACATTCTTTTTTCTAATTATCGTTATACTGGGACTTGGATGTGGCGTTGCATCATTCATTTTCGGCCACGAAAAAATGTATAATTATACCCGTGATGTCCCTTGGGGACTTCTAATTTCCACTTATGCTTTCTGGGCAATAACCTCCACCGGACTCTGTATTTATGCTGCTATCTCACATATCTTTGGGGGCACAAAGATGGCAGTTGTCAGTAACAGGATGGTATGGATGTCAATTATCTGTATCCTGGGTGCATTTGCAACCATTGGCGTAGAAATAGCAAGTCCCCACAGAATGCTTATTTATAACATTCTCTCACCTAACCCTGCATCAAATATCTGGTGGATGGGAACTCTTTACGGACTGGCCGTTGGTTGTATGATTGTCGAATTTTTTGGCATAGTAACTGGCCTTGCCCGTATAGCCGTAATACTTGGAACCATCGGAGCCATCGCTGAAGTCCTAGCCAACAGCTGTCTTGGTGGTGTTTTCGCGACACTCCCTGCAAGACCTTATTGGTACGGGGGGCAGCTTCCAATTTATTTTCTTACAGCAGCATTCCTTTCAGGTGCCGCAGCCATAGTTCTTATTAACCACCTTGCTTATAAAATTCGTGGTCACAAAATGCCCCAGTCAGTAAAAGATGCAATTAAGAGTGCCGGTAAAGCAATGACTCTGGTTCTTATACTATACTCAGTCGCAACATTCTGGCGCTTAATAATGTATTTTGTGGGTGGCTCTGAACTTGGACGTATCGCTGCTGATGCTCTTATTTCCGGACCTCTGGCCATAAACTTCTGGCTACTTGAAGTTTGTATCGGTCTCATCATTCCCCTTGTGTTAATACTTCGTTCTCGCCTCAAAAATACTGGGATGTTGGCAACCGCCGGTCTGCTTATCCTTATCGGTCAATTTGTGGCCCGTTACAACCTCATTGCAGGTGGCCTGCTGGTTCCCGGCACTCTGGGTTGGGACAATGCCCCAACATATTTTGACTATGTCCCCTCTTTCTTTGAGTTTGCCGTGGTAATAGGAAGTTTAAGCCTTGTCTGTTTTGGTTTCCTTCTTGGTGAAAGAGTTTTTGGTAAAACATTCACCCAAAAGGAGCACCACTGACAGCGGTAACCTTGATCTCGGGAGTGTTCGATTGCGGTGAGGCATGTTTTTTTTGCCTTCACTGGTTATAGCGTTCTATGTCAATCTACTCAAAGAAGAAATAATGCATCGCCAGCGAACACTCCAAAGTGAGAAAAATGCTTTTTCTACCCTAAATGATAACGCATTCTACAATTGTTTTTCAAACTTGATAAACTCGTAAAAAGGTCAAAAGCAGGATGGAATTACAGGTAATCGAAGACTCCAAAAAATTTCATAACCGAGACACGAAATATTCTCAACTTTTCAGCATACTAAGGTTTGTTGCAAAAACTAGAATTTAGCCGCAACAAAGAGATGAAGAGTTTTTCAGGAGTCCATCAAACTTTACCAGAAAGCCACCCACAAAACCGTTACGGATTCAGAGGTAAGTGTAAAGAGGAAAAATTAATGTTTTCAAAACAGATGAAGAATACTGGAACCTTCACCTATCTCATTTAAATGGCAGATATCAAAAAGAACATTACCAATTCCCGGCACCCAACAAAGCATCAATCCTTTGTAGATTCACACATTACCGGTGGCGGAAATGAGTTATTCCAAGCTATTCAAGATCCTGTCCTTGTGGTAACTACTGATGGCACCATCATTGATGCCAATAATGCCGCACTGAAAGCTGCCAAAAGAACAGCGGCTGACATAATCGGCAAAGGGATCTGTGCCATCATCCATGGTGGTAGTCTGCCACATATAAAATGTCCCCTTGAGGAATTTTTATTAACCTGCTCACCTAGGGTTGAAGAAACTACACTCCCCGGCCTTTCCGGCGAATATCTCCTTACTATCTCACCGATAAAAGATACAAATGACACGGTTCGGAAAATACTACTTGTCGCAAGGGAGCTTACCAGTGATGAGGTAAGAAAGGCCGACTCCATCAGAACTGCTCAAATGGCTGCGATTGGTGAGCTTGCTGCCGGTGTAGCACATGAAGTTAACAATCCCATTACCGGAATTATCAACTTTGCCCAACTATTACTCGATGATTCTGAAAAAGATTCCCTTCAAGCTGAACTCCTCGACAGAATTGTCAACGAAGGTGAACGAATTGCACTTATCATCAAAAACCTTCTTTCCTTTGCAAGGGAAAGTGTTAACAGCAATGAACCTGTCGAAATTAGTCAAGTTATCAAGGACAGCCTGTCTCTTGTTGCTCATCAACTAACAAAAGATGGGATAAAAATAAAAACAGAATATTCCACAAGATCCTGCCAGGTGTACGGTAATTACAACCAACTACAACAGGTGATCCTTAATCTACTCAGTAATTCACGTTTTGCACTCAACGACCGTTATCCAAACTCATCACCTCAGAAAAATATTGAAATAAGCTGCTACCCATTCATCAAAGAAGAAGGCCAAACAGTAATTCGGATCTCAATCAAGGATACCGGTACTGGAATTCCTCAAGGAATTCTAAAAAGATTATTCGAACCTTTTTTCACAACCAAACCCTCTGGAAAAGGAACTGGTCTCGGCTTGAGTATAAGCTATGGTATAATCAGCGACCACGGCGGAACCATTAAAGTTGACTCCATTATGCATCAATACACTAAGATGATAATTGAACTCCCAACCTCTGGTATTTAAAATGGAACACTTACCTTCACAGGAAAAAGATACTCATATTCTTATTGTGGATGATGAAGCAAGTATCCGCCTTACTTTTGAAATGTTTCTTGCCAGAGAAGGTTACGGCCCAATTGTCACAGCTTCGACTCTTGACGAAGCCCTTGATGCCATAAAAAGTAATTCGTTCGACTTGATAATCAGTGACATTGTATTGGAAGGTGAAAGAGGAACCGATCTCCTCTGTAAAATAAGAGAATCTGGAATCAAATGTCCGGTAGTCATGGTAACCGGTTTCCCAAACCTCGACTCAGCTGCTGAGGCTGTCCGATACGGTGCCTTTGACTATATCTCCAAACCTGTTAACAAAGAGACCCTTTTAAAATTCGTCAGACAGGCTTTAAAACACTGGGACCTGGAAAATGAAAAGAGAAACCTTCAACATGAGAATGAAAAATTCAAACGATATCTTGAGGCAATATTCAGCTCTGTTCGTGATGCAATAATCACCATAGACAATAAGATGAATATCGTTCAACTTAATGAAATTGCAAAAAGATGGCTCCTTATCAAGGAATCAGACTCAAACAGGTCTAAGCGACTGGAAACCTATCAGAGTGAGATGGGAAAAGCATGCCTTGAGGATGCCAGACAAGTACTTTCAACAAGGAAGGAAGTTCTTGAACACCAGGTCGAATGCAGAAAACCCGATGGCAACCTACGCATTATCAGCCTCAATGCTGCACCGCTGGAAGATGGACAGGACGAATTTAATGGTGTCGTTCTGGTTGCACGTGACATCACCATGCCGGAACCCACAATAGGAGCTAACTCCAGAAATAGGTTTCATGGCTATGTCGGTTCAAGTCAAGTGATGCAAAATGTGTATAATCTTATAGAAAACGTAGGGAAAGTAGACACGGCAGTCCTTGTAACCGGCGAATCCGGTACAGGAAAAGAACTTGCCGCCGAAGCCCTTCATGCGGAAAGCCCCAGAAGAGACATGCCACTTATTAAAGTTGATTGTGCAGCCATGCCTGAAGATCTGTTAGAAAGTGAACTTTTCGGACATATCAAAGGTGCCTTCACGGGAGCTGATCGTACACGAGAGGGCCGACTTATCCTTGCCCATAATGGAACGTTATTCCTTGATGAAATTGGAGACATCTCACCCCGAATGCAGTTACGGCTACTCAGGTTTCTTCAGGAAAAGACCTTCACCCCTGTTGGTCAAGACCAACCGGTTAAAGTAGATGTCAGAATAATTGCCGCCACAAATGTAGATTTCACCAAAAAAGTTAAGGAAGGGTCCTTCAGAGAAGACTTGTATTACCGATTGAAAGTTGTGGAGATAAAACTTCCACCATTACGAGAACGAAAAGGCGGTATTCCAATTCTTGTACATCATTTCCTTTCTCTGTTCAGAAAAAAGCTCAGAAGAAATATTCATGGTATCTCCGATCAAGCGATGGAGGCCCTGACCAAGTACTCCTGGCCTGGTAATGTTCGTGAATTACGGCATGTTATCGAAAGAGCATGTATCCTTTGCAAAGGATCAACCATATCCCTCGATCACTTCCCAGATGAAATCCAACAACCTCAAAACCAATACCTCTCCCCACTTTCTGTCCCTGTCTCCAATGCACTCGCCGCACTTCCTCCTTATATCAGTGAACGTGATGAGATAATAGACATTCTGAAAAGGGCCAGAGGTAATAAATCAAAGGCCGCCCGGATGTTGAATATTGACAGATCAACCCTCTATCGAAGAATGCAACGTAATAATATAGCCAGCGATATTGCAAAAATCACCACCCCCCCTTGACAGTGTAGCAAAACCGTAGCACCTCGCCCCACCACCACAGTAACGCAACACTTTTGCCGCACATTTCTTCCCCCCTGCATCAGTACCATTTCCAGCACGAAAGAACCAAACATCCCTATCAAGCTGTTTTTTCGTATCTTCTGCCACCATACCACAACTACTGCCCCTTTCGTTTTATTTTGGCACGTCAAATGCAAGACCAAAGCAACAATGCAGCCAAACACACAAGTAAATATTACTCAGGAGTCCACCATGCCCCCTGCCAATTCAATACGCAATACCCAAGGCTATGAAGATGCAACAATCGACAGTAATATTGAGATTTCACGGATCAGTGTTGTTTTCATTTCACTAATTGCAAGTCTTATTGGATGCTGGGCCACGGCAAGTCTTTTTGCGGGTATGACCAGTAGTGGCGGTACCGGACAACTTATAAAAAACCTGTTCACCGCCATAGGTGGCTGAAAATACAACAATTAAAGTGATTTTCTACCAAGGAGACTCTAATGAAAGAAAAAGCAGCTACAAAAGAAGCAAACAAAAGCAACACCACAGTTCACGAAATTGAACACACTGACAGTGAACTCTATAAAGTCGGGATGTACACTACCGCAGCATTTGCGGCCGCTGTTGGTATCTGGGGGCTTGTTTGTCTTTCCAGTGCCGTTTTCGAGAATGGCAGCCCTGTGGAGATGCTGAAAACTCTTTACCATGCAATTACCGGTGCCTAGAGAGTATCCAGAGATAACCATACACATGACCCATTTTCACTGATATCCAGCCTGTTCAAAATAATTTTCGGTTAAAATTTTCAAAGCCCTATCACTCTTCATTAAAAAAGGAAAAAACCATGAACAACGTAGAAACCAAACAAAACTCACAGTCCACTGTTCACGAAGCAGTTCACACCGATAGCGAATTGTACAAAGTAGGTGCACTAGTCACTGCATCTTTTGCCGGTATCATAGGGCTGTGGGCCATCGTTTGCCTTTCATCAGCCTTTATATCTGAGGGACCTGTTACGTTAATTAAAAGTTTATTGGGTGCCATTTCAGGAACAATGTAATAAAACAGTGTGAATCATATATTATCTGTCACACTACCAATACAAAAAAAGCCTGTGGGGATCGATCCCTCCGGGTTTTTTTTGATTTCCTCCTTACAATGCCAGTAGAGTTAGTTGATCTTGGATTTTTTTTACTCATCCACTTTTTCTTATGGTCTCATTTAATGCCTACACCTACCATTGACCCTGCGATCCTTTATTAAATTATTACAATAATTAAGCACCTTAGTGAACATTGATGGCCTCGTAAAAATGTCAAACCAGGGTGGGGTTGTTAAGACTTCATATCGTGGACACGATATTTTATATCTTTTCAACATACCAGGGTATGTTGAAAAGATATAAAATATTTCCCCCATGGGCGTACCCCAATGGATGATGAGCTTTTCATGTGTCCACTGACACTATCAACTATAAATACTTAAAGGATAATAATGGCGATATTAATTCGTAACCTCTTCGTTTTTTTTCTCTTCACGGTAATCCTAGGCGGAAGCTACGGATTATGGAAACTAGAGCATCAGTTGCGTACGGTTACATATAGTGAGTTTCGATATTGCCTTGCCAATCATGACCTTGAGTCAACCACTTTTACTGGCAATAAAGTCATAGCAACCCACAGAGGCGGTGACAGCTATGAAACCACTGTCCCGAATCCAGAAAAACTTATCTCTGAGCTTCAGGACAAAAATATTCAGATTATATTCAAAAAAGATCGCTCCGAACAGATATTCCAAGCAATCGCCATCATCTACATTATCCTTCTTCTTCTAACTGTTATTATCTCTCTTAGCAGAAAAAAACGCCAGGAGGATGAGGAAAACAAATTCGCCTCAGATAAATTAATATTTCCGGACAGCAATCATAACACTGTCACATTCTCCGATGTCGCTGGAATTCCTGAGGCACTTGAGGAGCTACAGGAAATCGTCAATTTCCTTAAAAACCCTGGACAATATAGTGAGATTGGTGCAGTAAGCCCTAAGGGAATTTTGTTGCAGGGCCCCCCGGGAACAGGTAAAACGCTCCTTGCCAGGGCCATAGCTGGAGAAGCACGGGTGCCTTTTTATTCATTCAGTGGTTCTGATTTCGTTGAGATGTTTGTAGGAGTTGGTGCGTCCCGAGTTCGTGATATTTTTAAAGAGGCCCAGGGCAATGCCCCTTGTATTATCTTTATTGATGAGATTGATGCAGTCGGTGGAAATCGTGCTGGCGGATCCACTGCCAGTGGTCAAGACGAAAGAAGCCAGACATTAAATGCCCTACTGGTTGAGATGGATGGATTCAGCTCCACCGACACCATTGTTGTTCTAGCTGCAACAAATCGCCCAGACATTTTAGATCCTGCCCTTCGGCGTCCCGGACGTTTTGATCGCCAGGTTAATATCCTCCCGCCTGATATCAAGGGCAGAAAAAGAATACTGGAAGTTCATACCGCCAAAGTAGCACTATCACCTCATTTGGATCTTGATAAAATTGCCCACATGGTTCCTGGTTTCACAGGGGCTGAACTTGCAAATCTTGTCAATGAAGCAGCACTCATGGCTGCCCGTGATGGTAAGACGGCTGTTTGTCACGAACATTTTGAACTCGCAAGAGATCGAATTTTAATGGGTGTTGAACGAAAAGGACATATCATCTCTGATGAAGATCGTAAAGTCCTTGCGTTTCATGAAGCAGGCCATGCAATTGCTGCTATGAACCTTCCTGATGCCGATCCTATTCATAAAATCACCATCATTCCTCGAGGACAGGCTCTTGGACAGACACAGCAACTGTCAGTAAACGATAGAAGCAGTTACAGTTTCAATTATTTAAGAAGCAGGATTGTTATTTTGATGGCAGGTCGTGCAGCAGAAGAAATAGCCTTTCAGCAACGTACCACTGGTTCTCAGGGTGACATTGTCCAAGCAACAGAAATTGCTACAAACATGATCTGCAAATGGGGAATGAGTGACACCATTGGACCACAGGCCATGATAGTGGACAATGGAGGTTTTCTCGGCCCCGCATCACAGCGTCTGGAGATGAGTGACCGAACATCTGAAGCAGTTGATAAAGAGATTAAAAGTCTTCTCGAATCTTGCAGTCAGGAAGCCATGGAGGTTCTCAAACAACAATATTATCTGCTCAAGCAACTTGCAGCAATCCTGCTTGAATTTGAAACCATTGATGATGAAGAGTTTACTATTATAATGAATTGTCAATTCAAAGATAAAATTGCAGCAGGCATAAAAGAAACCAATCAGTGCGAAAACTGTCCTGCCGCCGATAGCTGCATCCATTCCAAATTAAACAAAGGTTAAAACAAGATATGCGCTCTTTAAAAAAGACCAGTTATATTGCATTTATAGGAGTAGCGCTACTTCTTTGCCTAGTGATAATCCTTGGTTTCCGTCAATATCAACTTTCCGAAAGATACAACGTTGTGATTACCCAAAGTGAAGCTGTCATTTTCCAATTCTCCACCATAAGGGAACAGATAACCACCTTTCTCATCAAGCAGGACTGGAGCTCTGTCGTAACTGTCTCAGATCAGCTTAAACACCTTAACTCATCCATTGCCAGACTTCAGGAAAACACTCTGATCCCTGGTGAGTACAGGCTTGACATGGCAAAACAACTCGACATTGCTGACCTTGCTATAACCTCCAAAGAGATTCTTCATGATTCTGATAAAATAGCGAGTAGCCTTGTTCTACAAGATAAAATGAGGCAAATCGCAGAGTACCTTCTTCAATTTGACAGAATTATTGTCAGTCAAATTCGCTCAAAGGTTGTCCAATTCCAAACTGTTATGATTGGGGCTCTTGGAGGAATAATCTGCATAATCAGCTTTTCCCTACTCTTTCTTTACAAAAAGGCCCTAATACCATTGTTGCAGTTGAGTGACCAATCTAAAAACCCGGAAATTCACACAACCGGCTTTAGTTATGCTGAAACCACATGTACAGAGATCACAATTTTCGTCGATTCTGTCAATTCTTTACTTAAACAGATCCAGACAAATCCGTCAGGACAGTGTGACCCGGAACAACTCACAGAAAAACTGGGTGCTATCATCAATGAAAGCAATAATTTGTCCAATGGTATTATTAATTATGCGCAGTTACTGAACGATTCCTACAGAGAAGTGGCCATGGGCAATGAAGAAATAAAGCTTCTCCAAGGTATTATCGAAGCCGCTGAAAAAATCGCGGCGCTGAACAGAACGATCTAAAAAAACATTTTGTGCATTTGTGTGATGTTTGGAAAACCTTATTCTGACATATATTGTTTTAACAACATTCATCATATCAAAATAACATCATTTTCACATTTATGACTATTGGCAGCCCCCTCTGGAAACAGCAGTTGTATGCCAGTTTACCAAGCAAGATCCTGCTAATTTTAACTTGACACTCTGCCATTAAGACAGTAAGCATCACCCCCAGCATCAATGAATGGCCATTCATTCATTGATGCTGGTCGCACATTTTGTGGTAGTAGACCTACACCGTGAAGTGATTTACAATGCCACATTCATCATTTTTATGATGCAATTATTGGTGACCAAATCACATTATTCACGCTGACCTTATTTAACGGAGCAAAAAAAATGAACAGACATCCTTTGTTAACCGCAAGTTTTATAGCCTTTTCCACATCACTTCTTTTAGCAGGTAACAGCCTTGCCAGTGATGACTATGATGTTAAGGCTTATGGGCCTAAAAGTGACATTATCTGGAACACACCCATCAAAGCAACCTTTCAGCATAAAGTACATACAGCCGATGCAGGCTTAGAATGTTCCAGTTGCCATGACGAAATTTTTTCCATGCAACGTGGAACTGCTGTTAATTCTAAGAAATTCACCATGAAAGCCATGGCAGAAGGTAAGTTCTGTGGTGCCTGCCATGATGGCGATACTGCATTTTCGACAGACAGCAGCTGCATGTCATGCCATGGTGCTACAGAAGAACCCATCATATGGGAAAAACCAACCAAAGCAGCATTCAGTCATGATCTCCATGTAGAAGAGTTTTCACTTGAATGCAGCAGCTGTCATCCTGGCACTTTTGCTATGAAAAAAGGTGCCGCATCTGCAAATAATGATTTCACTATGGCTTCTTTTAAGGAAGGCAAGTATTGCGGTTCCTGCCATAATGGTGATGATGCCTTTGATTCCTCAACCCAGTGCGAATCATGTCATTTCCCTCCAACTGATAAAATCGTTTTTAACAAACCTGTTAAATCAGTTGTCTTTGACCATGACATTCACGTGGTACAGCAGGAGATTTCATGTGAATCCTGCCATAAAGATGTGTTTGCGATGAAACGAGGCGCTGTCGAAGAAGAGGAAACTGTTCTACCTGAAGACCCTGATGCAAAGCGTGAACACCTAGTCTCTCTTCATAACAAGTACTGCGGTACCTGTCATGACTCTTCACAGGCGTTTGGGTACCTGACCAAATGTACGGTATGTCACATCGGCGTGAAGGGTTTCAACAAAATAGACGGCGGCGAGGGAAAAGCTGAGTCAGGTCACTCAAAGGGAGGACACTGATCATATCAGTGAATACCATCAGGACCTCTGAAATAGGGGGGAGGTCCTGTAACTACAATCATTAAATTGTAATATTTTATTTATACACAAGGGGAGATACAATGAGTAGAACGATGGTCGACATTTCAAAAAAATGGGGATTTCACGGCGTAGAAGCCTTGAAAAATGCAAGTCCCATGTACAAATTCACAATGGGAATATTTGCGCTCCTCGCTCTTGCCGGGGTTACAGTCGGGCTCCATGGCATGATCAAGGGATACCATCATGTATACGGTGTAACAAGGGAGATTTCATGGGGACTGTTGATTTCTACCTATATTTTTTGTGTGGTCACCTCAACAGGTCTCTGCATCATTTCTTCAATTGGCCATGTGTTCGGCGGTGAAGCATTTATGCCCATAGCCAAACGTGCTGTCTTTATGTCCATTGTCTTCATGTTTGGAGGGTTCTGTATCATTTTCTTTGATATTGAGAATCCATTCCGCATGGCTATCTGGAATGTCCTTTCACCAAACTTTGTTTCAAATATGTGGTGGATGGGAACGCTGTATGGCCTGTATCTTGTATTCATGGTTATTGAATACTTTTTCCTCCTTGAACAAAATCATACTCTGTCCCGGCTAATGGGATTTTTTGGTCTTCTTGTTGGTATCGCAGCACATAGTAATCTTGGTGCTGTCTTTGGAATGCTCCATGGTCGTCCATTCTGGTATGGTCCCTACCTGCCAATCTATTTTATCTTTTCTGCCGCCATGTCTGGTGGTTGTGCCATTCTTTTCTTTACTACTCTTGGTTGGAAAATTAATCCTGAAATCATGAACCAGAGGATGGAACGTGCCGTTAAAGCTGTTACCCAAATTACCATTTTCCTTATCTCTGTAATTATCTTTTTCACAATCTGGAAAATTATCACCGGAATGGTCTCAGAAGGAAAAGAACTGGTTATCATGTCTTTCCTTACCGGAAGTTATGCAATTAACTTCTGGGTTTTTGAAATCTTTCTTGGAATGTTTTTACCGCTGTACCTGTTAATTCGATCTAGAGGGAACAATTTCAATCTTATCATGTGGGCAACAGGCCTTATGATGGTCGGAATTTTCTTCATGCGTTACGACATCGTTATACCAGGACAAATGGAATCCGTTTACCATTCGCTTGGCGTTGAAGAGGCGGCTCAAATGTTGACTTACACCCCTTCATTCCATGAAATAATGGCATCACTCTTCGGAATTGCTTTCATCGCATTTGCTTATTTTGCCGGTGAAAAAATGCTTAATGGCCACCAACTTGAAAAACATGAAATCGTTCCAGAGGGTGGTTATATATGCCCTGGCTGTGGCGCTATCCATTTCATGGAAGAAGGTGAAACTGAAGAAGAGGCTATGAAACGCCATCATAGAATCTGGTAGAAATTGCGAAAGTTCCTCTTTTCATGTTCACATATCTCATGAGAAGAGGACTAAAGCACCAAAAAGAAAGAATATTTAAAAGGATAATTATCCCATGAAATTTCCTAAAATAGATTTTGATAAGATGAAGAATGAGGGGACATCATCTGTTACCCCGAAAGAAAGACGTCAATTCCTAAAACTTGGTCTTGCCATTGCCGGTGTATATGCCGGTGGGAAAGTCCTGTCGCTTACTTCAATCGTAGGTACAGCTCATGCCTCTGGCGGCGGTACTCTTGTCGAGAAATACCCGTATAACCCCCACTACAGTATGGTTATTCGTCAGTCCCTCTGCATAGACTGTGAAAAATGTGTAGATAAATGTAATGAGACCAACGATGTCCCCGAATATGGCTACCGGACAAGAATTCTCACAAAAAAATACACAGGAAGTCTCGACAGACAGGTTGAATTCATCCCTGTCCTCTGTAACCACTGCAATAGTGCTCCTTGCGTGAGAGCCTGTCCCACCAAGGCAACCTACAAAGATCCAGTCACTGGAATTGTACGCATGGAAAGTAAAAAGTGTATTGGTTGTAAAACCTGTATGCTTGCCTGTCCCTATGATGCCCGTTACTTCAGTGCAAGCAGACGTGCCGTTGACAAGTGTGACTTCTGCTGGGAGAAAAGACTATCCAAAGGTGAAACTCAGACCGGTTGCTCGTCTGCCTGTCCAACAGGGGCTAGAACATTTGGTAACCTTACTGACCCTGAAAACATTGTTTACAAACTCGTTCATCAACTTGAAGAAACAATCTGGGTATTACGCCCTGCTGATGACACCAAACCAAATATTTTCTACATGAAGGGCAATATGCGTTCTGTTGATAATATTTTAAACGAACAGAAGTTTAAGTTGCGCACCCCAGCCAATACCTAGTCAATACTTTCGTCAGGGTAACCAAAGGGCCTCATCCACCATATGGAGAATGAGGCCCTTTGGTTTTCACAAGTCTACCTTTTGCGCCGTTTCCATACCCACGGTGGTACAGGATCCCTTTCACTCCAGAGACCTTTCTTTTTGAGCCTCGCCTCTTTCTCATATCCATACCAACTGCTACAGATAGCTTCTTTGCAGTAGTATATGTGGACCCAGGCAAATCCTGCCTTGATCAATTCCTCATTTAAAGATTCTCCACTACCCATCTTTACAATTGCGACCATTCTTCCATAATCATCCCTATCTTTCTCGTCCAACAGTACAGACTTGCCACTGACCATCTTTCTGGTAAACATTGATGCCTTTTTTGAGAAAGGTTGCCTATACTCCGGGGTATCTATCCCCCACAGCCTGACCTTGATGCTTTTGGTTTGGTACATGACAAGTATAGTATCACCATCGATAATTTTAATAACCGTAGCTTTGCCTCCTGATTCAACAGCATATACCTGGTTGCAAACAACAGCCTCGCCTGTTAAAAAGAGTGCTGACAATACCAGGGTACTTCGAAAGAAAAACGTGAATAGTCTCATTATTTTGGCCACATTTCAGTTATGGAAAAATGTTATTCTTAATTATACACGACATATCTGAGTAAAAACTATATGAAATTGTCCTGATAAAACTCATAAATAGCGCCCAATATCTACACTGCTTCAGGCAAAGACATTGGCAATATATCATAATTTACAAACCCTGAATCAGCGATGTTTCTAATTTCTTGAAATAAAACATGAAAAGCCTCTTGTCATTTTTTTGCAGCTTATGATAGGATTATAAATATACAGATGATCCCTTGAACCAGTTATATCACAAGTTCATAAACAACTCACTTCTGATACCTGAACCCTTATGACACCCCAGCAAGTAGAACTCTCTCAATCAGAAGAAGAAACTCGCGATTTCCTGATCAGCCTTTCTCTTTTCGACAGTTTCGATATCGATGAACTGACGCTCCTTTCTCAACATATGAGTTATATTCACCTGCAAAGAGGTGAATTTCTTTTTGTAGAAGGAGACAAAGGTGATTTTGTGGGATTTGTGGTTCAGGGAGTCCTTGAAGTTCTTAAAAAATCTGCAACAGGTGAGAATGTTATCATTGCGCGTCTGGCAAAGGGGAGTTCCATTGGAGAAATGGCACTCATTGATAAGTCCCCGAGATCCGCTACAGTTGTATCACGACAGCCAACCACAATGATCACCCTGACCAGTAAAGGATTTGACAAACTCACCGAAAAAGCCCCACTGACCGGTATAAAAGTCATACAGAAAATCGCTAGATTACTCAGTCTTAATATGAGAAGAACATCCAGTAAATTTGCAGACCTCCTGAACAATTATCCAGTATAACCCGCCTGTTCCAGTGAGTGACTATCCCCATAATGCTTGGTAAGCCTATATTATGCCAGTGATCCCAAAAATATTATTCGCAAATCAAGACCCGGCCAAAAATGGAGATTGCCTTCAGATATTAAAGCAGTATGTGGGCGAAGAAGATATCTTCACCTGCTCTGATTCAGCAGCAATCCCAAGCATTATTGCTGAAAATGATGTAAATATTCTTTTTCTGGATCTAACCATTTACCAACACGACAGTATCGAGAGACTGGACTCTATCCAAAGTGAATTTCCAGAACTTCTTATTATTGCAGCAATACCTGAGAATGCACGCCTGCTTGAGCAACAGATTCTGGATCGAAAAACTTTTTTTTACGTCACAACGCCTTACCAGAACAGTGACATCCAGCTTGCCATCAAACGCGGCCTTGCAAAGGTAGGTGCCTCAACCACCAATGCAGTAACAGAAAAAAGAGAACGACTCCCTGCATTCTATGGCATCATCGGTGAGACCGCGGTAATGCAGAATTTATTCGACCTCATTTCAAAAGTCTCTGAGGATGATTTTGCAACAGTTCTGATTCGTGGAGAGTCCGGGACTGGAAAGGAACTTGTTGCCAAAGCTATTCACCGCCATTCTTCACGAAAAAACAATAATTTCGTCCCGGTTAACTGTGCCGCTATCCCTGATGACCTTCTCGAAAGTGAACTCTTCGGGTATACAAAAGGAGCGTTCACAGGAGCTACTAAGAACAAAACAGGAAGAATAGAATACGCTGACAGAGGAACTTTATTCCTCGATGAAATTGGCGACATGAAACCAACCCTTCAGGCGAAACTCCTCCGTGTCCTTCAGGAAAGAGAATTTGAACCTGTTGGTGGTTTAAAGGCAACGCCAATTGATACTCGAATAGTTGCAGCAACGCACTGTGATTTGGAACAGCTTGTTGAAGAAGGGACGTTTCGAGAAGATCTTTATTACCGTCTTTCTGTTATCCCAATCCACATCCCCCCTCTGAAAGATCGAAAAGCTGATATTCCCATACTGCTTGATGCCTTCCTAGAAATGCATGCCACAAAAAGAGGGAGGGAGAAATTTACCCTTTCTCTTGATGCCATGGCAGCGTTACTCACCTATAACTGGAAAGGAAATGTACGGGAACTTGAAAACCTGGTCCAACAAATGGCCATACTCTGCAGCGGTAAAGAAATACACCTTGAAGATCTCCCGGAACGGCTGATTGCTGATTTCAATCCTGCGGTCATCGATTATGAATATGTCAATAAGATACTTTTAGTCTCAGAAACTTCTCCTGCCGAGACAACGATAATCTCGAACGATCTTCCACCCAGTAGAACAACCCTGCCCTCACAAAGTGAATGGAATAAAGGGCAAGTCGATTTTAAAGAACTCATCAATGATTACGAATCACAGTTAATTATCAAGGCTATGAAGCTGACGGCAGGAAATAAGAAAGAAGCAGCGAAACTTCTTAACCTGAAACGCACCACTCTCCTTGAAAAGATAAAGAAAAAAAACCTTCAAGGAATGTGGGAAGAGAGCTAACTGCTACAGTTACTCATCACTCAATTAGAAAAAGTCTGACACCCAAAAAAACTGTCAGGCGGCTATTTTGGCAGAAATATTATCAAGCTTTGCGTTAATGTCACCATCAGATGCAGGGGTCAGTAAAATATCATCAACTCCATACTTCACAGCTTTAATGACCTTGGTCCTGGTCCAGTCAGAGCCGACAGCAATAAGTGGTAACTGACAGGCAGCACTGACTTTTATTGCAACACCAAGGGCCTTCTCATCAACATCAGCCATCACCAGTATCACCGCTTTCACCTCACCGGGAAGGAAATCTGTGATACTTTCCTTATAATCAAGAACCCGGTATGCATTTCCACGGCTATCGAGAACTGAGCATATCCGCTGACATTTGCCCTCGTCATTACTGACAAGCAAAAATTCCGGATTCTTTTCACCTTCACTCGCCGCCCTTGCTCCCACCGTTGCAGATCCTGCCTGACCACCACCTTTCCCAGAAACTGAACCGATAGTTGTATCATCAGACGCATCATTGAAAGTATCAGCAGAAGCATCGTCAGCTACGCCCTCCACACCCAGCTGTTCGAGTTGAAACAAAGGGGTCGGCACAAGAAAGTGAAGGTTCCCCAAGGACTTATCCCCAATGGCGATCTTACTCGTGGCCATATAATAGAGAACATCCGGCATGGGTTCGTCAGATTCAGAATCAACTTTCATGGGAACTACCTGTTCCAGACTTGTTTTGATAAATCTGATTTTCCTGGGGTACTGTTCTTCAAATACTTTCGTGTAAACACCAGATATAATATTTGTTATCTCCCCATATGCATCTTCAGCATCTTCGTTAAAATCCTCTTCCGCCACAATAATATCAAGCTCAGATGGTGGCAGCATTATAAGGGTGCCTCCGATATAGATAGCATCTTTCAACCCAGTATAGAGGTAGCTTTTTCCTTCAATATCACCGACTACATCCATATGGGCAAGGATCTGTTTTCCAGATGCCTCATCAAAAAAGAAGTCCTCTTTATTAACAATCTTCGTAGCATGTTCAGTGAGTTTTACCTCAGCACCAAGAAGAGCCCCAACTTCATCTCCCATCCGTTCGGCACATTCCTTGAGACAGGAATCAACACGTTTTTTCTGTTTCTCTACATCAAATGGCTTCGCAACTGTGGTTTTCTCTTTTGAATCAGCATCCAGACCTGATTCTCCTCTATCACTGCTAGAGGAGTCAGCAAGCTGTGGCGCGTCCTGCTGGTTCCCGGAGGAAGCTGCGGCAGCAGTTCCTTCTGTCCCCACAGCCTCTTCAGGTGTCGCCTTGTCAGATGCGACATCATGAGATCCTGTCTCTTCAGCAACAGAAATATCTTCATCAAGTCCAAGAGCTTTCGCGGGAATCAACAAAACCAGCTTACCCATTTTCACATCATTCAAGGTCATTGAGGCACTGACCTGATAGTAATTCTGATTAGGTATGGGGTGATCCGATTCTACATCAACTTTAACCGGAGTAATAATTTCCTGTTTTTTACGAATAAACCGGAAATTTTTGGGATACATCTCTTCAAAAGTTTTTGTATAAGCACCTGCAATAATGTTTGCAATCTCACCATAGGAGTCATCAATCTCTTCACTATAGTCTTCTGAAAGAGCTGCTTCTTCAAGCTCATTTTCCGGAAGCATTATGAGCGTACCACCAAGGCGAACGGCATCCTTAATTGATACTAGAATGCACCCCTGACCTTCAACTTCGCCACTGAGTTCCATTTCTGAAAAAACCAGCTTCCCCGAAGGCTCATCAAAGAAGTCTTCCTTTGAAATAAGTCGTGTACTCAAGTCAGACATGACAAGGGTGGCCCCCATCAGACCGCCGACCTCATCACCAACACGCTCCTGAACATGTTCAAGGATTTTATCGATTTTCTTTTTGGCTTTACTTGTAGACATTACTTTGCAGATTTGGAAAATCTTTTGAAAATCTTTACCTTATCAACCTAATAAAGGTATCGACTGATTTGATAGAAATCTTAACAGCGAAAATGGAGAAAAAAGGCAGCAGGCGATCAAGCCAATTTGATCATCTAAATTTCAATTCAATCATAAATAAATCATCATTCATTGAAAACTGTACAACAACTCTTTGAGCTCCGGACATACCGCTGGTACGAAATGACTCACCAATGATAGTGGTGGGGATGGCAAGCTCTATATCCTTACCAGCTTCTGCAAAAGAAACTTTTAGATTTCCGGCAACCATGTTGGCAATCTCACCAATGGCATCCTTAACATCCTCGCCAATTTCCTCAACTTCCATGCCGAGAAATGTACCTGTTATTCCCTTAGCGACTGCTGCGGGGCAATGAACAGCAAGCATTCCCCGGATGTCCTTACCAAGACCTATCATGCTTGTTATATTCGCAGGAATATCCCCACCTCTTCCCTCAATGACTTCCACCACCTCAAGTTCAATCATAAGCATGGTAGAAAAAACTTCTTTAGTACTGTCTATAATATCCTGACCAACATTCATATTGCTCAAAATCCTGTTCACTTTTTTTACCGATCACCCTATAAGGCAGATGCTTCTGACAAGCCATCTGCCTTATGCGGATATTCATTGATGGAATAACCACCATGAATGGTTAATTTTCAAGATCCATTTCAACCATAAAACAGCCTTTTCCTGTGTCAAATTCAACGATTACTTTTTCTACTTCCTTGTCAGAGGAAAAACTGTACTCACTGCCAGCAATGGTTGTGGGTAATGATAAGTCAATATCTCGACCATTTTCTGACAGGATGGTTTTAATGTTGCCACCAAGCATATTGGCTATCTCACCTACTGCATCATGCACATCTTCATTTATTTCAGTAACATCCATCATTAAAAAACTTGAGGTGATTGCCATTGCAACACTATAGGGAATGTGAACGGCAAGTACACCTTTGTGAGTCCCGGCAAGACCAATCATTCCGGTAATGGTGTCATGGAGAGGGCCATGAACATCCATTATTTCCTTAACATTAATTTCCATCATCACCATAGAAGAGAAAATCTCCTTGGTAGATTCAATCATTTTATCCTGAATCTCCACGCCAACCTCCTTTCACACGCTTAATTACAGAAGTGGCCCAAGGACCTCATTTACCTTATCTGGAGTAAAGGGTTTTTTTATAGCACCCACAGCACCAAGAGATTTTGCCTCACCTATAATATCATCCCCAGTTTCTGTAGAGATCATTAAAACCGGAATATCTTTAATTCCGTCACGAGTGGATTTTTCACGAAGAAAACTGATGCCATCCATGTTAGGCATATTGATGTCACTCAAAACGATATCAATATCTTCTTTTTCTAAAACCTCAAGGGCTTCAATACCATCTCCTGCTTCAAAAATATTATCAAAGTCTAGCCCAGCCTGACGTAATGACCTGCCGATTATTTTTCTCATAGTACTGGAATCGTCCACCAGCAATACATTTTTTCCCATCTGTTACCTCCTGCAACATTACTTTTTTTTCATTTAAATCATTCATAACCCTGAACATTCAGAATTTACCTTTAAAAGGTACAACTATGAAAAAGAATATCAGGTTTTTAGACCAAAAATCAAATAACTTTAAAAAAAACATTCCATTAATCTGACAAAAGAATGTGGAATGTTTCTTGCATTGCAATCGTAAACATAATCTAAATACCGGTACACGATGAAATTATTCTTCACCATACTTTTTATTATTCAACTGACAATCCCACACCTGATCTACGCAGGGAGCATTCTCACCAGGATCAACAAAATAGATACCAAAGACAGCATTGAGCTGTACTGCTCTTTTTCCTCACTCCCACGATATCGCTCTAACATTCGTGGAAAACGTGTTGATTTTATCCTTGAAAAAACAACCTTAGACCCAAAACTCACACTTTTCCCCCCTGACGACAAGATAGTCAAAATTTTGTCACAAAATAAAAATAACAAAACAATCCTTTCATTATTTTTCAGATATCCGCCGCAACGTTTTGAGGTAACTCCCAGTGAGACTGAGAATAAATTGACAGTCAATATTCTGCTCGGCAATCCGTACAGTTCCGCCCTGCCAAACTTCTCATCAAAACTGCAGGGGCTAACCATTCTTGAACGAACAACGAAGGATTTCTCTAACCCGTTGATTGCAACACCCTACGCTGCTGACTGGAAAAGTTTTTTTAAACTCTACGAATCAAAAATAGAAGTAAGTATGCCCGTACAGTTCACTATGCTGCCTTTTCCAGCTATAGGATATCTTCTTCCAGCCAAACAGGAAAATCGGCTCTTGCTCAGTGATGAAATATATGGACTTGCCAGGAAAAATCTCTGGAATGACATCCTCCCCCTTCTCCTTAAGCAAATCACCGTCGAATCGGATCCAGAAATAAAGAAAAAACTAGCACTTACCTACGGAGAAGTTCTGTCCCGAGACCACAATTTTACTGATGCCTACAAACAGCTTTATCTCCTTGCAGATGAATATACAGACGAAGAAATAGGTGTTTTTGCCAAATACCTCCTAATACTCCTTCGTGCCAGGTTTGAAGACCCGTTTATCGCGGATTTTGAACTCCGCAAACTGCAGCAGTCAATGACGCAGGCAAACCCTTTAACTCCGTATTTTCTTATTACTCAGATTGAGACGGCTCTTGCCACCGGACAATACACGAGGATGGGTGAACTTCTCAAACGTGACGACATAGCTTTCCCGGAAGATACCTCAATTATCAAGGAGTTAAGGCAAGCTGACTACTGGTATGGCACCGGAGATCTCATAAAAGCCTACATAGGGTATCAGCTGCTTGAAAAATATGAACTGCTTCTTAATAAGATTTTCTCTTTAAACGGGTACTGTGACACCCTTTACCAACAAAAACAGTTCTCGGATTCATCTCGTTGTTACACAACATTAAGCAGCCACCTGCAGGACAAAGCCAAGCTTGGCATTGTCAACTACCGAAAGCACCTCGCTGAGCTTCACTACACACCTGCAACCGAAATGATTGATTATTTCGCACGGATAGAAAACACGTATCCTGGTACCGAAGCCGGATTTCGCGGCGCAATGAAAAAGACAGATCTCCGGTATCTGACCCTTGAGAACTGGAGCGGCAATGCCCTTCTCTACTACCATGCCTTTGCAGAAAAGTCTGCCACCCGTGCCATTCGCGAAGAGGCAAGTTTTAAAGAAGCACTCATCTATCGTCTCAACAATGAAAATATCAAAAGTGTACAACTTATCATGAAGTTTTTACGGAACTTCAGGATGGGCGAACTCTATCAAACTGGACAGGCACTTCTCATTGAATTATTTCCAAAAGTTATAAAGGAGTATGTGGCCAACCAGCAATATGTTGAAGCCCTGGTGCTTGCGAAACAAAACAGAAAACTTTTTCTGAAGAACTGGGTTGATATCGGTCTCCTGGCAGAACTAGCAGATTCATACAACTCCATTGGAATCTACAATGAGGCATCAAAACTCTATTTATACCTGATTACACTTTCCTCTGAAGATCAGAAAGAACAGTATTACCTGCCTCTGATCATAGCATCATATGAACATGGCGCCTATAACATAGTTGAAGATTATGCAGATCAGTACAGCTTCCGCTATCCAAACGGTAAGTATACTACTGAAATTCTAATACTTCGCATAAAAAGTCTACTTGCTGAAGAAAACTTCAAACAAGCTATAAATCTTCTTCCTGATTCTATCCCCTCAACTGAAGATTTTTCTCTCCTTGCAGCAGCGCTATACTTCCATGAGGATAACTATAAAAAGGTTGTTGAGATTCTCGACAGACCTCTCACCATAAAAACGGAAAAACAGGGCCGCAGTAATTTTATTTTAGCAGAAAGTTTCTACCAACTCGGAGAATTCAATAAAGCGGGTACTTTATTTGCAAGAATCCCTAAAGAATCTGAACATCACGATCAGGCCCTATACCGTATGGGTGAACTCCATAAGAATAAGGGCGAAAAAAAGACAGCTCTAAAACTCTACAAGGAACTTGTCGAAACAGGTAGTAATACCCTATGGATAAAACTGGCCAGAAAAGAAATTCAACTAATCAACATTCTCTAAACAGTCATCAGACTGAGGACAATAAGTAAACCATGAATCCTTTAGACCCTTTTGATTCCAATATACATCTATTGCAGAAAGTTTTAGACCTTCGATCAACAAACCAAAGGATCATTGCAAGTAATATTGCCAACGCTGAAACTCCGGGATATTCAAAAAAAGTTTATGAATTTGAAGAGGAATTACAGCAAGCAATCACCAACAAACCAGGGGCGCTGGTCACAACCCATAATAAACATATCGGCTTTTCTCCAACCGACGTCAACTCTGTATCTGGCAGGGTTATTACCATAGAGGATGAGACCGGGCTTGGTGACGAAAACAGTGTCAGTGTTGATATGGAAATGATTGCGCTGTCAGAAAACGAACTGCTCTACGAAACAGCTGCCCAGCTCTTGAAAAAGAAAATCGCTCTTCTCAGCTACATCGTTAGGGAAGGAAAATAATTTATACTGAGGCCCACAATGGATATTTTCACTACATTTGATATCAGCGCATCGGCACTCAAAGCACAGAGAATACGCTTAAACACCATAAGTTCCAATCTTGCCAATGTGGAAACCACATCCACGCCGGAAGGTGGACCGTATAAAAAGAAATCAGTTTATTTTCAGACAAAACCCATCTCTTTTAAAGAGGAACTCGATCAATCCATTCAAGGTGTTGAGGTTTCAAAGATTGTTGAAAACAAAGAGGAGCCTAAAAGGATATATGACCCCTCTCACCCGGATGCTGGAGACGATGGCTACGTTGCCATGCCAAATATCAGCGTCATAAAAGAAATGGTTGATATGATGTCAGCAACCCGGTCTTATGAGGCAAATACAACAGTAATCAAGTCAGCAAAACGTATGGCACTTAAAGCGCTTGAGATAGGGAGATAATAAAAAATGAACCAAATTACAAACCCAGGGGCAGTCAGCCCCCTTCCATTACAACCCGCCGAAACGAATGCTATAGCGAAAGTTGGTGCAGATTTTTCGTCAGTTATCCAGTCAACTATTCAGCAGGCTGTAAAAGCTGAGGCAGAAGGAGATAAGGCAATTCAGGATTTGCAGAGTGGACAGGCCAAAAATCTGCATGAGGTTATGATTAGTGTTGAAAAGGCTGATATTTCCCTCAAAATGCTGGTCCAGTTCCGCAATAAAGCCATGCAGGCCTACGAAGAAGTTATGCGAATGCAGATATGATGGTGTCGTAAAAAATCTCCACTTACTTGTTGTAAGCCCATGAGGGAGAGGCCCCAGGGTTTTGTCTGGAGTTTCTCGGAGTCTACGCTTACCTATTTAGCCATCTGTCAATTGACCTTTTTACGAGCTTGTCAGATTTAGAAATATCAGTCTTTTATCTGACGTTTTTTATTATTAATCCATGTAAAAAAAGGAATTTTTCATGGCCGAAGAAGACATCACCCAACAGCGATCACCTGAAGAGGAAATCTCAATCCCTGAGAAAAAGAACCTGACCGCGATTATTAAAGAATGGCCTTTATCCAGGATAATAGCACTGGTTTCAGTAGCGGTCATCTGTCTTGTTGTTTTTGCCGTTATTATTATTCAGGCCAGGACAGCGGATTACCAGTTGCTTTATGCCAATCTTGCAGAAAAAGATGCTGCGGCAGTGGTTTCCTGGTTAAAGGGTCAGAAAATTGACTATCAGCTCAAAAATAATGGCAAAAATATTTGGATTTCAGCAAATACACTTTATGAAACCAGACTCGAGCTTGCCTCTAACGGCCTGCCTTCAGGAGGCGGTGTTGGTTTTGAGATCTTCGACAAACAATCATTTGCACTCACTGATTTTGTGCAAAAAGTTAACTACACAAGGGCATTACAGGGTGAACTTGCAAGAACCATAACTTCTCTTGCGCCAGTCAGAGCTACCAGGGTACATCTCGCACTTCCGGAAAAAAGACTTTTCAAAAATCAACAGAAACAGGCCACATCATCAATCATTTTGACTCTTGCAGAAGGTGATACCCTTGACCGTGATCAGGTTCAAGGGATCATACATCTCGTTTCAGGTTCTGTGGAAGGACTCACCCCCGAGAATGTTACTGTAATCGACAGCTCTGGAAAAGTTCTTGAGGGAAGAGCCAAAAAAGACGACGAACAGCGTTTCTCCGTTGACATGCTGGTTTTTCAGCAGGAACTTGAACGGAGAATGGAAAGCAGGGCCCAGGATTTACTGGATAAAACCATGGGATATGGCCAGGCAATGGTCAGGGTTACTGCCAATCTTGATTTTGCAAAAGTAGAAAAAACTGAAGAACTATTTGATGGTGAAGAACCTGTAATCCGCAGCGAACAGCTTCAGGAAGAAAGCAGTGGCGGAGTAACATCTGGTGGAATACCAGGTGTTGAGTCCAATCTCCAGGGAAATGGTAGCGCCATTGGTGGTTCTACCGGTACACCTTCCTCCAAAACATCACGTACAACCAACTACGAAATCAGTAAGACCATCAGCAAGACCGTAAACCCCGTGGGAACCATAAAAAGCCTCTCGGTTTCAGTTCTTCTCGCAGACAAAATACTCCCTGCAAAGGATGACGAAACACAACCCACAGTAATAACAAGAAGTGAAAAAGAATTACTTGCCATTGAAACAATGGTTTCAAGCGCCCTTGGACTCAATGTTGCAAGAGGTGACAACATAAACGTGGCCTCTATGCCATTTATGGTTTCTTCCGACGACCAGCTTCTTGCTGAAGAAATGCCGGGAAATCTCCTTTATGAATACCTGCCTCTAGTCAAGATAGGCCTTCTTTCACTTGGGGCCCTCCTCTTTTACTTTCTCCTTGTCAGGCCTATTATAAAGACCATGAAAGGTGAGGTAACTGATCATAACGACACCGTTACGGAACTCGAAAAAGCTGTTCAGGAAATGAAAATGGCTAAAATCCGTGCTGAACAGGAGCGTGAGAAAAATGATGAATTGGAAGAAGTTGTTTCAGATTCGGTAATATCTCTTCGCAATGAAGTTATGAATAATCATGTTCCAACTGCCTACATAATCAAAAACTGGATAAACGAAGGTTAAATTATGAGTTTTGAAACCCTCACTGGACTGAACAAAGCTGCTGTTCTCCTTATGTGTCTCGGGGAAGAGGCTGCCGCTAAAATATTTGAAGAATTAAGTGATGAGGAAATTGGAGTCGTCACCCGAACAATTGCCACCATTGATCACATCCCGGAAGATATCAAAGAACAGGTTTTCACCAGTTTTGAAGAAGCCCAAAGACAATTTGCAGGGCTCTTTATCAAGGGCAGTGAATTTGCGAAAAAGACCCTTTCGAACCTAGATGGAGGCAAAAGAACCGAGGATCTCCTTGATCAATTCATATCAGGGACAGAAACCCGCCCCCTTGAAACAATAGCACTTATGCAACCAACAATGGTTGCAGGACTGTTGGAAAAAGAGCATCCCCAGACAGTCTCCCTGGTTCTCTCAACACAGCATGTTGGGCATGCAAGTGAAATTCTTTCGCATCTTCCTGAGAACATGCGTGCCGATGTTATATACCGTATTGCAAAAATAGAAAAAGTGTCTTCTGAAGTGATCACTAAAATTGAAGATGCGTTACACAGAGAAATTGGAATGGTGGGCACAAAAAAACAGAGTCAGGTTGGAGGTATTGACAAGGTCGTGGATATCTTGAACAATCTTAAAAACAGCATTGATGCTGATATCCTTGACGATATCGAAGAAAACGATCCTGACATGGTTGAAGAGATCAGAAAACGGATGTTTACTTTCGAGAACCTTACCGCACTTGATGGCAGATCGCTTCAGATGATTCTTCGCGAAGTAAACAACGATTCTCTTACCATGGCTCTGAAAACAGCCTCTGACGAGATGCAGGAGAAAATATTTGCCAATATGTCAGCTCGTGCTGCTGACATGATCCGCGATGACCTTGAGGCTATGGGCCCAGTACGCCTCTCAGAAGTTGAAGCAATGCAGCAGTCTATTGTAAAGATTGCAATGAAGCTTGAAGAAGAAGGGAAGTTGGTACTTGGCTCCGGAGGAGGCGATGAGCTTGTCTAGATTTTACAAGACAAATACAGCTTTTCAAAAAAAAGCAGTTCTCCGGGACAGCTCACCTTCAGCAGGAGAACCCGTCTGGGAATCCATAGTACAGGAAGAGGAAACCCCTGCAACTGCGACTCAAGTGGTTCATCCTGACATTGTGCCAGAAACAATGCCCCCTGTCCCAGAAGATCAGGAAATGGAAGCAGAACCAGTTGATACGCCCCCTACTCCCGACTATGAAGCTGCTGTCATTACTGACAGGCCCTCACCTGATTTCCCCCAGGCAGAGCCAACTATAGATGTCGATATTATTCGTGAAAATGCTTTTACAGCCGGGGTTGCCGCTGGAAGACAACAAGCTGAGGAGGACTTTGAGGACAGCACTCAGACACTTATTCAAATCTGTACAGAACTCGACAGATTAAGGGAAACCATTCTCCAGAACAGCGCTGGAGAGATGAAAGAGCTGGTTCTTGCCATAAGCGAAAAAATCATCAGACATTCAGTCACAGAACAGGAAGAGACAATAGTCGCAACCATCAAGGATGCCATTCACCTGGCTGTGAAATCAGATGCATTTCAGATCCAGATAAATCCTGATGATTTCAAAGCCGTTGAAGCCAGGAAAAAAGAGATAATAGACTCTATCAGCGGCCTGGATAACATAGTACTCAAACCGGATGCGACCGTTGAACGCGGTGGTTGCAAGCTCGAATCAACCTGCTGCACTGTAGACGCAACCATTGCAAGCCAGATCAAAGTAATCCAGGACTCAGTGCTTGCAGAAGATACCCTTCACGACCATGATCAGCAATCCTGATATTGTTGTTTACTCACCACTAAAGTGCGATTATAAGGGCATTTCATGACACTTTTTTCTGGATCCATCGATGATATTCATCCCATTCGTATATGGGGGAAAGTGACACGAATCGTTGGACTTATTATCGAGGGACACTGTCCCTATGCATCTGTCGGGTCACTTTGTGAGCTCACCCCCCTTGATAAATCAGAACCGGTTCTTGCTGAGATTGTAGGTTTCAAAGAGTCAAGAGCATTACTGATGCCACTTGGTGAACTTCGGGGACTTGGGCCGGGTTCCAAAATTCGTGTCATCAAGGCAAGTGCCACCATCAAAGTAGGCCCGAACCTACTTGGCCGTGTCATCGATGCCATGGAAAACCCTCTCGACAGCCAGGCCGTTCCTTTGCTTGAGGAGGAGAAACAGATATATTCTCTACCACCTGGCCCAATGGAAAGAAAAAACATCAGCGAACCTCTTGATCTTGGAATACGTGCTATAAATGGTCTTATCACCTGTGGAATGGGGCAGCGACTGGGAATAATGGCCGGTTCAGGTGTTGGAAAAAGTGTTCTTCTCGGGATGATGGCACGTTATGCCAGAGCAGACATTAATGTCATTGCTCTTATTGGGGAGCGTGGTCGTGAGGTACGGGAATTTATTGAACGGGACCTGGGAAAAGAGGGTCTTGCCAGATCCGTTATTGTTGTGGTCACCTCCGACCAGTCCCCCCTGCTTCGTATGCGCGGTGCATTCGTTGCAACATCCATTGCTGAATATTTCTGCAACAAGGGTAAAAATGTCCTCTTGATGATGGATTCTGTGACTCGTTTTGCAATGGCTATGAGAGAAATAGGTCTTGCCATTGGAGAACCACCGACAACTAAGGGCTACACTCCGTCCGTTTTTGCGACATTACCGAAGCTACTTGAGCGCGCCGGGAGATTTTCTGGAAAAGGATCAATTACTGGTCTTTATACGGTACTTGTAGATGGAGATGACATGACAGAACCTGTTGCAGACTCTGTACGCTCCATACTCGATGGTCACATCGTTCTTTCGCGCGCCCTTGCAGCCAAAAACCACTACCCCGCCATCGACGTAATGAACTCAGCCAGCAGAATAATGAGAGAAATTACCCATGCCAGACACATTGAGCTTGCCGGTCGTGCCCGCAATGTGCTTGCAACTTACAATGAGGCTGAAGACCTTATCAATATAGGTGCCTACGCCAGTGGGTCAAATCCAAAAATTGATTTTGCCATCAGTAAAATTGACGATATCAACTCCTTTCTCCGCCAGGGTTACGACGAAACAACCCCGTTAAAACAGACCGTTGAATCTTTAGGACTGCTGCTCAGTGAAAGAAAGGAAGACTCCGGAGAACGTCAGGACAGAAGGGAGAGTGACAAGCAGGATGAAATATAATCGTCCTCTGTTACTTCCCCCCACCCTGCTTGTCACCAAAGCTGTTTCCCGTCTCTTCATTTGTTTATCCAACCTGACCCCGTGAGGCTAAATGCGACTAATACAGCCTGGCAATTTTGAAACCGTTTGTTACAATGAACAAACTTGCAGATTATACACCTATATTTCAGTACGATATATAAAAACTACGACGTAGCCACAGATTCAAGTTCAAATAACAAAATGCTCAACTCATATTAACACCTGAATCAGCGACACAAAATATATAAGTCTATGTCACCTAAACCATTTTCAATGGATTCTGTATTATCATTTCGCAAACGACAGGAGAATATTGCCCAGGAAAAATATGCCTTGGCTGAACTTGCGGTAACACAAGCTCTAGAAAGACTCAACCATAAAAAACGTGAGATAGAAGCTCTCACCCGTGCGTTAGCTGATAAACAAAGAGTTGGTATTCTTGCTATGGAGATTGGCCGCTATGAAAACAAGATAGAATTTGGAAGAGTTGAAATCCAACAACTTGAAAACGTTTTTCAGGAAAAAAAGGATATCGCAGTTAAGAAGCGGCAGCGTTTGCTCGAAAAGGCAAAAGACCACAAAGTTCTTAAGACCCTGAAAGAACAGCAAAACAAGTCATGGCTACAATACCTTGACAAAAAAGAGGCCGCCATCCTTGATGAGATTGCAATTCTCCATCACGACCGTAAAACCCGTTGACCCAACCGATACATTTGCCAGACTGATATTCCCTCAACACCTGACAGGAAATTCGTATGCATTTAAAAAAAATAACTTTATATCTCTCAATTGTAACTCTGCTTTCATGTATCATCCCAATCTCCAGTTTTGCTGAAGACGGTAAGGCTTCTGAGCAATCGCCTAAAACAATGCCGGCACAGGATAAAACGGAAAAAGGCTACACATCTGTTGAAGAACGAAGACTCTTTTCGATTCTCCAGAATGAGCGGGATAACCTTGAAGAAGAGAAAAAAGTTCTAATATTAAAGGAAAAGGAGCTAAAGACCCTGCAGATTGAAGCCGATAAGAAAATTGAGTTACTTGACAATAAACTAGCTGAACTCAAGAAATTACAAGAAAAAATAGAGCAGCTACTGGCCGAGAAAGATGCTGAGGAATTGCAGAAAACCAAAGAGCTCAGTCTTATTTATGCCAAAATGAGTCCAGACAGAGCCGCATTGGCACTCGCAGCCCTAGATGAACAATTAGCAGCCGATCTTTTAGCAAACATGAAAGTTAAATCAGCTGCCAAGATATTGGATAGAATGGACAAAGTAAAAGCATCACAACTCAGCACGGTATTTACGACCATTAATGTGGAGCAATAGGTATGGAAACACTACTTCTTAACACGACCCCACCACCACAAAAACCAGCCTCACAACCAGGCAAATCTGTCGTTGAGAATGAGAGTAGTGATGATTTTTCTCCTATAATGGAAGAAGCTGTCCAAAAAACTAAGAACAGTAAACAGCAGGACAGTACTAGCGACAAAAATACCGATACTGAATCAGCAAATTCTTCTATTGATACGAGAGCCTCAGGAGATAATGATGGTAAGAAGACTGACGCTTCTGCAAGTGTAAATGAGGAAATTGCAGCTGAAGTTATTGCCGGAATTCAACCCCAACTGCCTGCAACCGAAATTGTTGCTGCCAAGATACCCTCTTCAAACTTGTCGCCTCACGAGAAAATAGTATTACCCTCAGCCTTTGGTGAGTCCGAAAAAACGTTAGTTGCTCAAAAGCCACCTGCTCCAGTAATCCCCCCCGGTACAGAATCCAACCAGACAAGTAGCGCAAAAGCAGAAAGTTTGCTTCTGCAACAGATACAACAGATACTCGATCAGGGACAAAATAGTGGCTCGGTTGTTATTACCGGAGGAGCTGCACGAACAAACACTGAGACGGCCGTCCTCGATGATCTCAACAATTTATCAAACCCTCTGCTGGCAAAATCTGATAGCATTGACATCCAAACTAAACAAATAGGTATTTCCTTGATCCCCACAGATGACACTAGTATTGCAAGCTCCAAAAACACCAAACTGGAGGGTTCACATCAGGATTTCACAGAACAGTTTCTAAATGCTAAATTTGGTGATTCAAAAACACAGACTGGTGATAGCCCAGCCAAAAACAGTGGAGATCAGAAAGGAACTGAGCAGCAGCCAAAATCAGAAACAATAACTGCACAGGTTCAGGGAAACCTTACTACAGACGCAAAACTTATCGAGCCTGGTTTTACTCAGCAGCTCAATAGTGCATCAGCAACTTCAACTCAAGCTATGAATGTTGAAGGTAAACTTGCTCCTGGTGCCCACCTGCCTGTTTCAGAAAGTGACATGGTGAACAACCTTATCCAAAGATTTAATGTCAATCCGCGTTTACAGACCAGTAAGCTTACCATGCAGTTGCATCCAGCAGAGCTTGGTGCCATTAAAATTGATATCCTGGTAAAGGACGACAGTATCAAAGCCAGCATAGTGGCACAGAGCCAGCAGGTTTTTGATACACTTGAAAAGAATATGCCGCGACTTCGAGCCGTTCTGGAAAATCAAGGCTTCACTATTGACACCTTCCAGGTTGTTATGGATGACAACAGCGGCAACCATCAGGAACTTTTCCAGGAACAGTTTAACTCTCAGCAGCAGGAATTTGCATCCACCAGTTCATCATCGAGTGATTCAGACGCATTTGATGCACTTCTTGATTCGCAAGAGAATGATTACGACATCGCAACAGCTGAGACAGGCGTAAATGTTACTATATAGATAACAATAGAACCCAGGTGTTAAGACCACCAGCCAAGGGATTATATACCATGACTGATATATCTGAAATTTTCCAGACTCCAAGCACGACCCCAACACCGACTTACACCTCCTCAGAGAGTGGTGATATGATGGGGAAAGATGATTTTTTGACCTTACTGGTTGCCCAACTTCAGAACCAGGATCCTATGAACCCTGAAGATGCCACAGAATTTACCGCTCAACTGGCAGAATTCAGTTCTCTTGAGCAACTCTACAACCTCAATGATTCCATGGCAGCTCTCACTGAAGGACAAAAGCAGTCTGATCGCCTAGCTACCCTTGAACTCATTGGGAAAGAAGTAGTCTATGCCGATGCCAGTTTCAACTTTGATGGTCAAACCGTAAATATTGGTTATCAGCTCGATGGAACAGCAGCTTCCGTCAATATGTCAATTGTTGATCAGCACGGCTCCACTGTCGCAACAATCAAGCCAACAGATCTCCAAAAGGGGAACCATTTTCTGGAGTGGGATGGTCTTGATAAGGATGGTAATGTTGTTCCTGAGGGAGACTATAAAATCGTCCTCCAGGCCACCGCCTCCGGAGAAGATTCCAGTGTAGCCATATCTCCTCTTGTCCAGTCAGAAGTCACAGGTATAGACTTTTCTGATTCAACAGGAAATGCAACCCTACAGACAATGGCAGGCGCACAAATTATCACAAGCGATATTGTTTCAGTCTACCAGCCCAGCACAATACCAACCCTTAGCACTTCATCAGATGAAGAAGAAAATACCATCGTTGATGAAGTACTGGATGAAGTGCTCGATGAAGTAGTTTCAGATGTTACAGGGACGTCAACATCACAACCGACAGAAGAATCTGCTCCCACGGATGAAGAACAGATCCAACAGGATACACTCCAGTATTACTTAGCTGGATAAATACTGACTTCTAAATCCATACCATATATGGGGAGGATTCTTTCATGGGTATCACCAGTGCACTTTACAGTGGCGTCAGCGGACTCAACACCAATTCACAGGCAATGAGTGTTGTTGGTAACAATCTTGCCAACACCAATACGTTAGGTTTCAAAGGAGCAAGGTCACTTTTTTCTGACATGCTTTCATCAACAATCTCGGGTTCCGGTGGCTCTTCTCAGGTAGGTCGTGGTGTCAATATCTCCAAGATCGACAATGTTTTCAGCCAGGGAACATTCGAGGCCACCGCATCGGATACTGATGTTGCCATTGAAGGTGAGGGGTTTTTCATGCTCAAGGAGGTCGGTTCTGATGTCACTTACTACTCAAGAGCAGGCGCTTTCCGGTTTGATGCTGACGGCTATCTTGTAAACCCTGAAGGTTTTCATGTTCAAGGTAAGCCTTTTGATGAGAACGGCAAACTCATCGCCGGTGACCCCACTGATATCCAGGTCCAGAATGTTGGGCTGGTACCAGCAAAGGTTACAGATCTCATCACAATGAACACCAACCTTGATTCCAGTGCAGATATCATCCCGGCTGCAATTGCCTTTGATCCTGCTGACCCGACAACATTCAACTATTCTGCCTCGACCACCACCTACGACACCTTAGGTGAGCCGCACTTGGTCACCCTGTACTTCAGAAAGGACGATGGGGCGGCAAATACCTGGAACTGGTACTACAGTGCAGAAGATGTGGATGGTAATCCCCTAGGTGATGCCGCCGGTGCTGCACCCCGTGGCCAGGTAACATTTGGAACTAATGGTGTATTAGATCCTCCGCTACCCGACCCCATTCCCAACCCTGTAGCACTTCCGGCACCTAACGGCCTGGGCTTTATTGCAGCAGCTGATGTCGCCTGGGGTAATGGTTCTGCTGACACTGCCATCAGTTTGACGTTTGACACCACACAGTTCAACAGTGAATCCACTGTTATTTCCCAGGACCAAAATGGCTATGCCGCCGGTAACCTGACAAATGTCGGGATTGATGGCGAGGGTGTCGTTATTGCTTCCTATTCCAATGGCGAGCAGGTTAAGGTTTCAAATCTTGTCCTTGCGAAATTCAACAACCCTGGTGGCCTGGAACTGGTTGGCTCTAACATGTTTATTGGCACCGACGCCTCCGGTGCTGCCCGGAGTGGACTTCCCGGACCTGAGCTCGGAAGTATTTTCACAAACTCCCTTGAACAGTCGAATGTTGACATGGGTCAAGAATTTGTGAAAATGATCACCATTCAGAGAGGTTTTGAGGCAAACTCAAAAATAATCACCTCTGTTGATGAAATGCTAGGTATGCTTATCAACCTCAAACGTTAACCCCCGGTATTACTTCTTTACAAGCCACCTGTCCCAGGTGGCTTGTAAACGTTTTTCAGCCACCCACCGAAGTGTCAATATTCTGACCTCACTGTATAGCCCTAGAGTTTCCTTCCCCCTCGATCATCCACAAAAACCCACACCATCACAGTAATTAGCAACAACAATGCTCCGCAGAAAGAATCAGGAATATTTTTTGCATTGTTTTTTAAAACGCTAGAATATAAGATTAAAAAAACTTTACTATCATTTTTTATAGCGGGGGATTTTTCTTTGGATATTGGAACAATACTCGGTGTATGCATAGCATTTGGTCTCATGCTCATGGCCATTATACAGGGTGGCCCATTAAGTATTTTTATAAACATACCATCTGGCCTAATCGTTGGCGGTGGAACCATTGGAGTTGCCATGGTTCATTACCCACTCAGTGACATAATGGGTGCCGTTGCGGTTGCCAAAAAAACCATACTTAATAAAGACGAGTCACCCCATGAGCTAATTACTCAGCTCATGGAATTTGCCAACAAGGCCCGTAAAGAAGGAATTCTTTCCCTGCAGGGAATGATGGACAGTGTTGAAGATGAGTTTCTGGTAAAAGCCATGCAGATGGCAGTAGATGGCCAGGAACCTGAAACCCTCCGGGCCATGCTCAGTACTGAGGTAGAATACATAGCTGACCGCCATGACAAAGGACAGGACATCTTTGTTTCCCTGGCAGCATATGCCCCTGCCATGGGCATGGTCGGAACACTGATTGGACTTGTACAGATGCTTATGAATATGAGTGATCCTGACTCCATTGGTCCTGCCATGGCTGTGGCCCTGCTGACCACATTCTATGGTGCAGTCCTTGCCAACGTCTTTTTCAGTCCAATGGCAGGGAAGCTCAAGAACCGTTCCGCCTCAGAGACCCTGATCAAGAACCTTGTTATTGAAGGAATGCAGTCCATTCTCTCTGGTGAAAACCCTCGAATCATGGAACAAAAACTTCATGCATTCATTGCCCCGAAATTAAGAGAGTCCACGTTTAAATAACAGATTCCTACAATGGCTGACGAAGAAAAACAGGCTCCTCAGGAAGAACAAAAATGTCCTAAATGCGACTGCAGTGGTGGTGCGCCCGCATGGATGGTCACCTTTTCTGACCTAGTAACCCTGCTCCTCACTTTTTTTGTCCTTCTTCTCTCCATGGCAAACATGGAAGAGGTGAAATTTGCAGAGGCATCAGCCTCCATAAGAAATGCTTTCGGGGCCCATTCACTTCCTGCTCCCAGTAAGTTTTCCATCCCTGTCATACCGTCACCTCCCATCTCAAAATTTTCTCCCATCCAGAATGAGATGGCTTCAAAAATATATAAACGAATTCAATCCCAGTTAAAGTCCGACAATATCCCTGAAGACGTTGAACTGATAAAAAAAGAAGATGATACCATTATCCTGAGGATCAATGATTCCATCCTGTTCCAACAGGGAACAGCTATTGTTTCTCCGACCGCATACCCTACCTTACGTGGGCTTGCTGATATTATAAGGCCTCTTCCAATGCGACTTCGTATTGAAGGACACACCGATAACACTCCAATTTCAAAACGGAAGATAAGTAACTGGAATCTGTCCGTGGATCGCGCAGTTGCTGTTATGAGATTTTTCAAAAAAAGTGATCTGCTCCCCTTGGATCGCATGGCGGCAATTGGATACGGCCCGGACAGGCCCATTGTTCCCAATAACAGCGCCGAAAATAAAGCTAAAAACAGAAGAGTCGATTTTGTTCTTCGCACCAATAACATTATAGGGCTTGGCCCCAAAGGTGCCAAGGCGGGAGAGCTCCCACTTTAAAATTAAAGGATAGACCATGGCAAAAGATGACAAAAAGAAAAAAGATGCTGATTCCTCTGAAGAGGATGGCGGAGGCAAAAAGAAACTCATTATTATCATTGCCGCTGCAGTGGTACTATTACTCATCATTGGCGGGGCAGCATTTTTCTTTTTAAAACCTACCCCAAAAGTTGAGGAGGAGGTTGATCCTGGTCTCGATGTGCCCATACCTGAAATCACTCAGAGTACAGTGATTGGCCCCATGGTCGAAATCAAAGAATTTATTGTAAATATCATCAGTGAAGAAGACAGGCATTATGTAAAGGCCTCTTTGACCATTGAACTCAACAGAGAAGAGGCACTTGAAGAGACAAGTAAAAGAATGCCTCAGATACGGGATGCCATTCTGCTTCTTGTTGGAAACAAGACCTATGAAGAGCTACAGGATCTTCAAGGAAAGAAACAATTGAAAGCAGAACTGATCAGTAAAATCAACTCTTTCCTCCAGACCGGCAAGGTAAAGGCCATTTACTTCACTGATTTTGTGGTACAATAACAGCAGGATAGTACAGTGGAACCTATCTTAACAAAAGAACAGATCGAAGAGCTGCTGCTTGGGATAAAAAGTGGCCAGGTATCTACAGACCTAAAAGATGAAGGTTCCTCTGTTGACCAGAGAAATGTTTCCCCTTTGAACATCTTTCAGATGGCCGGCTCATCTGAAAAACAGCAGAGAATACCAAATCTTGACATTGTTCTTGATAATTTCGCGACCAACTACGGCATAAGTCTCACTAATCAGCTCCAGAGAACTGTTACCATAACCAGAACTGCTATTGATACTCTGGAATTTCAAGAATACATTCTTTCACAAAAAGACGCCGGTGCCATCGGGGTCCTGAGCCTTGAGCCACTAAAAAATGGTGTCCTCATGGTGCTCGGCTCTGAGCTCTGTTTTTCTCTGGTTGAAATCATGCTTGGTGCATCCACTGAAATTGCTCCTCTTCACCTTGACCGCAAACCCACAACCATTGAGCTCAATGTCCTGAAAACCACCATGACCAAAGCCTGTTCTGACATTGACAAGGCCTTCACTCAGATTATTGAACTTGAGTCGTCAATTGTCAAACTCGAGTCCAATTCAAGACTTGTTTCCATTGCAGAGGCCGATGCTGATATTCTTGCCGGACGTTTCCAAATTAAAGCCGGTAATCTTACAGGTACTTTTGACCTTGTTTTTCCGGTTGCCACACTCGACCCGATCCGCGAGCCGTTGCGTGATCTTCTTACAGTCAAAACTGTCCGACAATCAGGCTGGCAGGATCTGATCCTTGGAGAGCTTGAAAGGATGTCAGCCACGGTAATAGCCCAGTCAGGCACAGTTACCATGCCTGTTAAGAGGATTATGAATTTACAGAAAGGTGATGTCATAGATATTGATTACGACCCCAATTCACCACTTAAAATACTTGTTGAAGAAAACCTCAAATTTTTCGCCATCCCAGGAACGATCAACGGCAAGAGAGCCATCCACCTGACAGGCGTTTATGACCAAGGAGAATAAGATGTCAGATGAAACTATTCAGGAAAGCGCTAAACCGCAACCTGAGGAAATCAAAGAATTGCTTGACGATGAGGGGATGGACACCCACTCCAGTACAGAAGAAACAGAACATGGGGATAGCATCACCGCCCAGGAACAAACAGCACGAGGTCTGGAGTTTTTATACGACGTCCCTCTGCAGATTTCTGTAGAAGTCGGTCGCAGTAAGATCCTTTTAAAAGACCTTCTTAAGATGGGAGAAGGGTATATCATCGAACTCGATAAATTAGCAGGCGACCCTCTGGACCTTTATGTCAACGAACGCCTGATCGCAAAAGGCGAGGCTGTAATGATCGGTGACAAATTCGGTATTCGACTCACCGATATTGTGAGTCCCGTGGATCGAGTTGAACAGTTGGGTTAGGAACTGAGATGATACCAAACAATGACCCGTCTCTGCTTTCCACCGGTTTCAATATGCTGTGGGGTCTGTTTGTCGTTTTAGGGATATTACTGATTATTTATGGCCTTGTAAGAAAAAAGTTTTCCTTTGCTAAATCCAACTCTGACTCAAGGATAAAAATCTGTGAAATTCGTCATATTATGCCTAAAAAATCACTTTGCCTGATCGAGGTTGACGGCCGAGAATATCTGATAGGAATTGGCAACGAGACCATCTCATTACTTTCCCCTATAGAAAGATGCAAAACAGCGTCCTTCTCCGAAACTCTAACCTCTGCAGCCGGACATAATGATAAGAACAAAGACTGAAGCATCTTCAGGGAAGCCTACTTGTATTCTCTGCCTCGCTTTATTATCTCTATTCCTGCCGACTGCGACTTATGCTGTAAGCATGCCCACTATCAGTTTTGGGGTGGAAAACGCAACCAACCCGGACCAGGTCTCAACAGGCCTTCAAATCCTGTTCCTTCTCACTGTACTTTCTATTGCCCCGGCCATTCTTCTAATGACAACCTGCTTCACCCGTATTGTCATTGTACTTGGATTTGTACGTCAGGCCATGGGTACCCAGAACATGCCCCCAACCCAGGTTATTATCGCTCTTTCTCTCTTTCTCAGTTTTTTCATCATGGCTCCTACCATCGACCGCATTAATGTCGAAGCCCTGCAACCCTATTTGAATGAGGAAATAAATCAAAATGATGCTCTGACTAAGGCAGTTCAACCAATGCGTGATTTTATGTTTTCTCAGGTCAAGGAGTCTGAACTCACCATGCTTTCCGGAATAACTATGGACAATAAGCCGTTTGACCAAAAAGACATCCCAACCATGACCCTGATTCCCGCCTTCATGCTATCCGAACTGAAACGCGCCTTTCAAATGGGTTTTATGATCTACGTACCATTTCTTGTGATAGACATGGTTGTTGCCTCCATTCTCATGTCAATGGGAATGATGATGCTCCCTCCTGTTATTATCTCCATGCCCTTCAAGCTGCTGCTTTTTGTTCTCGTTGACGGATGGGCATTAATTGTTGGTTCACTCATTCAAAGTTTCAAGGGCTGACATGAGCATAGAATTTGTTGTAGATATCTGCAGACGTGCTGTACAGACCACTCTTCTTCTTGCCGGACCCACCCTTCTCGCCGGGATGATTGTAGGCCTTATCGTTTCCATATTCCAAGCCACCACACAGATCAATGAGCAGACTCTCACCTTTATTCCTAAAATAGTAGCAGTCTTTATTACAATGTTGATCACGACTCCCTGGATGATACACACCATCATTAAATTCACATCCAGTATTTTCACTGCCATTGGCACCCTGTAAAATCCGGTGGATCTGCAACTTATCCCCATAAATGAATTTCAGATCTTCCTTATATGCCTCTCAAGAGTTGCCGGATTTGTTTCAGCAATCCCTGTTCTTCTGGCCAACCAGACCCCTGCCAGGATAAAAGCTGGACTGGTTTTCATGATTGCCCTAGTTCTTTTCCCGGTCATGGAACCAACTATGCCCCAGGTTACCTTTACTCCTGCAAGTTTTTTGCTTCTCGTGGTAACAGAAGTATTGCTTGGAACAATGATTGGGCTGATCGCCCGAATGATATTCACCGCTGTTGAATATGGTGGTACCGTAATCGGCTATCAAATGGGTTTTGCAGCAGCTAATATTTTTGACCCCCAGAATGAAAGACAGCTCTCTTTGATATCACAGTTTCAGAACGTCTTTGCTATTCTCATCTTTCTTGCCATTGACGGGCATCATATTTTTCTTCAGTTGGCTGCTAAATCCTACACCCTTTTACCACCTGGTGTTTTTAATATTTCCGGGGAAGCAATTCCTTACCTGATGGAACTGTCATCACGGATATTTGTCCTTGGAATTCAATTCAGCGCACCCGTTCTTGCTGTTCTTTTACTTTCCGGCCTGATTTTAGGTATCCTTGCCAGAGTTTTCCCACAGTTGAATGTCTTCCTGCTCTCATTTCCACTCAATATCGGGATCTCTTTTACAGTCATTGGTTTGACTCTTCCCATTGTCACCATCCTTTTGAGACGAGAATTTGACAATCTTGGCGGAAGACTTGCGACCATTCTCCAGATGCTTAACTAGGAGCTTATCCCAAAATAGATTTTTCGTTTAAAGTCGTAACATCTCTCTAAAATACAGTGCAGCCATGTAGTTAATATTTAAAGGATTATTTTTCAAGAATAACGAAAAACCTGGGCGAAAATGCATTTTCGAACTGACACCAACTAACCGAAGTCGCATGTTTTCATTTCTGCCGTTACCGGCAAATTTTTTGCAAGTTTTTTACTGTAGTATGAACCAATCCCCCCTCTAACAGTGATACAATATGGCTGAAGAATCTAGTACAGGCGGAGAAAAAACTGAAGCGCCCTCGGCAAAACGAAGAGCTGACTTCAAGAAAAAAGGACAGGTCGCCCAGAGCAAAGAGGTGCAGACAGCTGCCCTGCTCACCCTGCTCCTTCTCTTCTGGATCTTCTATATGCCCAGATTCTGGTCTGGATTACTTGAGTTCATGGCAGCCATCTGGAGAAACATCGGCATATTTAAGGGAACATCTAATGATGTAATCGGGCTTTCAATGTTTGTTATAAAAGATCTTGCCATACTGCTTGCCCCTTTATTTCTTCTTGTTCTGGTCATAGGATTTTTCTCCAGTGTCTTTCAGATTGGCTGGATATTTACCGCGAAGCCAATCACCCCCGATTTTGGAAAACTTAACCCGATAAAGGGATTTGGGAGAATGTTTTCCATGCGCAGCCTCGTCGATCTTGTTAAATCCGTTCTCAAAATCGTCCTTATCGGGTGGATTGCCTACGCAACTGTTTTAAAACATTTTGAACAGGCTCTTATCCTCGTCGACACTAGCGTATACGAGACAGTACTCTATCTTGGTCGCGTTGCCAGCCTCATCCTAGCCAAGGTATGTGGGATCCTGATCCTCATTGCAGCCATTGATTTTCTCTATACCAAGCATGAGATGGAAGAGAAAATGAAGATGACCAAGCAGGAAGTGAAGGAGGAGTTCAAGGAAATGGAAGGTGATCCTTATGTTAAGGGTCAAATCAGACGCATACAGCAGGAAATGGCAAGAAAACGAATGATGGCAGATGTCCCTGATGCCGATGTGGTCGTCACCAATCCAACCCATCTTGCAGTTGCTATAAAGTATGACCAAAAAACCATGGACTCTCCCGTAGTTATAGCTAAAGGTGCTGATCACGTTGCCATGAAAATTCGTGAATTGGCAACAGAAAACAAGATTCCACTCATTGAGAACCCACCTGTGGCTCGGTTATTGCATAAAATCGATCTAGGTGCGGCTATTCCTGAAGAGCTCTTTAAGGCGGTTGCTGAAATTTTGGCCCATGTATACTCACTGAAAAAATAAAAACATTTTATGGAACTGACTGGAACCGGAGGCATATTCAACAAGCTTCATTGGAAAGATCTCATGCAGCGCGCAGACGTCATGGCTGCTGTTGGCCTGGTAGCCATACTGATGATCATGATCATTCCTCTGCCCTCCCTGCTCCTTGACCTTTTTCTTTCCATAAATATCACCATTGCCCTGCTCATTCTGATTATCAGCCTCTTCACTGTCAAGGCCATCGACTTTTCAATTTTCCCTGCCGTTCTTCTTGCCACCACACTCTTCAGACTTTCCTTAAACGTCGCCTCTACCCGTCTAATTCTCCTCAAAGGCGACCAAGGTCCCTCGGCAGCAGGTTCTGTCATTCAATCCTTTGGCCAGTTTGTTGTTGGAGGTAACTATGTTGTAGGGCTTGTTATTTTTATCATTCTTGTTCTGATTAACTTTATGGTTATCACCAAGGGTGCAGGAAGAGTTGCAGAGGTTGCTGCACGTTTCACCCTCGATGCCATGCCTGGTAAACAGATGGCCATTGATGCTGACCTCAACGCTGGTCTCATCAATGAAACTGAGGCCCGTGCCAGACGGGAAGAAATAAGCAATGAAGCAAGTTTTCACGGTGCCATGGACGGTGCCTCCAAATTTGTAAAAGGTGATGCAATTGCTGGTATTATCATCACCCTGGTTAATATTGGAGCCGGTTTTATCATCGGTGTCCTTCAAAAAGGTATGCCCATGGCAGAAGCGGCTGCCAACTATACCATCTTAACGGTAGGTGATGGTCTCGTTGGCCAGATCCCGGCACTTATTATCTCAACTGCTGCCGGCCTTCTTGTCACCCGCTCTTCAGGAGACAATGATTTCGGTTCTGATCTGCAAATACAGTTCAGCAGATACTCGATTGCGTTCTGGGTGGTATCCGGTATTTTAATGATGCTGGCTCTGATCCCGGGATTGCCGTTTATTCCCTTTCTTTTGCTTTCAATTTGCCTTGCTTTTACCGCCTACCAGCTTGACAAAACCAAACGTAAAGAAGAAGCAGTTGTTAAAGATGAAGTTTCTTCCGAGCCTCTACTCAAACCCGAAGAAAATTACGAAGAACTGCTCAATGTTGATCTGCTTCAACTAGAGGTAGGTTATGGCCTGATACCATTTGTGGATGCCTCTCAGGATGGTGAACTTCTGGTTCGCATCCAGTCCATTCGTCGTCAGTTTGCCATGAGCAACGGTTTTATCGTTCCTCCAATCCACATTAAAGATAACCTCCAGCTTGCCCCAAACCAATACACCTTTGCCTTGAAAGGTGTTGAGATAGCACAATGTGAAATGCTCCCTGGCCATTTTATGGCAATGGATCCGGGTATGGTAACCGAAAAAATTAAAGGGGTACCAACCCAGGAACCTGCATTTGGACTCCCAGCCATCTGGATCACCGAAGACAAGAAAGAGAGGGCTCAGATCGCCGGCTACACTGTTGTTGACTGCACCACTGTCATGGCAACACATATTTCCGAAATCATCAAACAGCATGCCCACGAACTTATAGGCCGACAGGAGGTACAGAATCTCCTTGATAACCTTGCCAAAACCTATCCGAAACTCGTTGAGGAACTTATCCCTGATGTGCTCAGTCTTGGCACCATAATGCGCATTCTCCAGAACCTTCTTTCAGAGAGCGTCTCCATCAGAGATCTTCGTACCATCCTGGAATCTATGGCCGACTGGGCCCCGGTTACAAAAGACACTGACATCCTCACAGAATATGTACGCCATGCCCTTTCAAGAACCATCAGTCATGACCTTGCTGTAGATAATGTGATCCCCCTCATCACCCTTGACAAAACCGTTGAAGAGGAAATTTCCAAATCTGTACAACATAAAGAGACTGGAAGCTATCTTGCCATCGACCCTGGCAAAGCTCAGCTTATTCTTGATTCCATTGGCGAAGCTATTCCACTGTTTGAAGGAGGCCAGCGCCCCACTTTACTGGCAGCTCCCCAAATTCGCCCTCATGTAAGGAAACTCACAGAACGATACTATCCGCAACTTGTGGTTATCTCACACAATGAGATTATCCCAACCATTAAAATCAGATCTATCGGCAGCGTGAATTTTGATGCAAGTTAAAGTATTCGAATCTACAGATATGGCCAGCGGCCTGAAAATGGTTAAGGACGAACTTGGGCCTGACGCCCTTATTCTTTCTACAAAAACCGTTCGCAAAGGAAGACTCGGCCTTCTCGGCAAGAGCTATTTCGAAATTACCGCAGCAATTGATGACATGTGGCCTCACAAGGGCGGTTCCGCCCTATCGGACGACACCCAAGCCACAGACCCACTCCAGTCTGAACGTAACCTCCTTCTTAGAACCAATAACAGCGACTCTGTTAATGTAGCGCTGACCTATGATTCCGAGATGCGTATCTCTCAACCAGACTCACAAAAAGATCGCAAAACAGACAAAATAGAGACACAGGACTCCGATTCATCCGTAGGGAAAGATTTAATCCAGGCCGAAGTTGATGAACTGAAAGGCATGATTAAAACTCTGGGTCAGCAAATGATGCGGATGAACCAACCCATCCCAGATACCAACGAAGCCACACACCCTGCTAGACCTGCTGTCACAGACAGTCCACTCACTCTCCTCCAGAACCGCTTAAATGAATTCGGAATCAGTGATGACACAGCCCGGACAATTTCCGCTTTCGCCAAAGAATCTTTAACCCTTGAAGATATTTCAGATCCATTTAAACAAGAACAATTTCTGAAAGAGACAATTATAGATCTAATACACGTTAACAACAGCCTCTCAGGTGAGAAACAGAAACAACACCGCATTGCACTGGTTGGGCCTACTGGTGTCGGTAAAACAACAACGCTAGCCAAAATTGCCGCAAATCAACTCAGTAGCAACTCATCAAAAATAGGATTTATAACCATAGACACCTATAGAATTGCCGCAGTGGAACAACTCAAAGTGTATGGAGATATTATGAACATACCCGTGGAGGTTGTTATTAGTCCTGAACAGCTCGAAAATGCACTACTCAACATGCGGGATAAGGATCTTGTTCTTATTGACACAGCAGGTCGAAGCCCCCAGGACACATACTGCATCGATGAACTGCTCACATTTCTACAACCGGATCTGTTCATCGAGAAGCACCTTGTTCTCTCTGCCACAACCAGAGAAAGAGAACTCTTTGATGCCATTCAACGCTTCTCTGTCCTTGGCCTTGACAACACCATTGTCACAAAAATTGATGAGTGCACAAGCCTTGGAGTCCTGCTTGACATCCAGATTAAAGAGAATATCCCCTATTCATTTGTCACCAATGGCCAAAAGGTCCCTGAAGACATCATGGAAGCTGACAAAAAAATACTTACAGAGCTTATCATGTCACCCGGCAAAGGATTACTTTATGAATAATTCAACTTCTACTGTGCAGGATCAGGCAAGTACTCTCCGAACCATGGGAACTGTTTCAGATTCGTCTGCCACAGACTCTTGTCAGGAATCTGCCACCAGAGTGTACGCAATAACGAGTGGTAAAGGAGGGGTCGGCAAGACAGCTGTTGTTGCAAATACTGCTGTTGCAATGGCAAAGGCTGATAAAAAAGTTCTTATCCTGGATGCCGATCTTGGGCTTGCCAATATTGACGTTGTTTTTGGACTGGCTCCCAGGTTCAATCTCAACCACTTCTTTGCCGGGAGCCAAGATCTCAGTTCGATACTGGTTGACGGCCCCCATGGTATCAAAATTCTACCTGCAGGTTCCGGAGTTCAGAACTTCACTCGCCTTGATTCCAGTCAGAAGTTGAAGCTCCTTGATGGCCTTGACCAGATGCACAATGATTTCGATTTTGTGCTCATCGACACAGAAGCCGGGATATCTGAAAATGTAACCTATTTCAACACAGCAGCCCAGGAAATACTGGTTGTTACCACCCCGGATCCTACCGCCATAACAGATGCATATGCATTAATGAAACTTCTTTCGACTCAATACCATGAAAAACGATTTAGCCTGGTTGTTAATCAAGTCCAGAATGATAATGAGGCCTTGGATGTATACCGAAAACTGACTATGGTTTCCAATCGCTACCTCGATATATCCATCGATTTCCTTGGCTCTATTCCTGCTGAAAAGCAGATGACTGATGCTATACGCAAACAAAGAGTCATTGTTGATCTGTATCCAGCCTCAAAAATTTCGGCAGCTTTTGCAAATCTAGCAGCAACAATCTGTGCAGAGCAACCTGTTTCAACTCCCAAAGGCGGTGTCCAGTTTTTCTGGAAAAGACTTCTCGATATAGGTGGAAGGGGGTAGGCCATGACATACACTCCCCAACAGTTACCCGAAGACAGAACCACTCTCATAAAGGAGCACCTTTCACTTGTGGACATCATCACAGGTAGGATGGTAACGCAGGTTCCCTCTTTCATGAACTGGGATGACATAAGAAGCGCCGGTATGATGGGACTGTTAGACGCTGCCAATAAATTTCGTCCTGAAAAAAAGATACTTTTTAAAACCTTTGCAGAATATCGGATCCGCGGAGCTATTCTCGATGAAATGCGTAAACTGGACTGGTTTTCCAGATCCCTTCGAGAAAAACAGACCAGCGTCAATCGATGCATGACCGAACTAGAAAGAGAACTTGGCCGCTATCCAGAAGAGCAAGAAGTGGCTGACAAAATGGAATTATCACTGGATGATTACCAAAAACTTCTTGGCCAGGTCAGCCATCTCGGATGTGTCAGTCTCAATGAAACACTTGACCACACTGACACAGGAAAATCTTTCCAGGAAGCACTTGTAGACACCCGAAAAGGATCTTCTCCTGTCAATATTCTTGAACAGCATGAACTCACTCGTACGGTCGCAGGAATTCTCAAGCAGCTTTCTGAAAAAGAGCGCATGGTGATCTCTCTTTATTACTATGAAGAACTAACCCAGAAGGAAATTTCTGAAGTTCTGGGTGTATCTGAAGGGAGAATTTCCCAACTTCACAGCCAGGCCTTAATCAAACTGAAAACCAAGGTTCAGAGCGCCATAGACTAACTAACCAGCTAATAAAATTATACGAGAGAACGATGTCTGATTATAATTTTACACTTCTCGGATTCACGGTCACACTCACTATTATCCTTTTTTTCCGTACTATTAGTTTACGTAAACGACTCGCTATTCAGTCCAATCTTTTAAAAATTCAGAACAAAAGCCTGGAGAGCATCCAGGAAAAGCTTGAGAATATAAATGCCAATGACAATCGCCAACAACGTTTTCTGAATGATTTGCAACAGGCAAGTGTCACCACTGATCTTCAAAGGCCAAGAAGCGCTTTTTTGAACAGAACCCGAAAAGTACAACCACCTGAAAGATATCAATACCTGCGAAGTATGTTTGTTGCCGGGATGGAGATAGAAGAAATGGAGATGGCCCTTGGTATGTCAAGGTATGAAATCCAGCAGATCCAGAATCTCTCAAATCTTGGCAAAACAGGCATAAAAGCTGATACCAGTTTTCAGCAAGATACGACAGAATAGAAACCTGACGCTGTCGACACCCCCTGTTCTCTTTGAACCTACTGATATAGTTCACCATATTCAACGTGTTCAAAAAGAACAGGATGTACCACATCAATCATTTACGGTTTCAGGTAAAACAGCAGATAATCTTTTCCTAAAGAACAGACGGCAAATAACCGATTAGATAAGAGAAAACAAACCCAAAAACATTAAAAAAACGGCTCCAACACTATGGTATCAGGAAAATACAGCGCCCTTGCAGGGGCAATATCCCGGGAACAACGCTTGGCAAACATATCAACTAATCTTGCTAACATAAATACCGTTGGCTACAAGAAATCTCGAATGAGTTTTGAATCTCTCTTGCGAGGTGAACAGCAGACAACGACCGCTAAAGGAATTAACTTCAGCAGAGTGCGCGAAAATTTCACAGAATTCTCAGAAGGCGTCATCAAAGACACCAACAACCCTCTTGATCTTGCTATTCACAAGGATGGTTTTTTCAAAGTCCAGAGCATGGATGGTTTCCGCTATACCAGACGAGGTGATTTCCATGTTTCCCAGGACGGAACCCTCCTCACCGGCAACGACATGCCAGTACTTGACGAGGGGAATGCCCCCATCACTATACCAGACTCAGACACCTCTAAAATTTCAGTAAACAGTTTGGGAGAAATTTCAATACTCTCATTGGAGGGCAACCGTGAGGTAGTCGGAACCGTTGCCGTTTACACCATAAATGACAACACGCTCCTTAAAAGGGAGTCAGACACCCTCTATTCTCTCAAAGAAGGAGGACAGGAAATCATCAACCCGGAACCACAACTCAGCGTCGGAAGCCTCGAGATATCCAATGTTAACATGACCGAAGAAATGGCCCTTATGATTGAAAGCACGCGGACATTTGAGAGTTATCAGAAAGTTATCAAGGCATATTCGACACTTGGTCAGAAGCAGGACGAACTTGGAACAATAGGCTAAACCTGTACCCAATATTAAAGGAATATCATGATACGATCACTTTGGACCGGCACCACAGGCATGAACGCCCAGCAGTTAAACCTTGATGTAATTGCCAACAACCTGGCTAACTCCTCAACCACTGGATTCAAAAAGAGTCAGGCCGATTTCCAAGATCTCATGTATCAGATCATGAAAGTTCCAGGATCACAGACATCTGTGGATACAGAAGCACCAACCGGTATTCAGATAGGTCTTGGTGTGCGACCAGCTGCAGTTCAAAAGATATTCACCCAAGGTGATCTTATTCAAACCGAGAATGAACTCGATGTGGCCATTGAAGGAGCAGGTTTTTTTCAAGTTGAACTTCCCAACGGCGAAACTGCCTACTCCAGAGCTGGTGCATTTAAACGTGACAGCGACGGAAGACTCACCAACTCAGATGGGTACCCGATAAGTCCCGGTATTACAGTTCCTGATGGATCCCGACAGGTCACAATAAGTCAAACCGGCGTGGTTAGTGCCATCATTGGCGATGACACCACAAGTACCGAGATAGGAAACTTTGAAACCGTAACGTTTACCAATAATGGTGGACTGCTGGCCGTCGGCAGAAACCTTTTCAGGGAAACAGACGCCTCAGGAACGCCTCAGACAGGAACTCCCGGAGACGATGGCTACGGATTGTTACTCCAGAACTTCCTTGAAGGATCAAATGTTAATATTGTTGAAGAAATGACCAATATGATCACCACCCAGCGTGCCTATGAGATTAACTCAAAAACAATCCAGACATCAGATGAAATGATGCAGACCACCAACAATATGGTGTAATCAATGGCTAGATCAATACTTTTACTGGCAACTCTTCTTTTTACGATTCCCAATACAGCATCAGCCCTTGTAATCAGTTTTATCCCGGAGGCAGAAGTGGACTCTCCAGTCATTACCCTAAATGACATTGCTCATTTTGACGAGGAGAGCCCTCTCTCCATTGCCCTTGGAAGTAAACATGTAGCACCAGCACCCAAACCGGGCCAGAAAGTCACCCTCAGGTCCGTTTTACTCAAGAAAAGGTTATTAAACAGTTTTCCAGGAAATGAAAACATCGGCTGGACAGGGTCTGAAACAGTTGAAGTCAGCCGTAGTGGGCTCATCATTGGTCCTGATGAAATTCAGCTTGCCATCGCTAATTACCTTGAAGACCGGGCCGGCGACATCCCTCTGGCCGACTATTCATTTATACCACGGGAACTCCCCCTGCCCTTTGTTATTCCCACTGGAGACCTTGAAGTTGAGGTGATACCTGCTGACCAGAAAATTATTGGGAGCCGCAGGTTTTCACTGGTATACAAGGTTGATGAAAAAATCGTAAAAAATATTTCCATTCGGGGAAAGATAAAGGCAATGGCTCAGGTTGCAACTCTCACCCGTAATGTGAAAAGAGGTGACATTCTGCAACCGGATATGGTGCAGATGCAAAGCAGAGATCTCTCCAGATTAAGGACCCCATGTACTAGTCTTCGCGAAGTCTTAGGAAAAAAGCTTACAAGAAGTCTGCGCACCGGTGCAGTTTTAGACAACAGCTCCATCGATTTCCCTCCTTTGATTCTCAAGGGACAGTTAGTTAAAATATTAATTAATTATAACGGAATGCATCTTACTGCGACCGGAATTGCTTCGATGAATGGAAAACAAGATCAAATCATTCGCGTAATGAACAGTGGCTCGCGCAAAATTATTCTCTGCCGAGTTGCAGCCCCTGGACTTGTGGAGGTCCAAATATAATATGAAGAATTTATTCTATTTATTATGTGCTCTCACCCTTCTCAGCTCCTGTGCCAGACCTGAAGAAAATGTGGTCGAAATACCTGAGCCCCTTGAAGAAATCCAGATTCAGCGGCAGGCCGAAAGAACTGACGGATCACTTTGGCCTGGTGAGCAACACTCACTCTATGCTGACCACAAGGCAAGAACCGTTGGAGATGTCGTCACCATAACAATTTCTGAAAAAGCCAGTGCATCCAAACAAGCATCAACCTCAACAGACCGCAGTTCCAGTATGACTGCCGGTATCCCACATCTTTTTGGACTTGAAAACTCTAAATGGATCACCGAACACCCCGAAATCGACCTTAATAATCTAGTCTCTGCCAACTTTGACAACAAATTTTCAGGAACGGGGACAACGGTAAGAAAAGAAGACCTGATAGCGTCTCTTACCGCACAGGTAGTTGATGTTTATGCCAATGGTAATCTTAAAATTCGTGGCGGAAAGGAAGTGCAGGTGAACAATGAGGTTCAGGTTATATATATGACAGGTATTATTCGCCCCGCTGATATAATGGCCAATAATACTGTAGACTCAAAGCATGTCTTGAATGCTAAGATTTCTTATACCGGCAAAGGTGCAATCAGTGACAAACAGAAACCCGGCTGGCTGGTCCGGGCACTTGACAATATCTGGCCTTTTTGAAAAAGGTACCTATCATGAGAAGATCAATCACATTTTTATTTTCATTCCTGCTGTTACTGTCTCTCCTCTGCACTGTCGGTAGCGCCGCACGCATTAAGGACATTGCTGAACTAAAAGGAGTTCGTAACAATCAGCTTATCGGATACGGCCTGATCACTGGACTTGCCGGAACCGGAGACGATCTCCAGAAAGTTCTTTTCACCAGACAGGCATTGTACAACATGCTTGTACGCCAAGGAATTACAGTAAACCCTGAAGAATTTAACAAAATCAAAGTAAAAAATGTCGCTGCGGTCATGGTTACAGCAGTATTGCCTCCATTTGCAAAACCAGGCTCAACCATAGATGTTCAGGTTTCATCAATTGGTGACGCAAAGAGCCTTGCAGGTGGTAACCTGCTGATGACCCCTTTGATGGGACCAGATGGAAAGGTTTATGCCGTTTCACAAGGGCCATTGACTATCGGGGCCTTTTCTTTTGGCGGAAAAGCTGCTAAAGCCCAGAAAAACCACCCCACCGTTGGCAGAATTACTGGAGGCGCTTTAATTGAGCGCCAACCGCCTGGACTTTTTGCCAAAAACGGCACATTGTCCTACTCGTTACGAAGCGCTGACTTCACCACTGCTTCAAATATGAGTAAAAAAATAAATGACAAGTACGGCCCGGGAACGGCCTACCCAATCGATTCCGCTACTGTGAAGGTGATAATTCCCAAGCCATTTCTCAATGATAAAGTGCAGTTTGTTGCCTCTATAGAGGGAATGCGGATTGATACTGATACAAACGCAAGGGTTGTTGTCAATGAACGTACAGGCACCATTGTCATGGGGGAAGATGTCAGGCTATCCACCGTTGCAGTATCCCATGGTAACCTCTCCCTTGTTATCAAGGAGACAACCGATGTGACTCAACCGAATCCTCTAGCTCAGGGACAAACCGTTGCAATGCCGCAGACCCAAATTGATGTCATTGAAGATGATGGCCAGCTGATGGTTGTCAAAGAAGGTGTCTCCATAGGTGCTGTTGCTGATGCTCTCAACGCCATCGGAGCCACACCGCGGGACTTGATTGCCATTTTTCAGGCAATTAAAGTCGCAGGAGCGATGCATGGCGAGCTTATCGTCCTTTAAATTCAGCAAACTGAAAATACCATGAACACTTCAATCGATCCCAGGGCTACTTTGGCACCAACCAGTCTCAAAAACGATGCCACAGACCCCAAAACCCACAAATTACAGAAGTTGAGGCAGTCCTGTCGTGAGTTTGAGGCCATTTATGTCAACGAAATGTATAAAAGCATGCGGAAAAGTATTCCAGAATCCGGCCTTTTTGAGAAAGACATGGCAGATACTCTTTATCAGGAAATGCTGGATATGGAAATGGCGAGGGAAACCGCAAAAGGTGATGGCATGGGAATAGGTAAAGCTATGTATGAACAGCTGAAAAATACTCATTTCCCTGATAAAGTAGAAAAATAGTTCTAATTCCTCCCCGCCTTTACTACATTTCCTCTGCTGTTTGTTATCGTCAGGTTTTTCTGTTAAAATCCTAAAGATATCCCTCTTACGCTCCGATAAAGTAGTACACAAGAGAAATCTTTTTAAACGCTTTGGTTCTCTGCAAGGATGCAGAACATATCGCATGGAGGCGTACAATGAATAACAGAATCGGTGACTTTGGGTTGGTTAACCCACAGAAATTACAGCACAAAACAAACAATTCGCAACAAGTCCCTGAAGGTCAACGGCCTGAGAGTAATGGGGTAATAGCCAAAAATGATTCGGTTACTTTGAACCAGAATAGTAACGTATCCATGACCTACTCCAGTTCTCTTACTATTCAAAGTGGAGATGCTCAGCAACAGTATAGTCTGCTCAGAGAACTTGTAACCAGTATGCTCAGGGAGCAGGGGATTGATTTTAAAATTGCAGCTGGTGATCAGGAAATTGATCTCAATACAGTCAGTCAGGAGGAAGCTGTTGAACTCATAGCTGATGACGGTTATTTTGGTGTTGAGCAGACTTCAGATCGTATCTTTGAATTTGCTGTCTCAGTTGCAGGTAATGACCCATCCAGACTTGATGCAATTAAGGAAGGGGTTGAGAAAGGATTTAATGACGCTTTTGAAGCCTTTGGCGGTTGGCTTCCGGAAATTTCCTACGATACCCTTGATACGGTAATGAGCAAACTTGATGCCTGGGCAGAGGCTGGCAGTCCTCAACAGGAATCGTAATTAAGAAATACAGGTGATAGCATGAGTGTTGAATTTTTGGGAGTTGGCGGTCTCGGCCAGATAGGCAGTATTAAAAAAGGCGAGAAGGCCCAGGCTGACAAAAAAACAGGTTCAATCCAGGAAGCGGATCAGGTTCAATTTTCCTCCGTTCTGCAAGATGTCAATAAAGCCCAGGCTGGTGCCGCGGAAGATGCCGATCGTGCAGCCAGGGTAGCCGAACTCAAGCAGCAGGTCAGCAGTGGTTCATACGAGCCTGATCTGAACAAAGTAGCTTCCAATCTTCTTCAGTTCCTCATGGAGGAGAAGTAGAGATGAGCACCAAAACTACACACGATTATCTGATACGCCTTCGTGATGTAATCCTGGAAGAGCGTGAACATGCCAAAGTACTTGACATGCCGTCGCTTGCTGCCACCATGCAGGAAAAAGAAGAACTCATCCAGATATTGGCCCATGTGCATCACCTTGACGATGCCGATAAAGAAATCGCAGACACAATTCGCCACGAAAACCGGCGGAATGCATATCTGTACAAGGCAACCCTTGGCTGGATCAGAGAAACAATGGAATTTTTCGGCAAACGAACCGTTGTCTCTAGTTACTCAGCCGATGCGGGTATGATTAATTCAAAAATCAACGGCAGGCTGCTCTCAGGAAAGGTGTGACATGGCAGGATTATTTTCTTCACTCAACGCCGGTAAAACCGCACTCAGCGTCAACCAGAAATCCATCGAAATCATTGGTAACAATATCTCCAATGTTAATACCGAAGGGTATTCCCGCCAGAATGCCGACCTCTCTCCTTACCCCTCCATGAATTTTGGTGATTTCTTTGTTGGGCAGGGAGTTGTTGTTTCAAATGTCAGTCGTGATCATGATGTATTTGTAACCAACATGCTTCAGGACAAGTCCATCGATTACGGCCTTCAGCAGGGACAGACAAACTCTCTTGCCGAACTCGAGAGAATTTTTAATATCAGTGAAGAAAATATATCAACAGACATTAACCGTTTTTTTGACTCCTGGCAGGAACTGTCAGCAAATCCTTCAGGTCTTGTAGAACGCGACATCGTCATTCAAAGAGGTGAGCTGCTCGCCGAGAAATTCAACCAGACCGCCGACCAACTTAATACTGTCACCGAGAACATCAACGACGCCCTTATTTCAAAAGTTGATGGTGTAAACTCTCAAATCACAGAAATTGCAGAACTTAATGACCGTATTTTTACCATTGAGGTTCAGGGGCAAACTGCCAACAGTGCTCGCGATCGTCGTGATATGCTTGCTAAAAATCTTGCCACTTCTCTTGGTGTGCAAACCTACTACGACTCCAAGGGAATGATGGCCGTACAGCTTCCTGGTGGACTACCACTTGTGCAGGGAAATCTTGCCATGGAAATAGAAGCTGTTCAAAACGGATCCGACGTTGATCTAGTGTTAAATGCCGGCGGTGTTACCCGCCCCATTGGTATAAATAATCTCGGTGGTGAGTTTAAAGGGCTTATTCACATTCGAGATGAGTTTATTCCATCTCTTGAAAATGATCTGGACAGGCTTGCCTACGAAGTAACAGAATCCGTAAATACTGCCCATGCTGCTGGTGCTGGTCTTGACTCAGTTACCGGACGGGACTTCTTCTCCCCCCCAAATCCACTGCCTCCTCCTGCTTCAGACCCTTGGAAGGATGCAGCTCGCAATATGTCCGTTATCGTATCTGATTCCAACCATATTGCTGCAGCTCAAGCACCTGTACCGCCAGACACGGT
>Ga0256840_1000071_pt1 | contig 83555 bp, 70 predicted proteins | sample 355202metaG_FD_185969 | JGI IMG/M metagenome (GOLD analysis project Ga0256840, IMG submission 185969) | Hydrothermal vent microbial communities from Mid Atlantic Ridge, Atlantic Ocean - 355-202 | ecosystem: Environmental > Aquatic > Marine > Hydrothermal vents | place: Atlantic Ocean: Mid... | reverse complement strand
TGAGCCTGGCGATTTGGTTATAACAGGTGATATTCCTTTAGCTGCTGAAGTGGTTGAAAAGGGCTGTGTAGGACTGAATCATCGTGGAGAGCTATATACAGAGCAAAATATAAAAGAATATCTCAATATGAGAGATTTCATGGACACTTTGCGTTCTAGCGGTATAGAAACAGGTGGGCAATTGGCTTTGAACCAAAGAAATAAGCAGGCTTTTGCCAATCACCTTGATAAACTGTTGGCCAAACGAAACAAAAAGTAGTTGCAAGGTTTTTGTGTCTCCTTCTTAAAAATAAACCTTATAGACCTCAATTCAAGTAGGGTACTGCTTGGTTTTTCTCTGAGCTGTCCTTTATTGTTTTAAAGTCTGGTATAACATGGCGAAACTATACAGTTTATTAGGCTAATTGCTATATTAGCTGGATTCTCAAACAGTCACTTTTTTTAACTGACTCAGCTGAAATAAATCCTATCCTTCCCTTTTTTATAAACTCCAGAAAGCTATTTTGTACTGTTTTACACAGGCTTCTGCCTAAAATGGTAGCGTCTAAAAACTTTACATATTACTATTTTAAATTTTATTATTTCGTAAGTTTACAGTCTATATTATTAATTTAAAACATAAATTAATATTGTGGCACGTTTGTGGCTAAATCTGCAAAAAGGGGGGGGTTACCTTGCAGTTAATTTGGGTGAATCACGCTCCATGACCAATGTTTTAAACGTGAAGAGATTGTAATGATGAAAAATAAATTAAAAGTAGGGCTGTTTATTGCGGTATGTGCAAACTCAATAGTTAATGCTTCAGAAAAACTTTTGGATACAGCTGGAGAGCGTACAAATGGTTCGGTAGTATTTAATTTTCAAGCTTTAGCTGAGCATTCAGAGATTAATTTGAATTTTGATCTGTTTTTATTAGGTAGCTGGGACGGAAATGATAAGACTTATGGCGTAGATGTTTTCGGCTTTAAAATTGATGGCGTTGAGCAGTCTTGGACATTTAGAAATGTATCACAAGATCTTGGCGATGAGTCAAACATTGATGATAGCTGGAATATTGGAAACTACAACAGTGTTAATTCATGGGGGGGAGATTGACAGACATTTCGTGAATTATGCAGACGGCTTTACAATTCCTCATACAGGAAGTAATTTGAGTCTAGAGTTCTTTGGCTCTGGACTGCAGGAAATTACTGATGAGTCATGGAGAGTTGAAAATATTTCTTTAAAAACGGTCTCTCTTTTGCCAGAAGAGGACCAGACTATCTTTATAGAGAGGCTGTATCTTATCGCTTTAAACAGAAGGGCTGAGCAAAATGAAATGGATAGTTCGCTATATGCGTTCAAAACAGATTCAGGTGCTAAAGTAGTCTTAGACCTTTTTCAAGGCCAAGAGTTTATTGACCTACAGTTAAGTAATGCTGATTTTATTCGTACTCTATATAAAACATTGTTTGACCGATTACCAGATCAAGAAGAGCTGAGTGCTTGGGAGCAAGAGCTTGAATCTGGAAAATTAAGAGAAATGGCAGTATATGATTTTCTAAGAAAACAGGAATTTGAATATCTGCTCAAAAGGTTTGATGTGGTTGCGTTTGATGAGGCTGATAATGCCGTTTTCCAGATGAAGAGTTTTGTGAACAGGTTCTATCAGCTGGTATTAAATAGAAACCCTGATTTGGAAGGCTTTCATTTCTGGTCCTCTCGCCTTGCAGATGGTACAGAAGCAGGCGGAGATATTGCACAAGGTTTTTTTAAGAGTGCAGAGTTTATAAATAGACAAACTTCGGATAACGAATTTTTAGATATTGCCTATCGTTCTTTTTTTAACAGAGAAGCTGGTTTAGAAGAAAAGCAATACTGGATAGAAGCACTGTCTTCCGGTGCAAGTCGTTTAGAAATTATTGACGGGTTTGTAGAAAGCCAAGAGTTTATTAACTTGGCTAACAGTTTTGGTATTGCCTCATCTGATGCAGATAAAACCCTTTTCAAGGTAAAGAGGTTTGTTCAGCGGTTCTATCAATTAGTGCTTAATAGAAAGCCTGATGCAATAGGGTTTAATTATTGGACTTCTCGGTTAGTTGATGGCAGTGAAACTGGTGGAGATATTGCAAGAGGTTTTTTTAAGAGCGTTGAGTTTACAAATAGGCAAGCTGCTGACAGCGAGTTTCTGGAGATTGTCTACCATTCATTTTTTAACAGAGAAGCTGATTTGGAAGGAAAACAGTATTGGATGAATGAACTGTTATCGGGTGCAGACCGGTTAGATATTGTGAATGGATTTATAGTAAGCCAAGAATTTATCGATTTAGCGACTCAGTTTGGAATTAAAGCTGAATAATCAGAAAGAATTGATCGAAGTCTAAGCTTTAGGTACTGCTCAAGAGTTCCTTTAGGTGCGCAGTACTTTAAAATAGCAAAAAATGTCAGTATTTTTTACGCCATTTATTTATGTGAACAGTATCACATTTATTTTTTTAGTAAAGTCTTACTTTTTATAGTACGGTTCAGATGCCCAAGATAGATGAAGTTCTTATAATACATAAATTAAATAATTGATATATAAGCATAAATTTTTTTATTATTCGGTTAGCTGTTAAACCATTATGACGCCTAAGGAATGATGGTTGGTATGTATTGTATTGATTTTAAATAGTTTTTAATGTTGTTGTCAAAAATATTTACAAAAAACTAGTTTTGACTATATTTAATGGACTTTTTTTATCTTATCATATTGATTTTAAATGAAGTTAAGTGTTATGGCGTACTTATAGCTTAGATAGTATAAAAAAAGGGGGGGCTTTGTTTGCATGTGGATGGAGCAAGATACTTTTTTTAAAATAATAATAATTTGATTTTGGTCAAAAGCCAGGATCAATTTTTTTCTAAATGTATACAGTAAGGATTTAAATTATGAAAAAACAAATAATAGCAGGATTGCTTATAACGGCATGTGCCAGCTCAATAGCTAATGCTTCTGTGGCTGAGGTACCAATTCCTTTAGCTTTGAATGATACAGCGGAATATTTATTTACGGACTTGTCTGAGCATACTTCTGTCAAATTGAATTTCGATTTGTTTATAATGGGTAGCTGGGATGGTGGAAATACAGAATATAGTGGACCAGATAAATTTGGTTTCAGTATTGGCGGTGTTGTTGAGCAGTCTTGGTCATTCCGGAATGCTGAGCCAACCTCTGAATTTGAGTCGAATAATGATAGGTCTTGGGAAGGAGGAGACTTTAATAGCAGTGATGAATGGGAAAATTATGACAGGTTCTTTGCGAACTATGCGGATGGCTTTACTATAGCCCATGATTCAGACAGTTTGAAAATAGTCTTTTTTGGCAAAGGACTGCAGGAGGCTACAGATGAGTCGTGGCGTGTTGAAAATGTTTCATTAACAACCGTTCCCGTACCAACAGCAGTTTGGCTATTTGGTTCTGCTTTGTTAGGTCTTGCCGGAGCGAGAAGAAAAGCGCTATAAGAAATTATACACACTGTTGATTTCAGATAATTCCAGTGGCAGTTTAAAGCATTACAGTTTTTATAGAAGCATAAAATGTAATGCCTAAGTTGCCGTTTATCAGCAGTAGGGAACACATGCATGTTCAGGAAGAAAAACTTTAGATCTGACAATAGAAACAGCTGACTATAAAAGTTAGCTGTTTTTTAAGCAGTCAATATCATATGATTATGCACTTAACACAGGTAAATATTAGTACATGGAAACCTGCTAGCTTATATTTAAAAAAACTGTGAATCTAAATATTCATACTGTTTAAATTCAATGAGTTATAAGAATTTAGCTATTACCATAGGGCTTCCTATAGTTGAAGGAAAGACTACCTGTCTAAAGTGCATAATCATACAATATCAAATTGAAATAAAAAGAAAATATATTTGAATCCAATATATATTCATGTTTAGCCGATAGAATAGGTCTTTGCCATTTTTCAGTAATGTATCAGGCTCTTGAAAAATATCGAAAAAATTAAATCCCCCTCTAGGAAATTGCTTCACTTTTAACGGAAAATTATTATCTAATTGACTGAAAATAAAGTATAAATGTTTTTAAAGGTAACAAAAACCCTATTCTAAATAAAAAACAAGGTAATTTTTAACATTTTCAGTTTCGTTTATCCTCTAAGGTATGTACGTAATGATTTCGTAAATTCAAAATTTATTGAAAAAGTCATTATTTTATAATTCAGTTTACAATCAATAAAGATATTTGGTTTTTTACTGTAATTGAGGAGGGTTTAAGTATGCTACCAAAAAATTCATTTGCGTGTCCTTTTGAACATATAAAAAATCCAGATCAAGAAGCAGATAAAATTTCTGAAATTGTTGGCCGAACTATTAGCAGACTTGATAGCCGTTATCCAATTCCTGATAAAGTACTCAGAGGTGTTCATCCAAAATCCCATGGCTGCGTTAAGGCCTCGTTTGAAATAAATTCTGATATAGCACCATCAATGCAAGTTGGATTATTTAGTTTGCCTGGGAAAAAATTTAATGCGTTTATTCGGTTTTCCAATGCAGCTGCAACTCTCGGCCCGGATATTAGTGATAAAGGAGAACATGGGAGTCGAGGTATCGCCATTAAAGTATTTGATGTGGCTGATGAGGTTTTAGTCGAAGATGAGGACGGTGCTTGCAATCAGGATTTTCTGATGATTAACCAACCGGTATTTGCTTTTGCAAATACTGATGACTACCTTCATCTGATGCGTGTTCTCGATAGAAATAACGATAATCCGGATGAATTTTTCTCCCCCTTAAAGCTTCAGGACCCAACCCTTACCGAACAGGAAAAACAGAAAATTTTAAACTATATAAAAGCAGAAAATATTGATCAGCAGGGTATACAGAGAATGTTGAATACCTTGACAATTGTTAAGCAGATTAAATCAACTGCTGTAGCAAACCCTCTGAATATACAGTATTTTAGTGCTGCTCCCTTTCTGTTTGGGCAAGATAGAGTGATGAAATATTCAGTGAAACCAGTTTATCAAATTAGTCCGACAGTATTGCCCACTGACCTGGCAGTAGATTATTTGCGTAGGGCGTTAAGTGACAGTATGTCACAAAATGATCGGATCGAATTTGACTTTATGGTGCAGCTGAGGAATGGCGATAGTGACATGGGGATTGAAAATGCTTCTTCAATATGGGACGAAAAGCAGTTTCCTTTTATTAAACTGGCAAAAATAATAATTCCAACACCGCAAAGGGAAGTCAATTCTGATGCTAATAAAGCACAATGTGAAGCAATGGCATTTACACCCTGGCATTCATTGCCAGAGCATCAGCCAATTGGCAGTATCAATAGATTGAGAAAAGATGTTTACCAGAGTTCGGCTGAATACCGGAATAAAGAAAGAGAATTTAAAAATGAATTCTTTATTGCTGTTATTTTTAAAAAGATAGTGAAGTTGCTTTTTGGATGAATTTAGTAGGGGAATAAAATGAAAAAAGTATGCTTTAACTTTATGGCGACTCTTATTTTATTAACTAGCTGTACTTATGTTTCTCAAGGAGTAGTGGTAAATTCTGATCGTTATGCAGCCATAATCAAACATGATGAATTTGGCGATAGTGCAACCAGCATTGTTTATTTGGATCAAAACTGGGATAGATATGACAGCTTGTGGTTTTACTTTACCACGCAAGGGTCGGATTTTATGCCATATGATATTTTTCTTGACCTTGAACAGGTTGCTAGTAGCGCACTCTTCCGCGATTCAAAAAATATGAATAAATATCGTTTTTTAATACAGACTGCCAGTTATGATAATTCTGAGGGCCTTCCTGTGGGTTTTGTAAAAGATACTTATCAAGATAAAAGTTACGTCGGGTTTACTTGCGCAGCCTGTCATACTGCGCAGATCAATTATCAAGGAACTGGGATACGAATTGATGGTGCCCCTGCATTGGCTGATTTTGAAGGGTTTCTTTTGGATATTGAAACAGCGGTAAAGGCTACTTTGAATGATCCTGCCAAATTTGATCGTTTAGCTAAAAAAATGATTGATAAAAAGATCTCTAATAATAAAAAAGAATTTTACCTGGAACTAAAAGCTATTTCTCAAGAACGTGAACAATATAATATAGCTAATGCACCTATTCAGGGTGAGCTGCTTGTGCATTATGGCTATGGACGACTTGATGCCTTTGGTAGAATCTATAATCGTGTGATGCAGCATTTAACACCTGGCAAGCCGAATTCCAACCCAGCTAATGCGCCAGTAAGCTATCCGTTTTTATGGGATACGCCTCAGCATGATTTTGTACAATGGAATGGTGTTGGCAATAATAACCCGGGGGGAGCAAAAGGTTTTTTGGGTCCTTTAGGACGCAATACTGGTGAAGTGTTAGGAGTTTTTGCAAAATTTGAACTGGTAAAAAGGCCAGGAGATAAGGGTTTTAGATCTTCAGTGGTGCGACGAAATTTGTTGAGGCTGGAAGACCATCTAATAACCTTGCAATCTCCGTTGTGGCCAGAAGATATTTTTCCAAAAATTAATAAGGAACTTGCAAATCAGGGAAAAAAAATATATCAGAAGTACCAGTGTAGTGCATGTCATAGCAGCCCTGAGCAGTTTGACCGAAGCAGTTCTAAACGCCGGGTAATTGCACAGTTTTCTAGTTTAGATAAGATACAGACAGATTCTGCTATGGCAATAAATGCTTTGATTTATTCAGGAAATAGTGGTTTGTTAAAAGGTGCTGCAATTCCAGATTCTGAACAGACTTTTGGTGAAATAGCGCCGGCACTGTTGGCACTTAAAAGAGTAACTGCCGGAGTTATTGCAGAAGCTGATCATGATAAATCTGCAGCACGACGGTGGGTGGAGCAGGCTTACGATTTTTTTATTGCTTCTTTGAATAACCCTATAACTGAAACGACACGGCATGTCAATTTTGCAATAGATAATAAGTTTCCTGATAGTTTAAAAGCCTATAAAGGACGTCCATTAAATGGAATTTGGGCAACTTCTCCTTATTTGCATAATGGCTCAGTACCCAACTTATATGAGCTGTTTTTACCTAGCTGTAAAGATGATGAAATAAACGCTGGTAAAGAATGTCGATCAAATATATTTACAGTGGGCAGTCGAGAGTTTGATCCAGTGAAAGTCGGGCTGGTAAATAAAAAACTATCGGAATACCCTGATCTGTTTGAATTTGATACTTCATTGCGAGGCAACTCAAACTCCGGCCATGAATATGCAGCTGGAAGAACACCGTTTATTAAATTGGGATCTGATGGAAAAGCTGTAAAGAATGAGAATGGGCAGACAGAAGTCGAGTGGTTGCCTGCTATTAATAGGAGCCAGAGATTAGCCTTGGTTGAATATCTTAAGCAGTTTTAAAGTATATTGTATAAATAGAGTGCATTAATCAAGATAAAAACCGCGTTCAACAGATTTATCTAGGATAAATCACTCAAATTATAATAATCAGGAGAAAATTATGGAAAGTGTTTTTTATTGGATCGGCGTGTTTGTGGGTTCATTGCTGTTAATGTATATTTTTTTTTATATTTTATATTTAATTTTAAAACCTAGGGTTAACCCAGAAGATAGTGTGATCTCAATGCCGGTTCTTAGGCCTGTTCCAATTCCAACGTTAAAGCAGCCTACACCAATACATAAAATGACGGTTTTTATTTTTGAAGTCAGGAAATGGGAGGTGGTTGAAGACTGGCATTACACCTATAAATCAGATGGCAACACTGAACTTGTTATCCCTAAAGGCTTTGTTTTTGATGGGGCATCGATTCCGAGACCTTTTTGGGCAATACTGAATCCAATTGGTCTGCTTCTTATTCCGGGACTGCTTCATGACTATGCATACAAATATGATCAGCTTTGGCAAGTTAATGCCCGTGGCAAAATAGTCTCTTATAATGAAGGCAAGGGTAAGGATTTTTGGGATAACCTTTTTAAGAATGTCGGCAGGGAAGTGAATGGTTTTTTTCTGGTCAATGGCATTGCCTGGATTGCTGTAGCTGTTGGCGGAAGTGGCGCATGGAATAAACATAGACTAGCTGAGTAAAGTTCAGATGTTTGCAGGCCTGAAAATCAAGCTGTTTTCAGTTATCTCGACATGAAGGAGAGAACTTAGGGACGAGGGTTTAATGATTTCGCCAAAGTTTGGCGAAGAACTTTGACTGCTAATAAAATAGGAGCATAGCAAAGAGCTACGCAACGATTTTACCAGTGCTTCTGTGAAGGTTAAAGGCAAGCTGAAATCTGGAAATTAATAAATCCTTGCTCCTTTATCTGTTCGAGATAACTGAACACAATTAAAACCTGTATGCCATTTATTAAAGCATTATTGTTTGAACATCAGGTATCAATTATATTATTTGCAGTGAATCCCATATTTCATCCACTCGTTTTATTACTTCATCTGTCATTTCAATAGTTTTCCCCCATTCTCTGGTTGTTTCGCCGGGCCATTTGTTAGTGGCATCAAAGCCAACCTTGGAGCCTAAACCAGAAACAGGCGAGGCAAAGTCCAAGTAATCTATGGGCGTGTTTTCTAAAATAGTTAAATCGCGTGCTGGATCCATGCGTGTGGTAATTGCCCATATTACATCTTGCCAATTACGTACATCAATATCTTCATCAACGACGATGACAAATTTAGTGTACATAAATTGCCGTAAATAGGACCAAGTGCCGAGCATTACGCGTTTGGCATGGCCTGCATATTGCTTTTTCATGCTGATAACGGCCATACGATAGGAACAGCCTTCAGGTGGCAGATAAAAATCTATAATTTCTGGAAATTGTTTCTGCAGAATGGGGATAAACACTTCATTCAGAGCAACCCCTAAAATGGCAGGTTCATCAGGTGGCCTGCCCGTGTATGTGCTGTGATAAATGGGTATCTGTCTCTGGGTGATGCATTCCACTGTAAAAACTGGGAATTCATCTACCTCATTATAGTATCCGGTATGGTCGCCATAGGGGCCTTCGGCCGCTATTTCATCAGGGTAGATAAAGCCTTCTAGCACGATTTCTGCACTGGCAGGGACTTGCAAGTCATTGCTCAGACATCTGGCGACTTCTGTCTTGCTGCCCCGCAATAATCCGGCAAAAGCATATTCAGATAATGAGTCTGGTACTGGCGTTACAGCAGCCAAAATGGTTGCAGGGTCTGCACCTAATGCAACAGCAACTGGGAAAGGCTCGCCGGGATGAGATTCCTGCCACTCCAAAAAATCTAATGCACCGCCACGGTGTGATAGCCAGCGCATAATCACCTTATTTTTTCCAATGACTTGCTGGCGATAAATGCCTAGGTTCTGGCGGTCTTTATTCGGCCCTTTGGTAATTACTAATGGCCAGGTAATTAAAGGTGCAGCATCATCTGGCCAGCAAGTTTGGATAGGGAAAACACTTAGATCAACTTCATCTCCCTTACGAATTACTTCCTGGCAGGGTGGATTGCTGATAACTTTAGGGGCCATATTCAATACTTTTTTGAACACAGGAATTTTTTCCATGGCATCTTTCATGCCTTTGGGAGGTTCAGGTTCTTTTAAATAGGCTAGCAGTTTTCCAATTTCACGCAATTCGGTGACTGAATCCGCTCCCATGCCCATTGCGACTCGCTTGGGGGTACCGAATAGATTGGTTAAAACAGGAATATTTGAACCTTTTGGGTTTTCAAATAATAATGCCGGGCCTTGCTGTTTTAGGGTGCGGTCACTGATTTCTGTCATTTCCAAATAAGGATCAACTTCTGCAGTGATGCGCTTAAGCTCTCCCTGCTTCTCTAATTGTTTAATAAAGTCTCTTAAATCCTTATATTTCATTCGACAATTCCTGTGTGCCTTAGCAATGCATCAATGCTGGGTTCACGGCCTCGAAAAGCAATAAATAACTGCATGGCATCCTGACTGCCGCCCTTTTCTAAAATATTGTGTAAAAAGGATTTTCCTGTTGCCTGATCAAAAATGCCTTTTTCTTCAAATAGGGAGTAGGCATCGCTGGATAATACTTCTGCCCATTTATAACTGTAATAGCCAGCTGCATAGCCACCAGCAAAGATGTGAGAAAAGCTGTGTGCAAAGCGGTTAAATTCAGGGGGCTGCATCACAGCAACCTGCTCTCTGATCTGGTTTAGTATTTTATAGATTTGTCCGCCTTTGGCAGGGTCATATTGCTGATGCATTTTAAAGTCAAACAGGCTGAATTCCAGTTGTCTAACCATCATCATGCCAGCCTGAAAGTTTCTGGCATTAAGCATTTTTTGAAACAGGTCATCAGGCAGTTTTTCATTTGTCTGATAATGGCCAGAGATTAAGTCTAAGGCCTCTTTTTCCCAGCACCAGTTTTCCATAAATTGACTGGGTAATTCGACTGCATCCCATTCCACACCATTAATGCCCGATACGCCAAGATGATCTATCTTAGTCAGCATATGCTGCAAACCATGACCAAATTCATGGAATAGTGTTTGCACTTCATCATGCGTTAATAGGGCTGGGTCTTTACCTGTTGGCGGTGTAAAATTACAGGTCAAATAGGCAACGGGGGTTTGTATCCTGTCCCCCATTTTTTTACGGCCTACGCAATCATCCATCCATGCACCTCCACGCTTTTTCTCGCGTGCATATAAATCAAGATAAAACTGGCCTCGGAGTTGACCATCTTCATCTTCTATCTGGTAAAAATTAACATCTGGATGCCAGCTGTCAAAATTGCTAATCTTAGATATTTTTAAACCGTAGAGTTTTTCAACAACGGAAAATAAGCCGGGAATAACTTGAGTTGATGGAAAGTAGGCTTTTACTTCTTCTTGCGATAACTGATAAAAGTGCTGGCGCATTTTTTCAGAATAATAGCCAATATCCCATGCTTGCAACTGATTGATATTATGGTACTGTTTTGCGAACTGCTTTAGCTCGGAAAGATCTTTGCGGGCATGGCGCCAAGATTTTTCGGCTAAGTCTTCCAGGAAGTTAACGACATCTTCAGGCTTGTCTGCCATTTTTGTGGCGAGTGAATATTCGGCATAATTATCAAAGCCTAATAGCTGTGCCTTTTCATGTCTCAATGCCAGGGTATCTTCCATAATCTGACTGTTATCCCATTTGCCTGCATTTGGACCTAGTTCAGATGCACGGGTAGCAAAGGCGGTGTAGTGTTCTTTGCGCAATTCACGGTTATCAGCATAAGTCATGATGGCAATGTATGAGGGAAACTGCAGGTTAATCATCCAGCCATCTTTATTCTGACTTTCTGCCGTCTGTTTGGCCTGAGTCAGCGCAGTTTCAGGAAGGCCTGCCAATAAATCTGCATCTGTTATGTGCTTGCTCCAGGCGTTAGTTGCATCTAATAGATTTTCTTCATATTTGCTGGATAAGCGGGAGAGTTCCTGGCTAATCTGTTTATAGCGCTGTTGTTTTTTCTCTGAGAGGTCTATTCCCGATAGCCGAAAATCTCTTAGGGAATTACTGATGATTTTTTTTTGGGCAATATCCAGTGCATCGTAAGCATTGCTGTCGGCAATATGCTGATAGGCATCAAATAATGCCTTGTTTTGTCCCATTTCAGTTGAGTATTCACTGAGTTTTGGCAAGCAGGCATTATATGCGTTGCGGATCTCATCAGTATTTATTACTGAATTCATATGGCTGACTGGAGACCATGCTTTGTTGAGACTGTCTTCAGCATTCTCAATTGGTTCTATCAGGTTATCCCATGTGTATTCATTGGTTGCCTGTAATTGCAGTTCAACAGTGCTGCGGGCTTTTGCCAATAAAGAATCAATGGCCGGTTCAATATGTTCTGCTTTGATTTTAGAAAATTGTGGCAGAGTGGTGTTTTCTAGTAAGGGGTTGTTCATGATAGATAAGAGTTGGAGTGGTTGAAACTAATATGAGAGAACGATACAAATCAATTAATATTTTAACTGCTAAATAAGCTCATGGCATCTGAGATTTGCTGTTTTGCATCCTGTAGGGTTTGCAATGACATATCAGGGGTTAAAGCATTGCTTCCCAGTTTTTGAAAGGCAGGTAAAGTATGTATTGGGGGCAGATTTTGCATATGTGGAGTTCCTAGGTAGCTATGAAATTTAGCCAGAAGAACAATGTCACTGAGATCTAATTCTTTATCGTTAGTGTAAAACCAATTCTCTGCATGAACAGGAATTCGTATTAAAGTTTCAGGGAATTTCCATTTTTCAAGAATAATGTTTCCCAATTGTCCTTGCAGAGCAAAAACAGTCTGATTCAGCTCTTTGTCAGTATAGTCGTCAGCGGACAGCGAATCTGCAAAAATAATGACCGGTAACGAGCCAATGTTATGAATTAGCCCAGCAAGCAGAGCTTCATCGGGGTTTACTATTTTTGTAATAGATGCGAGGGTATGGCTAATACTAGAAACTTGAATACTTTTTTCCCAGAGAAGATGCATTTTATTATTGAGCTGTTTATTTGGACTGCTGAAAATATTTTGCATGCTAATGCTGGTAACCAGGTTTCTGGTCGTCGTTAATCCCAGTCTGGAAATAGCATCAAGACTGGTGCTAATTGGATTGACACCCCTGTAGAGTGGACTGTTAACAATCTGTATTATTTTTGAAGAGATAATGGAGTCAAGATTAATTATTTTTACGGCTTCTTGAATGCCAATTTCCTGCTGTACTGCTGCTCTTAGTTTGAGGGAGACATCAGGTAAGCTGGGAATGATCAGTTTGCCTTGTTTAAAGTGCTGAAGGAAGCGTTTTAAAAATGAATTATTCTGCAATTGCTCAGGAATATCCTCAAGATTTAGTAAAGGATTGCGGGACTCTGTATTATTTTTCTGTACGGTATTGAGCGGGAAGTGAATAATACTGACTTTAGACTTGGCAATTGCAGTGCATTGATAAAATGAGTCACAGGATAAGGGATAGTATGCCTTAAGCGAGTCCGAATCAATTTCATAGCCCGAGCCATTATTCATTTCAACGAAAACTTGTCCCTTGACAAGGTAGGGCAGGGACGTAGCAGGTTTATGCTGCTGAAAAACGATCTCTCCAGCTTGGTGATGTGAAACTGTGGCGGTTAATTCTTGTAACGTCGTATCAGCTAAGTTACCAATTGGGATAAGGCGTTTTAAAAAAGAAACTGGCAGTTTCTTTCTGGGTTTTGTTTCCTGCTCAGAATTTAAAGGCTGACTTTTGACCTTTTGATCAGCCGTATAAATTTTATTTGATGGTTTTTTTGTGTGCTTCCAAAACATAATGTTAAGTCGAGAAGGTTTTTAGGGCATCATTTACTTTGTCTTTTGCATTATGCAAAATGCTTAATGAATTTTCCGGAGATAGGGTGATTGACTTTAGTTTACTGGCAGCAGGAATAGATGTTATTGCAGGCAAGTGCGGTACTTTTCGGCCAATTTTACTGTGCAGTCTAGATAAAACAACAATATCCGTATATGAAAGAGGGCCGTCACTATGCTGGTACCAGTCTTCCGAAAATAATGGGACTTTTATAAAGTCGTCTGTAAACCCCCACCTCTCAAGAATTGATGCACCAACTATCCCTTTTACCACTGGAATAGACTGCTTAATCTCTTCTTCGTTGTAATAGTCAGTTGGTAGATTGGCAACAAAATTTAAAAAGGGTATTGCGCCAATATCAGCAACCAGTCCGGCCAATAATGCTTCTTCAGGATTGCTTTGCTTACTGACTGAGGCTAGCACATAGCTTAAACTGGAAAGATAAATGCTATTTTTCCATTGATGATCCAGGTGCTTTTTAATTAGTGGAGAATTACTTTTGAAGATGTTTTTAATACTTAAACTGATGACTAAAAGACGCGTAGCGTTTAAACCTATTCTTTTTACTGCTTCAAAGCAACTTTTTGCTGGAGTTTTGCTGACATATAAAGGGCAGTTGGCAACTTCAATCAGTTTTGCCGAAATAACGGGATCAAGCTGAATTATTTTTACAGCCTCTTCAATGCCGATTTCGTGCTGCATGGCTTTGCGTAATTGAATGGCGATATTGGGCAAAGAGGGAACCTCTAGATCATTATCGGCAAAATGTTCGGCAAAGGTTTGCAGTAAGCGGTTGTGTTTTAAATTATTGGGTATTTTTAGTTCAGATATATTACGTTTTTCATCAATGGTCATGATTTTCTGAGAAACGCGCAATACCTTAATCTTGGATTTAGCAATTGCCGTTGTGGTATATTTTAAACCGCTAGATAAAGGGAATTTGGCTTTTGTTTCAGACGCTTCAATTGAAATTTCTTTTCCATTTTCATCAGTCAGGGAGATTGATCCTTTTAAAAGGTAAACAACTGATTTAGCTGACTCATTAATTGTAAAAAGTACCTGGCCTTTAGATAGCACTTCTGGCTTGTATTCTAGGACGAATGATTCAAGCTTGTCTTCGCTTAAATTTCTAATGGGAATTAATTGCTTTAATGTCTCAATAGTCAGCCTGTCACCAGAGAAAGTACTGGAAGAATCTGATTTTTTTCCTCTAAAGAATGAACGCATTAAAGACATCGAAATACCTTGATAATATTAAACCTATTGATATAGAAAATGGAAAGAAAATACTCTGCTTCCAAACTGATAAGTATAGCAGACTAAGAGCCGAACCTTTGCATTAGATAGTGCTAATATATTTTCTATTTGAACAGCCTATAAATAAGTGTAGAAACGGTTTCTAATAGGTCAATTTCTATATTTTGAAATGGCTGCTGATAGTCGGTCTGATCATAGGAAGGCATAGGTTGTGAGTTTTTTTTTCGGACTTTTTTTTTAGCATGAAGCAACTCTCCTCCTGCCTTTTTCCATTCCATTAAATGGGTTATTTCTCCGCTGTCAACCCAAATTCCGTGTTTAATGCATTGGTCAATAATAACGCCGCTGCGGTGTCCATAATTGACTCTGTTCATCAATACTTTGCAAACAGGGCACTTTACATATTTAACTTTTTGCTGTGATTGAAAACGGTCTTTGTTAATATTTTTTATCAGTTGCAGATTTATATCTGAAACATTGGATACTGTGTTTTCTAATAGTGTTTCTAGTTCACCCAAGTCAAAAAATAGCCCAAAGCAGTTTTTGCATCGTTCTATAAACAAAGCGCCATTAAAGTCTAATTTTATGGTCTGTAAGGGTGTGTTGCATTGCGGGCAAAGCCGGTCTGAGTGTTTGGCATGAACAGTATATTTATGTCTGCTATGCAAATCAATATCGTTACGGGTATTGCAGTAGCGACATTGATTGATATTTGCTGGCAAAGGTGCTGAACAGCTGTTGCATCTGGCCATTTTACATCTGTTCCAGAATATGCTGTTTTTTTGTGGCGTACTCCTGTTCACTGATTAACTCAGCCTCAAACATGCTTTTCAACTGTGTCAATTTAGCTATTGAATCATTGCTTGTCGGACTGGAGTGTGGCGCTTGCTGTTCTGTTATCGTCTGAGCCATGCTTTGCCCCAATCCTATGCCGGCTCCCATCCCCATGCCTAGACCCGCTCCGCCCCCTTCGTTTTTGGCCGCTTCACGCAGTGCTTCCAGCTGCTGTAATTTAGCATAATCAAGACCAACGGCTTTAGCAGCCTGTGCTTCGGCTGTTAAATCAGCAATTCTATTAATTCGCTTTAATGTTTCTTGATCAAAATCAGTGCCTTCTATTCTAAAATCGGTAATATCAAAGCCGAGTTTTCGAAAGGCAATAGATAGTTTAATAGAAATGCCCTGTGCAATTTCTTCTCGGTTAGCATCAATTTCTGCATAACTGAATTTGCTTTCGGCTAGATAATCGGTAATCGGATGAATGATTCGTGCTGACATGATTGATCTAAAGTCGTCTATATAAAACTCAGCGCGACCACCGACGATGTTAATAAAGAACTCTTTTGGGTCGTAAATGCAGTAACTGTAATTTCCATAGGCTTTTAAGCCAACGGGAAAACTGTATTTAGGGTCGTCATATTTTATGGCTGACGTAGTGCCCCATTTCTGATCCAGAATTTTATTTTTTTTATAGAAGTAAATGCCTACTTTGTGTTCACTGTCAAAAAACTGCATAAATTTTTTGATAGTTGTCCAGAAAGGAATATTTGCTGTTTTTAAGTCAATCAGTCCTTCTTTTTCAATTATAGACTGAACTTTGCCTTCATAAACAAAGATGCAGCCCTGACCTGGGCCAATAATAAGTTTCGAGGCATTTTTTATTTCATCGCCATTCTCTGTCCACTGAGATAGCAAAATATGTTGTGAAGGGTTTTTCCATTCGATAACCGATCGAAGCTGTCTTTTAATGCCATCAAATAGTGCCATAATTGCTCTTAGTTTTAAATATAGATGCTGTATGATTGAGAGTATAGTAAATATCAGGAGATTTGTAATGATAAGAACATTTAAAAATTGTAAGCCCATAGTCGGCAAGGATGTATATATCGATGATGACGCTGTTGTTATCGGTGCTGTAACTATTGGGAATGATGTGTCAGTCTGGCCAACAGCGGTTATCAGGGGGGATGTGGAAAGCATTTCTATTGGAGATGGAAGCAATGTCCAGGATGGTTCTGTTTTGCATGTTTCCCATGCGTCTGATTCTTCATCAGGCGGACATCCTTTAAATATAGGAAAGGGAGTGACTATTGGCCACAAAGCAGTTGTTCATGCCTGCACGGTAGGAGATTATTGCCTGATTGGCATGGGGGCGATTATTTTGGATGATGCAGTATTGGAAGATTATGTCATGCTAGGCGCTGGTGCATTAGTTCCATCAGGTAGAAGGCTAGAGAGCGGTTATTTATATGTAGGGTCTCCTGCTAAACGGGTGCGAGAGCTGAAAGGTTCGGAAAAACAATTTTTGGAATATTCCTATCAGCATTATATCGAGCTTAAGGATGAGTATTTGAAAGAAAGCTAAAGGTTCAAAATAAAAGGTTAATAGAGCGATAGCTGTTATTAGGTAACGCGCATTAAATAACCTACCCAGATTGCGCAGGATTTTTTTCCGTCTTCAAGGCGCAACGAAGGGAGCATAGCTAGGCTATGTGACCGAAGTTGCAACGCTGAAGACGGATAAAAAGACAAGCAAGATTGGTGGGTTATTTGTTGCGAGTTGCCTTACTGCTGCTATCTCTGTTTTCAGTTTGAGATGGTTTTGCTATTTTGACCAGGGGAGAAAATTTTTCAGGGCCTGACTTTGAAATATTGTTCCGGTTATTGTAGCTACATAAATGAATTGATCATTTTTTATTTCATGCAGTGATATATTCTGTTGATTCATAAAGATAAAGCTATTGGGTCGCTGTCTCTACTGGCACATCACTTTTTTTCCACATTTCGACTCTATTGCGACCATTTTTCTTTGCCAGGTAAAGTTCCTGGTCGGCATACTTAATAGTCTCTTTGATTTCTTCATTTGCAGGCATGCTATTCAGTCTGTTGCTAAAAATTCTGCTGACGCCGCATCTGCAGCCAAGCAAGCTGATGAACTGGTTGCAAATGGGATTTCAGTTGTTGACGATACTCATTCAGTCCTGGACAGTCTAGCCAATCGTGTTGATCAAGCTTCTGAAGTTATTCAAGAATTGGAAGCTCAAACTGGAAATATTGGAGTAGTATTAGAAGTCATTAAAGGTATTGCTGATCAAACTAATTTGCTCGCTTTAAATGCTGCGATTGAGGCGGCAAGGGCGGGTGAACAAGGTCGTGGTTTTGCAGTTGTTGCAGATGAAGTTCGAATGAACTCTTACAAGAAGAGGCTAAAAATGCCGTCAAGGTTATGGCTGAAGGATGGAAACAGGCTTATCAGGGGGTTGAGCAAGCCTCTCGAACTAGTGAGGCTTTTGATTCTATTACACAGTCTGTTGCCGTTATTAATAATATGAATTCGCAAATTGCCAAAGCTGGAGAACAGCAAAAATTAGTGATTAATGAATTACAAAAAAACATTAGCAATATTGCCGATATTTCCTCTGCAACAACTAAAGACTCTAGCTCTATTTCAAATTATTGTCTGCAACTATCTGACTCTTCAAAGCAATTGAAATTGCGCGTTGATAAGTTTTCTACTTAAAGTGTCTATTTGTCTAGTACTAACAGTAATGACTCAATACTATACTCAATCAGATAAAGCTATCCTATTTATTCAGCATCTGAAATGAAAAAAATCCTGCATAAAATTATTAAATTAATTTTACTTGGGTACCTAGATGACACATCCCTGTGTCAGAGGTTTATTTAAATTTGAAGGCTATTCAGCTTCTAACTGTTTTTCAAACAGAACCTCACCTGTAATATCAGATAGCTTTATTGTTAATACGCCATCTTTACTTACCTCGACCATGCCAAATGCCTGTTCAAAAGGCGGCGGTGTGTATTCTGGCAAGCCTTGATTCAGTGGTCCCCGAACATATTCATATTCTGCGCCAAAACTGGGATCAAGTACACCTGGGCCAAAACCACCCGCATGCAAAGGGCCGATAACAAACTCATAAAAAGGCTTAAAATCTTTAAATGTAGCACGTGCTGGATCATAGGCAATAGCTGCGGAAAAATGTACATCTGATGTTAGCCAGACGACATTTTTAATATCTTCGTCTTTAATAAATTTTAAAATATCAGCTAACTGAACTTCTCGTCCTACGACCTCTTTCAGGTCATTCGCAAAACCATCAAAGCCATCGCCATCATTAACAACGATACCTAATGGATCATCTGTAGAAATGATTTTCCATGTGGCAGTTGAGTTTTTCAGGCTCCGTTTAAACCAGTCCAGCTGTTCTGCTCCAAGAATATTGCTTCCAGATGTGTTTTTGTTGTCGGTATTTGCACCGCGAAAAGACCTTTCATCCAGTAAGAAAATCTCTGCATGCTTGCCATGCTGAAATTTTTTAAAAATGCGCCGTCCACTGGTTGGCGTATATTCAAAAAGGGCTTGTTTTGCACGTTCAGCTAGTACATTGGCTGCAATGCCGTTATAGGGTGCTCTTGTTAATATTTCGCCCGGATACCAGTTATTGCTAACCTCATGATCATCCCATTGAAAATAGCTTGAAGTTGATTTTAAAAATTCCCGATAATGATGGTCCTGTAGGTTGTATTTCCAGTTTTCTCGAAATTGTTCCAAGGTAATTGCGACAAAATCTTTGGTAAGATGATTAGTCCATACATCACCTCCCATTTCTGCAGGAAGCTCTACTGTTGCGGGAATGGGGCCGTCTGCATAAATGTTATCGCCCTGAAAAATCATGAAATCAGGGTGGGTCTTTTTCATGGCATCGAAAATAACATATCCACCAGAAACTATGTCCCCAGCAACATTTGTAATTTCTAAATCATTGTTTATTCCATATCCCTGACCTGCTAAATCTGCTCCCCATAAAAAACGAATATCCATTTCTTGGTCTGCACGGGGTGCTGTTCGAAACACGCCTGAGGTGAGTTTAGTGCTGGTGAGGGGAAAGTGGCGCCTAGCTAAATTTTGACAAACAGCCCAATAGCGATAGGGGGTGTTAGGCTGCAAGCCATATACTTGAATGGAAGCGGTATAATCTGTTTTTTGAGTGGTTTGTGCCACAAGCGGTCCTATGCCTTTGCGACTGCGAATTAGCTTTTTTTGGTTTGGTTTGAGCGGATTATATTCAGAGACATAGACTTTTAAATAAGAATCAGCCTCGTTATTGCATCTTCCCCAAATAACCGCACTATTTGCCGTTACTTCACCCGACGCAAGATAAAGGTTTTTAGATTCTTGACCTTGTCTGTCAACTGAGGCAAACGAAGCGCCGCTTATTACTAATGAGCTAAGTAATAACCCCGCATTTAATGTTGCAAGCTTATCTTTCATATTATTTTCCAAAAAGTTGTAAGGAATGTTTTTCTAATAAACAGAGTTCAATGGCGACTAATCATTTTTCAGTTTTTATCAATGAAAATGTTGTTTGCCGGAATATAGTCTGCTTATGTCATTTCTACACCTTATATATTTAAAAAATATGACAAACATATTAAAGTTTTATGAATATGGCTATTGTCAATCAGTTAAGATGCTTGAAACTAGAAGGTTACAGGTTACTTTTCGGAATTTCAGAAAATGGGATTTTGGGAGAGGGGGAGGCTAATTTGTTTTTTTTTACAATATAAAGCCGTGGTGCCGATTCCTTGTCTGAGCTATACAGAGATTGTACAGAATGCTGAGGAGGAAGCTGTTTAAGCCATTGGTCGACTGCATTGGTTTCAGCCATACCCCCCGTATGGCCAGGGTAGGCGGCGATTGTAATTATGCCAGATTTAGCTAGTAAATTAAGGGAGTGTTTTAGAGCTGCCAGTGTGGAGTCTGTTTGAGTAATAATAGATTTATCACTACCAGGAAGATATCCCAGGTTAAACATAATAACTTTAATATGTCCCTGATATTCAATGGGAATGCATTGATCCATTCTATTGTGGCTATGAAAAAATAGCCGGGTATTTTCAGCATTTTCTTCAGTTTCCAGTTTAGTTTGCGTTGCCTCAATGGCTTGCTGCTGTATATCAAAGCCAAATACCTTTCCCTTTATGCCTACCTGTCTGGCAAGAAATAAAGTGTCGTGGCCATTGCCTACTGTAGCATCTATAGCAAAATCGCCTTCTGTTAGGTATTGCAGGATAATGGAATGTGCATGTGCGGTTAATGAAATGCGTTTGCTCATAAAGGCAGATTAAAATAAATGATAATAGCGAAGGATGCTGCTAGCTTGTGCAAGCGGCTTTTTATTTAATAAATGATTGGCAAGGTTTTGGCTATGCCAGGGAATTTGCAAGCTGCCTTTTGCACCAAAGCCATTAAATATAATAAAATTAGAATATTTAGGGTGCCTACCTACAAAGGGCATTTTATCTAATGTTGTCGGTCTGATTCCCGCCTGTTGCTTATTAATTTTCTCAACGGTCAAAGCTGGATAAATCTGTTTTAATGAATTAAGCAATATATCCCTGGCTTCTGAAGTGATGGCAGTGTTTAAGCTGTCTCTGTCAAAGCTTGCACCGGTGCGAAATTGGCTGTTATTTAATGGGATAAACCAATGGCCATAATTTAAAATATTCTGCTGTACTTTTGCTGTAGCGGTGGCAGTAATGATTTCTCCTTTCACTGGCTGAAAAGGCAGAGCTGAAAACCATGGGTTAGCTGTTGCTGCATGGTGGCCTTCGCAAAATATAATCTGTTTAGGTTGGATGCTGTTCCAGCGTAAAGTAGGGGTTAATTTTATTTCATCGTAGTTTATTTCTGCATTGATATAGGCACCTAGACTGATGAAATAATCTTTCAACGCGGTTAATAGGGGAATGGTTAGTAAATAGCCCGTTTGCTTTTGCCTTAATAATCCGAAAGTTGTGTTTATATCAGGATGTGAGGGAATTATTTTATCTAAATAAGGACGGTAATCCCGATCTTTAAACCGTTTGCTGCAGGCAGTGGCTTCTTTATTATTGCGAAGCAGGCGCAGCATAGTTTTTTTTATATAGAAAGTCTGGTTAAAAAAATCAGCAAGTTTCTGGTAACAATCAATTGCTACTGGCAACAGCTGATCGGCATTGGCGGATTTTACAAAGCGCATGCCTGTCACAGGGTTGATTAGCCCAGCGGCAACAAGAGAAGCATTGGGCTGGTTATTATCTACAATAATCACATTTTTTTGTCGCTGTATTAGCTCCCAAGCTAATAAACTGCCTGCCAGTCCCTGGCCTATGATCAAAAAATCTATTTCCATTGCGAAAAAGTTTTTATTTAGCGGCTAGAGCCTGCTGAGCAAAGTGAATGCCTTCCCAGCCAAACTGCATAAAGTTTCTGATGTTTTGATGCCCAGTACCTGCGGGGTCGCCCAAAACATCTTTTCTGTAAAAGTCGCCAAATAAGCTGAGTGTTTGCTGTGGGCTTAATTGATTTATTTTGGCAAAGGCAAATATCTTGCAAGAACCTTCATTGCTGCCTGCAGCATTTGTTAATTTGTTTTCGGCTAAACCGTTGCTAAATTCAGTAGGCTGGTAGCTATAATTTTCTGAAATGATTTTGATTGTCTGTTCAAAACTGACAGTTTCATTGTTTTTAACTTGCTGTAGAAAGTGGGCTAAGGACATATTTTAATAAGTTTGATGTATTATAATGAATCTATTATATAAAAATTAAGAAGGGTATGCCTTGGCTATAAGTGCCTTAATAGAAAAACGCAAAAAAAACTTTTTAGTGTTGCTTGCGACGGGCTTATTGGCAAGCTGCAGTATTGCTCAAAAGCCTTTAAGAATAAAGGAAAATATGTCTAAATATGCTGAATCTATATTTAAACGGCAAAATCTGGCAACCCAGCAATTTATTTTGCTTGAAGAGGACTTGACGCCGGCAGAACAAGAAAGACTTTCTGAGACCGAAATGCAGATGTTTAGTGCATGTCGTCTGCTTAATGAAGCGGCAAACCTTGAAATGGAAGGCAAGAAAATAAGTTTTTATTTTCAGGGATTGATTAAAAACAGCCTTAAAGAATGTGATGACAGCGTAAAAAAAATGGAGCTTCTCTTGAAAAATACCGTCCCACAACAGTTAGATGAAAAGTGATGCATAATACTGAGGAAAAGAAAATATTAGTGCTTTACCATGCAGACTGCATGGATGGCTTTGCTTCTGCTTGGGCTGCATGGAAAAATTTTTTCAATAAAGCGCGATATCAAGCAGTACAGCATCAAATGCCAATGCCTGATTTTGCCGATGGAACCGAGCTTTATATTGTGGATTTTTGCTACCCAATGGATGTGTTAGTCCACGTGGCCAAAAAAGCAGGAAAAATAATTGTTTTAGACCACCATATCAGTGCTCAAAAAGAGTTTGAGAGTTATCAGAACCATTCAGTCATCCCCAATAATCTGGAAGTTAAATTTGTGCAGGAGCATAGCGGCTGCATGATTGTCTGGCAGTATTTTCATGGAGACTATGAACCGCCTTTACTGCTAAAGCATATTGAAGATCATGATTTATGGCGGCATCAATTGCCTAAAACGGAAGAAATATGTAAAGCACTGTATCTGCGTTTGCCTGTACACTTTTCTGCTTTTGAGAAATTAAAACTTTCGACACTACAGCGGGAGGGTGCGTTACTGGTGAAACAGCAGCAGTTAAATGTGAGTCGGCTGTTAAAGGCTCGTCATACAGTTAATCTGAATAATAAGAAAGGGTTGGCGGTTAATGCGCCTTTTATGTTTTCAAGTGATTTAGGGCATGAATTGGCTGAAAAATCGGGAACATTTGGTTTAACCTATTATTTTCATGGCAAACGCCAGCGGTATGAGTGCGGATTAAGGTCAATAGGTGATTTTGATGTATCCGTACTGGCACGTGAGTTTGGAGGTGGCGGACATAAAAATGCATCAGGGTTTAGTGTGGATTTGAAGACTTTTTTGAGTTTTTTGTAGAAAAAAGAGTATGTTGGAAATTTCTCAAAACATTTCTATTCCAGACAATGAAATTGATATTTCGGCAATTCGGGCACAAGGAGCAGGGGGGCAAAATGTTAACAAAGTGTCTTCGGCAATTCATCTGCGCTTTGATATTAATGCGTCTTCTTTATCTGACTTTTATAAGTCGCGTCTTCTGGCTTTGCGTGATAAAAGAATCACTAAAGACGGCGTAATCATTATCAAAGCACAGCAATTTAGAACGCAGGAAAAAAATAGGGATGATGCGCTTGAAAGGCTGGCAGATTTAATTAAAGGTGTGACGGCCGTAAAAAAAATTAGACGGCCAACCAAGCCAAGCAGAAGTGCCAAGAAAAAAAGAATGGATAATAAAGCGCATCGCAGTAAAACAAAGGTGCTTCGTGGAAGGATTCTGGAGTAAGTTAATTGACAAAAAGATGGATAGGGAATAATTTATAGCTTCTCAATATACATAAGTTTATGTCATGAAAAATAACAGCAGAGTAAGGGTAACTGATGACAGTCTTCAAGTTGCGTGTAAATATTTGCAGAAGCAGTTTGAGATAAAGTCTTGGTGGCCCCGAGAGCAGCCTAGACTGGCTGAGCGGGAGTTTCTTTTGATGAAAGGAAGTGCTGGTGCTTTAAACCTCTGGTGTGAAAGATGGCTAGATGCAGGGCAATGCAGAAAACTGGAAAATATCATTAAGCAATCCGTTTAAATAGTAGGACTATGGCTATAGATAAATCAGCATTAAGCAAGTTGCAGCAGTCTTTTCAGCGGTTATTGCCATTGGTTGATGATCTGGCTGATGCCTTAGGCGTTTTGCTATTGATTTCATTGCTTGTTGCTGTTTGGGTATTCTACTATTTATTCCAGTTGCATCATTTTTCTTTGCTGGTAAGTTTGAGTATCAGTGCTTTGTCAATATTGCCAATTTTGATTCTCTTGCGTTTCTGGTTTGCATTAGAAAGCTTAAAAGATATTCCAAAAATTGCAGAAGAAATAATCGATGATGTGACAGATGATGTCGCTCAAAGCTGGCATGCCGTTAAATCGGGAAAAAAAGGGGCGTTAAACTTTTTTGGCCAGGCTAAGAAGCTGTTTGAAATACGATCAATTCTTAATTCGGCAGACGACATTATTGGTCAATATTTTAGTATTGCTCCATTAGTTAATCCTTTTTATCTATTTTTAGGCGTTTTGTCTTTTATTGGCTTGTTTTTTCTTTTTGTAGCGGGTGCTGTATTGGGAGGGTTGAGTTTGGTGAGATAATAAAATGTTATTAATTATGCAAGTAACTGTTCAGCGTGATTTTAAAAAGCAAGTTTTAGCTCTAAAGCCCTCTCCAGCAAGAGAGGGCTTTAGAGCAAGGTCTATTGCAATTATAAATTGTACTAGGGTCTTATGTTTTTAATCCGCTTTGCAAGGCTTTAAATGTACGAAGCCAGGGCTTGTTAAATGCTTCAGGCAATTTTTCTATGGCCTGTTTAGCAAGAGTACGGCTTGCAAAACTTCCGTAGACTAAAGTATATTTTTCTTGCCCCTTTTTAATACAGCGATAGTAATGCAACTGCTTATGTTTTTTTATTAAAGACATAAGTGCGCTTTTTCGTTGAGCTGAGATAACAGCTAACTGCAAGGTGAAATTATCAGGTTTTTGCTTTTTAATCCATTGGCTACTGTCAGATAGGGTGCTTTTAGACGTTGCTATGTTCCTGACATTATCTGCAGTTTTAGCCCTTTCTTTTGCCAAAGTGCTCTTTGTTTTCTCAATTAATTTTGATGTCCGTGTCTGCTGGCTAATGGCAGAGGCATTATTTTGCAAGCTTTTAAGACGTCTAAGCCAAAATTTATGAAATGCCGGAGGCAATAATTTGCTGGCCTCCTCGGCAGCTGATGCAGTGGCAAAACTGCCATAGATTAATATAAGCTTCTGCTCGCCATTTTTGATTTGGGTAAAATAGTGAAGATCCTTTTGCAGTCTTGGGTATTTGGTGATTAATTTATCTAACACCGGTTTCCTTTGCTTAGAAATTGCCAATAGCTGAAGCGTATAATTTTCTGGCTTTTGATTTAGCAGCCAATTATTTTTAACGGTTTGTTCTGTTGGTAACGCGGCTGTAGGGTCAGCTGCCGTCTGGTGATTTAGTGATGCTTCTGATGGAATGGGCATTAAAATAAAATCATTACTTAGAGCAAACATGTTTCCGTCTTTAAGGGTAATGATTTTATCGCTGGCCTGTAATTGCTTTCTTTCTAAATAAGCGGGGTCAATTTTTACTGCATATTCGCCTGGCTCGACTTTATCAAATAAATAGAAGCCATCGAATGCAGAAACAGTTTCTTTTACTTTCTCCCCGCCAGTTGTAACTAACAGTATTTTAATGCCTTTTTTAGATTTAAGTTTGTCGCCAATTAAGACCATTCCATCTATTTCACCCGTTTCCATGACAGTAAAAATAATTTTTTCCATGCCTCCTGGCTCTATCATCACGCTGACAGGTTTGGTTTTAATGCTCCAGGAAGTATCTTCCAGAGCGCTTTCATCTATTTCAATATTTACCCATTTGTAGGGTTCAATGCCTGGAATGATCGTACCGCTAGCATTTGTGAGGCTTTTTTTCGAAGTATTTAAGTCAATAATTTGACCATCTACCTTAACTGCGCCCTGTTTAACATAACTTTCAGTACCATCGGCTTTGATGACTTTAATGCCGACGTTAGCAAATGAAGTCGTGGGACTGGCTCTGTTGAAAAGCCCAAAGTCATTGCTGTCATTTCTAATTAACGAGGTATTGAATGAAAAGCCACCCGAGAAGCCAGTGTTTTTATCGTAGCTAAACTGTGCGCCTAAAGCGTAATAGTTACTGGTATAAAGGATGGAGTTTGATAGATTAAAGTCGTCATTTTTAAATGAATATCGAGATCTAAAGATATTGGACCAAGCGTCTAAAAAAGAAAAGCGGTTTGAATAGCTGATTTTGTCAATGCCAAAATAACTGTCCTCATTCATTCCTGAAATGGATGCCTGCTGTGTCAAACCATTTTGAGAATAGCTGAAAGATGCAGAGCTTTTATAGGATACATTGTTTGAGTTCTGCTTTCTCTCTACAAGCAGAGCAGAATTAAAACCATTGAATGCACTGTTTAAAGCCAGGTTTGAGTTTATGGAAACATTACCTGTGTTTGCAGATCGAGTTGATTCTATTTCTCCGGAGATTCTTGTGCGGATAAAAGGCATAAAATATCTGGCTCCTGCTTTATAGCGGTAAGCAAGTGATTCGGCGTTTTCAAGGTCAGTATATCCATCTTGATAAAAATCGGCATCAGCCCATAGGTTTAAAAACTTTAATGGATAAAGATTCAGCTTAACCTGGCTGGCAAAATGCTTGGTGTTATCTAGATAAAAGGGCTGGTAATATTCAAATTGAACAATATCTGAGAAACGTGCTTTGACGCCTGGGCGTAAAATTGTTGCGGAATTGATGCCGGTATTGTCTGTTTTATCGTATCGCTTGTGCCAGCTGTCAACTTTGAAAGCGATTGAGTCGGTCACTCCATAACTTAAATTCAGATGAAACAGCGAATACTTTTTAGATTTATCTTTTTCTTGGCCTAAAATGGATTGCAAGAATCCTGAGCCAGCGCTGACAAAATCAAAGTCATAAAAGAGTTTGTTTTTATTGTGGGATAAACTGTCTAGAAAATATTCAGTTTCTGTAGATTCTATTTGTCCCTGAGGGCCATAGAAAACATATTTAACAAGATTTTTACCTGGAAACAAACTGACATCATCAAATGAGAAACGATTATTTTCATTAGGCTCGGCAAACCCCATTAATATCCCGTTTATATACATCTCAACAAACCAGTTTGGGGAAACGGTACCTGAGAAATCCATATCCCTATCAGCAAGAAGGTTAAAAGGACGGTTGGTAAAGGATACCCCCGTTCCAATATGACTCCTAGAGACACCTTTTTTTGATGAAATGGAGGTGTCGCCAAATTCGTAATAAGACAGAAAGGGCTGATAGTCGGGATCTAAAATGCGACGGCTGCCCACTACGTTTAATCTTGCTCTATCTGCATAAAGATCAGTTGAAGCAAATAGCCCAATATCGTGATACAGAAATCGTCCGCCTGTTTCTAAAGAGAAATTTGAAGTTGAAAGCTCAGAGTTCAGTTGTGCGGAAAAGGTAGCGACATTCCAGGAAAAGGCTATATCTGTGTATTGCCGAGTGATAGCTTTATCTTGATAATGCCCAATCCATCCTTGCCTTTTTTGCAATGCCTGTTTTTTTTGTTCAATTTGGATTGGGAATAAACGGCTGGGTGCAATGACTGTTTTTAGTAAACTGGCATCATATTCGAATTCGGCCGGCAGTAAGATTTTAAGAATAGACTTGGAGACATAGAGGGTTTCTAAATAACATGCCAGCTCTTCATCTTTAGCCAGCTGCGGGTATGATTTATTTAATATTGCCACACCTTTAAAAGAAGCTTCTCCCGTTTTAGGGTCAATCAGCACCTTGTTTTTTGAGCCAAAAATTGAACCGGAAATTCTACTGCTATTATCAGAAACATCGACTTCTAGCGCAGACAGTAAATCTGCTAAAGGATATAAAATCTCACCGGTGCTATTTTGATAAGCGATTATCTGATCAGAAATTAAAAATTGATTTAGCTCAAGAGACAGGATAACTTCAGTATTATAGTCTGGTTCTTCTGAGCAGGCGAAAATTCCGCATGAAAACAATAGCCCGAAAGTGAGGATAATATAATGCAAAAGCACTGTAAAATGGGGGCGCTTCAGAGACTGTTTTTTGTCGGACTATAATTTAACTTCAGAGAGCTCAATGATCGGCTGGCCTGCTTTATTGATTAAATTTAGGCCTGCTTCTACGCTTATCTTTCTTTGTGTTTGCGGAAAATAAACAGCCATGTTTTTTATTTCTTTCAATAAAATAATTTGGCCATTGGGGTTTTTCCAGCTTAATTTTATATCTTGATAGCTACTCTTGTTGCCACTCCTAATAAGGTCAAAACTGATTTTAACTTTATTGTCCAGTATTTCATTCTTCAGGTTTTTGTAAACAACAGATGCGTTTGTCTGTTCAGGCCAATATAAAACGGGGATAGAAACACCATACAGTGCCGTTAAATTGAAACCGGCTTTTTTTTCTTCAGATTCTGATATAACCGTGGTTTCTTCAATATCAGGAATAGCTCTAAATAATAAACGGCCGGCAAATTCTTTATCTTTCAGTCTAGCGGTAGATCTAAGCATCACTCTGACTTTTTGAGTTTTACCTGGAAGAACAGTCACCTGTCTGGGAGAAAATCTGAGCAAATTGCCGAGTGAATTTTCTGCCTGATCTGTTGGTATTTCAGTAAATGATCCGTCTTGGTTTGATTGTTTATAGATTGATAAGATTCGATAAGTCGTGGGCTTGTCCCCTCGGTTAATCAAATTGAGAGTTTGAGATTTGGACTCACCTTGCTTAAAAATAACTTTTGTTGGGGCAATGACTAAGCCCCCTCCAATGACACTAACGGCGGCCTGAGTTAAATTTGGTATTAATGCCAGTAAAAGCAAGGATAAATAATTATATTTCATGGGGTACTCTGTTGAAAAAAAGGGATGATTCATCATCCCTTTTTAGTTGTCCTAATGTTGATAAGTTGGGTGCGGATTTATAGTTCAAGCTATTGGTTTCACAGTGCTTTAGTCAATGATTCATCCTGCATGACTGGCATGCATCAGATTCTTTCAGTTAAAAAATATTAGCCTTAGCCATTCAGTTAGGCGGGCATTTTTTTACCATGTATTCAAGAGCATTAATCGGTGACGTGCTGTGGAATCAATGGTTTGTGCTAGAGACCGTGATCCATCTGATTTTTCTAGGGTTATAGGCAATGACTAAAATTAATAATCGACAGTCACATCAAAAGTACCTGTGTAAGATCCGATGGTTGCAGTGTCTGGGATAGTTACCTTAGCTCCGACAGTAAAAGTATCTGCTCCAGAACCATCGAGCGTGCCAGAGCCTGCTGCACTATCTGTAAAGGTATCAACAACCAAAGTTGTAGTGCCGTCAGTTAGGTCTGCTGATGCTGGCAGGGTAATGGTGTAAGGTGTTGATGCCGGACCTGATACATCAAAACTAGCTGCTGTGGTTCCTGAGCTGGGTGCAATCATCCCCGTTCCAGTCGCTGTAGCTGACCCATCAGTTCCTATAGTTAAAGTCCCTCCTCCTGTCCCAGGCAAAAAAACTGTTCCAAATGCCAAGTCTGCTGTTTTAGTAACAGAAAAAGCCGTTTGAATATTAAGTGATGCGCTAGCAGTTGCAGCGTTTGCCGTGCCAGATGCTGCCCCTAGGATTACTAAAGATAATGCTGCTAATTTTAGTTTGTTTACGTCGATCATTTTGTTTCCTTGAAATAAATTTAAAAAAATGACAATCCTTCAAAAATTAAAAACTAAGCAAAATTGCTTTTTTTTATGAGTTTTTGTGTGTCGAATGAAAGAGTAGAAGAATAAGAGTAGGCTTACAAGTTTTGAAAAATACAGATTAACCGTTATTCATGTGAAAATAAGATAAGGATAATTATGGTAGTGAAATTTAACCTACTGATTTGGTAGGTTTTTATTTTAGTAAAAAGTTATTCTAGGGTGAAAAATACAACGTTAAAGGGGGAAATATAAAGCGTGTTTTTGATAGTGCTGTCACAGTATTTCTAATGGCAAAGCCGTTGAATCAATTGTCTTTCGAAGTACAAAACTAGACTGCACACCGCTAACACCTTCAATGCGGGTCAGTTTGTCCAGTAAAAATGCCCGATAGGCTTCCATATCCTGGATAATCACTTTCAATAAATAATCTGCTGTTTGCCCTGTAATCAAATAGCATTCCAGCACTTCTGGCCAGCTTTCGACATGGCTTTCAAAATTTTCAAATCGGTCGGGAGTGTGCCTGTCCATGCTGACCTGTACCATTGCGATTAGTTTAAGGCCTAATTTAGCTTGATTTAGCAAAGTGACATGACGGTTTATAAAGCCCTCGTCCTCCAGCTGTTTGACGCGTCTTGAGCAGGGAGAAGGGGATAGTCCGATTTTATCAGCTAGTTCCAAGTTGGAAATGCGCGCGTTACGCTGCATTTCATCCAAAATTCGTCTATCTGTGCGATCTAATTTCATTTTAAAATATTAAAATTGTTTGGTTATTGTAAATGTTAGAATAATTATAACTAATTAATTATAAATTTGATTTTTTATTGCTAAAAATCGTATTTATATAAAATATTAGCAATCATTCTCTCAATGTTTTTTTCTATACTATACCTAGGTTAATAGAGATAGAAAAAAAGAGAGCATTATGAATACTACACAAAAGTCAGCATTTGATTACAAGAAATATAGGGCTTTCCCTATTTTTGATATGTTTCAGCGACAGTGGCCCGATCAGCAGATAAAACAGGCACCTCGCTGGTGCAGTGAAGATTTGCGTGATGGCAATCAGGCGCTGATTAATCCTTTGTCAGTCGAACAGAAAACAGAATTTTTTCAGCTATTGGTTAATATAGGGTTTAAAGAAATTGTGGTTGGCTTTCCTTCAGCTTCTCAGCCTGATTTTGATTTTGTCCGCTTATTGATAGAACAGGCGCTGATACCCGAAGATGTCATAATTTCAGTATTGACACCCGCACGCGAGGAATTTATTGAGCGCAGTTTTGCAGCCTTGAAAGGGGCTAGGCAAGCGATAGTGCATCTATATAATTCCACTTCAAAAATTCAGCGGGAGCAGGTGTTTAAAATGGATAGGCAGGGCATCATCAGGTTAGCGGTAAAGGGAGCTGAAATTATGCAGTGCTGTGCTGATAAACAGTCAGAAACAGTCTGGACCTTTGAGTATACTCCAGAAAGTTTTACCGCTACCGAACCTGAATATGCTTTGGAAATATGCAATGCAGTGGGTGATGTCTGGCAACCTACTGTTGAACGCCCCATAATTTTTAATCTGCCTTCAACGGTGGAAAATACCACAGCTAATCTATACGCAGATCGTATCGAATGGTTCAGCCGGCATATTAATAATCGGCAAGGCATTATTTTAAGCGTGCATACCCACAATGACCGGGGCTGTGCCGTTGCTTCGGCTGAAATGGCACTGTTGGCTGGTGCGCAACGGGTAGAAGGTACTTTGCTGGGCAATGGCGAGCGCACTGGAAATGCCGATTTGATGGTTATGGCTATGAATTTGTATAGCCAGGGAATTGATCCGGAGTTAGATTTTTCTGCAATGAATACTGTAGTTGAAACAGTCAGCAGTTTGAATCAGATTTCTCTGCATCCGCGACATCCCTATGCCGGCGAATTGGTGTTCAGTGCCTTTTCTGGCAGTCATCAGGATGCGATTAAAAAGTGTCTTAATGCCTATCAGCCAGGAGAAAGCTGGAATGTTGCCTATTTGCCCATAGACCCGACTGATATTGGCCGTAATTATCAGGAGGTCGTCAGAATTAACAGCCAATCAGGAAAGGGCGGTGTAGCTTATGTCATTGAACAGGCTTTAGGCTTACAATTGCCCCGCTGGCTGCAAAGTGAATTCAGGCATATTGTTCAGTATCAGGCTGAGAAAAAAGGCTGTGAGATTTTGCCCGATGAGCTTGTGGAACTGTATAAGGCTTGCTATTTGCAAAAAGATAATGTCTATGAATTGCTAAATTTCAAGATTCAGCATAACCGGCAGGATAATGTGCAGGCCTGTATTGTCACGCCAGAAGGAGAGAAAATAATATCAGGCAAAGGTGATGGAGCATTGGCAGCGTTTATCAATGCTTTGCAAGTCTATTTAGGCAGAAATATTGAAATAGTAAATTATGATGAGCACGCCATGTCTTCCGGTACAGATGCAGAAGCTGTCTGCTATATTCGGCTAGATGATAATGGCCGTTTAAAAACAGGGATTGCCTGCGACAATGATATTATCAGTGCGTCTATGAATGCGGTGTTAGGCTGTCTTTAATTTAAATAAATCTGTTCGTTATCTATTTTAAACGGAGTAAGGTCAGTCCTTATTCGGCTTCCCCCAGCAATTCTGCGACAATCAATTGATGTAATCTTGCTATTTCTTCGGAATTAGTCAAAGGCTCAACAAAGTTATAGCTGAGAGTCAGCTGGTTTTGATAAATGCAGCATAAAAAAGCCAGGGCTGGTGGTGTAGTCACTTGGCAAAGATGAGAAAGATCGGTTATTTCTGCGCCAGGAAAGCTGTGTTCAGGAATATCCAGCTTTCCGACATCAGAAAACCAGAACGAACTGCGTTCCTTGCCTGAACTGGAAAGGCGTAAAATTTTGCCATATTCATCTAATGAGAGCCAGCTGCCTGCCCACATCAGGGGTAAAAAAGCATAATCTAGCTGTTGACGAATAACATCCATATTTTGCTGCTTGAGATGGGCAAACAGTTTTTCACGGTCTTGAACCATTTCCCGTGATGCCTGCGAAAATAGTGCACAGACATGATTGGCAATAACGGGAGTGATTGCACGCTGCTTGCGTAGATTAAAGGCATAAGGTGAACAGTAGGCTTCTCCCTTGCTGTCAGGGTTCATTTTATCCAGCGCACGCATTAGGCTGCCAATATAATAAAGACTGGTTCCGGTCAGGCCTACCTGTTTCCTGGCCTGTTTTATGACATGGTCTGTTTGTTCTAAGTTCAGTTTATAAGTTGCGTAATTTAATTGCTGAGGCTGTTTGTCCATCTTAAAAGGCTGGATGCTTTCCAGTTTGTCAATGGAAGCAATATAACGCTTGCCTTTTAGCAATAGCAGGATTTTTTTCCACCAAGGGTATTTGTCCAGTTGCTGATTGACTAATGGCTTGGCTTCTGGCTGTTCAAAGATTGTGGTATCTTCTGTGCAGAGATATTTAAGGATTAAATCAATTCCTTTGGCATCGCAAAAAGGATGAATCCAGCGAATAAAAAAGCTAGTTTGAGCTGAATCGCTAATAAGATGGAATTCTATCGGAGCAATTGTTTCTCTTGCTTGCCTGTCATTAATAAGGCCTAGAATAGTGTCCTTAATAAATGATAGATCAGATACTGTTTCGAGGTTTGTATGTTGATAAAACAGGGTTGGCTGCGGCGTTTCCCGTTTGCACCAGAAATAGCGTTTCCCCCTCTGCTGCAGACTGGCCAGTGCAACGGGGAATTGCTGGCCGAATTTATCGATGCGCTGCTGCAGCATGTTTATGTCAGGAGTCTGGTTTAGCGCCAAGGCAATGCCACATAAACTGCCTGCCATGCCTTCCTGACGAATCTCCTCATCCATTGCCAAGGTAAAACTGTCGGCAATATTTAACGCTGCTAAAATATCTTGGCTGGGTTCACTCATGCTTTTTTATATTTTAAAATCCACTGTTCCAAGGCATTAAAGCTTTGAACATTGTCGGGTTCAATTTCTGTGTCGGGCAGGGTGATGCCGTATTTATCTTCAATAAACATGATAAGACGCATAATCCCCATGCTATCAAGCCCCGCTTCCAATAAATCATCTTCGTCACTGAACTGTTTTGGGTCTGCTACAAATATAAGTTCTTCAAAGATAAAATCGCGTAGTTGTTTTTTCATTATTTATTTAAGCTATAATTTACTGTAAATATAGCCTAAATTATAACGTATAAAATAGATTGAATGATAAGCAGATTAGCAGAGATGGGGCATAAATAATGGCAGAACAAGGCAATGTCATTATTATTGGTGCGGGTCCAGCCGGAACTGTTGCAGCTGCATTGCTGCAAAACAGGGGGCACCGGGTAACCATTATTGAGAGAGATGCATTCCCGCGTTTTAGCATCGGTGAGAGCCTGTTGCCTCAATGCATGGAGTTTATTCAACAGGCAGGGATGCTGGATGCAGTAAAGGCTGCCGGGTTTCAGCTGAAAAGCGGTGCTGTTTTTATTGATAACGATAAATATTCGGATTTTTGCTTTTCGGATAAGTTTAGCAAAGGCTTTGATTCTACTTTTCAGGTACAAAGGGATCAATTTGATTTGCTGCTGGCAAATGAAGCACAGCGGATGGGGGCAGAAATACGATGGAGGCAAGAACTGATAGCCGCCGATTTTTCAGGTGAAAAACCGTTATTAACGATTAAGCAAGCCAATGGCAAGAGCTATCAGATAGAAGCTTCTTTTGTATTAGATGCCAGTGGCTTTGGACGCGTGCTTCCCAGGCTTTTGCATTTAGAAAAAAAGTCGGAGTTTCCTGATCGCCAGTCATTATTTACTCATATTGAAGACAGAATCGACAGTGCGCAGTATGACCGCAATAAAATTCGCATTATTGTGCATCCTGAGCATAGAGATGTCTGGTATTGGCTGATTCCGTTCAGTAATGGACGCAGCAGTATTGGGGTAGTTGCTGAACCTGGTTTTTTTCAGACTCTGGGCAGTGATCATCGGCAAATTTTTCAATTATTGATTAAACAGGAGTCATCACTGGCTTCACTGTTAAAAAATGCTGTTTTTGATAGAAAAATTAACAATATTAATGGTTACAGTGCTGATGTTACTACCTTGCATGGAGACGGCTTTGCTTTATTAGGAAATGCCGGAGAGTTTTTAGACCCTGTATTTTCATCAGGTGTGACTATTGCAATGAAATCGGCCAGTTTGGCAGCTGATGTTTTAGATAGACAGTTGAACCAGCAGAAAGTCAACTGGCAAAAAGAGTTTGCAGATCCGTTGCAAGTGGGGGTTGAAACTTTTCGAACCTTTGTAACGGCCTGGTATGAAGGGGGTCTGCAAGACGTAGTTTTTTATGGTCAGCAGCAGGCCAATATCAAACAGATGATCTGTTCTATCTTAGCGGGCTATGTTTGGGATGAAGAAAACCCATATGTGAAAAATTCTCGACCAAGACTGAGTACCTTGGCTGAATTGTGTAAAGAATAATGAAGTTCTTTCTTAACGATTTAGGGATGCTGTCTGCTATTGGTAGCAGTCCTTCCGAAATTATACAGCGCTTGCAGGCAGGAGACCGCACAGGATTGTCTGTAAGCGAAGAATATAGCTCTCATCCTGTTTATGTGGGTGAAGTGAATGCTGATTTGCCAGAAATAGACAGTAAATATGCCGTTTATGACTGTAAAAATAACCGATTGCTATTGGCTGCGTTAAATCAGATCCAGGATACCGTTGATTCAATAATCACACGATATGGTTCTGATAGAGTGGGCGTGGTATTGGGTACCAGCACTTCAGGAGTTCGCAATACAGAATTGGCATTGGCTTCTGTAGCCAGAAAGAATATAAAACCAGACTGGTTTCATTATAAACAGCAGCAATTGGCGGGTGGAGCAGATTTTTTAGCACATTATTTAGGTATAAAAGGGCCTGCATTTGCCATATCCACAGCCTGTTCATCCAGTGGCAAAGCTTTTGCATCTGCTCGCAGGATGATACGGCTAGGATTGTGTGATGCAGTGATTGTTGGCGGCGCTGACAGTTTGTGCCGATTCACTGTTCACGGGTTTGATGCATTAGAGTCGGTTTCGGCTGGTTTATGCAAACCATTTGGTCAGCATAGAGATGGCATCAATCTGTCGGAAGGTGTAGCTTTATTTGTGATGAGCAAGGAACAGGGGCCAGTTGAGCTGCAAGGGGTAGGCGCTAGCAGTGATGCCTATCATTTTTCGGCACCTGATCCGGAAGGCGGAGCAGTTATTGCAGCAATGGAAACCGCGCTGGCACAGGCGGATAAGTCAGCTTCAGAGATTGACTATATCAATATGCATGGAACGGCGACACCGTTAAATGATGCAATGGAAAGCAAGGCGGTTGAGCAGGTATTTGGGCGTAAAATTGCGGTCAGTTCAAGCAAAGGGATGACGGGGCATGCATTAGGTGCGGCCGCAGCGATTGAATTGGGCATGTGCTGGACACTGTTAACAGATACAAATGAACAGGGAATTTTAATTCCCAATATTAATGATGATGATTTGGATAACAGTTTGCCAAAGTTAAATTATATTCAGCAAGGCCAAAATTTAGGGCGAGAAATTAATAGCTGTCAGAGCAATTCTTTTGCTTTTGGCGGCAATAATATTTCAATTGTTATTGCACGAACATGAGTGATAGAAAAGTAGAGGAAATGCTGCCTCATAGTGGTGTCATGCTGCTGCTTGATCGTGTTGTAGAGTATGATCAGGAGTCGTTGATTGCCGAAACCATGGTGCGGAATGATGGACTGTTTAATAGCGGGGATACGGTCCCCGCATGGCTGGGCATAGAGTATATGGCGCAAACTGTGGCGGCACATGGCGGTATGATGTGTCTGCTGGCAGGCAAGCCTATTCAATTGGGTTTTTTGTTGGGAACGCGCAGATATGCCAGCAATATTGCTTATTTTAAAGTGGGTGACCGCTTAACCATCACAGTAAAGCGGTTCATGGAAGATCAGGGCTTGGCTGTATTTAATTGTCAAATTATGGGTGAGGGCATTGATATTTCAGCTAAAGTCAATGTCTATCAGCCTGATGAAGCGATCAATAGGGTCGTTGCTGGAGTTAGAGATTAATTATGAGTAAATCAGTACTGGTCACAGGTTCTAGCAGAGGAATCGGAAAAGCCATCGCATTATATCTGGCAGAGCAAGGCTATGACTTAGTGATTCATTGCCGTAGCCGACGGACAGAAGCCGATGCTGTCGCCAGTCAAATTACAGGGATGGGGCAGGGGCGGCTCGCCCGCGTGTTGCAATTTGATTTATCAGATAGACAGCAATGTGCAGAACAGCTAAATCAGGATATAGAGCAAAACGGTGTCTATTATGGCGTAGTCTGCAATGCAGGCATTTCTGCTGATAATGCCTTTCCTGCATTGACGGGAGAACAATGGGATTCAGTTGTCCATACTAACTTGGATGGGTTTTACAATGTTCTATTCCCCTTGGTGATGCCTATGGTTAGACAGCGTAAACCGGGACGCATCATTACTCTTTCATCAGTTTCTGGCTTGATTGGCAACCGAGGGCAGGTTAATTACAGTGCGGCTAAAGCTGGCATTATTGGCGCAACAAAGGCATTGGCTTTAGAACTGGCTAAACGTAAAATCACAGTAAACTGTGTGGCACCGGGACTTATAGAGACAGAAATGCTGGATGAATTGCCAGTAGAAGACATTAAAAAAATGATTCCATTAAGAAGGGTAGGAGAAGCGAAAGAAGTGGCCGCTACAGTCGCTTTTTTATTGTCTGAAGATGCAGGCTATATTACCCGTCAGGTTATTTCCGTTAATGGGGGACTGTGTTGATGAAACGTGTAGTCATTACCGGCATGGCCGCTCTGACACCCATAGGCAATGATTGGGGGACGGTTGCTGAAAATTTAAAAAAACACCAGACGGGTATTCAAAGAATGGATGGCTGGGATAAATACGAAGGTTTAAATACACGTTTAGCGGCTCCCGTTGATTTTTCCAGACCTGCACATTACACACGCAAGCAGGTTAGGGGAATGGGCAGAGTGGCCATGATGGCAGTCTATGCGACCGAGTTGGCTTTGATTGATGCAGGGTTACTGAATGATGCCTGTCTAAAAAGCGGTCAAATGGGTGTTGCCTACGGCAGTTCTTCTGGCAGTTTTGACGGGCTGATCGATTTTACTAAGATGCTGTTAAATCATGATAAAGGCAGTTTAAATGCAACTTCATATATCCGTATGATGGGACATACCTGTCCAGTCAATATTGGGCTGCATTTTGGCATTAATGGAAGGATTATTCCTACCTCCAGCGCCTGTACTTCTAGCAGTCAGGGTATAGGCTATGCCTATGAAACCATTAAATATGGCATACAGACGCTGATGATTGCCGGTGGCAGTGATGAGCTTTCCGCTTCTCAGGCTGCGGTTTTTGACACCTTGTTTGCTACCAGTGTCCGCAATGATGAGCCTGAAAAAACACCTCGCCCTTTCGATAAGGACCGTGATGGCTTGGTTATTGGCGAGGGCGGAAGCTCTTTTATTCTGGAAGAGAGAGAGCATGCGCTAGACCGAGGAGCCCATATTTATGCAGAAATAATAGGGTTTGGTACAAATTCAGATGGCTTGCATATCACGCAGCCAGATAGCGATAGCATGCAAGTCGCTATGAAATTGGCCATGCAGGATGCAAAGTTAGATGCGGAAGCAATCGGTTACATAAGTGCACATGGGACATCAACAGACCGTGGCGATATTGCAGAGAGCTATGCTACATTAGCAATTTTTGGCAACAGAACACCGATTAGTTCAATGAAAAGCTATACAGGGCATACGTTAGGTGCCTGTGGAGCAATCGAAGCCTGGGCCGCAATAAACATGATGAATGAAAACTGGTTTCACCCAACGGCCAATCTAGATAATGCCGACCCGCAATGTGCAGACCTTGATTATATAAAAGATGAAGTTAGGCCACTGGATTGCCGCTATGTCATGAGCAATAACTTTGCTTTTGGGGGGATTAATACCTCGCTTATATTCAAGCGGGTTTAATAGAGTTACATTCTATTTTTCAACGTCTAGACATTTATCAGTAATATTTATACTTTGCCCTGTTGCGGCCACGGATTTGTACTTATCATTTTTTACCAATGGGCTGTCTTGCTGAGTTTTAAAATAGGTGGGTTAGCTACGATTGAATCATTTATCCTCGCTCCTAAAGTCGCTGCCACAGAAAGTCAAAGTCAATATACTCCCTATTTTTATTGTTTATTAGCCTGTCTCTATAAAGTGACGTTTTGCAATTGAAGAGTTTTTATTGGGAGCAAGAGTCTGAATTAAACGCTGATATCATTAGCATAAATGTGCTGTTGCTATATTGCGACAGATTGGCATAAATGAAAAATCGAGGGATATTAAGTATAGACTAAAGTTGAGGTTGTTTTGTGAAATGCATCACGAAATTGAGTTGGCATGGGCTTAGGTGTTAATATTATAGTTTCAAACGCCATAAATAACGGCGCGTTTTTTGCTAGATGTATGCGGAATGTATTAGGTTTTGCTGTTAAGCAAGATGAAATTTTATACTTTGAGCAACATTGGCAGACATAGGAGCCCTTAATAAATGAAAAAAGTAAAAAGGATAACTGTTTCTTTAGTCACCCTTGCTTTAATAGTGTCTGCCAACTTCTTTTTCTGGGCCTATATGAACCAGCCCGATGAAGTTCAGTCATGGCAGGGCATGATGATGGGAGTATCCTTCAACCCTGCCAGACGTGATGATAACCCGGAGCAGGGCCTGTTCCCTACTAAAGAGGAAATAAGTCAGGATCTTGCCTTATTGGAAGGGAAAGTTCATGCGGTTCGTACCTACAGTGTATTGAATGGATTTGATCGTGTGCCTGAGCTGGCAGCAAAGCATAGTCTTAATGTGACATTAGGTGCATGGGTTAACAGTGATCCTGAAGCAACTGAGCGGGAAATAGATACACTGATATATCTTAGCCGTATCAATTATCAAAATATTGTCCGTACTATCGTTGGCAATGAATCAATTATGCGTGAAGAAGTGACTGTTGAACAGCTTATTTCTTACCTGAGGGAAGTTCGCGAAAAGACCTGGAGACCTGTTAGCACCTCCGAAACATGGGATATTTGGTTAAAGTACCCTGAACTTGCTGATGAAGTAGATTTTATAGCCGCTCATATCTTACCTTATTGGGAGGGCATTCCAGCTGAGGAGGCAGTAGACTATGTTTTTGATCGCTATAATGAATTGCGTGAAGCATTTCCCGGAAAACCCATTGTCATCACAGAAACTGGCTGGCCTTCAGATGGTCAGCCTAAAGGCCAGGCAGAAGCGAGTCTGGCAAATCAGGCTAAATTTACTCGTGATTTTTTGAATCGGGCTAAACAGCTGGGTGTAACATATTATATAGTTGAAGCATTTGATCAGCCCTGGAAGCAGGTTCTGGAGGGGTCGGCAGGCGCCTACTGGGGGCTGTTTAATGCTAACAGGGAGCCTAAGTTTTCTATGTATGGCGATGTGCTGGATTTGCCTAACTGGAAAGACTGGGCATTAGGGGCGGCCATTTTAAGCATGTTGCTAATGACTGTGTTTCTTTTTACCAGAAGCCAGATGAAACTGTCAGGTAAGATATTTTTTGGCTTTATTGCCAATTTATCAGCATCTACCATTGCATGGACTGCATCTATTGGTGCCAGCCAGTACCAGACAACGTTTAGTTTTATACTCTGGGGAATATTATTAGCGATGCAGGCGATGGCTGTTATTGTACTGCTGGTAGAAAGTCTGGAAATTTCTGAAGTGCTGTGGACTCGAAAAGGCAAAAGAAGTTTTCAGGCGTTATCTGTCCCTGAGGATTTCAATTATCCTAAAGTGTCTTTGCATGTTCCTATTCATAATGAACCGGCAGAGATGGTTAAAAAAACGCTGGCAGCTTTAGTTACTCTAGATTATCCCAATCTTGAAGTTTTGGTGATTGACAATAATACCAAAGACCCTGCCGTTTGGGAGCCAGTTGAAGAGGAATGCAAACGGCTTGGGGAAAGGTTTCGTTTTTTCCACCTTGAAAATTGGCCGGGCTATAAGGCTGGTGCAATCAACTATGCTCTTGAGCAAACAGCTGAAGATGCAGAAATAATTGCTGTTATTGACAGTGATTACATTGTTGAACCGCATTGGCTTAAAAGCCTGATTCCTTATTTTGCAAAGCCGGATGTCGGTTTTGTACAGGCACCGCAAGATTATTGGGATTGGAAAGAAAATGGCTTTAAAGCATTCTGTCATTGGGAATATGCCGGTTTTTTTAAGATTGGCATGGTACAGCGCAATGAATCGAATGCCATTATTCAGCATGGAACCATGACTTTAATCAGAAAATCAGCCCTGGAAGCTGTTGGGAAGTGGGGTGAATGGTGCATCTGTGAGGACAGTGAGCTTGGGCTGCGTTTATATCGTGCCGGCTATGATTCAGTATATGTAAAAGATTCGTTTGGGAAAGGGGTTACGCCAGATACTCTATCAGGTTATATGATTCAGCGTCATCGCTGGGTTTATGGTGCAATGCAAATCTTAAAACGTCATTGGCGGGCTTTATTGCTGGGTAAGAAAACAGATTTAACGCCGGCTCAAAGATATTATTTTGTTGCAGGCTGGCTACCCTGGTTTTCAGATGCCTTATCTCTATTATTTACCTTTGCCAGCCTATTTTTAACCGCTCAAATATTGATTGACCCACTACATGGAGAACTTCCGGTTAATGCCTTTATTTTACCAACGATAGGCCTGTTTGGATTTAAGATTATGCGTACTATTTGGCTGTATCAGGCACGGGTCGGCTGTTCAGTGATTCAGACTGTAGGTGCTGCTATTGCAGGTTTAGCGCTTACGCACACCGTTGCAAAAGGGGTTTGGCAAGGCCTCTTTACCTCCGGGCGGCCTTTTGCACGTACACCAAAATTTGAAAAAGAAAGACCTTTTTTGGCTGGATTGGTTACCATTCACCAAGAATTAATCTTTTTAATTTTATTATGGTCTGCAGCCTATGCCATGATGTCGCTTGAGCACTTTAATAATCTTAACGGTCAATTATGGGTTGGGGTATTATTGGTACAGTCAATGCCTTATGTTGCATCGCTGTTTTTACTTTTAGTTAATGTATCGCCTAATTTAGGGCTGTCTTTACTGGTACCTAAAACAGTATCAAAAGAAAAAAAGCAGCAATTAAAACAGAAAAATGTACAGCCTTGACTGATAAAGAAAGTGCAGGAAAATTTGCTTATCCCAATAAGGCCGGCCGAGATTTACGCTTAGACTTTCTTCGAGGGCTAATAATGCTAGTTGTTATTACTGTCCATATGGAGTATTACTCGTTTTTCAGTCTGTTTGTCTGGGAAAGAATTGGGTTGGTGTCCAGTGCCGAAGGTTTTGTTTTTCTTTCGGGTGTGGTTTTAGGTATCGTTTATAAAAAACGCATCGTTCGAGATGGTTTTAAAAGCTCAGCAATCAAGCTTTGGAAGCGCTCTTTTCAATTATATAGAGTTAATCTTTTTGTAATCATAAGTATTGCCTTATTGGGGCTATTGCCTTTTGTTGATGTTTTTGAAGTGATTAATTGGGTGCCTATTACTGAACAAAATAAAGTATTTCCTCTTTACCCCCCAAACAATACATCTTGGCCTGATATTGTTAAACAGGCACTGCTGCTAAGAATTGGACCTCACCAGTTTCAGGTTATTGGGCTATATGTTGGGCTGATTGCTGTTGCGCCATTTATTCTCTATTGTCTATACCGAAAAAAAACAGTATGGCTGATTGCGGTCAGCTGCCTGCTATTTTGGGTAAATAATAACTATCACTTTAGGATAACAGGTGCTCGATTTGAATGGGGGTTTCCAACACTCACCTGGCAATTGCTGTTTATTATTGGAATGTGTAGCGGATACCATCAAGAAACAGTGCTTGGCTATATTACTAGGGGTAAAAATAAAGCGCTTATTATTGCTGCGACTAGTTTTTCTTTAGCTTTTTTAACCCTCGCATTGAATAATCCTAATGCAGTGTTCTGGCCTTTGCGTGATTTAGCAGGTCTTGACGGTGCAATTTATCATCAAATATATATGGGCTGGTTTCAAAAGTCGACATTAGGACTGGGAAGAGTCGCCAACAATATTTCTTTATTTATTGTGTTTTATTATGCATTGACACATTACTGGGTGCCGATAAACAAATTGCTGGGCTGGCTGCTAATACCGTTAGGGCAGGCATCTCTTTATGTATTTATTCTGCATGTTTATTTTATTATCTTGTTTAGCAATACGCCATTAGGGGGCTATCACAGCTTTTTGATTAATACGGCAATTCATGCATCCACCATTCTTCTCATCTGGGCAATGGTAAAATATCAGTTCCTGTTTCGGCTTATTCCGAGATGATGCGGTGCTGTTACTAAACCATTTAAACATTCTGTTCTAGTTCTCCCTCTCTCTTTAAAAAGGGGGGTGATATTTTATAAAAAAAGCATTATTATGCGGGGCAATCACAAGAGATTGCCCCTATATGCAAGATTATTCTATGAAATAGGCCACTGCCATTGCAGATTAAAACTCAGGTCTGAAAAGCTGCGGCCTGGGTTAATATGATCTACGGTTTTTCTATAGTTTAATTTTACCGTCCAGTCTGTTTTTAAACCGGTATAGGAACCTTTTGATTGCCAGTTTAGCAGGGCACCAAATTTTAATTTATCTTTGTGAGTAGTGTTGTTATCACTGCGATAATTGTTATAATTTGAAGTGAGTTTAACGCTAACAGGCATTTGCGCAGATTTATAGGATAGTCCAATTGTTGAACTAAATTTAGTTAGTTTTTTTTTGTAAAAAGTACCTGAGCGACTATCTATGCCATAGTTAAATGATGAAACGAGTGTAAGGGGCTGATGAGGAAACAGTGTACTAGTGAAATACAGCATATTTTGCTGAAAACTGTCGTGATTGCCAATACTATTTTTCGCCCCTGATTGCCTGACCCCAGTTGAGAATTTAAAAGAATCGGCAACAAAGCGAAATTTTGCTTTAAACAGGTCTATTGAACCCTGGTAAGTCTGGATAGAATGGGGGGTGACAAAGCGGCTCCTATTCCCTATGCCGTAAGTTACGGAAACTTCAGTGAAAGGACTTGAAGACAAAGGATAGCTTGATTCTATTTCATACCAGCTATCAAAAGTTTGGCTTTGATTTATTTTATTGGTGGCTTTAGTCCAAGATTTTAAATACTTTGCTTTAATTTGCAATGAGTCAAAATTAAACGAAACCCAGGAATCATATCCTGCACGGCCTTTTTTATTGCTGTATTTTGAGTTGAATAGCCCCTCATACTGCTGGCCAACAGAGTAAAAAATAAAGCCATAACCAAGATTACTCCATTTTCCGCTTACCTCCAGTGTTAGTAAGTATTTGTTCCAGTCAGAATAATTAAGGTTGTCTTTTTCGCCAATATTGCCATATAAAAGTTCACCCTTGCTTTCTAATAAGTTAGGTAGAAGGGAAGCCTGCATTCCAACACGCCAGGAATTAAAGGAAGGCGTGGGAGCGGAGCTGAATTTTTTTGGCTTTTGAGTTACTTTAGATTCTTTTTGGTTAAATGAAAAATCATATGCTTTAGCGTAGACTGCCCGAGAAAAAAATAACGAAGCACTGATTAAAAAAATGATTTTGAATACACAAAATCTCATTAAAGATACCTAAAGCTGAAAATAATTAAAAGTTTCAGATAAAGTGTAGCTTTAGATATAAAAAAATATTACTTAAAACATCATGCCGTGATTACGATCACAGAATAAAATTATTCCTAACAAAAAAGAAGTTTTTCTGAGGAATTGTGCTAACTGGTTTGTAAATTCATTTGGTCAATTGCATGGATTGGAGCATCATTGCCAGCCATTAAATCTTTAATAGCTGCGTAAACTAGCTGATGCTGCTTTACCTGCGTTAAACCGTTAAAAGAATCAGAAACGACAGTTAAAGAGTAGTGTTTATTTCCACCGCAAATAACTTTAGCCTGTGAATTTTCAATAGATTCTTCGATGCGCTTTTTGATTTCAGAAGATAGATCAGAAGTGAGTTCCATTTATTGTTAGCCTATTAGTTTAATTAAGAAGAGGTTTTTTTGATGAAAATGATGTCATTCTACAATAAAATTAAGGTGACTCTGAATTATAACTTGATAGATCCACTTTTAGGAGTGAGGATTAAATAACTTCCGAAAGTTTGACGAAGCATTTTGACTGCTAATAAAATGGGCACATAGCAAGGTACGCAACGATTTTATTAGTGCTTCTGTAGAGGAAAAAGGCAAGCAAATTCGGTAATTTATTAAATCTTAGCTCCTTAAGACAAATGAAGAGAAAATAGTTATGATAGAATTCGTATTGAATTCATATTCTAGAGAAGCATTGACTTTTCTCTCGATCCGCCCCAGCCTACCATTGCATTACTTAACTTAATGGCGGTGATGCAAAACATGGGAATGCATACAGAACAATGGCCTTAACCTAGGAAATCACAAAGGTATGAGGATAGCCCCCATAAAAATTAAAAAATCATTAATAAATTATGTTTGATCCAAATGCCCTGATTAGAAAGGGCGTATTAATCTCCCTTTTCCTTTTTTTAAATAGCTGCAGCTATCTGACTTCATCTTTCACCGCAGATTTTGGCAGAAATTTAAAATCTGCCATGTTAAACCATAATGACCCCCAGATGGTAACAGAAGCCATTCCGGCATATTTGCTATTGCAGGAGTCGCTATTAGTCAGTGACCCAGATAATGAAGATTTATTGATGAGCACGGCAAATCTGTATTCCTCATACAGTACTTTAACAGACAAGCTAGATTCAGAAAGAAAACAGCGCTTGAGTCAAAAAGCATTTGAGCTTTCGTTGCATAGTGCCTGTCTGCACAAGCAGGATTTTTGTGCCTTAAACGAAAAGAATTATGATGATTTCACCCAAATCGTTAATCAGTCAGATCTGGCTGACCTGGATAGTCTATACGGTTTAGGTAAAGGCTGGGCTAACTGGGTACAGGCCAATAAGGCTGATTGGAATGCTGTCGCGCAGCTGGCTCAAGTCAAGTACATTATGAATTACGTGATTAGTCTAAAAGATGACTATAAAAATGGCGAAGCTTATCTGTATATGGGGGTAATGGAAAGCATAATACCGCCAGCTTTGGGTGGAAAGCCTGAGGTAGCAAAACACAATTTTGAAAAAGCTCTGCAACTATCGGATAACAAGAATTTAATGGTCCACTTATTGTATGCCCGTCATTATGCGCGGATGCTGTTTAATCGGAAGCTGCATGATGCACTGTTAAATACAGTTATTAACACTCCAGCAGATCAGCAAGGCTATACGCTGAGCAATACATTGGCAAAGCAGCAGGCAAAAAAACTATTGCAAAGTGCTGATGATTATTTTTAACCTGTATAATCAGTCTTTTTACCAGAAAAGTTAATTTAAAACTCCATGAAATTAAATTTTTTAAAGTGGACAGTGTTTGTTCCTATACTCTTTATTATCTTTAGCAATAATGCCTTAGCCGTTACTTTCAAGATTGCTACCTTATCACCCGATGGCTCTTTCTGGATGCAAAAACTGCGCGAAGGCAGTGAGGAAATAACCAAAAAAACCGAGGGGAGAGTGAAATTTAAATTTTATCCCGGCGGTGTGATGGGAAAAGATAGAGATGTTCTTCGAAAAATACGTCTGGGTCAATTGCATGGGGCCGCCGTAACGGGCAATGTGTTAAGTGATATATATCCAGACATTAGACTCTATAACCTGATTCTGAAATTTCAGAATTTAAACGAAGTGGATTATATCAGAGAAAAAATGGATGCAGAACTGATGGCCGGAATGGAACAAAATGGATTAGTTTCACTGGGGTTCTCAGAAATTGGCATGGCTTTTATCATGTCAATAGAACCTGTCCAGGAGCTTGAAGATATGCGCTCGCGTAAAGCCTGGGTGCCAGAAAATAATGAGCTGGCTCTAGTTGCACTCAAAGCGTTTTCCATTTCGCCTATTCCATTGCCAGTACGTGATGTGCTGATGGGACTGCAGACTAACATGATTGATATTGTGGCTGGATCGCCAATGGCCGCTTTGGCATTGCAGTGGCATACCAAAGTTAAGTATGTAACTGACATTCCATTATCATATATTTTTGCCACATTGTTTATTGACCAGAAAGCCTTTAAAAAAATCTCTGAGCGTGACCAGGAAATTGTTCGGTTAGGAATGGGCAGAGTAGTTAAAGAACTAGATAAAAAAAGCCGGCAAGATAACCTGTTAGCAAAAGAAGCGATGATAAAGCAGGGGATTAAGTTTTTAAAACCGACAGAAAAAGCCGCTGAAGAGCTTAGGAAAACAATAATTATTGCCAACACACAGCTTGAGCAAGACGGCCGTTTATCTGCTGAAAAGGTTAAAAAAATGAATGAATTGCTGGCCGACTATAGAAAGCTTAAGCCATGAGCGATTACAGTCTAAAGACATTTTATCGGCTATTGCTAAAAACGGAAACAGGCCTGTTGGTAGGTCTGCTCTCAATGATGATTGTTATTGCCGTTATTCAGATAGTAATGCGAAATTTTATGGGTGCAGGTTTGCTTTGGGCAGAATCCTTGCTGCGAATTATCGTCTTATGGCTGGCTCTTCTGGGAGCAATGGTCGCCAGTCGTAACCATCAGCATATTGCCATAGATGTGCTTGTAAACAAACTTCCCGAACAGCTCAGAAGATTTGTAATGCGTCTGACTCGTACAATAACTGCAGGCATCTGTTTTGTAGTTGCATGGTATAGCCTGAAATTTGTGATTGATGAATATCAATATGGCGGGATAGCATTTGGAATTATTCCGCACTGGCTATGTGAGGCAATTATTCCCATTTCGCTATTTATTATGGCAATAAGATATTTGGTCTCGGCAGTATTGCTTAATGAGCCTAAAGAGGCAGCGCAATGATCACAGCATTGGTCGTCTTGATTATACTTATGGGGCTATTGGGTGTCCCTTTGTTTGCGATGATTTTGGCCGCCACCATGCTGGGTTTTTATACAGCTGATGTTGATTTCAGCATTATTGCCGCAGAACTCTACCGTCTGGCTGGAACACCGATGCTGATCGCATTGCCTCTGTTTGCTTTTGTTGGCTATATCCTATCGGAAAGCAATACTTCAGAAAGGCTGCTGCGGTTAACACGGGTGTTTTTTGGCTGGATGCCAACGGGGCTGGCTATTGTTTCATTAGTCATTTGTGCTGTATTTACTGCCTTTACAGGTGCTTCTGGCATTACCATTGTTGCATTAGGCGCATTGCTACTGCCTGCATTAATCAAAGATGGCTATGAGGAAAAATTCAGTTTAGGTTTGGTAACAACCAGTGGCAGTTTAGGTCTATTATTGCCACCCTCTATTCCATTAATTTTATATGGAATAATTGTTCAGCAAATGAATCTGGGACAAAAATTCACCCTCCCAGAATTATTCATGGCAGGTTTATTGCCCGCCACGCTAATGATTATAATGCTTGCAATATGGGCCGCCTGGAGCAGCCGAAATATCAAACTGGAAAAAGCACCGTTTTCAATAGCAGAAGCAATTTCAGCAGTAAAGGATGCCGTCTGGGAGCTGCCGTTGCCACTGTTTATTGGTGTAGGTATTTTTGGCGGTTATCTGGCTATTTCAGAAGTGGCGGCTGTAACGGCTCTTTACGTTATGCTGGTCGAAGTCTTTATCTATAAAGAATTAAACTTACAGGGCCTATTCAAAGTAGTAACAGATTCAATGAAAATGGTTGGTGGAATTTTATTGATACTGGGCGTTTCAATGGCATTTACTAATTACCTGGTTGATGCAGAAATCCCTAGACATTTGTTTGAATGGATCAAAAGCAATGTTGATAGCAAGTTAACATTTTTGATACTGCTGAATATATTTCTATTAATCCTAGGTGCAATCCTCGATATTTTTTCAGCATTGATTATCATGGTACCGTTAATTGTCCCTATTGCCCTAAATTATGGTGTACACCCTTTACACTTAGGAGTAATCTTCCTTGCCAATATGCAAATTGGCTATTTTACTCCGCCGGTGGGGATGAATCTTTTTATTGCCAGCTATCGGTTCAATAAGCCGATAACAGAACTTTATCACGCAACTATACCTTTTATGCTGATATTAATGCTGGCAGTGCTAATTATTACTTATGTACCTTGGCTAAGCCTGTGGTTCATATAATCGTGTGGATAAAACTACAGCGAAATGCATGCCAGTGGTCAGAATAGAAGAACAAGTTTTGGCCTTTCGCAAACACATATATTTTAATAAAGAATTATTGTAAGTGGTTTTATTTTTATCGGAAGCAAGTGATGAGCTTAGTGCCGTTAAAAGTAAAAAAGCAGATGCAATAGTTTTTTTCATTGAAATTCAAGTGTGTTGAGTCAAGATCAACATGAGACCAATGTGTTAAAATTATTTCTAGCGAGTCTCTTGCAAAATCAATAAAACTGTATAATCTTTTTAGCAAGATGAGCTAAAAAAAGAAGAACTTACTTATAAAGTGTCAAGTAGGAGGCCTAAAAACAATCTAAAAGTACGAATAAATGAATAAGTTAAACCGTACACTATCACAGACTTGGCTTAATATTCAAACATCATTTTTTTATAGCTAACAGAAGAGTTAGGCGAATAATCAGCAGGAAGTAGTTACAACATTGAAAATGATACGGATAGAGGAGTTTATTCTTTCCAGCAAGGGTTGCCCAGGAAAACTGCCGAAGACAGAAACACTATAGCGAAGGTGCTTGCTGAAAAATGGTTTATAACTTACTGAATTAAAGGATAACGTTCCCTTTAATTCTAAAAAATATACTCAGGGTAACGTCCCCTTTAATTCGAAGGTCAGTGCTTTGTCAGAATTCATCGTATATCTGCTAACGGCACCTGACTACATCGTTATGTACCAACAAAATTAATCGGTAAAAACATATGGAGAGTGCATCATTACTCATTTGGGGAATGCTATTTGGGGCAATTGGACTTGGCTACTTTATGTATGGTAAAAAACAAAGGGCGGTAGTTCCACTTTTTGTTGGTATCGCTCTATTTATATTTCCGTATTTTATCTCAAATATATACATGCTTGTAGCTGTTGGCGCTGGGTTGGTAGCATTACCATACTTTGTAAGATCATAAAATAAATTTTGACTTTTTAACATCTTTCTATTGTTTCTTATTTCAAGCTGGCCCCTTGGTATATACTGGTTTATTTCGGCCATAGCGTTAATATTATTGCTTCTTTAGCCAGTTCAACATAGGCTGTCAGCTATGGTAATTATCCTTAATTAGTCGATGGCCTGATCGCCGTGTTACTTGTTTTAGTTATGGTCGTGCGGGTAGCGCGAAAAACGATAGCCCAAATAACCCCCGAAATTGTTGAATTAAAGCACGGCAAAGATTAAGGCTTTTTTATTAATATATTGACCCAACTGCTGACATTTATAATTAAACAGGAAAGAAATTATGTCATACCAATATATACGTTTTTTTAACGAAATAGGCATAGACGACATTCCACAGGTCGGCGGTAAAAATGCCTCATTGGGTGAGATGGTGCAAAAATTGGAGCCAGAAGGTGTCAAAGTGCCTAATGGTTTTGCAGTAACAGCACAGGCTTATCGCTATGTGCTCGATGAAGCCAATGCCTGGGACGCTTTACGGGAAACCATGGCCAATATTGATCCCCTGGATGTTAAACATTTGGCCAGATCCGGTAAACGCGCTCGTGAAATTATCTATGCGGCAAAGCTGCCAGAAGATCTGAAAAGTGAAATAATTGCCGCCTATCAGCAGTTGCAAGAACAATATGGCGAGGGTTTGAGTCTGGCGGTACGCAGTTCAGCTACTGCAGAAGATTTGCCTACTGCCAGCTTTGCCGGACAGCAGGATACCTACCTGAATATCCACGGTGAAGAAACTTTGCTGGATGCCTGTCGGCGCTGTTTTGCCAGCCTGTTTACCGACCGGGCAATTCACTACCGAATAGATCAGGGCTTTGACCATTTTGATGTCGCATTATCCATTGGCATTATGAAAATGGTACGCTCCGATCAGTCGACTAGTGGTGTGATGTTTTCTCTGGATACTGAATCAGGGTTTCGCGATGCAGTTTTTATTACAGCAGCCTATGGACTCGGTGAAAATGTGGTACAGGGTGCAGTTGAGCCAGATGAATTTTATGTTCATAAGCCTACTTTTGAAGAAGGCTATCGCTGTGTATTACGGCGAAGCCTGGGTTCAAAAAAAATCAAAATGGTGTACTCCGAAGGCCATACCCGCGAAGCTACCAAAAATATTCCGACCTCAAAAGCTGAACGTGAGCATTTTTGTTTATCTGATGAGGATGTACTGACACTGGCAGACTATGCCATCAAAGTAGAACGCTTATACAGTGAACAAATAGGTCATGAACGCCCGATGGATATGGAATGGGCCAAGGATGCCCTAGATGGCGAGCTGTATATGGTGCAGGCGAGACCGGAAACCGTCGCTTCGCAGAAGCACGGTACGATACTGGAAGAATCCCAGCTAAAAGGCAGTGGCGATATTATCGCAACCGGACATTCTGTAGGTGCAAAAATCGCCACGGGTTCTGCACATGTTATTGTTAGTACAGCCCATATTGCCGATTTTCAACCAGGTGAAGTACTGGTTGCCGATACCACTACGCCTGATTGGGAACCGATCATGAAAATTGCGGCAGGCATTGTCACCAATCGTGGCGGGCGCACCTGCCATGCGGCCATTATTGCCCGTGAACTGGGTATTCCGGCGGTAGTCGGCTGTGATGATGCAACAACCGCTATCTCAAACGGTGAACTAATAACAATATCCTGTGCTGAAGGGGATACCGGCAGAATTTATCGTAATGACATTCCTTTTGAAGTGATCCAGACAGATCTTGCTACTCTGCCCCGTCCAAAAACAAAAATCATGATGAACCTGGGTAACCCAGAACTGGCTTTTAAGCACAGTTTCCTGCCTAATGACGGTATTGGGCTGGCAAGGATGGAGTTTATCATCAATGAATACATCAAGGTGCATCCCATGGCCTTGTTGCACCCTGATAAAGTCGAGAGCGAAACAGAGCGTTCAGCCATTCAGCAACTGACAAAAAATTATGCCAGTCCAGCCGACTACTTTGTGCAGCGTTTATCCGAAGGCGTCGGCACTATTGCCGCCGCTTTTTATCCCAAACCGGTTGTGGTGCGAATGTCTGACTTTAAAACCAATGAATATGCTTCCTTGCTGGGTGGCAGTGTTTTTGAGGCTGATGAGGACAACCCTATGCTCGGTTTTCGAGGTGCATCCCGCTATACTCATCCAGCCTATGAAGAAGGCTTTAAATTGGAATGTGCGGCAATGAAACGGGTACGTGATGACATGGGCTTAAGCAATGTTATTTTAATGATACCTTTCTGCCGACGCGTAGATGAGGGAAAACGGGTGCTGGCTCAAATGGCTGAACTGGGTTTAAAGCAAGGTGAACATGGTCTTCAAATCTATGTGATGTGTGAAATTCCCAACAATGTTATTCAAATTGATGCATTTTCCAAACTGTTCGATGGCTTTTCTATAGGCTCTAATGATTTGACCCAGCTAACGCTAGGTGTAGACAGAGATTCTGAAATTGTAGCTTTTGACTTTGATGAGCGTGATGAGGGCGTTAAAGAGATGATCCGGCTTGCCGTGGAGGGCGCTAAACGGAATGCTCGTCATTCGGGTATCTGTGGTCAGGCACCTTCTGATTATCCTGAGATTGCAGAATTTCTGGTTGAACTTGGTATCGACTCCATCAGTCTGAATCCAGATACCGTAATAAAAACAACCCTGCATATTCTGGAGGTCGAAAAGCATATTAAAAACTAATTGTAGTGTCGGGTATGAATAAACCAGAATATTTTAGACGCGACCTAAAGCCAGAGCCTTAATAAATTAATACGTTGGATAGATATGAATTTCCAAGGCAACGAAAACTAAAGAGCTTATTCTTAATGATAGAAATTATCCCAGAAATAACTCAAAATTTATAAGACCCAAGAAGAGGACTGTACTCATGTCAAAAAAAAATTCAAAGGAAACCGGCAGTAACTTGCAATATAAAGAAATGCTTCGGCAATTGCAGATTGAACTGGTCAAACTGCAGAATACTATTATCAAAACAGACGCTAAAATTTTGGTTCTTTTTGAAGGGCGTGACAGCAGTGGCAAGGATGGCACAATCAAACGCATTATCGAACATCTTAGTCCACGTGAAATACGTGTCGTGGCCTTAGGCAAACCCACCGACAAAGACCTTTCCGCCTGGTACTTCCAGCGTTATACAGCTCACCTTCCTACTGCTCAGGAAATGGTGCTATTCAATCGCAGCTGGTACAACCGGGCTGGAGTTGAGCGAGTCATGGATTTATGCACTGATGAGCAATACCATGAATTTCTGGAAACAGTATTTAGCTATGAACACATGCTGGTCCGATCTGGAATTAAACTCTTTAAATATTATCTTGATATTAGCAGGGAGGAGCAAAGAAAACGATTGCAAGCACGCAGGCAAGACCCGCTGAAACAATGGAAAATCAGCCCTATCGATAGAGTGGCGCTTAAGCATTGGGGTGACTATAGCGAGGCACGTAACATTATGTTTGCCAGAACTCATTTTCCTGTCGCACCATGGACAATTATAAGGGCTGATAATAAAAAACAGGCACGTATCAATGTGATTAAAGACTTGCTGTTTCGCCTTGATTATAAAAATAAGGATGAAAATATAGTCGTGCCTGATCCGAATATTATCTTCAATTATGAAGCGAGCTATCTGCGAAATGGTATGATTAGTTCATAAAAACAGTAAACAGATGGGGAAATACATTCAGGCTATTGTGATAATAATACCGTTGCTTCCCAGTGTTGTTAAGTTAAGCATAAAAAATTCGGAGGAGGGATCTTAGTCTCTACAAATACGGGGCTAAAGCCCCGCCTCCTAGCTTGATTAGTTCTATAAAGCTCTTAACTTACCGATTATGATGGGGTTTCCATCACCCAGGAAAATGAAAGATACTGTGCGGGAGGCGGTGAATCGAGGTCGATCATTTCTTTAGAAACCTAGACCCTGAAACGTAACGTGACCCACAAAACCGTGAAGCGAAATAGTCTCACCCATCTGGTGAGAATAGAAAAACTTGCTTAAGCATATTATTTAACAAGTTACAGCTGAACTTAGCGATCAACTGATTTTTTAAGGCTATTGTTAAACTCGTACATTAAACAAAAGGGTCATGCTGTGGAATCGTTTAAATTAATCCTAGAATACTTAAATATTAGAAAGGTTCCTCAGCAACCTAAAAAACCAGCTGCCAGTGTTAGTACTGAGTCTTGTTGTAGAGAGGTTTGGGTCGCTTTAGCTATTGGTTACACCAAATTTTGGTTTGTCGCCAACTCTTTCTCTGCTCCGTTATAATAGGTATATTGGCTCAGCCAATAAAATAAAGCTCATATTTTTTGAAAAAATAATAACCAAGTGCTTTACTTGGTATGAGTATTAGAATATAATAATATCCTAAGTTGCTTGAGCGACTTATTACTGTATTCAAAAAATCCAAGAGGGGATTAATAATGAAATCAAAAATTTTACTTGTTACAGCGCTAATGTCAATGACTGTTGGCTGCTCAACTGCCGGAAACAAAGGCACATCTATTGTTGCAGAGCCAAAGGTATATAACGAAACTTTAAACCCGCATCAAAAAGAATACCCGAATCATTTAGGTTTTAATGATTTGCATATCCAGGCGATCAGACATTTGAAACCAGAATCACATGATATTCATGATCCTGATTTGCAAACAATTGTACACCATCACTGTAAAGCTTATGATGACGGTACACTGCTTTGCCTAATGTTCCATACAGGCATGAAAGATCAGGATAAGCCTATGGGTTTTGAATACATTATCACCACTGCACAATTTAATGCTTTGCCTGCTGAAGAAAAGCAGTACTGGCATTATCATGCAGAAGAAATTCCTCGTGCTCATGCAACATTTCCTGATTTAACAGCAGCAGAAGCAGCAAAAATCTTGCCGGCGGTAAATGAGACATACGGTAAAGTTTATTATTTCAAAAAACCACATGACAAAATGCCTTTGGGCGAACCATATATCTTAAAAGTTCAAGATATGCCTGTACAGGATTAAACAAGCAATTCATATTTAAATGTAAATGCATTAAAACCGGCAGAGATTCTCTTTGCCGGTTCTATTAGGGAGTTGATATGCAAATGTTTCTGATATTCATTGTTGGAATCGCATTTTCCAGCCTTTCCTCTGCAAACCCAACCTTAGGGTTGCCTGCACTGTCCGTTCCAGAAAACAATCTTCAAACACCTGATAAAATAGAATTAGGGCGTCTTTTATTTCACGATTCCAGGTTTAGCGGTGATGGTTCTATTAGCTGTGCCAGTTGTCATCATAGTGATAAAGCCTTTACTGATGCTTTAAACACACCTTTGGGAATTAATGGCCAAACAGGGGCTCGCAATGCACCTACCGTCATTAATGCTGCCTTTTATAAAACGTTATTTTTAGATGGCAGAGCAAAAAGTCTTGAAGACCAGGCTTTAGGGCCTTTTTTAAACCCTGTTGAACATGGCTTGAGTGATTATAAAAAAATTATAAATGTAATCAAGTCTGATTCTGCCTACCCAGAACGATTTAAACAGGTATTTGGCATTGCGACCGATGATATAGCTATTGAACATGTAGTTAAAGCCATTGCCAGTTTCGAACGCACACTGATTTCAGGAAATTCATTATTTGATCAATACTATTTTGGCAGAGATCATAGCAAATTATCAGAGAGTGCCGCCAGAGGCCTGAGAATCTTCAGGCGCAAAGGGAACTGTGCCAATTGCCATGAAATTTCATGGGATAATGCGCTGTTTATGGACAACCAGTTTTATAATATTGGTGTTGGTTTTAAGCGGATTGACAAGCAATTAAGCGATATTATTTCTACGTTACAAACAGGAGGGAAAATTGAAGACTTAGACCTTTCAGCCGAACAAATTTCAGAGCTGGGTCTTTTTAATGTAACGGGCTTCATTAAAGATATTGGTAAATTTAAAACGCCTACTTTGCGTAACATTGCCTTAACTGCTCCTTATATGCATGATGGCAGTGTAGAAAGCCTAGAAGAAGTTGTAGATTACTATGATAAAGGCGGCGATAAAAATAGATTTATTGATTCTGCCATTTTTCCGTTACATTTTACCGACCAGGAAAAAATTGACTTGGTTGAGTTTATGAAAGCATTGACCGGTTCTAATAAAATGAAGTAATTACACCGCGTGTTTAATTTAACCACATTTTTCAATATCAGTAACTTTTAGAAGAAGGGCATCTGTCCATAAATAATTCATATAAGTCTGCATAGACGTGTTTATGGTTTTTCAATAGGTTGCTGATATTAAAGTGATAAATACGCGGCCATAGGCAATGCAATTAGCCCCAGCCAAAATTGATTTGATTTGATTTGATTTGATTTGATTTGATTTGATTTGATTTATTTAGGTTAATGCCACCCTTTGACATATTGCTGTCATATTGCTGTCATATTGAGCCAGTAACATCAGCGTCAGTAGAACCATTTTTTTTAGGTTTATTCTAATGCCACGGTTATTTCTATGTCAAATCGAGAGTTCATCACCAGTAAACCCCGCAGGTCTATTGTCAAGCTGCCAGAAAAAGGGCTGAAGAAAAAAGATTTTATCAGCAGTTTTAAAGAATATTATGTTAATACACTGGGGCGCGATGAAGAAAGCCTAAACACGCATTATGCCTATGAGGCGTTAGGACTCACCGTTCGCGACCGTTTGATGGAGCATTGGAAAGAAACTCACCACACATACAAGCAGGCTAAAAGCAGAAGAACATTTTATCTGTCTATGGAATACCTAATGGGGCGGGCATTGAGCAATGCCATGATCAGCCTGGGCATTACAGATACGGCAACTCAGGCTATGCATGACATAGGTATAGAGATTGAAGAGCTTATCAGCAGTGAAATGGATGCCGGTTTGGGGAATGGCGGATTAGGCAGGCTGGCAGCCTGTTTTATGGATAGCTGTGCAACGCAGCAATTGCCCGTTATAGGCTATGGCCTGCGTTACGAATATGGCATGTTTACCCAGACTATCGTCAATGGTGAGCAGGTGGAAAAGCCTGATCACTGGCTAAGATTAAGAAATGTCTGGGAGGTCAAACGCCTCGAATATGAACACAGGGTAAAATTTTGCGGCCATACGGAAATCCAGCTGGATATTGAGGGGCGGCAGCGTGTTCTTTGGATAGAGACAAAAGATGTATTGGCTATCCCTTATGATACACCCATCCCTGGCTTTCAAAATAACACAGTCAATACATTGCGCTTGTGGAAATCAGTAGCAACAGAAGAGTTTCATCTTGATGAATTCAATTCTGGAAGCTATGTCAAAGCCGTCGCCGACAAAGTAAGTGCCGACAATATCACCATGGTACTGTATCCCAATGATGCGAATGAAAATGGTAAAACGCTGAGACTGAAGCAGCAGTATTTTCTGTCATCAGCCAGTTTGCAGGATGTTATTTCCCACTGGGTGAATTTATATGGCGAAGATTTCAGTCAGTTTGCAGATAAAAACTGTTTTCAGCTGAATGACACGCATCCCAGTATTGCCGTTGCAGAATTAATGCGGCTGTTAGTTGATATGCACGGTTTAAGCTGGGAAATGGCATGGCAGATTACTACTGCAACCATGGCCTATACCAACCATACGTTGCTGCCCGAAGCATTAGAAAAATGGCCTGTAGATTTAATGCAGACATTATTGCCCAGGCTGATGGAAATTATCTTTGAGATTAATGCCCGCTTTTTATCTGAAGTCTCAATAAAATGGCCTGCAGATGAGGAAAAAATCAGGTGCATGTCCATAATAGAAGAAGGAGACTGTAAGCAGGTTCGCATGGCTCATCTTGCCATTGTGGGAAGTTTCTCCGTAAACGGCGTAGCAGAACTGCATACTAAATTGCTGCAGCAAAAATTATTTGCTGATTTTTATGACTTGTGGCCAAATAAATTCAATAATAAGACCAATGGTGTTACCCCTAGACGCTGGCTATTAGAATGCAACCCTGAGCTATCTGAACTGATTACAGAAACAATCGGATCAGGCTGGATTACAGATTTATCATTGTTAAAGCAGCTGGTTCCCTATGCAGAGAATAGGAAGTTTAGGCAACAATGGCTGAAAATAAAACAGGCTGCAAAACAGCGACTGGCTGATTATAAAAAACGGGTACATAATGTTGACATTAATGCCGACGCCCTATTTGATGTGCAAGTCAAACGCATACATGAATATAAGCGACAGCTGTTAAAAGTGTTGCATGTTATTCATTTATACAATCTAATAAAACAGGGGAACACGGAGAGTCTTGTCCCCCGATGTGTTCTTATCGGCGGTAAGGCGGCACCCAGTTACGACAGAGCTAAAAGAATTATCAAGCTAATAAATAATGTTTCTGCTGTTATTAACAGCGACCCAGAAGTGCAGGGGAAATTAACATTGCTTTTTTTACCTGACTACAATGTAACGGCAATGCAGGAAATTTGTCCAGGTGTTGATTTATCTGAACAGATTTCTACAGCTGGCATGGAAGCATCAGGAACGGGCAATATGAAACTGATGATGAATGGTGCCATTACTATTGGTACCTTAGATGGGGCAAATATTGAAATTCGGCAGCAAGTGGGGGATGAAAATTTCTTTCAATTTGGACTGACAGAAGATCAGGTTGCTGCAAGGCGTAAACATTATGATCCCTGTTCAATCATAGAAAACGATGAAGCGCTACAGCAAGTAATGAATCTGCTGGAATGTGGCCATTTCAATCAGTTTGAACCTGGCATTTTTACCAGTATTATTCAGTCATTAAAAAGCCCTGCAGACCCTTGGCTCACGATTGCCGATTTTCGCAGTTATATAGATGCTCAGCTGCGTGTTGAAGATGCCTATCGCGATAGGCATCACTGGACAAAAATGAGCATAATGAATGTAGCATGCAGCGGAAAATTTTCATCTGACCGAACGATTAATGATTATAACCAAGAAATATGGAAATTGCATCGACAGCCTGTTAATCCTAATAATGCCGACTGAATGCTTTATGAAAGAGCAGAAAGGTCACAAGGTGAGTTAAATTATCAAATGTAATGCTGCTCATCAATTAATATGATATTTTGGAATGCCAGTCAGCTTTCTAGAGCTGGATAAAAACCCAAGTTCAGCAGGATAATAGCAACTCTGCTGAACTTGGATTGATAATAAATTTACTTCAACAATTTTAAAACCAGATAGCCTTGATTACCATGTCCTATAGTCAGTTCTACCTGATTATTTGAAACGGCGACATCACCTGTATTGCCTAAATGATCTGTCACTCCAGATGGAGAAATGCCATCAAAAGAAATTGTTATGGCCTCATTGGTATCACTATGATTAGAAATAATTAAATAAGAATCGCCGTTATAATTTCTTGTTCCCAGGTTAATGTACTCACTTCCGGAGACATGTGCTTTCCAGCTAGTCCAGTGAGGTTCTCTAATTATTGGAGCAATAGAATCTAACTCATCAAAAACTTGATGAATAACAGGTGCCCAAACCTGTTGCTGAAACGGTAATGGGTTATTGTTATTGCTTCCATTTCCAGTACCATCTCTCCAAACAGAAATAGCTTTCCCTCCCTGAATAATTCCAAACCATAGTGAGGGAATAAACTTATCACCTAAATAAGTCTGCAGCTGAATAACCGTAGCTGGTGCATAATGATTTTGTGTGACATCCATTATCCCAATAGTCTGCTTTGGCGCGCCTTCAGACGGGTTTCCAACGCCTCCCATTCCTACATAAGAGCCCGTTATATCCATTAATGGGCTATTGTATAATCTTGATATGCCAAATTGTCCATTCAGGTAAAAAATAGGTCTTCCTCTATTTCCACTGGGGTCTTGATCATTTTCATCAATAAAATTTGCCCAGCTTTCCTTAAAAGCAAACTCCTGTATTTTTTCGTTTTCATTATCCAGATAATGAAAAAGCATTGAATATGGCTTACCTTCATCCCTAATATAAGTCTGAGTCTCTATAAAGCGTGCTTTTTCACCAGTAACAATAGAACTGTATTCCCCCTGTGTACCGTTAGGCAATGTATTGCTGTTTGCTCCCATGCCAACGATATACTCAAGCCCAGCATCATACGCCTCTATAACCTGGCCTTTATTGTACATCCCAATAACACCGTTAAAGCCATGACTTTGATAGGCATTTAGCTGGCCTCTAAAATAGCCGATTGGACTTACGCTTCCTCGAGAAATTAATTTTGGAATAATGGGTACCCAAATATCTTCTTTATTGACACTGAAATTGCCTAGACTATCAACCCGAACATAGTCACTGTTAAATGCCATTTTTTCAGTGTTTACTGGTTCTCTGGGAGTTATCTCCTCCTTAACCTCTATCACTTTAAAATCATCGAGAAATACCCGTGAAGAGCGATCCAAATTTGATCCATTCTCATTGACAGGATTTGGCTTATAGAGATCCGTGCCATTAATAACCTGAACGACACTGCTGTCTGTACTAAATGACCGAGTTGTGCTAAAAACTCTCCAGCTGACCTCACCACTTTCTAAGGGTATAAAAGGCAATAAAACCTCTTCCCAGGTGTTTTCTTTAGAGGCGTTCCAATAGACTTCATTCCTGCCAGCGACACTCCGCGGTGTAATGCCAAAGACAATATGCTGACCAACGGGGACATGATTCATTTTTATATAACCGCTGAGCAAATATTTTTTGCCTTTGTCGACATGAAAAGAAGGCGAGGTTAAAGCTTTTGTATAATGATGAGCGATCAGTTCTGCACTGCCACTGCCATCATTTGTATGGGAATCATTTGCAATATAGGCATGCTGATTTGCGTTAATATAGCCAGAAAGTGTTGCAAAGCTAGGGTTCGTACCGTGCAATAAATTCGGCAGTCCATTGTCCAATAGTCTGCTACCTAAAAGAGGGGCTATTAAAGGAAAGTTCAACCTGTCTGGGTTTATATTTACATCATTAAACCGAAAACGGTAATTATCAGAAGGATCATCAGCAATATTCAAATCACTGTAGGGAGTGTCACCGGAATAAAATTGAATGCCATTCATTGTCCGCATTTCAGAGGAGCTTTCAGGCAGCCCGATATGGTTCCATTCGGTATCATTATCAAAGCTAGACCTCATTAGCGATTCTAAAGGACGGAAAATACCGATCTGTTGCAAGGCATCATAATAATAAATGCCATTATCATAGCGACTTTTGGGGGTGCTGTGGCTAGACGAGTGATTCGCATCACCGGGCAAATAGAGAAAGGTTTTGTCAGCATCACTGATATTGCTATTAATCAAATAGTCAATACTAAACCTTGGATCAGTATCCCAGTTATAACCTCTATCATTTAGACGCTCATTATATGTCTGAACTATCATTTTAGTATTGGGGGGCAGTTCAATTATAGGCTGATCTTGAAAATAGGCCGTAGCACCGGCAAGTGGAAAAACAAATCGTCCCTGGGTTCCCCAGACATCCAATTTTCTGGCCAGGTCAAATAGAATGCCAGCTCCCATGGAATGACCCATAAACCCAACCTTTGAAGTGTCTATCAAGTGACTAAATTTAGGATCGGCAACAACGGTCTGCAATATATTTTTAATGTGATTTTCTGAGGCTCCGTTAGTCTCATCATAAGAAACAAAGACAGCATTAAACCCTTGGCCTGCTATAAAATAAAGCAAACTATAATACTGCTCAGAAAAATAATGCCGCCATCCGGAAATGAAAAAAACTGTTGGCCTTGGGCCTGCCATATTTGCTGGCGTATAAAGATCAACTTTTAGCCGAACGGACTCAGCATCGCTTCCAAAATAATAACTGTTATCACCTGGATAATTATTTCCCCTATTAACAATCAGATCTTGATAGCCCGGGTTATTGATAGAGATTTTTTTAACAGGGTGTCCTGTCATGGCACCATACCAGTCTCCAGTGAGTGCAGGGATATTTGATGGGTCATCATAAATTGGCTGGTTAACCAATATGCCATCAGCAACTGCAGAGGGGCCAGGCGGGCTGTTTAATTGATTCCGAAGTAAAATGAAATCAGCTGCATTGACTATTCCATCACCATTTAAATCGGCATCAGGGTTATTGCTGTTTAAGCGGTTTCTCAATAAAATAAAATCAGCCGCGTTGATAATCAGGTTGTCATCTAAGTCTGCATCGCATAAATTGCCATAGCCATCACCATCAGTATCACGCTGGTTAATATTTGCAACTTCGATACAATTATCATAAGAATCTGCTATGCCATCCCCATCGATATCCTGGTTTAAGCCATCAGATATAGACTGAAAAGACGCAGTCAGGAGTATTAATAACAGTAGAAAATTAAATGTTCGATCTATCTGCCTTCGGGGAAGCAATTGGTTTATTGCTTGAAATTCTTTAGACATAGTCCTTATCCTTTTTCGAAAGTGAATACTTTAAAATGAGCAAGGTCTTGCATTCCAATCAGGAAGAAAAAGACCTTGCACAGGTTATATCTTGTATAAATATCCTTCCGCCTTATATTTTTCGACGAGAAAATCCAGCGCCACCTAGCAGAGCGGAGCCAAATAGCCATATGGCGGCCGGTACAGGTACTGCAGAAATATTTACATTTGCGGCATTATATTCTATTCCATTGACTTTTTGTGCCGAGTTATCAAACCAGCCGTTTAGGCCGCTGTCATCAAAAGTAACCTCGACGGATCCTTCTGCAATTGATTTCATCACAATATCCAAAATATCAAAATCACCGCTCACGGTAAAATCTGCTATTAAAGGAGAAAGAAGGTTTAAGCTGTGGCTATTTTGATCATAAAGAGGTGTGAAAACGCCTGTTTGCCTCATGCTAACCACCTCAACCAAGTCAGCATTAAAATTTAACTTCAAAGTCGCTCCGGCAATCTCTGAGAAATCAATAGCATTCATCGAAATGGTAAACTCATCGCCAACAACGTTTTCCGTCACCGACGGGGTTAAAGAAATCACTGATGACTGAGCTGCAAAACTTGTCATTAGGGCAAGGGGGATTAGTATTTTTTTCATTGTAAACTCCTATTTTGATAATAAATATTCAACTAATAATAACCAGTTAACTATAGATTTACGGTACAGGCTATTAGTTTTGCAGTTTTTTTTCTGCAAATTTTGTATTGTGCAATGGAATCAATAACCTGTACAAGAAACCGAAAGCAACTGATATTTCTACGCTAACGAAATCAAACCAAATAGCATAGCTGGTATTAAAGACTTAACTTGTTTCCTAATATTGGAAGGAACCCTTTTTATCATTAAAATATTACTATATTATGAAATAGTGTTTTATGTGTCTTGATCTTACTCCCACAAAAAAAATGTGTCAATGGCGTTTTCCCCCAGGTATGCCGCTGTGATGATCAGAATAAAGCTGTAGAAAATAAAAACCTGAAATATAATCCTAAATAAATTAGTTGAGCACGGAATTTGTGGAAAATCTGGATAAAAAAAGGCAAAGAATAGCACGAAGATAATGGCCGTAGTCCTTATCGAGAGGTATTCTGCAGAATTTTTTGTCCAGGTTTTTCACAAAACCGTGAAGCGAAATACACTCACCCATCTGCTGAATAGTAAAAAACTGGATTAATCAGTTTATTTAACAAGTTACAGTTAAACTAAGCATTCAACTGATTTATTTAGGATAATAGACTTTAAGCAATAATTTTTAGTTTGACTGACATGTTTTTTATATAAATCTTTCTACTTGGCGCAGTAGCGACCGCGCATAATTTATACCTTAAGGAGGTTCAAATGACAGAAACAGGCAAATCGAGTGCTTTAATTTTAGGTGCATGTTTATTCTTTGGTTTGAGCTCTCTTGGCTACCTGCTGGGAAGTTCTGCGATTAAATTTAAAGAATATGAGCGCACTGTTACTGTGAAAGGGTTATCTGAAAAAGAATATGAAGCAGATATAGTTATTTGGCCAATTCAGTTTACTGAGGCGAGCAACAATCTTGAGCAGTTGTACCTGTCAATTGAAGGAAGCACAGAAAAAATAGCTTCATTTCTTACGCGTAATGGCATAAAACAGCAGGAAATTTCATTTGCAACGCCATCAATAACAGACAAATCTGCCCAGCAATATGGTGGGCAGGCTAAGGCTGAATTTCGATACACAGCAATTCAGATTGTCACTGTCTATTCAAAAAATATTAAGTCTGTCAGACACATAATGAGTTTATTATCTGTACTCGGCAAGCAGGGAATTGTATTTACTAGCGACAATTACCAATCACAGCCTGAGTATCTATTCACCAGATTGAATGAAGTAAAGCCTGAAATGATAGAGGAAGCCACCAAGAAAGCCCGGGAAGTGGCTGAAAAGTTCGCATCGGATTCAAAAAGCGTGTTAGGAAAAATTAAAAAGGCTGCACAGGGGCAATTTAGCATTAATGCCCGCGATAAAAATAATCCGCATATAAAGAGGGTAAGAGTTGTTTCTACTGTAGCGTATTATTTATCAGATTAATGATAAGGCTGGGATTATTAGGCTTTATAGGCAGCCATCATTCTATGCATAATAGCCGGGGTTCCAGAAAAATACTGACACAGGAACAGCTTATTTTATTGATATACATCTAAAAATCACCTACGTTCAATTCAATCGGATAAGCAGAAAATTTGAGGCTGCATTATTAGTTTTCTATTTTGGCAAACCGATTCTTATCTATGGTAAGGTGATACAAAGAAAAATGTTTATGGCCATAGCCAAGAAAAGATTTATTAATACATCCTGGAAGGTGCAAGATGTTAAATTCACATTCAAATTTAGACCCCTCTCCTGACTATCTTATAGTAGGCAGCGGACTTGCCAGTTTATCTTTTGCCGCACTGATGGCTAAGAGTGGAAAGAAAATAAAAATCATCGAAGCTCATGAGTTTCCAGGAGGATATGGACATACCTTTGTCGAAGGTAATAAATACCGCTTTAATGCTCAATTGCATTACGTCTGGAACTGCGGAGAAGGGCAGACAGTTAATATGTTTCTTAAAAAACTGGGACTTCATAAAACTGTAACATTTGAACAGTATGACCCTAACGGATATGATCATATGCGCATGCCTGGGTATGCTCTGGACATTCCCTCAGATAAGGAAGAATTATGTCAACGCCTATCTGACCTTTTTCCTGACCATGCAGATTCTTTTCATAAATTTATTGCAGAAGTGTGGAAAACCGCAGTAGAAATAGAAAAACTTCCGGAACCATTAAATTTGTCTTTTGCATTAAGCCATCCAGTAAGCAGTCTACATTTATTTAAGTATCGGGACTCAACCTTACAGGATGTATTTGATGCCTTTGAATTGCCGCTAGAAGCACAAACCTTGCTGGCTCTGCAATGGCTTGATTTTTTATTGCCGCCAGGTAAATTATCATTCTTTGCCTGGGCAACCCTGTTTACCGGCTATTGCCGTGGAGCCTATTATCCAACACATCATTTTGAGCATGTCATTGATTCCTTGGTTAAAGTGATTAAAGAACATGATGGGGAAGTTATTTGCAATCAAAAAGTAACAGACTTTATACTTGATAAAAACAGAGTAGTCGGGGTTAAAACGATAGATGTGAATGATCACACTATCTATAGAGAATACCAGGGGCACGATATTATCTGCAATATTGACCCGAAACGGGCTGCATCGATGATAGGGTTAGATAAATTCTCCGTTTCTGTACGGGCCAAACTTGAATATGATTACTCGCCTTCTAATTTTGTGGCGTATTGTGTGGTCAAGGACATTGATTTAAATGATTTTGGCTTTGGCAACTGGAATTTATTTCATAGCGAACAGGCAGATCTGAATAAGGCATTCGAGGATATGTATGACCGAGCTGATTATTCTGCCCCCAGTTTTGTGATGACGACACCTGGGTTTCTTAGTGATGATAACAGTGATTGTCCAGAAGGGGAGCAGATTATTCAGTTTCTAACTGTTGCAAACTATCACTTTTTTCATGACCTGAAACTTCGTGATGCCGGGGCCTATCGTAAAATGAAAAAGGAAATTTTCAACGCCATGATCGACATTGTGGAACAGCGATACATCCCCGGCTTCCGTGAACATTTAGTGTTTAAAATGCTGGGGAGCCCAACCACTAATGAAAGTTTCTGTGGCAGTCCAGAGGGCAACTCTTACGGATCAAATATAACGCCGGAAAATTTTGATTCAGAACGTCTAGATCATAGAACGTCACTTGATAATTTCTATTTTTGTAACGCATCATCGGGAGCGCCAAGTTTTACCGGAACAATTGGGACGGGGTGCAAATTATATGAAAAATTAACTGGCGATTCAGTGTTAGGCAAAAGTCTGTTATGAGAATTGCTGTTGTGGGTGGCGGTGCCGCTGGTATGACTGCAGCTTATCTTTTAGACAAAGCTCACGATATCACTGTGTTTGAAAAAGAACCGATTCTGGGAGGGAATATCCGAACATTGAATAAAAATGTTCACTGTGATTCTCTGGATAGCCGAATTACTCTCGATAATGGGGTGGTCGAGTTCCAGCGTGATTACTTCCCGAATTTTCATAAATTAATGCATAAGCTTCAGGTGCCGCTGGAAGATACGCCGATTTCCAGTGAACTTTTTCTGCCCGATGGCCATTATTACAAATCTACTGGGGCAATCCGCTACGGCTGTACAACCAAACAGGAAAGAATTTTCGAGAGTTTTAAGCTGGCATCAACCCTGATCCCATATTTATATTTTCTTGCTAAAATGACTTTTGCAAGTCCCGATTCATTACGTCATCGTCCGGTTTCAGATTACCTGGGAAACAGTATCAGTGGCAGGTGGCTAAAAATGCTGCTGATGTACGCCTATTCAATGCCGTATAAAAAAATTGATGATTTTCCGGCAGAAATAGCAATACCACTGCTGGCTCATTCAGGCATGCATACTAAATGGGAACGCATTGTCGGAGGCGTCTATAGCTATATTGAAATGATTTTAATGCAATTTTCCGGTTCAATTCATTGTAATGCTAATATTACCAGAGTTAACAGAGACTCAGCGGGGGTTCAGATAAAACTGGCCAATGGCGAACAGCATCATTTTGATAAAATCATTTTCGCCACCACACCTGATCAGGTGTTAGCCTTATTGACAGATCCCTCGGAAAATGAAATTAAGCGATTTAAGGATTGGAAATTGAATGAAATTGATACCGTCATCCATACCGATACTTCAATATACAAACATTTCGGGGTGACTTATTTCAGTGAATTTGATGTTTTTCAAAATGATGACAAAGGAAACTGCGGCTACAATGCCTATTTAGATCGCTTATGTGGTCTAGATACTGAAGATGATATCAATTATTGTCTTTCCTATAATATGGAACAGCGCATTGATCCTGAGAAAATCCTCAATCGCCAGCATCATCGCTCTCCATCTTATAATGTGGAAGCCATTCGCTATCGACAGGAAATTTTGCATACAAATGGCGCAAATAATACTTACCATGCAGGAGCCTACCTTTTTGAAGGCCTGCATGAAGGTGCAATCACTTCAGGTTTTGCAGTGGCTGAATTGCTAGGCGGATTGCAATGGTGAAATAAAGTTCTTGACAGGGTTTTAGTTCAAATTTTGTGATTTTTAGTAGCCGACATACCCGCCGACAAATAGACTACTTATTGCCACTCTCTTTATTGTCAGCTAACAATTTCTTTTTATACTCTAGCGACCTCGAATAGCTTTTTTAACCGCCTCACAATCACTTACTCGAGTGACACTGAACAGCAAAAATAGCAGTAAACCACCGCAATAAAGGCTAACTAAACTCTTTTTCTTTTGCCGGAATTGAACTTGTTTTACTCTTTAGCAGTATTATATATAGAAGGTTTTTTTAATTTAACCCTTTAATGGGGGAAGTATGAAAAATGTTATTATTGCAGAGTACTGCCGTTCACCTTTTACACCTGCCCATAAAGGTCTGTTAGCAACAGTAAGAGCTGATGATTTGCTTTCACAGGTCATAAAAGGTTTGCTCAATAAAGCTGATATAGATCAGCAGGATATTGAAGACCTGGTTCTAGGGTGTGCTTTTCCTGAGGGTGAGCAGGGAATGAACCTGGCTCGATTAGCCGTTCATTTGGCAGGGTTGCCGGTTTCTGTGGCTGGCATGACTGTTAATCGTTTTTGCGGCTCTTCCATGCAATCCATTCATATTGCAGCCGGGGCTATTCAAATGAATGCCGGCGATGTTTTTATCTGTGCCGGTATTGAGTCCATGTCCCGTGTCCCTATGGGCGGATACAATATGATGCCTAATCCTGAGCTATACCAGTCTTACCCCGAAGCCTACATAAGCATGGGCGATACCGCAGAAAATCTTGCAAAACAATATAGTTTAAGCCGTGAAAAACAGGAAGCTTTTGCTTTGGAAAGCCAGCGTAAAGCTAATAATGCCCTGCAGAAAGGGGCTTTCGATGATGAAATCATTGTTATAGAAACAGCTAAATCAGGCATGGTGGCAAATGATGGCTGTCTGCGCCCTGATTCAACAGCAGAGGGCTTGGCTGAATTGAAACCTGCTTTTAAACTCAATGGCAGTGTGACTGCAGGAACATCATCTCCTTTAACTGACGGTGCTTCTGCAGTTTTGGTATGCAGTGAAGAATATGCCAATAAACATGGCTTAAATAAGATGGCCAGAATTAAGTCTATTGCCGTCTCGGCCTGTGCACCTGAAATCATGGGGATTGGGCCTGTCAATGCCACAAACAAAGCTTTGCTGCGTGCAGGTCTGGCATTGGATGAAATAGATATTGTCGAGCTGAATGAAGCTTTTGCTTCTCAGTGTTTAGCAGTACTTAATGATTTGCCCATAGCACTAGATAAATTGAATTTGGACGGTGGGGCTATTGCATTGGGCCATCCCCTGGGAGCAACAGGGGCAAGAATTGTCGGAAAAGCCGCAAGCCTGCTGCAAAGGCAGGATAAGAAATACGCTTTAGCCACGCAATGTATAGGGGGCGGACAGGGCATTGCGACAATACTGGAGGCAATCTGATGACTATTAAAAAAGTTGCCATCATCGGGGCAGGTGTTATGGGAGCCAGTATTGCTGCGCATATCAGTAATGCCGGTATACTAGTCTATTTATTGGATATTGTTCCTAAACAGGACAATGGCGAAGTTGAAAATCGCAATCTGATTGCCGAAATGGCGATACAAAAACTTTTAAAAGCCAATCCAGCGCCATTCATGCATAAAAATAATGCACGATTGATTACTCCAGGGAATATTGAAGATCATCTGCACCTTTTATCCGAAGTCGACTGGATTATTGAAGCTGTGATTGAAGATCTCAGCATTAAAAAAACGTTATATCAAAAGCTGGAAAAAGTCTGTGGTGCTGATACTATTATTTCATCCAACACTTCTACTTTACCTTTAGCACAGTTGCTCGAAGGTTTTTCTGCGGATTTTCAAAGCCGCTTTCTCATTACCCATTTTTTTAATCCTCCCCGCTATATGCGCCTGCTGGAATTAGTTTGCAATGCAAATGCCCAGACGGAATTAATTGATTCAGTTAGGCGGTTTGCTGAAATAAAGTTGGGCAAAGGCTGTGTTATCTGCAAAGACACGACTGGCTTTATTGCAAACCGAATAGGCATTTACTGGGTGCAGTGCGGTTTGCTGGAAGCCTTTAAACAGGGGTTAACCGTTGAGCAGGCGGATGCAGTAATAAGTGCTCCTTTTGGTATTCCCAAAACAGGTATTTTCGGCCTGCTGGATTTGGTCGGACTAGATTTAATTCCACATATTATGGAAAGCATGAAACAGCTGCCTGAGCAGGATGGTTTCTATGAAATCAACCAATTGCCTGATCTATTTATGCAAATGATTGATGAGGGATATATTGGCAGGAAAGGGAAGGGCGGTTTTTACCGGCTAAATAAAGAAGGAGGAACACGTGTTAAACAGTCGATTAATTTAAATACCGGGGATTATGGCAATAGTGAAAAACCAGCATTAGACTGCTTGAAAGTTGCCCATAAACAGCACTTGCAGGATTTTTTATCATTAAGTGATAAATACAGCCAATATGCCTGGACTGTTATGTCTAAAACTTTGCTTTATGCTGCCAGTCTTTTGCCTGAAATAGCGGATGAAATTACCTCAGTAGATGAAGCCATGCGACTGGGCTATAACTGGCAATTTGGGCCTTTTGAATTGCTGGATAAAATAGGTGTGGATTGGTTTATTGACAAGGTTAAGCAGGAGGGAAGAGAGGTTCCTGAATTATTAAAAGCTGAACCCTTTTATAAGATAGATTCTGAAATACTGAAATTCCGCACCTTGTCGGGTGTGTATCAGCCTGTCATCAGGGCAAAAGGTGTATTATTGCTTTCAGATATTAAATTGCAAAAATCAGCCATTCTGGAAAATAGATCAGCGAGTTTATGGGATGTGGGAGATGGCGTTGCCTGCTTTGAATTCCATAGCAAAATGAATACCTTTGATATGGACATTTTAAGCTTGCTGCGCGAAAGCTTAATAAAGGTAGAACAGAGCTTTATCGCCTTAGTAATCCATAATGAAGCTGATAATTTTTCTGCCGGAGCAAACCTTGGTTTATTGACCTCTGCAATAGATCAGAATGACTGGGAAAGCGTTAAAAGCTTGATAAAACAGGGTCAGGAAACGTTTATGGCAGTTAAATATGCACCCTTCCCCGTTGTTGCAGCACCTTCTGGCCTGGCATTAGGCGGAGGCTGTGAAATTCTTCTGCACTGTGACGCTGTTCAGGCACATGCAGAGCTGTACACTGGTTTAGTTGAAGTGGGGGTCGGGTTAGTGCCTGGCTGGGGGGGCTGTAAGGAATATCTGCGCCGGTGTCTGCAGTTTAAACTATTTGGCGGTCCCATTCCTCCTATTGCTAAAGCATTTGAAACAATTGCCATGGCTAAAGTCTCAAAATCTGCTTTTGAAGCGAAAGACCTGCTGTTTCTTTCTGCATCAGATGAAATTACCATGAATAAGAGTCACTTATTGGCTGATGCAAAAAAGAAGGCTTTGGATTTAAGTAAAGACTATAGCATTCCTGAAAAAACAGAATATAAATTGGCAGGAAAAACCGCAAAAATATTATTAAGCATGTCCACTAAAGCATTCAGAATGCTGGGTAAAGTTACTGATTATGACGTGCAGGTAGCAGACAGTTTAGCTACCGTTTTGACGGGGGGAGATTGTGATATTACAGAGCCATTGTCAGAACAGGATATGCTGGATTTAGAATGCCGTGTTTTTACTGATATTGTTAAACAGCAAGGCACCTTAGCAAGACTGGAACATATGTTAAAAACAGGCAAGCCTTTAAGAAATTAGCATTAGAAACTATAAAAATAATCTGCTCTAACCCTTTCCCTTTGAAAAGGGGGAGGCAGATACTTAAGTACCCAAGTAAAATTAATTTAATAGTTTTACGCAGGATTTTTTTTCATTTTAGGCTCTGAATAAATAGGCGCATAGCGAGCTACGTAACTATTTATTCAGGGTCTAAAATGGTAAAAAAGACAAGTAAAAAGTAAAATTAATTTAACTTGGGTACTTAGTCTTCATTGGCAAAAAAGCCGATAGATATTGAATGAGGAGAGTTATCATGATTTGGTTGGGATTGTTGTTAATCATCGCAAGTTCTCTGGCTTATCATCAGATAGCTCTGTCGCAAAGCACTCTCGTTTTAGCTGTTTTGCTGTCACTGTACAGCCTTCAAAATTTTAATCCGATTTTATGGCTAGTATTTTTACTCACTTTTCTGCCAATTTGCATTCCCGCTATTCGACGAAAATTGATAAGCCGGCCTATTTTTAAATGGATGCAAGCAGCCCTGCCAGAAATGTCCAGCACTGAGCAGGAAGCCATGGAAGCGGGCAATACCTGGTGGGATGCAGAATTGTTTTCCGGAAATCCAAACTGGAATGTGCTGTTGGATTTGCCTGTTGCCAAACTGACAATGGAGGAACAGGCTTTTATTGATGGCCCCGTAGAAACCTTATGTGCCATGCTGGATGACTGGGATATTACCCATAATCGACAGGATCTGCCTGATAAAGTGTGGGACTATATTAAACAGCAAAGGTTTTGCGGCATGATTATTCCAAAACACTATGGCGGTTTGGAGTTTTCACATTTTGCCCATTCTGAAGTCATTATGAAGATCTCCAGCCGCAGCTCTTCTGCTGCAGTCACGGTTATGGTGCCAAACTCATTAGGGCCTGCAAAATTGCTACTATCATATGGTAGCCAAAAGCAAAAAGACTATTATTTGCCACGTTTGGCATCAGGTCAGGAAATGCCCTGCTTTGCTTTGACAGGCCCGGATGCAGGAAGTGATGCTGGTGCCATGCCGGATACAGGGGTTATCTGCTACGATAAGTTTGCAGGAGAAGACCAGGTTTTAGGCATTCGTTTAAATTGGGAAAAACGCTATATAACCTTGGGCCCTATTGCCACTGTTATTGGCTTGGCATTTAAACTTTATGATCCTGAATATTTGATTGGAGATAAGGAAAATATTGGTATAACCGTTGCCCTAATACCTTCAAATACACCTGGAATTACTATTGGAAATCGTCATTTTCCTCTGAATTCGGCATTTCAGAATGGCCCTAACTGGGGTAAAGATGTATTTATTCCATTGGACTGGATAATAGGCGGTGTAGAACAGGCTGGCAATGGCTGGAAAATGTTAATGGAATCTCTCGCTACTGGACGCTCTGTTTCTTTACCTGCGTTAAGTGCAGGTGCTGCTAAATTTACCTGCCGAAATACAGGAGCCTATGCTCGGGTACGAAAACAATTTAATATTTCATTGGGTGAGTTTGAAGGCATAGAAGAGCCGTTAGCTCGTATAGCCGGTGAGAGCTATATTATAAATGCGGCAAGAACTGTCACTGCGGCAGCTTTGGATCAAGGACAAAAGCCTTCGGTTATTTCCGCAATTATGAAGTATGAATTAACCGAACGCATGCGTAGGGTTATTAATGATGGCATGGATATACAAGGCGGCTCCGGCATTTGTCTAGGTCCTAAAAATTACCTGGGACGTATATATCAGGTTATTCCCGTTTGCATTACCGTTGAAGGAGCTAATATTCTGACCCGAACCATGATGATTTTTGGGCAAGGTGCAGTACGCTGTCATCCTTTTATTTATCAAGAAATGCAGGCATTGCACCAGCATAATGAGGTTAAAGGGATTCTGCAATTTGATCGACTGCTTTTTAGTCATATTGGGCACATCATGCATAACAAAATAGCCAGTTTTTGGTTAGGCATAACGTATGCTCGATTTGTCAAAGTTCCCGGTGATAATAATACCAGGCAGTATTATCGCTCCGTTGCCCACTTGAGCACTATGTTTGCATTAGTTGCCGATTATGCCATTATGACTTTAACAGGTTCATTAAAACGCAAAGAACGCATTAGCGGATATTTTGCAGATGCTTTAAGCAATCTGTATCTATGTTCTGCCAGTTTAAAGCATTTTCAGGATCAAGGCTGTCCAGAAGATGATCTGTCTCTTTTGCATTGGGCGTGTCAGCATACTCTATATAAAGTACAGCAATCTCTATTGGCGATTTTTCCGCTACTCCCATTTAGGCCGTTAGTCTGGGGGCTGCGGATGGTTACTTTTCCAATGGGAAGCAGTTATTCTGCACCAGAAGATAAATTAATCCATCAGACTGCATCAATTTTATTGAATGATTCTGAATCTCGTGACCGTTTAACTCGTGGCATTTATATTAACGAAATTGAAAATGATGCAACAGGACGAATTGAATGTGCCTTTAAAGCCGTATTGGCAGCGAGATCGGCAGAAAGGAAGATACGCCAGGCTCAAAAAGTTAAACAGTTGTCAAAAGAGCAGGGTGAGGCCGTTTTCAATCAGGCCGTTGATAAAAAAATAATTACTCATGAAGAATTAAAACTGCTTAAAGAAGCCGAAAGAACACGACGGTTGGCTATTATGGTTGATGATTTTACCCCTGATGAGATGGTTTAGGTTCTGAGATGATATGGGCGTTGCAATTTTTCTTAGGGCTGCTAGTGGCCAATGCCGGTGAATGGTGTATGCATCGCTATATATTGCATTATTACGGCAAACGCCCTGACAGTTTTTGGGCATATCATTGGCATGAACATCATTATGCTGCTCAGCAATCAGATATGATAGACTCAGGCTATAAAAGCTGGCCTATACGGTGGAATACGCAAGCTAAAGAATGGCTCACTTTAATGAGTATCTTGCTTGTTAATGCACCATTTTTCTGGTGGGCTAACGGTTATGCATTTGGTATGTATCTTTCAGTTTTTAGCTATTATATAGTGCACCGTCAAGCTCATTTAGACAGTTGCTGGGCAAAAAAATATCTGCCATGGCACTATGATCACCATTTATATGATCCCAATGCCAACTGGTGCGTGACTTATCCTTTATTTGATTATGTAATGAACACACGCAGAAAAAGAGATATAGATTTATGATCAATAACTTAATCCGACACGATAAAATCATTTCCATAATAGGAAGCATTATTACCGTTCATGTTTCACCAGCAAAAGGGAAACAGGATATTGCGGTATGTTTTGGCGACCTTGCTCAAGTGCTGGATAGCAATGGTGCGCAATCGCTGGCTCAAGTGATTAAAATAAAAGGCAGCGAGGTTTCCCTGCAAATTTTTTCAGGGACTCAGGGCATTTCAACTCATGCATCCGTGCGTTTTTTAGGCCATTCGATGCAAGTTACCTATTCAGCTAATATATTAGGGCGAATATTTAATGGAATAGGTGAACCATTAGATGGAGGTTCATCTTTACAGCCCGATCCTAAAGTTACCATTGAAAGCGCCTCTGTCAACCCAATGAAAAGGGTGCTGGCATCGAATATGATTCGAACCAATGTGCCGATGATTGATCTATTCAACACCTTGGTTGAGAGTCAGAAAATCCCCATTTTTTCAATTTCCGGTGAACCCTATAACCAGTTTTTAGCGCGTATTGGCATTCAGGCAGATGCAGATATTGTCGTTTTTGCAGGGTTAGGCTTGATCTTTGATGACTTTCATTTCTTTCGCAGCCAATTTGAACAGGCGGGCGTTTTTGCCAGAACCGTGATGTTCTGCAATCTTGCTTCCGACCCCATTGTAGAGCGCCTGCTTGTGCCCGATATGGCATTGACTGTTGCAGAACGCTTTGCAGTAGAAGAGGGCAAACGCGTGCTAGTTTTAATGACTGATATGACGGCCTATGCAGATGCCATGAAAGAAGTCGGAATTTCAATGGAACATGTGCCTTCAAATCGAGGCTATATGGGAGACTTATATTCACAGCTGGCAAAACGTTACGAAAAGGCCTGTGACTATAAAGGTGCCGGGTCGGTTACCATATTGTCTGTTACTACCATGCCTGGCGGTGATGTCACTCACCCGGTACCTGATAATACAGGCTATATTACTGAAGGACAGTTTTATTTGCATGACAAGATGCTTGATCCATTTGGCTCACTCTCGCGACTAAAACAGCATGTTATTGGCAAAGTTACCCGTGAAGATCATTCGCAGGTAATGAATACCATGATCCGCTTTTATTCAGGTGCCAATGAAGCAGAACAGAAGCAGGCAATGGCTTTTGAACTGTCGCCTTTTGATGAAAGGCTGCTCAAGTTTGGCCGCTTATTCAAACGTCGGTTTATGAATATTGATATTTCGCTGACCTTGGAAGATGCACTGGATCTATCCTGGCAGACACTGGCAGAATGTTTTGATAGAAGCGAACTGTTAATGAAGCAGGAGCTGATTGATAAGTATTTTGCTGCTGATTCAGCAGTAACGGAAGAGCATGGCTAGATTATCCTTTAGCAAAGCGTCTTTACATAAAGAAGGGGCGCAATTAAAGCGTTATAGACAATATCTGCCGTCTTTAGATCTAAAACGTCAGCAGTTGATCGCTGAGCGGACTAAAGCAATAGCACTGTTTAAAAAGACCGAACAGGATATTAGGCGGAGCTACCTGTTTGTTGAACAGCAGCTCCCGATGCTGTCTGATGAAAACATTGATCTATCTGATTTGGTCACCATTGAACAGGTAGTTTTTAATGAAGAAAATATTGTCGGCGTTAAGCTCCCAACGGTTCAGACAATAGAAATAAACTGTCGGGCTTACTCCTTTTTAACAAAACCGCATTGGGTTGATCAGGTTGTGGTGCAATTAAAATTGATGCTGGAATTAAAAATTCGTTTAAAAATTGAACAGCGACGACTGGATATTTTGCACGGGGCTGTAAAAAAAGTGACTCAGCGGGTCAATTTATTCGACAAGGTGCTAATCCCGCAAGCACAAAAAAATATCAGTAAAATCAGGATATTTCTTTCGGATTCAGAAAGAGCCGCTGTAGTGAGGGCGAAAATCACTAAACAGAAGCGGTTGAAGGAGGCTTTATAGTGTCTATTGTTGCATTAAAAAAACTGACTTTATGCGGTTTGAAAGCTGAAAAAACTGAAGCACTGAAAAAACTGCAAATTTTAGGCTGCGCTCATTTAGTTTCATTAAATAGGCAAAGTTCTTCTACAGCAGTGGCTACTCAAAAACATACCGAAAGAGTTGCTCATGCACTTAAATATCTTAATCAATGCAGGATGAAAAGGCATCAGGTCAGTGATAAAAGCGGATTTGATTTAGATGAGGTAGTGCAAAAAGTTTTTGATGTGCAGGCTGGAATAAGAGAGCTAGGGGACCAGCGTGATTTTCTGATCAAAAGGATCAAAGAAATAAGCCCATGGGGAGATTTTTATTTGCCAGAAAAAGGTGATTTAGGAGGCATAAAGTGCTGGTTTTATATCATCCCTAAAAGGCAAATGAAACTGCTTAATAAAGACTTAATATATCAGGTAGTGCATAAAGATAATATTCACTATTATACTGTTATTTTGGCTGAGCAAGAACCATTGGCCACGGATGTCCCTGTTCCTAGAACACATACCGGTACAGTGCCTTTGTCGCAACTTAAAAAAGATTTGCAGATAACTGAACTGGCAATTGAGGATAGGCTGGCAGAACGCCAGTCTTTAACGCGATGGATCGCGTTAATCGGTTTAAGCTTGGCTGAAAATAAAGATAAAGCGACTTTAAAAATGGCGAATGCTTTAACATTGGATGAACAGGGGCTTTTTGCCATTCAGGCATGGGTACCAGTAACAGAAATAGATAAATTGAAAGACTTTGCTAGCCATAATGGCCTAGCATTGTTAATTGAAGAAATCCGTGATCAGGATAACCCGCCAACACTGCTTATAAATGCTGAACCAATTGCCGGTGGCCAGGAAGTTATCACTTTTTATCAAACACCAGCCTATCGTACCTGGGACCCTTCGGCTGTCGTATTTTTTTCTTTTGCATTTTTCTTTGCCATGATTTTATCTGATGCGGGCTATGCAGCCATTTTTTTGCTGATATTAGCCTTCAAGTGGGGAAGGCTAGGGAGCAGTTTGAAAGGGAAAAGACTGAGAATGCTGGCGATTGTCACAGTAATTTTCTCATTATTATGGGGGATCATGACCGGCGGTTACTTTGGTTATACTCCTGGTCCAGAGACACTGGCCGGCAGGATTAAAATACTGGATATTAATGATTTTGATAGCATGATGCGTTTATCAATTGCTGTTGGTGCAGTACACATAATCATGGCTAACCTTATTAAAGCCTATCAGTTAAAAGGCAAGAAAACTGCGTTGGCAGCCTTAGGCTGGGTTTGTTTAATTATCGCTGGATTTTTGTTATGGCTGGCTATAGACGGCACGCAATATGCGGTTTATAGTCTATTTACACTGGGTGGCATTTTATTGTTGTTTTTTAGCAGTGAAAGAGCAGTCAACAAGCCTTCTGACTATTTATGGCAGATGATGGATGGCATAAAAAACATCACAGGGCTGACTAAAATTTTTGGTGATATTTTGAGTTATATGCGACTATTTGCTTTAGGCTTAGCCAGCGCATCTTTAGCCTTAACCTTTAATCAGCTGGCAGAACAGGTTTATTCTTCTCCTTCTGGCTTAGGATTGCTGTTCAGTATTTTAATTCTTGTTTTAGGACATACTTTAAACTTGATGTTATGTTTAATGAGTGGTGTAGTTCATGGCTTAAGGCTGAATTTTATCGAGTTTTATAATTGGAGTACCTCTGATGAAGGCTATCCGTTTAAAGCGTTCTCAAAAACTGGGAGAAGCGAGTGAATGATTTTATGTTGATATTGGGCTGGTTTGGCTTGTATGCACCGATGGCATTGGGCGCAATAGGCAGTATTATGGGCTGTGCCGTTGCCGGGCAGGCTGCTATTGGCGCTATGCTTGATACAGAAAGCGGCTATGGACGCTATGTCGGCGTTTCTGCCATGCCATCCTCGCAAGTGATCTATGGCATCGTGGTAATGTTCACGCTTAATCGCCCTATCACGTTGGAAAATTCACCTGGTATTTTTTCAATTGGTTTACTCTGTGGGCTGGCCTTAATGATGAGTGCAATTTATCAGGGGCAATGCTGTGCTTCTGCTATACATGCATCCAAAGCTAAACCGGAAATATTTGGTTTATCCGTTGCACCCGCGGCTATTGTCGAAGGGTTTGCAGTATTTGCCTTTATTTTCGCTCTGGTCATCAGCGGCGGTATTGCATAGGATTAAATCATGACGGATATCAAACCCATTGCTTCCTCTGGAGTGGAAGCGCTGATTGAGCGCCTAAGAAACGAAGGTGTTGCTGCCGGCCAGAAAAAAGCTGAAGACCTGGTTATTAATGCCCAAAAACGTGCTGCCTGGATTATAGAAGAAGCAGAACTTGAAGCCGATATGCTTTTGCAACAGGCTCGTAAACAGGCTGAAGATATTGAAATATCAGGGCAGGAAGCATTGCAGCTGGCTGCAAGAGATGCCTTTTTAAAATTGAGAGACACTTTGCTAGGCAGTTTTAGTGATGAAGTGATGCGAGTGGTCGGTAAGCAAATGACCGATCAGGCCTTTACCGAGAAATTGATTTTGTCACTTGCGGGCAAGGTGCGGGAAAAGTCGGACATGGATAGTAATAAAATGATTATCAGTCTGCCTGAAAATATTATTGGGACTGATGAGCTGCGAAAAAATCCTGAGGAGCTTAAGCAGGGCAGTTTAAGTCATTATACGGCCTCTATAGCCTCTAACCTTTTAAGGGCTGGCGTAAGTTTTAAAGTGGCTGACGAAGTAAAGGCTGGCCTGTCTGTACGTCTAGTTGATGATGCAATGGTGATAGATTTTACTGATGAAACTGTTGCGGCTTTATTGTTAGAGCACCTCCAGCCTCGTTTTAGGGCTTTATTGCAGGGGATTGTAAAGTAGGGTGCAATGATCCGCACCATATCTTCTTCTGATTCAAAGATATCCTGATGATTATTGCCACGGTGCATGATATGCAGCGGTTGATTGGGGATAACTATTCTGGGTAATCGGGCCATGAAAAGCAATATACACCAACTATCTTAGAAAATCAAGCTGGCTGACCCCTTGATTTTTTAACCAGAAAACAGTTAAAAGTATAAATACCATTTCTTGCCAAATTTTATGGATTGGCGTATAAGATAACCTGATCTAGACAATAACTTGTTAGCCTTTACAAAGAAAGAGAGTCACATGGAACAAAAAAGAGATGAACTAGAAGTATTATTCGATGATAAAGCAAGATCTATATTGTTTGATTTGGTTGACAGAACTAACCCATCTCAGCCTACGTCAAGCAGCGAAGATGATACATTTGAGCCAACAATTAGTGCCGTATTTTCGTTGTTTCATGATCTTATGGTTAAAAATACTCCTGATTTATATCAAGCAGAGTGGCTTAGAATCATCCGAGCTATTGAAAACACTCGGTTGCAAAAACACAGGTTGCAAAAACACAGGTTGCCTGTAAATACGGATGCTGCTAGATCAAAGTTGATTATGTCACTTGAAGATACAGACTCGCTGGATGGTGAAATCAACAATTTTGAATTGTCAAAAAAGCTAGCTGGGTTTAGCTTAGTGGAAATATGCTCTATCTTATATCATTCGCAAAAATATTATGTCGCAAAAAGACATAACGAAAAATACCTTTTTCCAAAAATAGAACTCAAAGTCTAATGAGTTCCTGCACGCTGACTGCCTTTAGTGCCACGCCTTTTGCAAAAAACCGCAAAAGACGCGCCACTAAAGGCAGCAGGTAAAACAGCCGCCTCCCAAATTTTTTTGGCTATCAAATAAAACTAATTTTATATTTTAATCTCTATTTACGTTTATTATCAGTATAATCCGACAAAATCACACAACAGGAGGAACCATGTTCAAAATCAGAGCTGAACATATGCAACATTTTAAGGAAGACCGTGAAGTTAGCTATAGTATTCCAAATTTATGCAAACACCTCAGACAAAATTATAGTTATAGCCCTATTAACCAGCTATCTGAAAAAGAACTCACAAAACAAGTTAAACAGGCAGTCGATATTGCAGGTTCTTATGGACTGCGGACACAAAGAGATATGTACACTTTTGTAACATGGGAACTCACGCAGTATCCAGGTTTTCATCGGCATAAAAAAGTCCAGGATTTATTGCAAGATGCAGGCGGACACCCCAAGATGCGTATGTATTGGCTAGCCCGACAATTGCCTGCCTCTGTTTGGTTGGAGGTGAGCTAATGCAATCACCTTGTATCACTCAAATATCACCCGCAGTCGTAGCCGCATCACAATTATTGAGTCATGATTCAGAACTCTGTAATGATGACTTCAATAGCGTTATTCAACGTTGTCCCCTGCATCCTGATGATGTGACCCCAGAAGAACTGGATGCCATGAAACACGAAATTGATGATAAGGTCTTATGTGAGGTTATGTGCTGTTGTTCAAACAACCCGTGTACAGGAAGTGAGGCAGGAACCCATCAAAGACAGGGTTGTGTCTCTGCCACATTACAGGCAGCCGATGAAGTGTTACATCATCAAAGCCGTTACAAGCCTGAAATCTCCTACAACATGGACACCAATCCACCTAGTCCATTCATGCACCGTGATGAAGCTGGGCAGGAAACCACGCAAAAATCAGATCGCTGGCAAACGCGGGCGCAACAGGAAATTCCAGGTTATCGTGGCGGCCAAGGTCGTGTGCGTCGCCCGGATGTCATTATAGTAAAAGATCCTTCTAAGCCGCCCAATCAGGACAATATTGATCGGGTGGTGGAAATGAAATTTAAAGGCGATAAATGGGGGAGAGGTCAAGAAGATGCCTATGAAAAAATCGCTGGAGAAAATAACGAACTGAAACTGATGGAAGAAGGAGGTGATTGTACTTGCTCAGAAGACGGAGGTGAAAAAGAGCCAGTACCACAACCCGTAGCAATTCCAGAAGAAGAGCCCTCTGTTGATTGGTGGGCTGTAGCGGAAACAGTTGGTATGGGAGCCGTTACGGCTGTAGCAGCGGTTGCAACTGTGGCTCTAGTCTTGGTTCCATTTGATGGCCCGGCAGGTGAAATTGCCGCAGGTGCAGGTACTGCTGCAGCGGCAGCAAGAACTTCTGCCGCATTTGGCATGATTTTTAGCACCACACCTCATTAACCTATTTTTTAACGGGAGTATTTAATGGAAATACCATTACAAGGTTTTACACCAACAGATTTAGACAAAATCAAGATAAAGGATAACAAGAACAATATCGTTGCTCAAGTAGGGATGCTGGTTACACTTTATTTAGAAAACCCCTATGAAAAAAGGGTACGGCTAGCTGTGGGACAATGTATTGAAGAATACCTTACTTTGGTTAAACCGCATTTAAAACGCTTCGGTGGTGAAAAAATGGGGATTAAAAAATTTGGTCGGGACACTTTACCGTCATTAAATGAACAAATTGAACCACTGGACGAATACGACTTCTTCGAGTTGATTATGACGGGCTCAGAAAAGGATGCCGAAGTAAGTTCCTATAATTTAGAAACATTATTAATTGGGAAGCGTAGTTACAAACATTTAGGTTATATATCAGCAACCTTTCCATTAGAATTTCTGGAGCAACAACCGAGCGGTTTTTTTCAGCACTTTGTAAATGACTGGTGCAAAAGGCTATCACCCTATCATGGTTATGCAGGGCTCGGGTTAATTCGTAGTGTTGGTCACGCACATGCTAGAAGAGCGGAGCCATTAATATATCCACTTGTTCAACGCTTTCCAGGGCTTGAAATTGATAATCCGAATTCACATAAGATTTATTGTGTTGAGGGTATTAAAGGGATTAACTGGTTAACGATCCTTTCGGATACTTTTTTGCAAAAACTGGGTGGCAAGGCGGCGTTACGGGCGCAACTGGATGATGATTTTATTTTTTATGATTATCAGGGTGGCGTTATGATACAAGCAGGGCCATTTCCGCAAATTGGCGATATGGAGCAGGGTAATATTCCCAAGCAGTATCAAACTCTTTATCGTCTGGTTAAATCCGTGCAAACAGATAAACTAAAAAATATCGTAGTTGAAGTACCCGAAGGTGTTAATGCAAAAGAATTTACCCAACAATGGTTACATCGTTTTGAGTAGTCAATTAAACGCTATTCTTTGGGTTACTTATTAAAAAAGGCTAACAAATGCTTGCACTCAGACTGCCGTAAGCGTCACGGATTTTGCAAAGAGCCGCAAAATACGCGCCACTCACGGCAGCTGGTGAAGCAGGCGTTATGTCCTCCAATAATGAGAACCACATTATGAAGATTAAAAAGCTAGATCATATAGGAATCCGAGTCATGAACTGGGAAATATCCATTCCATTTTATGAGAAATTCGGATTCATTCTTACAAGAAAGGATGATAATGAACATGTCGTTGTTCTTGAGCATCCGAGCGGTGTGGTAATCAACTTACTTGATAGTGGAAAGGATGACAATGATAATAAAAATATACTTATGGATGTAGATGAGCGTTATCCAGGGTACACTCACTACTCAATGGAAGTGGAGTCCGTATATGATGCAAAAGAATATATGGAATCTGCGGACATTAAAATAACTGGTGGTCCAGTTACTTTCGGTGATGGCAATACCGCGATATTTATCCGTGATCCAGATATGAATGTTATCGAATTCACTGAGGCGAAAAAGACATAATCGGGTAAGGGCTAGTTTCTCTCCAGCCCTCCCCACACCACCGTACAAGCGGGTCCGCATACGGCGGTTCATTAGCCATTTGGATAATGGAACTTCACCCACTGTTCTTTAACAGACA
>Ga0256840_1000070_pt1 | contig 84058 bp, 89 predicted proteins | sample 355202metaG_FD_185969 | JGI IMG/M metagenome (GOLD analysis project Ga0256840, IMG submission 185969) | Hydrothermal vent microbial communities from Mid Atlantic Ridge, Atlantic Ocean - 355-202 | ecosystem: Environmental > Aquatic > Marine > Hydrothermal vents | place: Atlantic Ocean: Mid... | reverse complement strand
CAGACAGTATTTAAATGAGAAAACGATTTAGAAACGTTTAAATAATCAAAACTCTTAAAATTGCATATAGTTAAAATCAGACCTTTAAGGGATTGAAAGTTTTTCATCACCACATTTTTTTATGTGCCTTATGATATAGTTAAAATCAGACCTTTAAGGGATTGAAAGAGGTGGATATGCATGCCGTTGAACATGGGACATTCATCGTTAAAATCAGACCTTTAAGGGATTGAAAGCATTTAGTATGCTATAGACTGTTGAGCTTATATCACCCGTTAAAATCAGACCTTTAAGGGATTGAAAGAGTGGCTTTGTGGGTAGATTAATACCCACTCCACCACGTTAAAATCAGACCTTTAAGGGATTGAAAGTAATGAGACTTGCATACAAGAAAGAGCTTGGATATGAGGTTAAAATCAGACCTTTAAGGGATTGAAAGTTTCTTCAGTTCCTGAAGCAATGTTTCCACCATTTTTAGGTTAAAATCAGACCTTTAAGGGATTGAAAGTTGCATAACTTATTCGTATTATTGTGTTTGCGTCGATGTTAAAATCAGACCTTTAAGGGATTAAGCCTCATTTACTCTTTTTTACCTCAGCTAAATAATACTGGTTAGAATTAGACCTTAATAAAACTAAAACAACGCAAAATAATTTATATATAAAAATTATTAGACAGGTACCCCATCGTTTCTACTGGAAATCAGAATTTAGCTTTTTTAACATCTCATGAATTTCTATTAGCTCTTTAACTATTTTTATTCTTTTCTCCATTGAAATAAAGTCATTATCTTCTTCTATTTTTTTACAAACTTTTAATATAGCCTTTTCTACTGATTTTAAAGCTTTTAGTAAATTATTTACATCCTCAATTTTTTCTTCAACTTTCTCACACCCCTTTATTTCGTGTGGAACTTCCTTAGAAGCTATCTCAGATTTTTGATCTAATTTATTAGCGTCTAAGTTATTTTCAAAAACAACATCTCTACCACAAAGTGGACAAAAGACTCTTTCATCTTTTTGAAAAAGTGGTACTTTACAATCTGGGCAGTATTGTGATAACATTTTTGCACCTTTAAATAAAAGTTCAGCCATCTCCGAAATTTTTTTATCCTCCATGTAACTTCTTTACATGAACTGAACTTAAAACTTCACTTCTGGGGGTGGTAATTTGGCCAAAGAAGTTCCAGATAGTGTACTGGAAGTTTTAGATAGAATTATCCAAGATGATACTGTACCAAGAAATATAAGAAGAGTAGCTGGAGAAATTAAAGAAAATTTACTACATGGAGAAGGTAGCTTAGCTGTAAGAGCTGCATCAGCTATATCCATTCTCGAAGATATAGCTTCGGATCCAAACATACCTATGCATGTAAGAACTTTAATCTGGAATGTATCAAGCCAACTAGAGAGAATATCAGTCGAAGATTAAATTAATTTATAAATACGTCTATTTTATCTAATAATTTATTAAATTTGTTTTCAAGAACTCTTATTTTATTTAAATATTCATTCATTTTTTCAAGTGACTTTTCTATTATTTTTAACTTTTCTTTAACTTCATCTAATTTAATATCTTCTGAGTTCAAAATTGTATCAATAAGTAGATAAGAACCAAAAAGAGGATTTAAAAATTTATCACTACACACATTTATTTCTTCTATACATTTTACAATTTCACAAGTTATTTTTAACAAATTTTCTTCAATAATCTTATGTTTAATAGAAAATTTAACAAAACTTAAAACATTTATTATCGAATTTAAAACTCTTTTTTCAGGCTTTCTTTTAAAGACTATTCCAAAAACAATTTTTGGCCTTTCACTAATTATGTAAGAAAAGTAATAACATTCATTGTAGATCTTACATATATAACAATCTTTACAGTTCTTTGAATTAACTATGCACGATATTTTATCTATATAATTTTTTAAATTATATTTATATTTTTTAGTTTGATAAAATTTTCCATTTATATAATACCATGTAAACAAAGTATCAAATTGTTTATCAATAAGTTTGCTAATTTTTAAGCATAATCTCAAATAACTATTTTCAGATAAAATAATATTTTTAGCATAATTATAAAAACTTGTAATTTTCTCTTCAGTAAATAGACAACAAATATAATTTGAAATTCTGTAAATTCTAACAAAACAATTAATACTTTCTCCTAATTCATTATATATTTTAATTTTACAAAAACTTTTACCTTTATAAAATACATTATTTATCGATTTTTCAAATTTTTTAAAATCAAGTATAATATCTTTTAAATTTAAACCTAATACTTTTCTTTTAATCATTTTTTCAAAAATTTTATTTGCACTTAAAATATTTAACTTTTCATCTAAAATTAAAATACCCTCATTAGATTTATCAATTAAACTTTTAAATATATGCAATTCATTACTAAGTTTTAAGTAGTCCACTACTATTTCAGTAATAATGTCTAATAATAATATTAATTGTTCAAAGTTATTATAAGTTAGAGAATTTTCATCAAATATAATTAATCTGTATTTCTCTTTATCTATAAGAATGCATACATGCTTGTCAATTTTTATTTTAAATATATTGTTTGATATACTATTTATTATTTTATAGTTAGTATCACTAAATTTTATGTTTTCTATAACTGAAATCATTCCATTATTTATTTTTAAATAAAAATTATAATTTTTAATGTTAAATATTTTATTTAAATATTTATTTATCATTTTTAATAAAATTTTATTTAAATGGTAAATTTGGTGGTTATGTTTTTTCTCAATAGATTTAGGTTGAAATTTAATATTTTTTATTATTTCAACAATATAATCCTCAAATTTATACGCATAAACGCTATAAGTTTTATTATTAATTTTTATATTTTCTTCCATTTCAATTTTATCACTATTTTTCAATTTTATTGCAGGAGTTTTTATTCTTTTACCATATAACTTCCAGAAATTAGAAGTATTCAAAACTTCTACCTGAGATAATCCAGATATTTTTTCGCATTCTTTATTCCAGACTACAACTTTAAGGTTTCTATCTAATATATATGCCGGGCATGGTATATTTTCTATTATTTTTTTAAGCTTCTCCACGTTCTACACCATTTTTGTAATTTTTCAGCATTATTTATTATCAAAATATTTTTAAATTTTTTTGTCTGTAAAAAAGGCGGATAATTTTTTTATATTTGATCTTATTTCCTAAATTTAAGTACAAATATTGAACCTTTTGGTTTGTTATCTTTAACTTCTACCTCTCCACCATACTTATCCATTAAAAGTTTTACAATATATAAACCCATACCAGTCCTACCATTTTTACCATATTTAAATCCTTTATCAAAAATATATTTCTTAAATTTATCTGGTATTCCCTGACCATTATCTGCTATTTTAACAATAACAAATTTTTCATCACATGTAACTTCAACATTTATTATTTTATTCTTTTCAGGATTGTGTTGAATAGCATTTTTTAATATATTATCAAATACAGAATAAACTAAGTTATCTGCTTTTACTTTCATATCATCACATTTAATTTTTAAACTAACATTAACATTCTTATTTTTAATATTTTCTAAACTTCTTTCTAAAATATATTTTATATCTATAATTTTTAACTCTTCTTTTAAAGCATTTTCAATATCTCTAACGTTGCTTATAAGCTCGATACAGGAATCAATAATTGATTCTATTTTATCTAAGTATATCTCTTTTCCTGTTTCTCTATATGCTTCTAAAAAGCCTATTATTGCTGTTATATTGTTACTTATATCATGTCTAAGTAATCTATTCATAAACTTTAATTGTTTATTCATATCCTTTAATTTCTTTTCGATTTTTTTCAATTCTGTTATATCTTTTGCTATGATAATTCTATACTTCTTATCATTAAAAATAGCTGACTTAACATTAATTAGAAAAACTTTATCGGATATATAACCTTCAAATTTTTCAGTCCAACTTCCTTTAATTATACTTTTTATATCATCACTCTGGTAATTCTTCAGTAATTCCTTAGCTTTGTAATTCATATCTACAATTTTCCATTCATCATCAACCACAAATATGATATCTTCTGAATAATCAAGTAAAGTTTTCAATCTCTTTAAATTTTCAACAATCTTTTTGTCTGTTACATCTCTTATTACACCAACTATGTATTTTACATTACCACTATCAACTATCGGTAATTCATAGCCTTCAAAGTATTTAGTACCATTTTTGTTTATTTGAACTTCAAAATTACTGCTTTTCTTTGTTTTTAATATTTCTAAATCTAATTCTCTAAATTTGTTTGCTAATTCAGGAGGTAGAACTTCTAAATCATTTTTACCTATTATTTCCTCTTTTGGTTTATTTACAAATTTTGAAAAAGAGTTATTTACAAGAATATATCTAAGATTCTCATCTTTCATAAATATACAACTTCTTAAACAATCAACTAATTTCTGTAATCTTTTATTTATAAGTTCTATATCTGTCACATCTCTAAAAATTACTATGATTTTATTTTCATCCTCTATAATTCCCGGATTTCCTTCAAAATATTTACTTCCAATTTTTATTTTTATTTTATTGAGTTTTCTTCTTTTCCAAAGTTCAAGAGTTTTCTCAAATTTTTCTTTTTCATGTTCAAAATATTTTTGTATTTTATTACCTATAATACTTGGTGTTAAACCTGTAATTTCAAGGAACTTCATATTGTATTTAACAATTCTCCCATCATAATCTAAAATTACTACTGCATCAGGTATGGAATTTACAAGTGTCTTTAATCTTTCAAATTTTATCTTATTTTCTTCTGCTAAAATTTTTTCTACTATCTCTTCTATTCTTTTTGATAGCAATAAGACTAATCTTCTCAAATTGCAATTTAATCTTTCAGAAATTTCTATGTATATATATCCATTTTCAAATTCATAAAAGAAAACATTTCCTCTGTCTTTCATGTTTTTTATAATTTTTTCAGCTTCGTCACCATCTTTAAAACCAACTAAGAAGTAAGTGGGTTTTTCAACAACAATTTTCAAACAAAATCTTTTTAGGTATAATAATCGTGAGCATTTTTCTGCTATTTCTTCTCCAAACTCTCTCAAATCTGATGTATTCTTAATATTAAGCATTTCATATAACATTAAGTTTTCTGCTACATTCATAGCTAATACACCCCAACTGAAATGACTACAGTCTTATTATGAAAGTTTGGAATATAAATTTTTTCTGTAGAAATAAATTCCCCTATACTAAGAATACCAATATATGGGATATCAATAATTTCATCAAATATTTTTATTTCCTCTTTAAATAGTTTTCCTAAGATTTCTTTTCTTGAAATACAATCAAAAATTAAAGCAAATTTTGAATTATCTAAACCAGCTATTGAATTCATAGCTGCATTTTCTGCTGCATTTAGTATATCTTCAACTTCACAATTCATAACTACTGTTACAGAACTATTAGGTAAATCGCTCAGCATTTCTATACACTCATCTTTAAAATTAATTGGCGATCTTAAAATATATTCCCCAAGAGCATACAGAAAACCAAAAGGATGAAACTTCCTACATTTTTCAAAATCTTCTATACAACAACCAGTAGCTCTACAATAAACATCTATTGCGTTTTTTCCATCTAATTCACATATTAAATTTTCAAAAGATTTTGTAATAATATAAGGACCAGAAAAAACATCCCATCCATGATCATAAGATATTTTCATGTTAATATTTATTCCTGCAAAACTACCTTCTCTTTCTCCAATACCTTTATCAGTAAAATGAATTGATTTTCTTTCCTTATATTTTCCCACACACCCTCCAATGTAACTAAAGTTGTAACTAAGCTGATTGTAAAACAATCTGAGAAATCTTGATATATTTTTATTCATCCAACTTGTAAAAATTATAGTACTTCCTTTTTCTAAAATACTAATACTTCTTCCAGCTTTTTCTGGTGATGATGTGGTTTCTGTAATTGCTTTTACACCTTTTAATGCTAAAATACCTGTACCTTTTTTGAGTTTTCCATTTATTATCATTTCTTCAGTATAACAGCCTATAAATGGGCAATTTATTATGTTTTTTAAATTTTTAACTGTATTCTCATCTAAATTTTCAGTAGTATAAACTATTGCAAAATCTGGATTAAAATCAATCTTTTCTGCAACTTTAACTATGTTTTTTCCATGCACCAAACAAACTTCATTCATAATTCAATCTCCACAGGAAATAAAGGGGTCATGTTACTTCTTTATAAATTTGTTTATAAATTCTATAAGCTCCTTTCTTCTAAATGGTTTTGGTAAAATTGCCTTTGCTCCAGCTTTAATAGCTTCTTCTCCTTTTTTTTCAGAGTAAGCTGTTATTATTAGTATTACTGCGTTTGGATCAAATTCAATTATCTTTTTTGTAGCTTCAACTCCATTCATTAGAGGCATCATTAAGTCCATTAACACTATATCTGGTTTGTATTTTTTATATAATTCAATACCTTCAAAACCGTTTGTTGCTTCTAATACTTCAAATTTGTTTCCAAGTATCAACTTTATAGATTCTCTTATACTTGGTTCATCATCTACTATCAACACATTTGGTTTATCTTTCACTATAATCACCATCCTTGGTAATAATAATTACCATTATTAAACTTACTCCTGATGGTATTTAAAAATTACCCATAGTAAGTTCCACAGGAAATAAAGGGGTACCATACTTTTTAAAAATTTTTAAAAATTAATGAAATTACTATAAATTATATATAAATTTAAATTTAGCAAATTTAGTGTAAAAATTGTAAAAATCAAAAAAATTAGCAGTTCTCCACAACTTTTGCAAAGTATTCTAATGCTTGGTTAATATATTCTTTTTCAAGTTTTCCATGTGGAGTTTCAGTCTCAAATATTCTTTCTGGTATTCTAAGTTTCTTAGCGTCAAATCCCATCGCCTTCTTTAATCTTAGTTTTTCAAAGTATATCTTTTCACCAAGTTTATTCAGTTCATTTTCTTCAATTTCAATTCCAATTGGCTTTAATGCTTTACAAACTATTTCTGGTTTGTATATTCCTCTTGCAAAGAAGCATACAACCAAACTTGAAAGTATCTGCCTCCATTGCTCTTCTTTCATCAACTTTTGCACCAACTCCTCAGGCTTTGGATAACTGTCTATTTTCTGATCAACAGAATATCCTGCATTATCAAGATGAGAATGCCTCAGACCGATCAGATAGCCTATGTGAGCGGCATAACCTGTATGATATCCCGGCATTTCATTTCCTCCAAATGCAAGAGCAAACTCCTTTCCACCGTAAACTTCTGAGGCTTTTTCAACACCTTGAGCAAGGATACGATAAAACTCGTTTGGTTGATGAACTATATATTTAACAGCCTCTGCGTAAGCATCACTGTTTCCAAACTCTAATTTTACTATGGTTTCCTTTTCTGAGATAAGACCTTTTTCAGTTGCTTCTGTGGCCCAAGCCAAACAGACACCGGTAGTCATAGCATCGAGAGCGTAAGCTTCAACTTTGTACAATACTTTCAAAAAGTCCTCTCTCGTCTTCATTCCGAGCATAGTACCTAAGGAATATATAGGTTCATAGTCATAGGACAGCATTAGCGTTTTGTAGAAGTACGGTTCATTTTCATATGGTAATCTTAGAACTGCTATGTGTATGCACGCTACTGGGCAATGAGCACATGCTATTCTTCTACCTATAATTTCTGCTAAGCTTTCTCCACTTAAGTTTTCAGCATACTCAAAGCTTGTAGATTTTAAGTTCATAACAGGCAAACCTTTTTTCTCGTTTAGTGGTTTTACATTAACAGCTGTTCCAAGCAAGTGATACTTTTTCATAGCATCAGATTTTGTAGCAAGCTTGAATATTTCATCGTAAATTTCTTTGTACGATTTTCTATCTTTTATTTTTCTGCATCCTCTACCGATAACTACTATTGCCTTAATATTCTTAGAACCTAACACCGCACCAAGCCCGAGTCTTCCGAAATGTCTGTATGTTTCAGTAGTAACGCATGCGTACCTTACTAATTTTTCTCCAGCTCCCCCAATTCTCATAATGCTTCTAATTCCTCTTCCTCTTTCGTTCTCTGCAATAATTCTGGCAACTATAAGCGAATCTTCTATACCCCATATAACTCTTGCATCTCTAAAATAGACTTTGTCGTTGTCTATTACAATGTATATGGGTTTCTTACTTTTACCTTTAATCACTATTGCACCATATCCAGCATTTGCTATGGATGTAGAAGTTCTACCACCAGCATGACTTTCTCCTAAATTCCCTGTAAGTGGACTTTTGAACATAGCTACTGTTTTTGAAGCTAAGGGATATGCTGAATTTAGAGGACCAACAGCAAAAACAATTGTAGATTCTTCATCGAATGCATCTATTTTTGGATCCATGTTTTCTTTCATTAATTGAACAGCTACTCCCGTTCCACCAAGCCATTCTTCGAATAGATCTTTTCTATCCTCTACCCAGTATTTGTACTTTGAAGTATCTATATAAAGAATTTTTGTTAACATAAATATATCACCTCAGACGATAACTTTTCTAAACTCTTCAGGTTCTACTTCTTCATAAGCTAAGACACCATGAGGACAATATTTAGCACAGTATCCACAATGTATGCATACTGCTGGTTTTCCATCTCTTCTTCTAAATATTGCATGAATTGTGCAAGCATCTATACAATTTCCGCAACCTATACAGTCGTTTTCGTTGTAAATTACTCCTCCACCCTCTCTAACTCTCATGGCACCAGTAGGACAGACCTGAGCGCATGGAGCGTCTAAGCAAGCTCTACAGAATATTACGGTAGCACCTCTTTCAAAACCACTTAAGCTAACAGCGAGAATACCAGAACTATCTATACCAGCTTCCCCCTTCCTTTTTGAACAGGCATACATACATATTCCGCATCCAACACACTTCTCAATATCTTTTATAATAAGTCTTTTATTTTTCATTTAAATCACCTCTATTTTGGCTTTGATTTAATTGTGATTTAATCATCTCAAGAAATCTCCAACAAACGAGAAGTTTTGCTATTTCGATGGAATTGACATATTTGTTAACTTCCCAAGCTTCACCTCCCGCTTCTCGCTTTAAAGCATCAAGTAGAGATGAAAACAAATCTAAATTCATCATTCCATCTATATCTATGAAAGATGACTTCCTTTCATAGTAGTAATCTGTAAAGAAACTTAAAGCAAAATCTTTTTCACTTGCTTTAACTATGTCAGATAGGTCTATGTTAAGCTTTATCGGTTCTTCTGGTATATTTTTTAAATTTCTAAAAATTAGCCTTATTTTGTACAATTCTGTTTTATCTGTTAGATAGGTTATTCTTTCAGAACTTTGAAGTGAAGTGGGAAATATCTTTATTACAACGTCAGCATATATTTTCTGGAAGTCTATGTATCTTTTATAATCGCTCTCTCTTTTTATTATCTCTTTAAGCACTTCATCCTTCTTGTAACCTCTTTCTTCCACATCTCTTTTTATCTTCCATTTTCTTTTAACGTATCTTGCAGGATCTACGAATATTTTAAAATCTATGTAATCTCTCAATCCATCGTAAAGAGTGTGTAAACCTTCCACTATTACTATTGGTGTTGGTTTGAATACTTCCCATTCACCAAAAGTTCCTGTAGAGTGGTCGTACGTAGGTTTTTTTATTGTTTCACCTTTTTTAATTAGCATAAGATGTGTTTTTACTAAACTCAAGTTGTTAGCATCTGGATGTAGAGGTGTAATTCCAAGCTTTTTTCTTGTTTCTCTATCGTATATGTGGTAATCATCAAGTGTTATACTTGAAACGATTTCTTTACCAAGTATACTCCTTATAGCATTCGCAAAAGTGGTCTTTCCCGATCCACTGTCTCCAGCAATTCCCACTATAAACACTTTATTGCTTGTTTTTAACATCTCTATCATCGTCATAGGAAACACCGTGTTTAATTACATATATTCTCCATCGTTAAAATATGTTTTGCAGAATAATTTATCTTAACTAATAACGTATCATTAAATATGGATGACTTAAATAAAATAAAATTAACACCTGAAGAAGCTTTAAAATTTAAAGGACTTGAAGGGGAGTTGTTAGAAAAGTATAGTTGTGAAACCAACTGTAAAATTAGAAAAAAAATAATTTATATTCTTGGAATTTTAGCTTTTAACAATAATAATAAAAAAGATGAAATAATAAAACTTTTAAAAAAAGCTTTAAATGACGAATGTCCATGGGTTAGAGGGACTGCAGCTGAGATGCTTGGAAAACTTGGTGTAGAAGATGATAAAATTATTTCCTTGCTTGAGGATAGATGTCCATGGGTTAGGCATAGAGCTGCTGATGCTTTATCTAATCTCTGTAAAAACTTGAATTTCGCTTTAAAATCTTACAAAGCACTTTTAAAGAGATTAAATGATTCTAGCCCGTACGTTCAGAATTATGTTATTCAGGCTTTGATGGTTTGTTTATCAACTTTCAAAAAAGCGGGAATGGGTGAAAAGGCTTTAGAAATAGAAAAAAATCTTTAATATTCTTCCCTTACTCCTTTCTTTGAAACTTTCTTTGTTTCATAGGCCTTCTTTATTGCTGGAGTTATTATTGGCTTTTCCGGAAGTATTCCTTCTGGCTTGTAGTATAGTATTAGTAGCATCATTATACCAAACAGTATGTATTCTAACCATACTGCTTCAACTGGTAGGTGTAAGAAAGAAACTATGTTTGTTTTGTAGAAATCTATGACTTCCATTACTGTAACAAATATTATTGTTCCAACAGCAGTTCCTTTATTGTTACTAGCCCCTCCAAGCAGAATAATTAGAAATGGGTAAAACGTCCACAGAGTTCTTCCAGTTATCATAAATGAATTAGCTTGTACTCTTAAAGTATAGTAGGATAGTAAAACGCCTACTATCGCTGCTATTCCTGAACCTACAGCCATGGTCATAACTCTAACTTTCATCAAATCTCTTCCATAAACTCTTATTACATCTTCGTTTTCTCTCATAGCTCTTAGTAATCTTCCGTATGGTGTGTTCATAAGTCTTTCAAAGAAGATAAATGTTATTAGAGCAATTAAAAGCACAATTCCAGTGAAAACAACTCCCCTATTAGTGTGTATAAAAGCTAAGAAATCTGGTACTGAAACTCCATAGTATCCACCAATTATACTTTGGTTGTAATAGCAAATCATTGTGAAAGTTTCTGCTATTGCTAAAAGAGTTATAGCTAAGTAATCTTCCTTTAATCTTGCACTTGGAAGTATAAATATAGCACCAGCAATACATCCTATAATTATTGCTAAGATCAAAGTTAGCAGGAATAGAGCTAAACCTAAGAGTGGATTATGGGCAATTAATGTTGTAACCTCATTGCTCACTGCAGAAGTAGCAGTTGAGAAGCCACCTATGCCAATTTTTATATGGTATATATAAATTAAAATTCTTGTTACTACGCCTCCCGCAACTATTGCACCTACAAGCACTGATAAAGCTTTACCAAAATTAGGAATACCCCCATAACCGTATTCCATGTTTAAACTCAAAGAAATTATTAAATAAAAGCCAAACCAGAGTAATATGTTTAATATTAGTCCGTAAATCAACTGCACCACCTCTTTATCTTTTTGATTTTTCTCCATTCTATGCTAATAATTCCCTGTGGAGCTACAAGTAGAGTTACTATTATCATGGTAAGTGCTATTACTTTACCATAAACTAAGACTCCAGCCCCTATTACTGTGGAAAGCCAATAGGTCACTAAGGACTCAGACAATCCAACTATGTATCCTCCTATTAAGGCTCCGTATATGTTGTTTAGACCACCCACTATACTTGCTGCAAATATTGAAACTATTATTATTTCTGCTGTAGATGGTACAATTTCCTGTTTAAACGGTAAAAGACAACCAGCCATTGCTGCAAGAGCTCCTGAAAGAAACCAAGCAAACATTCTTGTATATTCAACATTTACACCCATTATTTCTGCTAAATCTGGATTTTCCATTGAAGCTCTAAGAGCTACGCCAAATTTTGTTTTGTAGAGTAAAGTGAATAGAACTGAGAAAGTTATTACTATGACGAGGGTTGATACCACAAGTATTGCTGGAAGACCGAGTATTTGGAAGTCGAGGTAAGTAAACATGAACATTTCGCATGGGCTGCCTGTAATTTTGCCAAGGTATCCTGCATATATTCCTCTCAATCCAAGTAAAATCAGGTCAAGAGCAAGAGTAGCAATCATTAGTGTTACTATATTGGCTCCTCTTTTTATTAGAGGTTTTAGTACAAGCATGTAACTTGCAAGACCAACTAAACCTCCCGCAAAGAATGCTAATGGAAGGGAAACGTATGGGTGTAAGTGAAACAATCGATATACTGTTAGAGCTGTGTATGATCCCACTACTGCAAATGAGCCTTGTGCAAAGTTTGGAACTGCAGTAGTAATATATGCTAATGTAAGTCCGACTGCAAGTAACACTAAGAGGTTTGAATATATTAAAGCACCTGTTAAAACATCCATTCCCAGCATAAACGAAATCAGCTTACAAGGAATTTAAAATTTTAACGATGCAATTTTAACTATGTTATATGTTTAACTTGGTGTTTTTAGTTGTTATTGCATAATCAATAGAAAGCATAATGAAGCAAATGGTTAGATCGTGAACAGATGTACGATGTAGCAGTTGCGGGTGTTGGTATTGCAGGAGCGTTTGCTTTAAACTCTCTCTCAAAAAAACTCAGAGTTGTTGGTATAGATAAAAGAGAAAAACTTGGTTATCCGGTGGAATGTGGTGAATTAGTTCCTACAAAAAGAGAAATGAAGAATCTTTTGCCAAAACTTGGAGATTACTCCTTGTTTGACATACCGGAGAAATTTAAAAGCAATAAAACTGAATACTTTGAGTTTGTTATACCTAATGGTAAAAGTATAGAAATTGAATTTGAGATGCTTGTTATAAATAGGGATAAATTCATATCGAGCGTTGCTGAGAATTCGGGACACGAAATAAAAAGAAAGACGAGAATAATGGATTACGATGGTAAGCTAAGGTTAAAAGATCCAAATAGTACGTATGAACTTGAAGCTAAGGTAATAATTGCAAGTGATGGGGCAAACTCAAAAATAGCAAAAAAACTTGGTGTATGGAATTACGAAATTGCAGCAGCAAAACAGTATGTTATGAAAGATGTTGAATGTGATGAAAGCACGGTTTACATGTTTGTGGGTAGTAAAATAGCACCCGGAGGTTATGCGTGGATAATTCCAAAAGGTAATGGGATAGCCAACGTTGGAGTAGGAATTAGACTGAATTATTTGGAGAAAGGAGATAGTATTCATAAAGTTCTTGAAAGATTTGTTAGAGAATATCCGTATAGCTCTAAATATTTGAAAAAAGCAGAAATAATTGAAAAAATAGGTGCTGTAGCTCCGGTAGATAAACCGCTAAGCAAAACTGTTTTTGATAAAATCCTTCTTGTTGGAGATTCAGCTAGCATGATATTGAGTCACGTAGCAGCTGGAATTCCTATATCAATGGTTGCTGGGGATATCGCTGGAAAAGTTGTAAATGAATACTTTGAAGGTAAAGCAAGTTTAGAAGATTACGATTATATGTGGAGAGAAAAAATGCTTGATGCCATGATGAACAGTTATCGAATAAAACAGCTATGGGATAAAATTTCTGAAACCGATGAAAGATTATGTAGATATTTTAAGTTTATAGGTAAAAAAGATATGTCGGCAATTCTTAGGAGTAGAATACCTTTAAAACTTAGACTGGCTGAAAAAGCAGTTCCATTGTTAAACGTTATTTTTTAAAATTTTTACAACATCTTCCCACTCTGGATAATTTCTGGCTCCATAATGTTGAATATTGTAGGAAGCTACAAAATTTCCGGCTTTAAGACATTTATCTAATTCGAATCCTTCCGACATAGCTTTTATAAATCCCGCTGCAAAAGAATCTCCCGCTCCAGTTGTATCTACAACTTTTGTTTTAAAAGCTGGAGTGTAGTAAGAATGATCCTTTGTGAAAGCAAAACTTCCGTTCTCTCCATCAGTAATAACTAAGAGAGACACAAACCTTAGAAAATCTTCTTTACTTCCTCCAAGCATTTCAAACTCAGGTTTGGATAAAATAACTATATCTACATACCTTAACAATTCTTTAAGTTTTTCAAATCCAAGGGATGAATAAGGATACCCCGGATTTAGGATTACTTTACATCTACGAACTTTTTTAGAAAGTTCCAAGTGAAACTCAAAACTTTGATTGGAAGGGAATGGATCTAAATACAAGTAGTCTCCCTTTATTTTTTCAATATCCATTTTAATAATTCCTGCTGCGTTTGGATGAACAAAAAATGTTCTTTCGCCATCTTTATCTACATATATGTCAACTCTACCCGTTTCTGGATGAGTAATCCAAGTATAAACATCTACACCTACTTTTTCGAGACTGCTTTTAAAAAAGTCTCCATCAGCATCTTTACCAATTGTTGTGTAGAACCTACATTTCTCTCCAAAAACTGCAAGTCCAAAAATAGTATTTGCAGCAGCTCCACCAGATTGTTTTATACTCTCTTTTACTATTGCTTGGCCACCTCTACTTGGATACTCTTCTATTTTGCAAATTCTATCTATTAAAGCTGGTCCAACTCCTGAGATAATCATACTACTTTCTTCTTAGGTTTCAGACTATCAAGTATTTTATCTATTTTTTCTATTTCCTCTTTTAATTTTTCCAAAACAAGGCTTGTATCAAAGTACTGCAATTCTTCCCCACACCTCGGACACATAAATCCAAGGTCCATAGCCTCTTCGTAGTTTACTTTGATACATCCGTTTGGACATAAGTAATATACACTTGATTCTTCAAGTTTGAGTTTTTCTTGTAGCTTTTTTTTGGTTTTTAACAATTCCCTTCTTAACACTTCATCTTCTCTTTCATAGTGTATTTTCCAGTAGTATTCCATCCAACCTGTATCATCATCTCTCTTTCTTCTGTAGTCTGCAAGACCTAACTCGTAAAGATAGAATAGTGCTCTTCTAACATCATTTATTTCTATGCCAAGTTCTTCGGCAATCTCCTCATCTGTGAATTCCCTTTTAGGATGTAAAGTATATATAATCTGTCCGACTTCTCCAGCCACTCTGTCTATCAGTTCCATTATTAGTTCTTCTTTATCCATACTTGTGTTCACGAAATTACTATTTAATCAATAAAGTATTTAACTCTTTTTTCAAATGATGTAATTTGAGTTTTTGGGTGTGTATTGTTTATCCAAAATACTGGTTATATTTAAAAATCTAAATGATATTAGGCTGAACGTGAAATTTAGAGTAGCTATGGTTGGCAATCCAAATGTTGGTAAAACAGCTATATTAAATGCTCTTACTGGAGGTAACTTTCAAGTAGGAAATTTTCCCGGTACTACAGTAGAAAAAAAAGAAGGTAGAACTATAATAAATGGAATTGAAGTTGAATTCGTAGATTTACCGGGAATATACAGTCTTAAAGCATATAGCGCAGATGAAGAAGTGGCTAAAAAATTTTTATTTGAAAACAACTACAATTTGATATTAAACGTAGTAGATGCCTCAAATATTGAAAGAAACTTGTACTTAACTCTTCAACTCTGTTCCATCAACATACCAATGGTGTTAGTTCTCAATATGGTTGATGAGGCAAAAAAGAGAGGTATTGAAGTTAATTCAAAAAAACTTGAATCCATTCTTGGAATTCCCGTAATTGAGACAATAGCGACGAAGGGAATTGGTATAGATGAATTAAAAAAAGCTATATTTAAAGCAAAAAATTGTAAAATTTGTGCTAAAACAGTAGAGGAATCTGTTAAGTTATCGGAAGAAATAGTAAAAAAAGTTGTAAAAAAGAAGAAAGTTTTAACTTATTCAGATGAATTGGATGAAGTGTTTACAGATCCAGTTCTTGGCGTTTTAATTTTTATTTCTGCTATGTGGATGCTTTTTAAGTTTACTTATCAAGTAGCGGATCCACTTGTAAATGCAATAGAACTTTTAATAGATTTTATTGTCAAATTTACTGGTAAAAGTAGTGTTTTAACTTCTCTAATTGGTGGGGGGATTGTTAAAGGTGTTGGTAGTGTCATAGTTTTCGTCCCGAACATAGCATTTCTTTTCATGGGTTTGGCTTTTATGGAATTGAGTGGATATATGGCGAGAGCAGTATTTTTAATGGACAGATTTATGAGTAAACTTAAATTGACTGGTAGGGCTGCAATACCGATGATAATGGGTTTTGGTTGTAATGTTCCTGCTATAATGGCTACAAGAAGTATAGAGGATTGGAAAGTTAGAATGGCAACTATACTTAGCATACCTTTTATATCTTGTAGTGCCAGATTACCAATCTATGTACTTATTGCAGGAACTTTCTTTTCCAATCCTGGAGAGATAATACTATTAATGTATCTTTTAAGTTTAGTGTTCTCTATGCTTACAGCTTACTTACTTAGAAGTGTTGTATTTAAAGGAGAGTCAGATTTTATTATGGAATTGCCACCTTATAGAATTCCATCTCTAAGAGATGTTTTTGTTAATACTTGGTTGGGTGTTAAACACTTTTTAGAAAAAGCAGGAACGATAATTCTAATGATGTCCATAGTTCTCTGGTTTATAACGAATTATCCAAATAAAACTGATAGTTATGCGTTTATGCTTGGAAACTTGGTTAAACCAATATTTTCACCTATGGGGTGGAACGGTAATGTTGTTGTGGCAATAATTACTGGTTTAATTGCAAAGGAAGTAGTTGTTGAAACTTTAAGTATAACTGCACCCAACATCCACACAATTCTGACTCCCGCTCAAGCTTTTGCTTTTATGATTTTCATATTGCTATACATGCCATGTGTTGCAACTTTAGGCGTTATAAGGAGTGAAACAAATAGCTGGAAGTGGGTCTTATTTTCAGCTCTCTTCAGCTTTTCAATTGCGTACTTAGTATCTTTAACATCTCTTGAACTAATAAAAGCATTGAGGGTGTTTTTATGAAAAAAATAATTTTTGCATTTTATTCAATATTCTTCTTAATTTTATCAATTCTGGAATTAAAATACTCTATACCAGATTCTTTCGTATTGTTTACAGTTTCTCTAACTTATGCTTACAGTGTTAGAAAGGAATACATTTATTCTTTGGCAGCTTCTATACTTTCTATTGTTTTTGCAATTTTATCTACTCTTTCTTTAATTTCAGCTGTAATTTCAAACCTCATGGTTGGAAAATTAGATCCAAGTATAGTATTTTCTCAACTCGGTGTTTTTGGGTTTGTATCCTTTCCTGTAATCTACTACATTTTGAAAAAGAAAAGATTAAACACAGATTAAAGCTGATTTGTATTTATGTTTGATATAAGAAAAAAACCATTCATAGTCTTCTGGGAATTGACAAGAGCTTGCATGTTAGCTTGTAAACACTGCAGAGCGAAAGCTCAAAAAAAGAGACATCCAAATGAGCTTAATACAGAAGAAGCCTTTAAAGTAATAGACATGCTTCTTGAATTTGGAAGACCTTACCCCCTTATTGTAATTACTGGTGGAGATCCTCTAATTAGAGACGATCTATTTGAAATTATTGAGCAAGCAAGTTCAAAAATGAGAGTTGCGGTTGCTTTTAGTGGAACCCCCTTAGCTAATAAAGAAAAAATAGAAATGCTAAAAGACTGCGGAGCCGCAAGAGTAGCTATAAGTATTGATGGCAGCAAGCCTGAAATTCACGACAATTTTAGGGGGGTAAAAGGAACTTTTGAAACGAGTATGAGAATAATAGACGATGCAAATGAAATTGGATTACCAGTCCAGATAAATACTACTGTAACAACTTTTAATATACACGATTTGCCTGAGATGGTTAAGCTTTGCTTGAATAAAAAAGTAGTTTTATGGGATGTATTCTTCGTCGTCCCAACTGGGAGAGCTAAAGCAGAATATATGCCTACTTCTCAGCAATTTGAAGACATTCTATGTTGGCTGTACGATGTAAGTAAGTTTACTGGGCTAAACATTAAAAGTTCTGCAGCTTGCCATTTGAGGAGAATTGAATTTATGAGAGACAGGGATTTAATGCCGAAAACCGGGAAACTTTATGAAGAACTTTTAGAAAAACTGGAGAAAAAAGAAGAAGGAGAAGCAAAAATAATTTCAGGTAAAAGAAGCTTAGCAAGAGATGGTATTGGTAGGATGATGGGAATAACAGATGGGAGAGGTATGTTTTTTATAAGTCATGTGGGAGAAGTCTATCCAAGTGGTTTTCTTCCAATTGTAGCTGGTAACCTTAGAGAGAGCGATTTAATGGAGATATACATGAAATCTAAACTGTTTGTAGATTTGAAGGATCCAGAAAAACTTAAAGGTAAATGTGGTAAATGTGAATTTAGATATCTATGTGGTGGTAGTAGAGCAAGAGCTTACGCTGTTTATGGGGATTACTTAGCTCAGGAACCGAGATGTATTTACCAACCCGGTAAATTCGATTTAATAAAATTATGATGAAATCAAAAATAATACCTGTAATACCAGGAATACTAGCTTTTTTACTTAGCTTTTTCTATCCAATATTCGATGCACTGTTTTTGTCACTTTTGTTCGGTATAGTAGCTGGATCTTTCTTCAAAAGTGAAAATCTTAGAATTATTGCTGAAGAAGTCCTTTCAATTACTCTTCCTACTGGAATTGTTCTGTACGGTTTTAGGGCGAGAATTCCAACCCCTACTCTACCAATAAAGGTAGTAATTCTAACTACTTTTTCTGCTTTTATTATGGGTTTATTCGTCTATTTATTTGCCAGATTGATGAATGTCGATGAAAAACTTTCACTACTTTTGGCGTGTGGGACATCGATATGTGGTGCATCTGCTATAACAATTCTATCCTCAATAGTTAAACCTAAGAAAGAGGATTTTTCAGTAGCGATAATAGTTATAACCATAGTTGGTCTTACGGGAGTGATAGTGTATCCCGCCTTCTGGCATATATTCAATCTTAGTTTTAAAGAGTACTCCCTTCTTTGTGGAGCAACTTTACATCAAACTGGACTTGTAGAATCCGCAACTGAACCATTTGGTAGTACTATTGTTAGAGAAGCTTTAGCCGTAAAAGGAATTAGAATAGCTTTGATTTCAGTTGTGGCCTTAATAGCATCCTTTTTTTATTCCGAAAAAAGATTTTACATTCCGTGGTATATATTTGCATTTTTAGTAGTTTCGGTTCTGTCAAGTTTTATGATACCAAGCCATATAGTGAGATTGGTTGAACCACTATCGACCTTAGCTTTTTCAATAACACTGTCCTGTATTGGATTTTGCGTTTCAATTTCAGATGTGCAAAAGGCTGGAATAAAACCCCTTCTTGTTTCCTATTTGGGGTGGTTTTTTGCCTTATCTATATTTTTCTTGGCTTTAATTTCAACTTACTAATATTTCTCCTCCACTCAGTTCTTCTTCTCCAACTCCGCTCACTAAGGGTTTTTTGTTGACAATTTTACCGTCAAAAGTGTAAACAAGCTCAGAAAACTCACCGGGTGTTAGAACTACTTCCCACATAAGTGTAGAATAATTTCCAGATCTAATTTTTGCTTCTCCTTTTTCCACTTTTAAATTTCCGTGACACATTTCATAGATTGTTAACTTCTTTTTAGATTGTGTAAAATTGTAAACTAAGATTTTTACTCTCTCTCCCTCTAAAACTCTCTTAACATAAACGTTCCCTACAATTTTAGCCACGATCATTTCGCAATCTACTTCTTCCTCTTCCAATATCTCACTCAACTTCTTAGCTAAAAGTGGAAGAACTCTCTTTAAGACGTCTTCTTTCTTCTTCTTTTTAAAAATTTTTTCTTTTTTATCAAGATATTCTTTAAGTTTTCTTCCACACTCCTGTAACGCTAATTTTACTTCATCCATGATTTCAGGCACAGATGCTATCGCTTCCTTAGATTCTGAAGTGTACGGAACGTTTGTTGATGCAATGTGTACCAAAATAATTGTTCTGTTTGGCAAACTGTCTTTACTTTGTTGAAGTCCATAATTTTTCCATTTTACACTCATAACAGCTTTAGTTAATGCACAACCACCTTGTTGGTATAACAGAGGTATTTTATTTGCATATCTCAGTATTGACGTTTTATCTTCTGAAATTTCACCGCCATAACCTATTCCAACTTCCACCAAAAATGGATGACCTGAGTAAACTTTTGGTTTTCTGGTGATTGCATATACGAATTCAGGTCTAAACCCTTCTTGAAGGCTTTTTACTATGTTTCTTTCTCCAATTGGTGATAGGCAATCAGTTGGAGGAGGAAGAAAGTCTGTTTGCATAAACGCTTCAAGTAAGGATATAGCTTCTTCTCTACTCATACTTCTTGGATCAAGGTTAGCATCCAACTTTGCTTTCTCTATAACTGATTTTGCTGTTTTTTCTCCAATTCTAACAAATTCCTGTTTTAGAAAGCTTTTAAGATCTCTTGCTTTGGTTGTTTTTAGCATATTCATAAGTAATCCAAGCTCTATTCCGTGGGGGTGAGGTTTTATCTCCTTAGGTATTTTTGGTAATTCTTCAACAACTCTTGGAAATTCATGAATTGTACCATCCGGTTCAACGAATGTTATTTTTGCATGTGGATTAACGACAGAAGTTTCTCTTATGTACTCGTAAACGCTTTGCTTTCTTTCCCTTACATAATTTCCAGCTAATTCAAGTTCTATTCTTGTCCCTCTTGACAAATACCAGTCTATTTCTTCTCTACTTACTATTTCCGGTTCATTTTTTCGAGTATTAATGAACAGCTCAATTTTAATGGCTTTTTTTTCGGGACTAATTTTAGATATTATTTTTGCTGGTTTTCCACTTGTTAATTGTGCATATAGTACAGCTGCGGAAATTCCTATTCCTTGTTGTCCTCTACTCTGTCTTATAGCATGAAATCTTGAACCATAGAGAAGTTTTCCAAATACTTTGGGTATTTGCTCTTCAACTATACCGGGACCGTTATCTTCTACTGTAACGCGATAGAACTTAGAGTTGATTTTGTCTATTTTTACAAATATATCTGGGAGAATACCGGCCTCCTCACAAGCATCTAAGCTATTGTCTATTGCCTCCCTAACACAAGTTATTATAGCTTTTGAAGGATTTGAGTAACCAAGAATATGTTTATTTTTTTCAAAGAATTCAGCTATGCTAATTTCTTTTTGTTTTTTTGCAAGCTCTTCTGCTACTTCTTTCATTTGCTATCCCTTAAATTTCTGCACCAACTACAGTTTGAGTTCTTGTCACTCCTTCAATACCTCTTATTTCGTCAACTGTGCTATTCAGCTCGGAAAGGCTGTTTGCTTGAATTATCACAACAAAATCGAACTCTCCAAAAACATGGTATATTTCCCTAACGTTCTTCATATCTTTTATAGCCATATAAACATCCTTTTCCTTGCCCGGGGATACATTTACCATTGTTACACCTATAACCATGTACGTTAAATTGACAAATTAATATAAATCTCTTTTTAAAGATGTATTAAAATAAGTTGGAAATCACTCCAATACAGCTTTAGTTTTTCCCATGACCTCCTGCAATCCTTCGCCCAACAAGTTGAACCCCAAAACGGAGAGAGCTATGAATAGGCCGGGGAAGAACGTTAGCCATGGGGCTGTTGTTATGTAGTTCTTTCCCGCGTTTATCATCTGACCCCATTCGGGTGTGGGAGGCTGAACTCCCAATCCCAAGAACCCCAGGCTCGAAATGGTCATGATGACGTTTCCCATATTCAGCGTTGCCAGAACTATTATCGGACCCAACGCGTTCGGAATGACGTGCCTTAGTAATATATACCAATCCCCGGCCCCCAAAGCCTTCTCGCATATCACGAACTCCCTTTCCTTCAGCGATAGAACTATGCTCCTCATAACCCTCGCGTAGCTGACCCAGTTCGTAACAACAACTGCCAAAATGACGTTCCAGATCGATGTTCCGTATGCCACGCAGAAGATTCCGACCAAAGCTATGTTAAAAACGAGTTCGGGAATAGCCAAAAACGTGTCTATTATTCTTCCGATGACATCGTCAACAATCCCGCCGAAGTATCCGGCTATAGCTCCCAAAAGACAGCCTACCGTCATCGAAATAATAGAGATTGTCAGAGCTACGAGTAGAGTAGTCCTTGCCCCCCATACTATCCTCGAATAAACGTCTCTGCCGAGCTGATCCGTTCCAAAGAGATGCTTAAGGCTTGGAGGCTTTAGCCTTTCGCTCATGTTCGTCTTGTAGGGATCCCCAGCTATTATCGGAGCAAGCAAACCCATCAAGGCTATGAAAACTATTATCCCCAATCCCAGAGTGCAGAGAGTATTCCTGAATATTCCCATTCTGAACGCGACGACTTCCATGTCAATCACCGAATCTTATTCGTGGATCTATAATCGCGTAGAGCAGATCCACGATCAGGTTGACTATGACGAACACGACTCCCGAAATGAGCACCAAAGCCTGAACTACTGGAAAGTCCCTCTTGAATACCGATTCGACGAGTAAAGAACCCAAGCCGGGCCAAGAGAAGACGACTTCGACCATTATCGAACCTATTATCAGGTGGTGGATCGAGAGGGAGAAGTATGTTATTATGGGAATCAGAGCGTTCCTCAGAGCATGCCTGAAAACTATGACTCTCTCCCTCAAACCCTTAGCTTTGGCGACTACCACGTAATCCTGCGATAAAGCTTCGAGCAGACAGCTCCTCACGAACCTCGTCTTTATCGCCATGAAGGAGAAGCTCCAAGTTAGAACGGGCAGAATTAGATGTTCTATTCCCCCGTATCCGAAAGCCGGGAGGAGATGCAATTGGACGGAGAATATCCATATCAGAATCAGTCCGAGCCAGAAACTTGGAATGCTTATTCCCAAAAGAGAGAATATCCTGCAGAAGTGATCTATAGCCTTATCCTTACGAACCGCCGATATAACTCCCAAAATCATGGCGAAAGCGACGGATATGGCAAAAGTTGTGAAGAACAGCTCAGCTGAAGCCGGCAATCTCTGCATTATCAGCTTCGAAACCGGTTCTCCCTCAGTCCAAGATACGCCGAAATCCCCCCTGAGAACGTGCGTAAGCCAGTGGAAGTAGTGAATTAGAAAGGGCTCGTCCAATCCCAACTCCCTTCTTACCTCCTCCACTATCTGAGGAGAAGGTTCAACCCCGTATCTAATTTGAGCGACGAACTCCGCAGGATCGCCGGGAAAGAGGTATAGGAGGGAAAAGGATAGAAGAGAAACTCCAAAAAGTGTGGGAAATATTTGAAGTACTCTCCTGATCAGGTATTTCTTCATGCCCTCACTCCTACGTAGTAGAAGAGGGGCTCTCCGAACGGGATTCCGTTGGGATAGTGGAAGACGTGGTAGTAATCGGCCACGACATTCTTCGCAGTTACTGCGGTCATTATGTCGAAGTAGAGTGGCACAACTCCGTGTTCGTCGTGAATGGCCTTGTAGAATTCAACAAGATACTGTTTCCTCTTCTTCTCATCGAACTCCTTCAGTATCTTCTTGCAGAGCTCTCCTGTCCTATCGCTCACGTATGCGCTCCACTTCTGCCCGGGATAGAACCTCCAGAACATTCTAAGGTAGAACCTTCTGTCCGTTCCCCCTATGTAGTAGAGCCTCATATCGTATTCTCCGGCATCTCTCCTCTGTCTGTATGCTCCGGTTTCGAGAATCTCCAATTTAACGTTTATTCCAATATCCCTCAGTTTCTGCTGGATTAACTGGGCAACGAGAATCTGATCGCTCTGATTCTTATCGACGATCATGTCCACGCTCAAACCTTTGTATCCGTTCTCCTCCACGATCCTCTTCGCCTCATCGGGCTTGAACTCGTATATAACTCCCTGAGCTTTCGCCTCCTTTATTCCCGGAGCATCTTCAATGAACAGGGTCTTTGCTGGAAGAACCTGCTTATCGAATATCTTGATAACGTCATCTCTGTTTATAGCCAAATCTACCGCCTTCCTCAGCTTTACGTCGTTGAAAGGCTCCTTTTTGTAGTTGAATGCTATTATCCAAGTTAGAGGTATGTTCCTCTTGAAAACCTTGAAACCCATACTTTCCAAGACGCTCAACTGGTTTCTCGGTGTGTAGTCGCTACCTCCGTGGATGAAGTCGGAAATAGCATCGACCTGCCCGCCCTTTAGTGCCATAACCCTCGTGTCTTCGTCCTTTATGAACTTGACCACAAATCTCCTGAACTTCGGCTTCAATCCGAATCTCTCGAACCAGTATGGGTTGGGTTCGTATATGGCGTATTGCTCCTCCTTATAGTCTACCGCCTTAAAACAGCCGGATCCTATCGGCCACACGAAATTTCCTTTCGGATCCCCCTCGGGCTTAACCGATTTCGGCGACATTATGCTCATGTGGAATTCGGCCATCTTAGCCAAGTTGAAGAACCCCTCCTCCTTGTATTTTATCGATACCGTGTAGTCATCGACCACTTCAGCACTTTCAAAAGTCTCCTGCCCGAGGGGATGATTCTTTGCGAGCCACTCCACCGTAAATTTCACCGCATCCGCCTTAAGTTCCGTGCCGTCGGAGAACTTTATTCCCTTATTCAGTTCGAACGTTATTATTTTGCCGTCCTTTTCGATCTCCCATCTCTTTGCCAAATAAGGTATGTATTAGTCGTTCTTCAAGTCGTATTCGACGAGCCTCTCCAAAACGTGTATCTTGGGAAAGAATCCTATACCCCACTTTCCACCCTTAAGCCTGTGATCTCTCCCGTATCCCAAGACGAATTCAGCCTTGTATTCCGTTGGAGTTGCGGTTTTTACCGGAGTTTCGGTTGGAGTTACGACGGGTGTTTCCTTTTTGGCACAGCCCAACAGAAGGCTTGCGGAACCCAAAGCTACCAACTTTACGAACCCCCTCCTCGTAAGCATACATCCAGCACCTCACGATCCTTCCATCCACGATCGATTCCGGCGGAGCTCTTTCGCATATCTTTTTAGCGAACTCGCACCTCTCCCTAAAACGGCAACCACTTGGAGGGTTTATCATGCTCGGCTGAAATCCTCTTATAGGCTTTAATCCCCTCGAAGGAAGGGATTCGAGCAAACCCTTGGAATATGGATGGAGAGGTTCCCTGAAGAACTCTTTCGCCGGAGATATTTCCACCACTTCCCCGCAATACATAACAGCGATTCTGTCGGAAACCCGTTCCGCGAATTCCAAGTCGTGAGTTATTATAAGCATGGTTTTGTCGATTTTCTCGAACAGCTCCGCTATGTTCTTCCTCTTAGAGGCATCCAATCCCTTAGTCGGTTCGTCAGCTATGAGAAATTCCGGATCAGCCGAGATTCCCATTGCTACGAGAACCCTCTGCCTCATCCCACCGCTGAACTGGTGGGGGTAGTCGGAGATCCTACCTCTTCCCATTCCGAAGAACTCGAACATCCTTGCAACCTTCAGCAGAGCTGATTTTTTGTCAGTTTTGAAGTGCTCCATAACCGGTTCCGCACACTGTAATCCGACGGTAAGAACGGGATTTAGAGAACTCTGGCTCTGAGGAATCCAGGCTATCTTCCTCCCCCTTATCCTCCTCATCTCCTCCTCCCCAAGTTCAAGCAGATTTCTGCCCTCGAATATTATTCTACCGCTCACGTGGGCGTTCTTGGGGAGGAGTCTGAGAATTGATTGGGCTAAAACTGATTTCCCGCTACCGCTCTCCCCTATTAGCGTGAACTTCTCTCCCCTTTCAACTTCGAAGCTCACTCCATCCACAGCCCTAACGACTCCAAATTCGGTTTTTAAGTGAACTTTCAACTCCTCAATTTTTAGTAGATAATACCGACAGTAGTGTTGTGAATAACTATTAATATTCATTGGATACAAAATATTAAACTTTATTATTTATTATTTATTTTTTCTTCGCTGATGACTACACGCAGTGTCTAAGTGCTAACTACCATAAGCTTAAGCAACAACGTTTTTTACTTTTTAAAACAAATACTATTTTATGTATCCTACGATTAAGTTTGGAAACATTGAAAAAAAACCCGATGTTAGGATGGTTGCCGATTTAAAACCAGTTTTAATGACGCCAATAGATGAGAATTTTCCAGCTTACTACATGTACAGAGATCTATATAAAAACGAAGAAGAGGGGGAAATAATAAGGAAATTTGATTTGAGATATGATATAACTGTAATTCCCCCTGCAAAAATTGGAATTGAGTTTATAAAGACTTTTGGGCACTATCATCCGAAGAAAAATAAAGTAAGTTATCCAGAAATATATGAAGTTCTTGAAGGGGAGGCTATTTTCCTTTTGCAAAAGAGAGGTGCAAGAGATTCTGAGATAGTTGATGTTTTAGCCGTTTACGCTAAGGATGGTGATAAAGTCATAATTCCTCCGGACTATGGACATGTAACAATAAATCCATCTGATAAAACATTAAAAATGGCTAATTGGGTATGTAGGTCCTTTTCTTCTATTTATGATCCTTTTTCAAAATTAAGAGGAGCTTGCTATTACTATACTGAAAAGGGATGGATAAAAAACGAAAACTACAAATCTCCAAACATCAGAATTGTAAAACCAATCATTCCAGACTGGCTTGGTATTTCCAAAAAAGAAAGTATGTATTCTCTAATAGAAAATTTAGAAAATCTTGAATTCTTAGTTAATCCTGAATGTGTTGAATACGATGTTTTTGAGGAGGTGTGACATTGATAATTCATCCAATAGATTACAGATACGGCACAAAAGAAATGAAATCTATATGGAGCGAAAACTCAAAAATAAAAAGAATGATTGCCGTAGAAATTGCACTTTTAAAAGCTCTTGCCAAAAAAGGATATTTAAGTGAAAGTGAGGTAGAAAAAGCTGAAAAAGCAGCAGAAAAAGTAACTGTAGAGAGAGTAAAAGAAATAGAAGCAGAGATAAAGCACGATGTTATGGCATTAGTTAAAGCAATATCTGAAGAAGTTGAAAAAGTAAGTCCGGAAGCAGCAAGATGGGTACACTTTGGTGCAACATCAAATGACATAATTGATACAGCTACTGCTACACAGCTAAGAGATTCTATTGAAATACTTGAAAGAAAACTAAAAAAACTTGCAGAACACTTAATTCTTAAAGCTGAGCGATATAAAAAAACAATTTGCTTAGGGAGAACCCACGGTCAGGCAGCTCTTCCCACAACTTATGGCTTTAGATTTGCTCTTTGGGCGGCAGAAATAGCGAGATACATAGAGAGATTGAGAGAATTAAAACCGAGATTGATTGTGGGTCAAATGAGCGGTGCTGTGGGATCACAAGCTGCATTTGGTAGGGATGGTATAGATATTGAGAGAGAAGTCATGAAAATCTTAGGTCTTAAACCAGCTTTGATATCTTCTCAAATAATTCCAAGGGATCATTATTGCGAGTATATTTCTTTTCTTTCAAATCTTTCAGCAACACTCGAAAAAATAGCTACAAACATAAGAATTTTGCAGAGAGCAGAAGTATCTGAAGTAATGGAAAGTTTCGGAGAAAAACAAGTTGGTAGTTCTACCATGCCCCATAAAAGAAACCCCATTGATTGTGAAAATATCTGTGGATTGGCAAGGGTAGTAAGAGGATTTGATGAACCACAAAGACAGAGTTCTATTCTTTGGGAGGAAAGAGATCTAACCAATTCTTCTGCAGAGAGAATAACTCTCGTAGAATCTACAGTTCTAACCGATCACATACTAACTAAGATGATTAAAGTTATTGAAAAACTTGAGGTAAACGAAGCAAAAGCAAGAGAAAATCTTGATAAAGTTGGAAAAGTGAATTTAAGTGAAGCCATAATGGTTGCTTTAACAAGAAAAGGATTGAATAGACAAAAAGCTCATGAACTTGTGAGAGAGGCGGCAATGAAAGTTTATTCTGAAAGTAAAGATTTTGAAGAAGCTTTATTGGAAAACCCTATGATTTCGAGTATGTTAAGCAAGGAAGAAATAAAAGAACTTTTAAATCCAGAAAAATACTTAGGTACAATAGAGCTAAAGATTGAAAATGTAAAGAACTACGTTAAAAGAGTTTTAAATTTTTAATGATTTATTGTAAAATTAATGAACAGTTAAACTAAACAATTTTCAACATCATTATTATGAGTAAAGCTTAAATACACCTCATTACTATAATTAAGTTAGGTGATGTAGCATGGTCAAAATTGTTCATGCCCAAACGGTCCTCCCAGAACATGTATTGGAGGAATTGAAGAAAAAGACTGGAGAGAGTGCGACTAAGGATGCAATAGCCAAGGCAGTTGAACACTACCTAATGTGTCCGTATACTCATGAAGAACCATTAGAAAAGAAACTCGAAGAAGTAATAAAGAAGAAGAGAAAATAAATCACTCTTTTTTTTTGTATTACTGCTAGTAATATTTTATTTCCGAAAATATTTATATACTCTTTTAAATCTCCAGAAAATGTGAAAACAATTAAGGAGATTAATGAAAAAATTAAGGAAGGTAACGTCTGTGTTGTAACTGCTGAAGAAATGAAAAAAATAGTAAGCGAGATTGGGGTTGAAAAAGCAGCAAAAGAAGTTGATGTTGTTACCACGGGTACGTTTGGAGCTATGTGTTCTACAGGTGTTTTTCTGAATTTTGGCCATTCTGACCCACCTATAAAAATGCAAAGAGTATGGTTAAATGATGTTGAGGCTTACACAGGTATTGCTGCGGTAGATGCATACTTGGGTGCAACTCAACAATCAAAAAAAGATGAGGAGTACGGCGGCGCTCATGTAATTGAAGAACTTGTTAGGGGGAAAGAAGTAGAATTAAAAGCAACATCCAAGGGAACGGACTGTTATCCAGCAAAAGAAATTAGAACTGTGGTAACTCTTGAGGATTTGAACTTTGCTGAAATGGTAAACCCGAGAAATGCTTATCAAAGATACAATGCTGCTACAAACTCATCTAATAGAATCCTAAGAACTTACATGGGTACTTTGTTACCCAACTTCGGAAACGTAACTTTTGCTGGATGTGGTGAGATATCTCCCTTACAAAATGATCCTAAGTTTAGGACTATTGGCTTGGGGACTAAGATTTTGCTTTGTGGCGGAAAAGGATACATAATTGGGCATGGAACCCAACATTGTCCGGGTTATGCAACGCTTATGGTTAAAGGAAACTTAAAAGAAATGAGTCCTGAGTTTATGAAGGCTGCTTACATGCCGGGTTACGGCGTTACGATCTTTGTAGGTATTGGAGTCCCCATTCCTGTTTTAGATGAAGAAATAGTAAAATGTTTGATGATTAGAGATGAAGAGATAAAAACAAAAATTATTGATTTTGGAGTTCAGAGAAGAGATAGACCAGTTGTAAGAGAAGTTAGTTATGCTGAGCTTAAGAGTGGTAAAGTGGAGATAAATGGTGAATTAGTTAGAGTTTCTCCCCTCTCCAGCATTTACATGGCAAGAAAAATAATGGAGGAGCTTAAAAGTAGAATAGAAAAAGGCCAATTCTTTTTAACTTCTCCAGTTGAGAAATTAAGCATGGGCGAACCTTTAAAACCCATGAAAATGGCAACAAAACTCGTTAGAAGTGTTATGGATAAACCTGTTTTAATATATCCTGATACATCAGTTGAAAAAGCTGCAAAATTGATGATTGAAAAAGGCTTAAATCACCTTCCTGTAATTGATAAAGAGAAAAAAATTATCGGCATAGTTACATCTTGGGATGTTGCTAAGGCTGTAGCGTCTGGAAAGATAGGAAAAGTTGAGGAAATAATGACTAAGAAAGTTATAACTACAACTCCAGATGAGGCAATTGAATTAGCAGCTAAGAAAATGGAAATGCACGATATATCTGCATTACCAGTAGTAAATAAAGATGGGAGAGTTGTAGGTATAGTGACGAGTGAAGATTTGAGTAAACTTCTTGCGAGGTGATAACTTTGCTTTTAAAGCTTAAATTTAATTCAAAAGCTGTTAGAAAACCTGTAATATCTGCTGTAACTTTAAAAACTTCTGCACTAATTAACATAATAAAAGCTGAAGTAGGTCCAAGAAGGGGAGAATTGATAGTTGAAGTGGATGATGATTTTGCGGAAAAAGTAGAAAAAGCGTTTAGAGAACTTGATGTGGAAGTTTATAGGCTCGAAAGAAAAGTTGAAAGAAACGAGAATTGTGTTCACTGTGGTGCATGTGTAAGTATATGTCCAGTAGAAGCAATAACAATTGAAAAAGACGGAAGAATTGAATTTTCAGATAAATGTGTTTTATGTGGAAATTGTATTAAAGTTTGTCCAGTAAAAGCTTTGGCGTTGTATGAAGTTTAAAAGATTTAAATTTAAACATCTTGAGACATCCATAACTGTGCTGGCTGAAAACGAAGAAGTTTTCAGCAGAGTTATTGAAGCTGTACTCGATGCAAGAAGCCAAGTAGAGAAAGCTATTTTGGAGTGTCCAATTTTTTATACTTCTCTTGAACCAATAGAGTTTGAACTTGATTTACCTGTTGCAAAGAGGATGTGTAAAGCGGCAAAAATTGCTGGAGTTGGTCCTATGGCAGCTGTTGCAGGAGGAATTGCTCAATATGCAGTTGAATCTATTAAAGAAAGTGTAATTATTGATAACGGAGGAGATATAGTAATGAGATGTAAAGAAGCACTTATTGGTATTTTTCCTGTAAACTTTGCTTTAAAACTTGAATTTGAAAAAGAGAGAGTTTACTCAGTTTGTACTTCAAGTGGGCGATATGGACACTCTATAAGTTTTGGGGATTGTGATGCTGCCGTTGTTTTGGCTGAGGACGGTTATATAGCTGATGCTTTTGCTACAGCACTTGGAAACGAAATAAAATCTCATTTTGGTAAAAGTGAGATAGAGGAAGCGATGGAGAACTTCTGGAAAAAAGCTAAAAAATACATTGATGGTATTGTAGTGGTCAAAGATGAGTATATCGGCTTTGTTGGAAACGTAAACTTAGTAGAGGCTAATTATGATGAAAAAATTATTACGATGTAAATGATACTTCTACTAATAGCTTTTTTGTTTAGTTTGCACCAAGTATGTGTTAGAAAGGGTACGTTAAAAGCAAACACTCTTTATGGTACTTTTATCAGCATTGTTACTACAACTCTACTCTTTATTTCTCTATCTGCGTTATTTGTGACTAATTTAAATTTAGTAAAATTAAAAAGTTTCGTTGAATTTGCTGTAATTGCGGGAATATTACATTTTATGCTTGCAAGAGCTTTATTTTATCAATGTATATCGAGAGTTGGAGCAAACGTTGCTGCAACTCTGGCAACCACAAGAATATTCTTTTCAGCGTTTTTGGGATACGTACTTCTTGGAGAGAGTATTGATTTTAAAACTACAGTCATGGCAGTAATGGTGTTCTTAGGTGTTGCAGTTTTAACTTTTAAAGTTGTTTCTGATTTGTATGGTATTTTTTTGGGTGTATCTACTGGTTTCTTTACAGCTTTAGCTTCAGTTTATGCTAAGGAATGCATGCTTACTAATTTTACTACTACTTGGTTGGAAGCGATAGTAGGAACAGCGTTGGGTTATTTTGTTTCCCTCCTTATTTTTTCTGTTTTTTTGATTTTTTATAAAAGTAGTATTGGAAATAGTATTGATGTGAATTTAAAGAACTATCTACCGTTTGTGGTGGGTGGGTTCTTTGTTGGTTTTGGACATTTTTTAAGATATTTGGCTCTCTCAAGCTATAGTGTTTGTACCGTTGAAACTTTTATAAGTATATATCCTATTTTTACATATATACTCTCCAGTATGTTTCTTAGAAGGTCTGAAATATTTAATTTAAGGTTCTTTTTTGCAGCTTTTTTAATTATTGCAGGTGTTGAATTTTACTTGGCTCACTAGTTTCACTGTTGTATAGATTTTTGTAGTGATTTATTACTTCCACTATTTCAGATACTCTCATTATATCGCTCCTTGTAACAATTCCAATAATTCTGCCATTTTCATCAACTACTGGTAATCTACCAATTCCCTTCTCAGTCATTAACTTTAAAGCTTTATCAGCTGTATCATTTGGGGTCAGTACAACTATGTTCTTTGACATAACTTCTCCAATTAATTCACCCTGCTTACTTAGTATGTCGTGTAGAGTAACTATCCCAACAATTTTCCCATACTCATCAACTACTGGATAGCCAAGATGCTTATACTTGAGCATTAACTCTATAACTTGTTCTTTTGGCATATCAGGGGTTACACAAATTGGATTTGGTGTCATTATATCTGAAATTCTAAATTTACTTAGTATTCCTTCAAGAGTAACATGTCTCTCTTCTTCTCCAGCACCTAAGTAAACGAACAAGGCAATAAGTATTAGCCATATATTTGGCATTATTAAACCGAGAATAGCCATTGTTATTGCTAAAAATCTTCCTACTTCGGCTGCAACTTTTGTAGCTTTTATAAATCCCATTTTTTCGGCTAAAATACTTCTTAAAACTCTTCCTCCATCCATAGGGAAAGCAGGTATTAGGTTAAAAGCTCCAAGTATTAAGTTGAAGTACCACATTATGTAGAAAAATCGATCTAAAACGGGTATTGGTATCAGTATTAACAGTATATAGCTAATAAAAGCGATGAGAAAACTACCAATTGGCCCAGCTATCGCCATTAAAAACTCTTTTTTTGGCTCCTTTGGTATTGGATCTATTAATGAAACTCCACCAAATATGAACAGAATTATCCCCTTAACTTTTGAACCAAATTTTATTGCAAAGTAAGAATGACAAAGCTCATGGAAAAGTATGCAAACAAAAAACACTATTGAAGTTATTACAGCCATTGCAAACCTCACATTATTTGGAAAATCAGAATATCCGTATGGTGGTGGCATAATGTAGAAAGCGTAAATTAGGAACGCCAATATAAATATTAGACTAAAATGAACTTTAACATCAATGCCATATATTCTAAAAATTCTTAAAGATTGACTCATACGTTTTTTGATACTCTCCGTAAATTTAAACTTTTGTTAGATTACTTCAAAATAATGCACGTCTTTCCAGAGGATAAGTGGGAAATTCTTGAAAGTGAAGAGAGGAGAAATAGAGAACCACCTGAAAAAATAGTTACAATCCTTAAAAAGATAAAAGATAGATGTATTGCATTTGATATTGGTGCTGGAACTGGTTACTTTACAGAAGTGTTAGCAAAACACTTTAAGAAAGTTTACGCAGTTGAGAGAAGTGAAAAATTAGCTAAAATTTTACATTCAAAGAATATAAAAAATGTGGGTATTATTATTTCAGAAGAACCACTGGAAATAGATTTTAAGATCGATTTAGTTTTATTTGCTGATTCTATACACGAAATTTCTAAAATTGAAGAATATGCTGAGTGGTGTAAGATATCCAAGCACGTTATTATAATTGATTGGAAGAAAGATTCTCCTATAGGACCACCAGTAAGCCATAGGATTGAGAAGGAGAAAGTTATAAAATTATTTAAGAATTTTAAATTTGAAGAGTACGATTTGTATCCTTACCACTATACACTATTTGGTATTTCTGAAGAAAAATATTAAAATGTTAGAACACTTGTTTGTTTCGTGTCAAAGGTAGCAAAAGCAGTGATAACATTGATTGTGCTACTGTACATAATACATCCCGGATATTCAAAAATAGTTGTAGGTATTAGTGCAGATTATACAGTTATATCTAAAAATACAATAAAAGATACATTCACTCTTACCTTTAAAAATACTGGGAAAAACACAACTATGCTAAATATTGAAGTACCCTTATCTCTGTTTCTTGATAATTTTACTGTAAAAGATATACCAAGAGGTTATGTTTGTTATACAGTAAAAAAAATAGGAAATGGGAGAGTACTTATTTTGAGAATATCTAAAACTCTTTCCCCATTTGAGAAGTACAAAGTTATAGTTGATGGAGTGGCAAAAGGTCTTATTGACGATTTGGGAAATGGTGTTTATAGATTTACAGCAGTAGAATATCCAAACTACTTTAATGATTTGAATATACCGGTTGATTCAATAAAAATTAGTATTAATTTTCCTCAGGAACCTTTTTTCGAGTACAGAGTAATTTCAGTTAGTTCTAATTCTGAAATATTTTATAACTCTCTGAATGGCGTAAGTAGGATAGAATGGTATTTTATAAATCCAACTTCTCAAGTAGTAGCATTCGTTCAATTTCAAAAAATACTAAATTTAATGGCAGTTGACGTTTTAGCTGTAATTGTAATCTTTTTAGCATTTATAACTTTACTTTACTTAAATTATCGCTCTGAAAAAAGCTATAAAGAAATGAAAATTTTATTTAGCACTCCTTGGGGAGGGAACTTGGTTTCAAACATAAGAGAGATGTTTGGCAGGGCAAATAAGGAAATACTTATAACATCTCCACACATATACTATACGGATTGGCTAACTGCTGAATTGAAACCTGCAATTGATAGAGGTGTTAAAGTCAGATTAATTACTTGGCCTAGCTATGAGAGGAAAGTTTTTAAGAATGTTGAGGAAGTTAGGGAAGATAGAAAGCAGTATTTCACTTTAAAAAGATTTCTTGAGATGTTTCCTCCAGGAACTGTAAGGCTAAACGACAACATTCATGCAAAAATGGTGGTTGTTGATGAGAAAGAAGTAATGATTACTACTGCTAATTTAACCCAAACTGGGTTGTGGGAGAATTATGAAATTGGATTTCATGCAAAAAATGAAAAATTGGCTAAGCAGGCTAAAAACTTCTTTGATATAGTTTGGAACTCCGAAGATACTATAGAACTTAACGAAACAACAATTCATGCTAAGGAGGCATGGAAAATTATAATGGAGAAAAAGAAAACGAGAGGTGATGTGGATGGTAGTGTATGATGATATTGGTAGTTTTCCATTACCTGAGGGCATAGATAGAAGCTGGGCTGAAGAAAATTTTACAACACCTGAATATGGGGAGATGGTAAGAAGAGCTTTTTTAATGAAGTCTTCAGTAGTTGAATGTCCAAATTATCCTCAATTTAGAGATATGATAAATCAGTTTATGAGTAAAATAAAAAATCCAAAAATGCAGGAAGATGCATACTTAATTTCCAGAGACTTTGCAGTTATTGAAGAAGTAAAAATTATAGCGGAAATGGGGTATCCTGATCCCGTTAGAGTTTGTATTACTGGTCCTTTTGAACTATATTATAGAGAGTTTGGCCCAGTAATCTACGAAGATTTATTAGAGAACTTAGCTAAGAGTGTTTCAAGGTTTGCGGAGTATGCTGTAGAAACTCTCGATGAAGTTTGTTCAATTAGCCTTGATGAACCAAGTCTTGGATTAAATCCTGAACTACAGCCTACGGAAGATCAAATTAACTTAGCTTACGAACCTATGAAATTTGATGTAGATGTTCAAATTCATTTGCACTCCCCTCTATTTTATAGGAAACTTCTTAATGTTGATAACATAGATGTCTTTGGAGTAGAAGCTGCAAAAGACGAAAGTGTTCTTGACATAATAGATGTAGAGGAAATAGAATCAGCTGAAAAGGGTCTTAGAGTTGGAATAGCGAGAACAGATATTGATTCAATATTGGCAGAGTTCAATCAAAAGTATGGGGTAAACGCTTGGAAAGATGAAGAACTTTCTGTGAAAGCTGTTGATGAGATTGAGAACGTAGAAGTTATAAAGAGAAGATTTGAAAAAGCAAAAGAAAAATTTGGAAATCTTTTGAAATACGTTGGACCGGATTGCGGACTCTTTAGTTTTCCAAATCAGAAATGTGCTATGAAACTACTAGAAAATGTTTATACTGCCATCCACGGGGGTGATTAATATATTATCAGATATTAGCTACTTTTTTACTTGTATTGCTACACTTTTTGCAATTATAGATCCCATTGGTAATATACCTTTCTTTATAGCTTTAACAGAAGATTTGAGTGAGGAACTTAGAGAGAGAGTCTCAAAGAGAGCTACTGTAATTGCCGCTGGCTTACTAATAGTAGTTGTTATAAGTGGGGGAGCAGTGCTTAAATTTTTTGGAGTGTCTGTTGATAGTTTACGTATAGCTGGAGGCATACTGCTTTTTATGGTTGCAATAGACATGCTCAAGGGCACACCTTCAAGTGAAAAGTACTTTAAGAAAGGTATGCAGCACAAAGATGTGGATAGTCTTGCAGTATTTCCAATAGCACTTCCAATTTATTCCGGTCCTGGTGCTATAACTGCAGCCATAGTTTTAGCATCAGAAGCAAAAGACTTCATAAAAATGGGATTTTTAATTTTGAGTATAATTTTAATATACATACTAGTGAGATTAACACACATTTTTAGTGAGGAAATAACTAAGATCCTTGGTAGAAGTGGAGCAGATATATTTGCAAGAGTTATGGCTATATTTTTGGCAGGGATTGCCGCTGAATACATCTCTCAGGGTATTTTTGGTGAAATAACTAAGTTTATGAAAAACATAAAAATGATTAGATAACTAAACAAATAATTAAATAATTTAAATTTCTTAATTTTTATTATTTTTATTTTTTAAAGAACTCTCATTACAGATTCCATCACTATTCCTTTTTCAGATAGATCGTACCTAAGTATAGTTTTTGGAACGATCGTTCGCTTGAATTTTATAAACTTTAACCTTCTTTGTATTTCGTTTTCTAACTCTTTTATAGACATTTCTATAACCGCATCTGCGAGATGCTTGATCGTTGTCTCTATCCTTGAGTCGAGCATGCCCTTAGTCATCAAGACAAGAAATACAGATTTATCTCTTTTTGCAAAATCAGAAAAATCTTCTACAAGTTTTATTACGTCGTTGCTTGGATAGTGTAGAAAAAAGTAAGTTAAGTTATTAACGACAACTCTATCGTAGCTATTACTTTCTAATATATTTCTGAACGCATTAAATGGGTCATATCTTTTTTTTAAACATTCCCTAAGTTTTGCAGTAGTTATAACTCTCCCAGAAACAAAATCGAGAAATTCAACGTTTTCGTCAATTTTACTTGCATACTTGTCAGCCATTTCCTTTATATCTTTGATTATATAATCAGCTGGGTCATCAGTTGTTACATACAGTATCTTTTCATCATTTTTAGCACCTTCAATTGTGAAGTGGTATGTAAATATATCTCCTCCTGCTCCCGGCTCCTCTAAAATTAACACAACGCTACTCTCTGGGATGCCACCTCTTAATTGTCCATCAATAGTAACTATGCCTGTTTTGAAACGCTTCACTGACATATATTGTAGGAATATTCTCGCAACTTATAAATTGTTTACCATGTATAACAGTAAAGCATGATAAAGTTTGATGAAAAAGGGTTGGTTCCCGTAGTAGTTCAAGATGCTGAAACTAAGGAAGTTTTAATGTTGGCTTACGCTAACGAAGAAGCTTTGAGAAAAACACTTGAGACTGGTTACGCTCACTATTGGAGCAGAAGTAGAAAAAAACTATGGAAAAAAGGTGAGACATCAGGAAATTTGCAAAAAATAGTAGATATAAGAATTGATTGCGATTGTGATGCTATATTGTACTTAGTTAAGCAGAAAGGAAATGCCTGCCACACTGGAAATTACTCCTGTTTTTTCAGAAAATTTGATTGGAATTGTGAAAAACTTTGAGAGGTGATTGAAATGAAATACGTAGCAGATACAAGTGTACTAATAGATGGCAGAATATCTCAGATGCTTGAAAGAGGAGATTTTGAAGAAGGTAGCACTATAATTATACCAGAGGCAGTTATGGCTGAGTTAGAAGCACAAGCTAATAGGGGCAAACTTACGGGAATACAGGGGTTAGAGGAAGTTGCAAAAATCAGGGAAATAAGTAAATCTAAGGGTATTTTAATTCTTTTTCTTGGAAATAGGCCATCTCCTGATCAAATAAGGTTAGCCAAAGCTGGAGAAATAGATGCTATAATTAGGAAGATAGCTGAAGAGGAAAATGCTGTATTAATAACGAGTGATAGAATCCAATACACAGTTGCAGTGGCTAAGGGTATTGAAGCGATTTACATCAAACAAGAAAAAATAAGGCCAGAGGACACAATAATAATGAGTTACTTTACTGAGGATACTGCAAGTGTACATTTGAGGGAAGGTGTAAAACCTTACGCGAAAAGAGGTAAGATAGGCCAATTAAAATTAGTTGAAATAGGAGATAAGCCAATGACACTACAAGAATTGCAGGAGATAGCTCATGAAATATTGGAAGCTGCAAGACAAGATGAAGAAAGTACGATAGAAATAGAGAGAGAGGGGGTTACGGTAGTTCAACTTAGAGAGTTAAGAATAGCTATAGCTGAAAGACCTTTTGCTGACAGAATGGAGATTACAGCTGTTAGACCAGTTGCCAAACTTAGTATAGATGACTATGGTGTTAGTGAAGAATTAAAGAATAGATTTATTGAAAAACAGAGAGGAATACTAATTTCTGGACCTCCCGGAGCTGGAAAATCTACTTTTGCTGCCAGTGTTGCAAACTATCTAATGGAAAAGGGATTTATGGTTAAAACAATGGAAAGTCCAAGAGATTTAATGGTAAGGGACGAAATAACACAGTACGCTCCTTTAGAGGGGGATATGAGGCTGACAGCAGACATACTTTTGTTGGTTAGACCGGATTATACAATATATGATGAAGTTAGAAAATCCGAAGATTTTCAAGTTTTTGCAGATATGAGACTTGCTGGAGTTGGTATGATTGGAGTTACTCATGCAACCAGAGCAATAGATGCGATTCAGAGAATGATTGGAAGAGTGGAGTTGGGAGTTATACCCCAAGTAGTTGATACGGTCATATTTATCGATGCAGGTAGGATAGAGAAAGTTTATGAATTAAAATTTACAGTAAAAGTACCGCACGGAATGTTTGAAGCAGATTTAGCCAGACCAGTAATAGAGGTAATAGACTTTGAAAGTAAAGAAGTTGAATATGAGATATACACTTACGGAGAACAAGTAGTCGTGATGCCTGTTAAAATGGAAAAAGAAGAAGAGGAAAAATTAAAAAAGAAAATTGAAAGAGTTATAAGCTCTTATGTTTCTGATTACGAAATAGACGTATTAAGCAACAGTAGAGCAGTAGTAAAAGTACCTCCTGATGATATACCTTCTTTACTTGGTAAAAAAGGTAGAAGGATAAAGAAAATAGAGGATACACTTAAAATGGGTATAGATGTTCAACCTATGGAGGAAAAAATTCCTGTAAGAGTAGAAGAAGCAAAAAAACATTGGATATTGCATATAGAGGGTTTTGAGGGGAGAAGAGTTAGTGTTTATGCGGGCGATGAGTATCTTTTTACAGCATCTGTTGGTAGAAAAGGCACGATAAAAGTTAGAAAAGATAGAGATGCCGGAAAAGCAATAAAACAGGCTTTAATGAGGGGTGAAAATATATACGTTAGAGTTTGACCTCTCTTAGGTTTTTCCTAAATAGGCCAAATTTTAATAATTTTGAGTACAAATTTTTCTTATGAAAGTTGGTTTGATAAGGTGTGAAATAGTGTCAGAATTCTGTCCTGCAGCATCTTGTCTTAAAAGTATGAGGGAGAAAAGCGGTGCTTTTGAAGGAATTGATGAGGAGATAGAGCTTGTAGGAGTTATGACTTGCGGAGGATGTCCGGGGAAAAAGGTATCTTCAAAAGTTAGAGCCCTTGTAAACAAAGGAGCGGATACGATAGTTCTTTCTTCTTGCATAAGTAAAGGATACCCAGTTGGAGTAGCTTTTCCATGTCCTAATTGGGAGAATATAGTTAAAGCAGTTAAATCCGTGGCAAAGAAATGTGGAGAGGCTAAGGGTATAGATGTAAAGGTAGTGGAGTGGACTCACTAAATTTTTTTATTTTAACTTATAACAAAATTATTTTATAATTCAGGTAAAGTATTCTTCAATGAGATTACCGATATTTATTAAGTTGGTGTTAACTTCACTGTTCTTCTCAGTATTGAGTTTACTTATTTACCTTGCTATATCTCATGCACCTAAGAAAGCAGTTTTAGCTTATTTATTTTACATGTTTGTCATAGTTGTTGGCATATCTTTCTTTATTGCTGGATCTATTATTAGCCCAATAAATGAATTAAGAAGAGGTTTTGAAGAGTTAATGAAATGGAAACGTGTTGAAGTAGAAGTTAATAGTGGTGATGAGCTTGAAGAATTAGCAAATGCTTTTAATTACATGTCAATGGTTATATTTGAACAAAAAGAAAAGATAAAAAGAAGTGAAGAGAGGTACAGAAATCTCGTTGAAGAAATAAACGATTGGGTGTTTGAGCTTGATGAAAACCTAAAATTCACTTACGTAAGTCCTAAGGTTGTAGATTTTCTTGGTTTTGATATTGGGGAATTGATTGGTAGGAATATAAATGAATTTTTAAATAAAGAATTAAAATTGGGCGATAGGCCTAAGAGAATTGAACTTGAATTTATTGGGAAAAACAAAACTGTTATAGCAGAGGCATCCTTTAAACCATTTTTTTCATCATCCAAAAAATTACGGGGGTATAGAGTTGTTTGTAGAGATATTACTGAAAGAAAGAGAACAGAAAGTAAATTGATGTACTTAGCCAATATAGTTGAAAATGTTGTAGATGCTGTAATTGCTCTCGATACATCTGGTAAAATATTAAGCTGGAATAAAGGGGCTAAGATTACTTTCGGTTATGCTTCTCGTGAAGTTATTGGCAAACATTACTCTGTTCTTATACCAAGTAGAGAACGTAAACTTTGGGAAGAAAAAATAAGATCAGTTGAAAACTACGTTAGATTTGAAAGTTCAGGTATAAAAAAAGATGGAAGGGAAATCAAACTGGACGTAACTTTAACAAAAGTAGCCGGAAAATTTGCAATTATTGCAAGAGATATTACCGAGAGAAAGAAGTCTGAAGAAGAGCTTAGAAAAGCTTACTTAGAATTAAAAGAAAAGACAGTTGAACTAATAAAAAGCAGAAAAGAGCTTGAATATCTTGCAAATATAGTTGAAAACTCAAGTGATGCAATATATTCCGTTAATACCTTAGGCAAAATTACAAGCTGGAATAGAACTGCGGAAAAAATGTTTGGATGGAAAAAAGAAGAAGTAATTGGTATGTACGCAGATGAGCTTTTGCCTGATGAGTTAAAGGGCGAAACTGAACTTATTTTGAAGAAAATACAGGAAGGTATAACTTCTTTAACTTACGAGACTAGGAGAATTAGCAAAAACGGGAAAGTGATCAATGTAGAAGTAACTATTTCACCTACGTATGGGAGTGAGAAGAAAGTAAATGGATTTTCAGTAATTGCAAGAGATATAGGTGCAAAAATAGAAGTTGAAAGTAAAATACTTAGAAGAATTTTGAAATACGATTTGGAAAGAGGAAAAGTGTATTTAACTGATGACGTTCAACTTGCTAAGGATATAGCTGAAGATTATATTAAGTGCGGGTGTAATGTCCTTACTCTTTCAAGATACTTAGAAATAAAAGGTGTTAAAAACCTTAGATTTTCTGAGAGAAAGGGTGTAAACTTTATTTATCCTAACTTAAAGGACATAGAAAAAGCTATTGTCAGTATTCCGGGTTGGAACAATTTAATCTTAGTTGAGCTCGACTATTTGTTAATGAAAAAAGAGTTCCACGAAGTTCTTGAATTTGTTCAGAATCTTAGAGATTTTCTTTACATCGTTGGTAAAGGCACAGTTCTTTTTGTAGTGGATAGTAATTTAGTTGGAGACAAGTTGACATTTTTGGCTAAGGAGTGTGAAATGGTTAAAACAAAGCCAACAAATCTAAGTTTGCCAAATAAGTGTTATGAGATATTGAGACATGTTTACATGCAAAATAGGGTTGGAGAGAATGTCTCTTTTGCGGATTTAATGGACGTCTTTAGAATGTCGAGAAACACTATTAAAAAATATGTAAAACAACTTGAAAATCTTGGATTGGTTAGAGTTAACAAAGATGGCAGGTTTAAAGTTGTGACTTTAACTCAGAAAGGTAAAGAAGTCTTTAACGACTATGAATACGAGTTTGTATAATTTTGACAGTTTTTGACAGTTTTACTGACAACATTGGCATATTGATTGACAGTCATAAACTAACATTGGAGGTGAGTGGTTTTGTCTGATGATGAAAAAGTTGAAGTAGTGAGGGGCATTCAAACACTATGGAAAACAGAGGACTGGTGGGCAGTGTGGATAGCCTTTCTTATAATAGCTTTGGCGGCAATTTTGTACTTCAATGGATCTACTTTAAAACCCTTGGCAGTGTACCCACCAAAATGGAGCTTTACACCGGAAGGATGGGCTAAATTAATCCAGCACTTCCAACAGCATGGCTCTTGGTATCTTGCTAACTATGTATTCTGGCTTGTAGTATTTACTATAAGCAGCGCCATTCTTGGATTTAAGCCAAGCGAATTTGTGCCGTCATTTACATTCGTTTACATTGCATCTATTCTAATAGCGATATTCTCAGCAAACGAAACAGCTCACCACTACAACTTGGAAGCTCCACTGTTTGCACTTATAGTTGGTCTAATAATCGGTAACGCAATAAAACTACCGAGATGGATGGATGCGGGATTCAGAGTTGAATATTATATTAAGACTGGTATAGTTTTGCTTGGTGCTACTTTGCCATTTATGTTGATAGTTTATGCGGGTCCAGTAGCTTTTGCACAAGCTACAACGATAGCTGTGTCGACTTTTGTTACTATATACTTTGTTGGAACAAGAATATTAAATCTTGATAAAAGATTTGCAGCAGTTCTTGGTGCTGGAGGAGCTGTTTGTGGAGTTTCAGCATCTATTGCAATGGCTGCGGCTGTAAGAGCTAAAAAAGAGCACGTAGCAATGGGTATTACGTGTGTTATAGTATGGGCAATAATAATGATATTCATTATACCATATGTTGGCTGGGCTATGCACTTGCATCCCGGAATAGTGGGTGCTTGGGTTGGAACTTCTGAATTTGCAGATGCAGCAGGATTCGCAGCTGCAATGCAGTATGGACTTATGTATCAGGCAAAGTATGGCTTCGGAGCGGATATTGCGATATGGGCTTTCACTCTGATGAAGGTCATAGGAAGAGATATGTGGATAGGCCTCTGGGCATTCGTTATGGCTATAATTGCTACCACAAAATGGGAAGTTGCTGAAAGTGGCCAAAAACCATCTGCAATGGAAATATGGTGGAGATTTCCTAAGTTCGTTCTTGGTTTCTTTGCCGCATCTCTTGTAATGACTGCTATTACTGCAGGCGTACCTCTTGATGTTTATTTGCATAAAATGAAACCACTGTTAATTGGCCCAATAAAGACTATGAGAACTTGGACATTCATATTCACATTCTTCAGCATTGGACTAACAACGAGATTTAGAGAACTTGCAGCTACCGGTAAGAAGCCATGGATAGCATTCTCCTCCGGAGCTATAGTCAATGTAATACTTGGATTCATAATGTCTGTGTATATACTTGGATGGTACTGGTCGAGCATAGGTACTCTTGGTTAAATTTTTTATTTTTTAAACGGAGGGTATTTTATGAAAACGTTGCTTAAAGAATATCCTGACTTATTTTCATTTTCTAAAAATCATGCTGTTTTTGCTAATGGGAATACAATGTTATTTATAAGTAAGGATTGTGTCTGGAAAAATAAATTCTCAACTACTTTTTATAGAGATCCGTATACTGATGTAAAAATTTCGGCTATAAATACAAATGAAAAATATGTGGCTGTTGGAACAAACTTTATGGATGGAAAATTGTACATTTTTACAGACAAAGGAAAAAAATTGTGGGAACAGCAGTTTGCAACAATTGCAAGCTTGGGGTGGAGACCTGAGGATGTTACTAACGTCTCCATAGGAAAGGATGTTGTAGCTGTTACAACCCAATTCATGCATGATTATGTGTATGTATTTACACTTGGTAGGTATAGATTGTTTGAACGTAGATTTGATGAAGATATAATCAATGTTTTTGCTGGGGAAAACATTGTTGTGACGACTGAAGATAGAGTATTTGTTTTTAATAGACAAGGAAAATTAATCCTTGAGGATGAAGGTAAAGTTAATTGCGTTTTTGAGCATTCTGGGAAACTTGTATTCTGTGGGGATGTAAAAAACTCAAAAAACTCAATATATTGTGATTTTGCGGGAGAGTGTGGTAACTACATTTATGCTGTAGATGGTAATATGCTTAAAATTTTAGACGAGAAATTTGGAGAGCTATGGAGTTTTGAAGCAAGCAGTAATATAGTTAAAGTAATGTGTGATAATAGTAAAATATATGTTATGTGTGATGGAGAAATTTTTATATTTTGGAAAGATAAATTAATTTGGAATGCAGAATTTCAGGGAAGAGCTATTGGAATTTGTAGAATTGGAGCTTTTTATTACAACAATGGATTAAATATTATGCCATTTGAAAAATGTTTATCAACAAATTAGTACTATTTTTTTTATGCTTGAAATAAACGGTGTTGAAGTTGAAGATACTTATTGCGAAGCTTTTGAAGGTATATACACAAGGATAATTGTAACTGCAAAACATAGGTGGTTGTTAAAAAAAGCGGCTTACGGAGCAACAGCTCTACCCTCAACTGTTTTTGGAGAATCTGAAGGAGGAGTAGAAAAGTTTCTTACTCCTGAAGAAACTCCCGACGGTAGGCATGGAGCTGTACTTCAAATATGGATTCCAAAAACTAAAAACTTTTATGAAAAACTATTAAGAGAAACTGGTAAGAGAATAAGGCAGGGAATACTTGTTGTACCTACTACAAGAGTTTTCAATGCATGCAATTTATCTGAAAAATTTGATGCAAATTTAAACATTGGAAGGTGTGGTGACGATTATCAGTGGTTTGAAAAAAGATGGAACAGAGAAATGATAATAATACCGATAATGTTTGGAGAGTTTGCTATAGAAAGGTATATCGGTTATTCTGAGGGTGTAGCAGGCGGTAATGTTTGGTTCTTTTGTGATAGTGAGGATTCTGCTTTAGAAGCTGGAGAACTTGCTGTAGAAGCTTTAAGAAATGTAGAAGGTGTAATAACTTCATTCGATATATGTTCTGCAGGATCTAAGGTTGAAACGAAGTATCCAGATATAGGTCCTACAACAAATCATCCATACTGTCCATCTTTAAAGGGTAAGATACCTGATTCAAAGGTGCCGGATGGTGTTAGATCTATACCTGAAATCGTGATAAACGGTATTAACTTAGAATGTGTTAAAAAAGCGATGTACTTATGTATGAAGGTGGCAAGCAATGTTGAAGGTGTTTTAAAAATTTCTGCAGGAAATTACGGCGGAAAATTGGGCAAGTATAAAATCTACTTGAGAGATTTATTAAATGAGGGTCATACATGAAATTTACTCATATAGATGAAAAAGGTAGAGTTAGAATGGTAGATATCACAAACAAAAAAGATGTTTTTAGACTTGCACAGGCTGAAGGTTTTATAAAATTGAAAAGAGAGACAATAGAGGCTATAAAGAAAGGAAATGTAGAAAAAGGAGATGTTTTAACAACAGCAAACATTGCGGCGGTAATGGCTGTAAAGAAAACTTCAGAAATTATACCAATGTGTCATCCTTTGCCAATTACATCAATTAAACTGGACTTTGAAGTTGTAAGTGATGACATAAAAAATGGTATAAAAGTTATTTGTGAGGTGAAAACCACAGCAAAAACAGGAGTGGAGATGGAAGCTTTGACTGGAGTTAGCGTCGCCCTTCTTACTATTTGGGACATGGTTAAGTCTATGGAAAAAGAAAACGGTCAATACCCTGAAACGGCTATAGAATGGATAAAAGTTGTAAGAAAAATCAAGGAAAAATGTTAAAATAGTAATCTAATTTAAGTTTCGAGTATGGGTAGCGTAAAAGATCTCAAAATTTTATCTAATCCCAAGGAGGATAAACCGGGCAGGGGCAGATTCTTTTTTTCAGACAGGTATTCTGTTTTTGATTATGGGGTAATGCCCGATAAAATAGAAGGTAAAGGTAAAGCACTATGTTTGGTGTCGGCATATTTTTTTGAAAAAGCTGAAAAAATGGGGTTTAAAACACATTATTTGGGTTTAGTTGAGGAAGGAAAAATTTGCAGACTAAATGAATTAAGTGAAGCAGTAGATACAATGGAGGTAAAACTATACAGAGTAATAAAACCAATTAAAAACGAATTGGGATACGATTATTCTTTAATAAAAAATGCAAAAAAGAACTATCTTATACCCCTCGAGATAATATATAGAAATGTTCTTCCTGAAGGATCGAGTGTCTTTAAAAGGCTGAAAAACGGCTCTTTATCTTTAAGTCAGATTGGACTTGACCACTACCCTAAACCGGGTGAAAAACTTGAAAAACCAATACTTGATGTGAGCACAAAACTCGAAAGTGAGGATAGATACATAACTTGGGAAGAGGCTAAGGAAATTTCTGGTTTGAGTGATGATGAGCTAAATAATTTAAAGAGTTTAACTCTTGAAATGGACAACATAATAAGCTTAGAAGTTGAAAAATTAGGTATTGAAAACTTAGATGGAAAATTTGAATTTGCTTTGGATGAGAATAGGGAATTAGTTTTCATTGATGCGATTGGCACACCCGATGAATGTAGATTTAGTATTAATAGTGTTCAAATCAGTAAAGAAGTAATTAGAAAGTACTATAGAAAAACGGATTGGTATAAAACAATAGAAAAACTAAAAAGTTTAGATAACAATTGGAGAGAGAAAGCAAAACCACCAAAGTTGCCTGCAGATCTTTTGAATGTTGTGTCGAATATGTATAAAGCCTTCTGTAATGAGGTAACTGGAATTAAATTCTTTGATGTGGATAAACTCTCCAAGGTTGTGAAAGAACTGTTGGAGGTAGTTGAAAAGTACGATATATGAAAGGTGATAGCATGGAAAAAGCTGCTTTAGCTATTGAAGATGGTACTTTTGTTGAGGGATATGCATTTGGGAATGAAGATGATAGCTGGGTTGAAGGAGAGTTGGTATTTAACACAGCTATGACTGGTTATGTGGAAGCTTTAACCGATCCAAGTTATGCTGGACAAATTTTGATGATGACTTATCCACTCATAGGAAATTATGGCGTTTGTAAAGATGACTTTGAAAGTGATGGCGTAAAAGTTGAGGGGTTTGTTGTAAAAGAGCTTTGTAAAAACCCCAGTAATTGGAGAAGTCAAATGAGTGTTGATGAGCTGTTAAAAGAGTATGGAGTACCGGGTATAGAGGGTATAGATACGAGGGCTTTGACAAGAAAAATAAGAATATATGGAGCTATGAAAGCTGTATTGGCAACTGGAGATTATGATAGAGAAAAGATGTTGAAAAGGGCTGTGGAACAACCATCTATAACTGAATTAGACTTAGTGGGAAAAGTTTGCGTAAAGGAGCCAGTTACTATAAACGAAGAAGGAAAGTACGAAGTAGTAATAATTGATTGTGGTATAAAGATGAGTATAGCAAAACAACTCTTAAAAAGAAATGTGAGTGTAACTCTTGTACCTTACAACTATTCAGCTGAAAAAATACTTGAATTAGATCCAGATGGTGTTTTTGTCTCTAATGGGCCGGGTGATCCGTCAAGAGTTAAAGATACAATAGCATGTTTAAAAAAGTTAATTGGTAGAGTGCCTTTAGCCGGAATTTGTCTTGGCCACCAGCTTATAAGTCTTGCACTCGATGCAAAGACTTTTAAGTTAAAATTTGGTCATAGAGGGGCAAATCAGCCTGTAAAAGATTTTGAAACTGGTAGGGTTTTTATTTCAAGTCAAAATCACGGCTTTGCTGTAGATGAAAAAACCCTCCCAAAGAATGTTGAAGTAACTCAAATAAATCTAAATGATGGTACAGTTGAAGGTTTAAAACATAAGGAACTGCCTTTATTCAGCGTTCAGTATCATCCTGAGGCATCACCCGGGCCACATGATACTTACTTCTTTTTTGATAGATTTTTGGAGATGATTAAGACTTTTTAACTTTCTTTTTTGCTTTACTCTTTCTTTTAACGCCCTTCTTTGTGTTAGATGTTCTTTTTGTATTGGATGCCCTTCTTTTTAGCAGTATTACAGATACTCCACCAGCCCCAGCCAATCCAGCAATCATAATTAAACTCTTTAAATCAAACAATCCTTTCTTTGTTGATGTATTTTTTTCAGTTATCTTTTTAACTTTACTTTCAATTTTTTTGCTCGAATTTTTACTTAGATTGTTTGGAACTTTTTTAATACTTTTTTTAATACTATTTTTGATCATTTTATTTTTCGTTTTATTTTTGATACTTTTATTCGAAATAGTTGTATTCAATTCACTTTTTTGTTTTTTTACAAGAACATTTGGAACGTAGTAGTATATGTTATCATCACAAACTGCTATTGCTGAATTTGATATTGCCAATTTTTCAATTTTTTCTGGTGTATTGCTAAACCAAAGTACTTTACCTTCGTTACTTAACAGTGCTAAAAGCTTATTACTTCCAACTGCAGTATAATTAATTGAAACAGATACAATAGCTGGATTCCTAAAATTGACATTCCAAAGGAGTTTACCTTCACGATTAAAAGCACAAACTTTTCCATTATTAAATCCAATAACAAAAATCTTTCCGTTTCCGTCAAATGATATTGGTTTATCTGAAAAACTTTTATTCCATAGTAGGTAACCATCTCTACTAAATAAATAGGCATATCTCATGAATTTCGAAATTACAAAAACTCCGTTGTTTGTAACTTTTAAGTAAACTTCAGGATACGTGCATAGGTTACTAATTCCGTCATATTCCCATATACACCATCCAGTTTTGTATATCCAATTTAGTAAAGTGTTACACGTATATCTCCATGGAAATTTGCCAAATTTTTCAAAATAGTATATCCTCCCTCTAAAATCACTAACAGCAATAAAATTCTTTATAGAACTTACACTTTGAACCCCTATTTTTAATTTATATTTCCAGACTAAACCTCCCGTTTTGTTGAATAAATATATGTCTCCGCTCACAGTTCCAACACTAACGTTACCGTATTTAGTAACGGATATTGCGCTAACAGGATTTTCAACATCCCTACTCCAAAGTATTGTTCCATTTAAAATTAGTAAGCTAACTTTATTTCCATTGGCTATTGCAATGTAATCTCCTGAAACATCCATCATTTTTACTGGAATATTTTTCTTCCACAAAATACCTGAATCGTTTAAGGCTACGAGCTGATTACCTCCATATATAGCTGTTCTTCCAGAAATACCTACTGTATTAGCTTGAAAATTTACTGTAAAGTACTTTGATAAACTTACATTTAAAGCTTTTACAGGACTTATAAGCAACACGACTAATGCTATGATTAGTATTATTCTAACTCTCACAATAATAATGTAACAATGATGATAGTAATAAATTTATCGGATATGTAGGTATATTTGTTTATATTTTTGTTTCTATTTTTGCAAGTTCTTATTCATATTTGATTTGAACAATAAAAACGTATAAAAGTAGAATAGCTCGTTGAAAGTTGATACTAACAAAGGTGGTAGCATGCCAAAAAGAGAAGATATTCAAAAAATAATGGTCATAGGTTCAGGTCCAATAGTTATCGGTCAAGCAGCTGAATTTGATTATTCCGGTAGTCAAGCTTGTAAAGCTTTGAGGGAGGAGGGGTACAAAGTAGTCCTTGTAAACTCAAATCCTGCAACTATAATGACTGATCCGGAAATGGCAGATAGAACTTACATAGAACCACTTACTGCAGAAATAGTGGCAAAGATTGTGGAAATTGAAACTCCAGATGCAATTTTACCAACTCTTGGTGGTCAAACAGCGTTAAATATAGCTGTTCAGCTTGGAGAAATGGGTGTTTTAGAAAAGTATGGGATAGAACTAATAGGAGCTAAACTTGAGGCGATAAAAAAGGCAGAGGATAGAGAACTTTTCAAGAAATGTATGAAAAAAATAGGCATAGACGTGCCTAAAAGTGATATTGCAGAAAATGTAGAGGAGGCTTTATCTATTGCTGAAGAAATAGGTTATCCTGTTGTTGTTAGACCTGCTTTCACTCTTGGAGGAACTGGAGGTGGAATTGCTTACAATAGGGAGGAATTAAAAGAGATAACCTCTCACGGTTTAGAAATGTCAATGATTAACCAAGTATTGATTGAGGAAGGTGTCATAGGATGGAAGGAGTTTGAGCTTGAAGTAATGAGAGACTTAGCTGATAATGTTGTAATAATTTGTTCAATAGAAAACTTTGATCCAATGGGCATTCATACTGGAGATAGTATTACGGTTGCACCCGCTCAAACACTTAGCGATGTTGAATACCAGCTTTTGAGAGATTACTCAATATCTATCATAAGAGAAATTGGGGTTGAAACAGGTGGAAGTAATATACAGTTTGCAGTAAACCCTGAAAATGGTAGAGTTGTGGCAATAGAAATGAATCCGAGAGTTAGCAGATCGTCAGCTTTGGCTTCTAAAGCTACAGGTTTCCCTATTGCAAAAATAGCTGCAAAACTTGCGGTTGGTTATACTTTGGATGAAATACCAAACGATATAACCAAAGAAACTCCTGCAAGTTTTGAACCAACAATAGACTACGTGGTAGTAAAAATACCCCGCTTCGCTTTTGATAAGTTTCCAGCAGCAAAATCAATTCTTGGCTCTCAAATGAAGAGTGTTGGTGAAGTAATGGCTATAGGAAGGACTTTTGAAGAAGCTTTGCAAAAAGCATTAAGGAGTTTGGAAATAGGAATATATGGACTTGAATTAAAGAAAAATATAGCAAGTGCAAATATAGATATTGTTAGATTTATGCTTAGAACGCCAAATGCAGATAGAATTTTTTATATTAAAAGAGCAATTGAGCTTGGAATCAGCGTAGATGAAATATCTAAGCTGACTTGCATCGATAAATGGTTTATAGATAAAATCAAAAACTTGGTAGATTTTGAAAATTATCTTAAAAAATTAGCTAATAATATAAATAATATAAGTGATTTAGATAGCGAAGAAATTAGGAGTGCATTAATCAAAGCTAAAAAACTTGGCTTTTCTGATTTACAACTATCTAAGATATTTGGGTTAAGCGAATCCGAAATTAGGAGTTTGAGGAAAAAATTTGGTATTAGTGCTGTATTTAAAATGGTTGATACTTGTGCTGCGGAATTTGAAGCTAAAACACCTTATTACTACTCTACTTATGAAGATGAAAATGAGGTTAAAAAAAGTGAGAATAGAAAAATAATGATTCTTGGTGGTGGACCAAACAGAATTGGGCAGGGAATAGAGTTTGATTACTGTTGTTGTCATGCTGTTTTTAGCTTAAAAGAAGATGGCTATGAAACTATAATGGTGAATAACAATCCTGAAACTGTTTCAACAGATTACGACACTTCGGATAAACTTTACTTTGAGCCAATAACAAGCGAGGACGTATTGAATATATATGAAAATGAAATGCCTGAGGGAGCAATAGTTCAGTTTGGTGGACAAACACCGCTGAATATAGCAAAGAAACTTGAGGAAGGAGGAGTTAAAATACTTGGTACATCTGTTGATTCAATTGATATAGCGGAGGATAGGGAGAGGTTTAGCGAATTATGTAGGAAACTGAACATACCACAGCCTGAGAATGGTATAGCTTACAGTGTAGATGAAGCTATAGAAGTGGCAAGAAAAATAGGCTATCCTGTATTAGTTAGGCCAAGTTATGTTTTAGGTGGAAGAGCTATGGAAATTGTTTACGATGAACAAGCTTTGATAAGATACATGGAAGAAGCTATAGATGTTAGTCCTGAAAAACCAGTTCTGATTGATAAGTTTTTGGAGGATGCAATTGAGGTTGAAGTTGATGCACTTTGCGATGGGGAAGAGGTAATTATTGGGGGAATAATGGAACATATAGAGGAAGCTGGAGTTCACAGTGGAGATTCTGCATGTGTTTTACCACCTCAATCACTCAGTAAAGAAGTAATAGAGAAAATTATAGATTATACAAGAAAAATGGCTCTTGAATTAAAAGTAGTTGGCCTTATAAATATTCAGTATGCTGTCAAAGATAATACAGTATATGTTTTGGAAGCAAATCCAAGAGCAAGTAGAACTGTGCCTTTTGTAAGTAAAGCAACTGGATTGCCACTTGCAAAAATAGCAGCTAAACTTATGTGTGGTAAAAAATTGAGAGATCTTGGAGTTAAAGAGAGATTAAAGTTAAAGCACATAGCTGTTAAAGAGGCAGTCTTTCCATTTATAAAGCTTCCAGAAGTTGACCCCACTCTTGGCCCTGAAATGAAATCTACTGGAGAAGTTATGGGTATAGACTACGACTTTGGTTTAGCTTATTACAAAGCCCAATTAGCAGCTGGAATGAAATTACCTGAAAAGGGGACGGTTTTCATAAGTGTGAAAAAGTCGGATAGGGAAAAAATAGTAGAAGTTGCCAAAAAATTAAAGGAGCTGGGTTTCAAAATTTTAGCAACTAATGGTACCGCTAAATTCTTAAAAGAGCACGGTATAGAGGCTGAAGTGATAAACAAAATAAGTCAGGGTAGGCCAAACGTTTTAGATGCAATAATTAACAAGAAGATAGACTTAATTATAAACACTCCGAGTGGTAAGGGTGGTAAAACTGAAGGTTACATGATAAGAAGGGCTGCAGTTGATTATGGTATACCATACATAACTACAATTAGTGGAGCAAGAGCGGCAGTGATGGGTATAGAGGCTATAAAAAGAGGAAAACTTTCTGTAAAATCAATACAGGATTACCATAAAGAATTAACGAATTAAATTTTCTGCTATTTCACCGACAATTGGCAGTTTAAACCACTCACCCATGTATGCTTTGTACATGCACAAAATCCAAATTAGAAGTGCTACAAGACCTATTATACCTCTAAATAAAGCGATTAAGAAAATGACTGGAGGTATAAGTAGAGCGAGAGGCACTAAGAAAATACTAAGAGCTATTTTTAGGACGAGCAAACTTCCAAATGCTACTGTAGACTGCATGGCATGAAATCTTACGAATTCACTGTCTTTCTCAAATATTAAAAATATTATTCCTGTAATGAGTCCTAAAAGATAAGTTAAGGCAGCTTCTACGTTTTCTGCTAATCCAATTGATGTTCCCATGGTTGTATTAATTTATTTATAGTAATTAAAATTTACGATTAAAATCAATAAATCAATAAAAAATTAGCTTATATCAATCTTCTTTCTTGCTTTTTCACTTCTCGGTATCTCTATTTCTAATACACCGTTGTTGTAGTTGGCTTTCGCTTTTTCTATTTCAAGTCCTTCTGGCAGTGGTATTCTCTTATAAACTTCTCCATACCTTCTTTCTCTTCTTATATAATTGCTTTTCTTTTCATCAACTTCTTCTTTTCTTGTAGCTCTAACTACTAAATCATTACCTTCCACGTATATCTCAACGTCTTCCTTTCTAAATCCCGGTAAATCTAAAACTACTTTTATTTTGTCTCCTTCATCTATAACATCTGCAGGCATTTCAAACCCAAAACCTCCAAACTCCTCAAAAAGTCTGTTTATTCTGCTTTGTATTCTTTTTAATTCTTCAAAAGGATCGGGTATCATGGCTGTCACCTCCTTTTTTAATTTTTCTTACTAACTACAAGTTAGTAAATTTTTGTATTTAAATATTTCGATAGTATTTCTTTCGAGTATTACTCGGTTAGTACAAGAAATTGAGTTTACTGAAAATAATTTAAGTTAGTTTTAGCAACTTCTAAATATTTCTACAATAAATCTTTACAATGGCATCGGACTTTGCGTCGGGATTTATGAGCGCTCTTTGGTGGTTATTTCTTGTGTGGATAATAGTAGCCCCGCAACTAAGGTATAAGCAACTTGAGCTTGCAAGGAAAAACGTTATGATGAAACTTGGAAAAAAGAGAGGAAGTAATGTTATAACAATGATACATAGGCAGGAAAGTATAGGTTTGTTTGGGATTCCTTTTTATAGGTTTATTAGCATAGAAGATAGTGAGCAAGTCCTTAGAGCGATAAGAAATACTCCTCCAGATAAGCCAATAGATCTCATACTTCACACACCCGGAGGTTTAGTTTTAGCTGCGAGCCAAATTGCAAAGGCTATAAAATCTCACAAAGCAAAAACAACTGTTATAGTTCCACACTATGCAATGAGTGGTGGAACTTTAATCGCTCTTGCTGCTGATGAGATTGTTATGGATCCAAATGCTGTGCTTGGTCCAGTAGATCCACAGTTAATGAACTATCCAGCTCCATCCATAGTTAAAGCTGTTAAGCAGAAAGAACCAAAAGATGTTGACGACGAAACTTTAATACTGGCTGACGTGGCTGAAAAAGCGATAATTCAGGTTAGAGAGTTTGTTTTCGAATTGTTAAAAGATAAGATGGGTGAGGAGAAAGCTAAGGAAGTTGCTAAGATAATGACTGAAGGCAGGTGGACTCACGACTATCCTATTACAGTAGAAGTTGCAAGAGAGCTGGGTTTACAAGTATCTACTGATGTGCCAGAAGAAGTTTACAGGTTAATGGATCTCTATCCACAACCAATGATGCAGAGACAGGGTGTAGAGTTTGTGCCTGCACCAAACAAAAAAGGAGTAAATAAAAATATTTAAAAATTTTATTTTTTACATTATATATAATTTATGGTCGCAATCCCTTTTCCTGAACTTCCCGCTTCTATAATTACTTTTACAGGTTTAGTATTTATTAGGACTTGTGGTGTAGCATATTCAGAACTTGATGCACTCTCACTCAATATTCCAGCGGTCAGCATTAAGTGTGCATATCCGCTTGTGTTTGTGAAAGCAATTCCCATGTAAACAATGTTGTCTTCTGAGTCTATTAAGTAGAAGTTTACTGGTACATTCTTTACACTTTTGCCATTCTTTGTTACTTTAACTAGTATATCATATAAGTAAACTGGGTAATAACTAGAACATCTACATCTACATTTGTGGCAGCCCTCACTATAGTATCCTATCTCTGTACCGTTGGCATGTATAACTTTCAGTTCATAACTGCTACCAGCCTCTTTGTTTGTTACAGTAACATTGAATACAGTTTCATTACTACCGGATGGGGATGAAGGAATGTCTGTTTTTGCGATAACTTTCGTTGATCCGGGTAAGAATCCTTTTAGATAAACCCTGCATATTCCATTGAAGTCTGTAGTTAAGTTAGTTTTGTCTGTTACAGTGTTGTTGTTTGCTAAAATCTTACATACTGAGTCATTTTCAACTTTCACTTCGACTGTAGCATTTTTCATAGGATTTCCGTATTTATCTAAAATTTGCATTGAGACTGAATCTACTTCTCCGGGATTAAGGTATATGTGTTGTGGAGTTACCAATATGGCTGAAACTGAGTAGCTTGAAGTATTGCTTATCGATGTTGTTGGTTGTGTGCTTAGACTCCATGCTGGAATAGCAAGATATAAGCTTCTATTAAACGATATTGTTATATAATTTCCAGAAACTTTTACAGTTGCATCTTTTCCATATATTTTTTCGAGAGTTGTTTTCCACAATTCTGGGTAAAGGGTTTCAAAGCTCAAGCTTAAGTTATAAACTTTCTTTTCCTTACCACTGCTAATCATGTAAAAGTGAAGTGTAACGCTTTCTGCTGCATAAGATGTATTTTTGGATGTGATTATAGGTATATTTATTTCGTTTTTGGAGAAAGCTACCTGACTTAGCATTATAGGTTTTCTATAATTTTTTCCATACTCTATTACTGCTCCATGCTCGTAAGTTATATTTATGGGATTCATGTAGAGGTAGAGAGGAGTCACTACAATTGCGGATGAATTAAACTCTTCTTTTATTGAACTACCATATACCTTATAACTCACTTTTACTTTTTCGGGAACGGTTTTTAAAATACCGTAACTTGCGGAAGGGTTAATGAGGAAAGGATACTGAGGGTATTTAACTCCTGCATGTATTTGGATGGAAGTAGAAGTAGATTTTTGAGTTAGTATAGATGGAATGCTATTCATTTCTGATAAAAGCGTTCTAAAAGTTTGAGCTTCTTTTTGATAATCCCATTGAGGAACGTACTCAGATTGAATGATGCTCATTACCCCAGCTATAATAGCCAAAATTAATATCATTCCTATTATAGGAGATATTGCCTTTGATTTTTGTTTTATTTTCATAATCATCATCCCTAATATTTTTACTATCTTAGTTTTCCTAAACCTTATAAAAAACTTTGGTATTGTTAAAAGATTATGTGTACTCATCCTTAACTCAAATTTTTCTCAACTCTTTTTACATCTATAGCATAACCCTCATTGAGATCTTCCATTTCTCGCCCAGATATTCTTGCAATACCAACTCCTTTCCAGTTCTCTCCAAAAAATCCTACAAGATCTCCCGGTTTAATGGAAAAATCTGCTTTTTTTACCCCTGCTGCAAAAATAGTTCCTTTCGGCTTAAAATCCTCTATTTCTACTTTATATTCCGTTTTTTTGAAAAAATCTGGAATATATATATCAATCATACCTCTTGACACATCAAATCTGGCTACTCTGTTTTTTCCACAAAACAGTTCTATTTCTGGATACTTGCCTTTTACTTTGACTTTGTTCTTTCTACTGTCTATCCAACTAAGTATATCACATCCGAACTGGTAGTTTGAAACAGCTTTGAACATTTCTAAGTACAAATCAAAATGTTTTTCACCCATTTTTTCTACAAATTTTTTAACCTCTTCCAGATCATCTAAGATTATTCCATCTATTCCAGCCATTTTACATGCTCTTTCAAAGACTTTTCTATATCCTCCTGAGACGTAACCTCCTACAATCTCGAAGTTCTTTAAAAGTGAGACCAATTTTTTAGAGACAAACTCCACTTCATCTTCTCCCCAAGAACCAGTAACAGCAACATCGTAATTACATGCTGGATAACATAATTCGAACTCTCTTGGAGTTACAAGAGGAGAAGATATAATTATTTCATTAACGCTTTTATTAATTCCTTTAAGCTTTTGCCTTATCTTGGAATGTGTTTTTGATAGTAAATACGGTTTTTTTGCAGAACATGGAAGTACTAAGGCTACTTTGGTTTTGGGCTCATAAACTTCTTCTACCCTTTTTAGAAAGTACAAAACTTCAGATCTTGAAAAAGATTCTTGAGAGCAAAAAATAGCTTTACTTTTTTTAAATCTTTGAAATGGATGCTCTTTATCCCAACAACCATCAAAAAGTCTTAGGGCTGCTGTGTAAAAAGTACTATGCTTAACTTCGCTTTCTATAAAATTTCTTAACTCTCCTCTCCTTATCAACTCTCTTGTAAGCTTAGCTCTGCTCATCATTAGATTTATGTTATGCTCTTTTAACAACTCTCTATTTTTTAAAACTTCTTCACCCTCTTTTTCACATATACTGCAGTGACAGAAATTTTCTTTTATTTTACTTGCATTGATGTTCCCACTTTCAGTCATAAAAATTCCAAGTTCTGCTGCAAGCTCTGCTAAAGCCGTATCAAAAATGTCCATTCCGAAGTAAGATAAAATCGGTATGTTGTATGCTGTTGCCATTGCTGGAGCGTAAAACACTCTAAATTCTTTGTTATTTAATAAGTAGTCTTTTAAAAGTGATACGAAATCAAAGGGATTATCAAGAGGTGTGTTAAAAATGAAGATTTCACTTTTCACTCTCAAAACTTCAAATCTTCTCTCGTCTATTATTTTAAGTTTTAAAGAAACGCGACTATTCAAATTTTTTAATTTTTCAAAAGGTATAACTCCCGGAGTTTGAAAAGATTCTCCATCTATTTTAACTACTCCAAGTTTTGAAAAGCCATCCCTAAGCTTAATGTTGTAACTCATCATTTGATTCCCTCTCTACAACTATGTTTTTTAATCCTCTTTTTTCAGCCAACTCTTTTATAATGTTCCATCGATTGCTGACTTTAACTATAAATTTTATATTTTTATATTTTTCAGCGTACTTTAAAAAACAATTTACAGCCGTTTTTATAGCCATATCATCAATCAATCCGTCTTCTGGCATTTCAGCATGTCCAGCAGGATAACTCTCTATTAGTTCTGGAAATACTATCCCAAAACAAGGTCTGAGGTATAAATCTCCTTTTAAATTGGAGTACATGTCTGTAACAACCAACTCTTCTTTATCTGGTGGAATGTCTAATATTTTGTTCATGTATCTCTGTATGGCAGGCCTCATCAAACTCTCTATACCAGTATAGAAAAATCTACTTTTTATATTTGGATCGTACGTTTCAATTAACTTTCCGTACTTCCTTATCTGCCTCCATGCTTCAAGCAAGTATGGATGAGCTCTAATTCTATTTTCAACTAATTCAAAAAGGGTTTTACTTCTTATAGCTTGTCTAACTGTTCTTACTTCCTGAAAACTAACATATAAATTATGTTTTGCTAAAAGTTTAGCTCTTTCTTTCTTTTCCATACTTCTAAGTTCTCTTGGAGTATAATCTGAACAGACGGGACATGAGCATGGAAATTCATTTATTTCTTCCAATTTTTCAGTACCTCTGACTGTCATGTATCTATCATCTTTTGCATACAAGGCATAAGCTGCGGAATCGAATAAATCACAACCTAAGGCGGTAGCAATTGAAAACATCATTGGATGTCCCGCTCCAAACAAGTGTACCGGGCAAGATGGGGGTAAAACCGATTTAACTTCGAGTATTGAAGTTACAACATCTGAAAAACGATAAGTGTCAAGTAATGGAACGACAGCTCCAATTGGAAATATTGGCTTTACATCATATAATTCACAAATTTTTTTCACTTCTTCTGCAAACATTCTCCTCATTTTTGGATTTGTTGATCCTTGTATTGGGAATGCAAGCAAATTTTCACATCCATTAAATATTTCTGCAGCCTCTCTTTCTCTTTCAATGGTAATTTTCATATCCTCCAAAATCAACTCCTCCTCAGCATCTGGTGGCGTTGGGATATCCAAAGGAACTACAATATCACTACCTATTTCTTTTTGAAAGTTTAGTATCTCCGAATTTTTTACTTCTACATCACCGTAAACCATTAACTGGTAGCTACCACTATCTGTCATTATTGGAATATCTACACCAAGCAATTTGTGTAATCCTTTATCTTTTGCAATCTCTCTCAGCTTACTTCTGTAGATTATATAAGAATTAGTTATCAGTATCTCAGCTCCCAACTTTTTAATCTCGGAAGGTTTTATGAACTCAATATTTGGATTTACGACTGGCATAAGTGCTGGAGTTTGAACAACTCCATGTGGTGTGCGTAATTTTCCAACTCTACCCAAAACATCTCTATGTGTAACTTCGAAGTGATCTTTTCTCATTTTCTTTATTCCCCCCAATTTATACTTTTATCTTTGCATTTTAATGTAATACTAATCATTAAAATGTTGGGATTACTATGAATTCGAACTACTGAAGTTCGCAAATCGGTAAAAACACTTATATACACTCCCGATGACTTTCAGTGAGATGAAAAAAGTTAGTATTATAGTTGGTGTCGCAATTATAGTGTTTGGCATCATTCTTGCAACATCTTTTAAAAGTGAACTCTGTCCCTACGTTAGTGTAAGTTATGTAGTTTCGAAAGGTAAAGTTAGTAATGTGCAGGTAAACGGTACGATTGTTCCGGGAAGCACAAAAATATTGTCCAACAACACTTTAATGTTTAATTTATCGGATGGGAAGACTCAGATGAGAGTAATATATCACGGCATTTTATCTCACTATCAAGAGGGAATACCAGCAGTTGTAGTTGGTAGCTACTTTGATGGAGTTTTTCATGCAAAAGAAGTTTTGCTGAAATGTCCAAGTAAGTATAAAGTGTTGGAAGAAAATTACTCAACTAAAAAAATCGTTAAAAGGGATTAAAAATGGATATTGGCTATTTGTTTTTAATTGGCTCAACTTTGAGTTTTTGTGCGTCGATTTTATTTTCCTATCTATACACTAAAGGAAAAGCGAAATGGAGTCAGGTTTTAAAGTTAAATTTCTTAGCTTTAATTTTTACAACTTTAGCCTTTTTAACACTCCTCTACTATTTTTTGGTTAGAGATTTCAATGTGAAATACGTATTCTTTTATTCTGATACACATTTGCCCTTAGTTTATACAATAAGTGCTGTTTGGGCTGGAAGGGAGGGATCTCTTCTTTTATGGCTTTTTTATTTATCCATATTTATTTTACTTTCTACACGTAAGGAGGATAAAATATCTGCTTTTGCTAATGTTTTGATGTGTGTAGTAGCTATATTCTTCAATTTTCTATTATTAACATCATCAAATCCATTTGTAAGATTAAATTTTACACCTCCGGAAGGATGGGGGTTAAATCCACTTTTAAGAACGCCGGAAATGGCTTTGCACCCGCCTGCAATATTTCTTGGGTATGCAGGAATGACTGTACCTTTTGCGTTTGCAGTTGCAGCTACATATTATAGAGAGAGCTGGATATTTAGAGTTAAAAAATTCTTATTGGTTGCTTGGGCTTTTCTTGGTCTTGGAATACTTCTTGGTGCTTGGTGGGCTTACAAAACTCTTGGATGGGGTGGTTATTGGGGATGGGATCCAGTTGAGAACTCCTCCTTGTTGCCTTGGTTAACTTCTTCAGCTTTAATTCATGGAATACTTGTTGAAGAGAAAGGGGGAGGAAAAGGTGGTTTAAAGGCAATAAACTATGCTTTTGCTGTTATAACATTTGATCTTGTGATTCTTGCAACATTTATAACGAGAAGTGGTATAATAAGCTCTGTTCACGCATTTGCGAGAAACAAAGAAGCTTATGCCTATTTAATGCTAATATTGTTATCTTCAATTTTTGCTTTTGTAGTCGCTTTAAAAAGGAAAGATATTTTTAAAGGCTATGAGTTAAATCTAAGAGATAGATTAATACAAGTGTGCATTTTAATTTTATCTCTTTCTACTGTAACTGTTTTAATTGGTACACTGACACCACTCTTAATTAGAGCATCTGTAACAAAAGAATTCTACAGGCATATAGAAATACCGTTGGGCACGGCATTAGTCGTATTACTTGGTGTTTGTGTTTTAGCTTATAAAAAAGACTTGAACAAGAAAATAATTAAATCCCTTATTGCTGGATTGATATCAACAATAGTCGTCTATGCAATAACAAAACTTGTTATAGCGTCTATCGGAGCTGGAATATTCTTTTTCTCTCTTTTAAGTATAATTCAAGGATATTCAGCAAGAAAAATAGACCTTAGAAGAGCTGGAGCCATAGCTGCACATCTTGGATTGATTCTTCTTTTTATTGGAGTAATGGGCTCATGGATGTACGAATCGAGTTATACACACATAAGTATGGGTGTTGGGCAAAGTGTTAAAGTTGGTGATTATACGCTCAAATTAAATGGATTTAACGAAGTAAATGGAAATGGTAAATTTTCAGTAATTGCTTACGTTAGCGTTTATAAAGATGGTAAGTTTCTGGGAGTTATGCATCCTAAATTAATTATATACAATTTGATGAGAAATGATAGGATAGTTGCATCTGTTGATATAATATCTCTTCCATTTGAAGACATATACATCGCTATGGGCGGGGTAACTGAAACAGGTATAGCATCTTTTGAATTCTATGTAGTTCCCTTAGTTTCATTTGTATGGATCGGTTCGATTTTAATAATCCTTGGCGGATTAATTTCTGCTCTTCAGAGGGAGAAACATGTTGTTAGAGAGAGTTGATCTATTTAATTTTGAAAAAAATGAAACAATTTTTTTGAAAAAAGTTTGCAAAGAAGTGGAGTCTGTTATAGAATATCCTGCCGTATATGCGGGATCCAGCGATGATGTGGAACATGGGATATTGTTGGGTAATAAGATCATTTTTATAGATTCTCATGTTCCGGAAGTTAACATAAATGGTATAAAAGAAAAGTTAAAAAGTATCTCCGAATTCAGAATAGAAAAATTAAACTTATCTTTTCCAGCTTGGAGATTTTACATAGACATTGGTGAGAAAGTAATTTTGGATTACTGGTGTGCTGACGCAACTGTCTATCTTCCTGAAATAATAGGAGTTTACTTTGTTAAAGTGCCTTTGCCTAAGGAAATAAGAGTGGGAAACATTTGTGATGAAAAAAATTTATTCAAAGCTCTATCCAAGGTTGTGGTTGGCGGTTACTATCTCGAAAGAGAATGTCCAATAAATCCAGAAAAATTTGGATTTAGGCATTTGTTTTCAGGGGAGTTATCTGGTCTATCTATACGTTCCGCGAAAGGCAATCTTTATAAGAAAATTATTTCTTTTTGAATATTTTCTTTATTTCTTCATCCCAGTTCTTTCTCACGTACTCTTTTCCAAGAGACTTTCTATAATTAGCTTTTATCTGTGATTTTGCAACTTCTTCAAGCAATTCGTCATCTGCCGGATCAGAACCCATAATCATACTTTTATTTTTAGGGCTTAAAAACTTGGCTGTTTGCACGAATGTTTTTATACACAAATTTCGGGATTAACAAACACCTTAAAAAAGGAGGGATAATTGTGACGGATAAAACTGTTAGGCAGGGAGACTTCATTAAAATAAGTTATACTGCAAAACTTGAGGATGGAACTGTAATAGATACTACAGATGAAAAACTGGCAAAGGAATATGGATTGTATGATGAAAACGGTAGGTATGGGGATATAGTTATTGTAGTTGGAGAGGGGAATGTTGTAAAGGGATTAGACGAACAGTTAGTCGGTAAAGAAGTAGGTTTTAAAGGGGAGATAGTTGTACCACCAGAGAAAGCGTTTGGTAAATACGATCCAAAAAAGAGAGAACTCGTAAGTTTGCGAAAATTTCCAGAAAGACCTAAACCTGGACAGAGAGTAAGAATTGGTAACAGAGTTGGTACTGTTGAAAGAGTAATAGGAAGAAGGGTTTTAGTAGACTTCAACCACCCTCTCGCAGGTAAAACAATTGTATTCGAAATAGAAATTAAAGAAAAAATTGAAGATTTGGCTGAAAAAGTTAAAGCGCTATTTGTTATGTACACAGGAATGGATGTAGAAGTAGAGCTATCAGATAGTTTGGTGAGGGTAATTACTCCAAAAGGTGCTTCCTTGAACCAAATATTCATATTAGGAAAGTACGATGCGATAAGTAAGGCGTTTAAACTTCTTGATATAGAAAAAATAGAGATCGTCGAAAGATTTACAAAAGAAGAGGAAAAGAAAATGGTTGAAGCAGTTAAAGAAGAATAATATTTTTAATACTTTTATTTTTTAGGATTCCAATTCTATACCTATAGCAGAGAGAAATCTCCTCTTTATAGCTTCAGTTACAAGTTTTCCTAACGCTTCTTTATCCTTTACACTGCCAAATATGCCGAGAGGAATTTGACCTCCTGCAGCGTGTGCATGACCGCCAGCACTACCAACGTCTCCAAACGCTCTTTTAAGTACTTCTCCTATGTTTATTCTAACATCCTTGTTTCTTGCTGAAAGATATATTGTATCCTTTACAACACCAAAAACTAAAACAGTTGAAATACCTTCTAGCCTTAATAGAAAGTCAGCTGCCTGAGGTAAAGCATCTCTGTCATTTATAAATCCTGCAAAACTTATAAGAAAGCTTGAATAAACTTGTCTATTTTTTATTGCAGCTCCAAGCACATCAAGAGTTTCAGTAGATATTGCTGGACCCTCCATCTTTTCTATTAATTCGTGATCAACAAATGGATATAGGTATGCTGAAGCTATAAAGTCTGCTGTTTTTGCATTCTTCTTAAAGTCATCGGTTTCAGTTCTAATTCCAAAGAATAGAGCTGTTGCAAGAGTTCTACTTGGTATTATTTTTAGTTCTTTTAAGTATTCTGTAAGTATGGTTGCCGTAGCTCCTACATCAGCTCTTAAATCCACATATTCAGCTTCTACGTCTTCTACTTGATGATGGTCTATTACTATGTGCAACTTTATGGTTGGTGGAATTGAGTTGTTTGCACCGGGTTTTGATGCATCTACTATTGCAAACTTTGAGTATTCTTTCAAATTAACTTCTTCGGCTCTAACCATTGGTACTTGAAGTAAATTCACCATTGCTTTGTTTTCCTGATGAAATATTTCTCCGTAGTAGAGTATGTCTGCTTCAACACCAAACTTTTTTGCAATCTCCTTTAAAGCCATAGCTGATGAAATTGCATCGGGATCAGGATTGTCGTGAGTAAAAATTCCAAGTTTACCATTACCAACGCTCTCTATAACTTTTTTCAACTTTTTTAGTTTTCTGTACGATTCCATTTTGCTTAAAGCGTTAATTACAGAATTTTTTAGAGCTTCAGATGGAAATATTACAAAATCAGCTCCAAGATTTTCTAACTCTTCTTTTTGTTTGTGATTGTTTGATCTTGTTATTATGAAAACTTCTTTACTAACTTTTCTTATTATTTGGACAGCTTTTTTATTAACTTCAACATCTGGCACAAGTAAAAGTATAGCCGAAGTTTTAGAATAATCAAACTTTTTATAGAGTTTTGGATCTTCAGCGTTACCTACTATTGCATCGTAGTGTTCATCTCTAAGCACTTCTACTCTTTCTTCTGAAATATCTACAGCGAGCACTCTTTTGTTTTTCTTTACAAGTTCTTTTATAACAGCAAAACCTATGGCACCGCACCCTATGACTACGTATTCATGGTCGTAAACTTCAACTTCATTTTCAGCCATTAAAATTCTTAGACTACCGTTTTGTATTTAAAACATTCCAATGAATTAAACGCATGGAGTTAAAAAGTTTGCTTGAAAAAATAGCCAAAAAATATCTTGAAACTGATAAAAAATCTGGAAAATTGTTTTTACTTGCCGTTTTAATGGAGGAAATAGGTGAAGTTGCAGAAGCAGTAAGAAAGGGAGATAAAAAAGCTATTGAAGAGGAATTAGCTGATGCTACGTTTGTTATATTTTGTCTGGCAAACATGTTTGAAGTAAATTTAGAAGATAAAATAATAGAAAAATACTTAATTGGAGATCCATCCAAAAACTGGGATCTTCCGGATTGAAAACTACCAAAATCCCCCTGAAATCAAATTTTTTATTCTATCTGACGTGCTGGCCATGTACTTTTCTATGTAGAGTATGTGATAACCATCTTCAATTCCCGCATACTCAAAGTTGGCTCTTGTAAGTCTTTTAGTATGTTGAATGTACAATTCCATAACTTCTTTGCTTTTAAATCTAAGTTTTGCTCTCTCTTTTAATTTTCCACTTTTATTAACTTCTTCAATACTTCCTATAATCCCATCGACAATCGCTTTCCCAACTCTTTCATACCTTTTAACTCTATCTTCACTATTATCGAGTTCAAAACTCTGAAAACCTTCTCTTACAGCCCTTGTTAAAACAAAATCTCTACCCAAGTCATTAAAATATCTGAATCCATACTCTAAATCAGAGCAATTGCAGTAACTGGTTGTGTATTTTACAGCTTTCTTTTTCATTTCTATGTCTTTTAAAACTATCCCCTCTCTACCCTCTCTATCTAATTCTTTAATTATTTTTATTGATTCCTCAATTAATTTCTCACCACTCCATACACCAAACACTCTTGCCAACTTAAAACCATATTCTTCAGCTATTTTTATTTTTTCTTCAAGACTCATCGGTTCGTTTGTTTTTGAATTTCTTATATCAAAAAGGTAGAAATCAAGTTTTTTACCATATATCTCTTTTGGAACGTGTGGCGATTCAAGCCCTGCTGCTTCACAGCATAACATGAATTCAGGCCAATCTTTAAAAAATTCAATATTAATTAACTCCCTTGCTCTTTCCGTAGTATATGGGCATATATATCCTCTTCGCGTTATTGCGTAGATATTTTTGCCTATTTTCATTATCCTAACATTGTATCCATTTATTTTTTCTTCTACAGCTACTTCACTTTTCTCAAAATGTCTTTTTACGCATTCTCCAAGAACTAAAGTCCTCTTTATTTTTGGAAAACCTCTTGCAATATACACTTTTTCAGATGAAATAGCCAAAAAAGTACCTTCCTCATAAGACCCAAATTTCTTTGATAAAAGGTAGGCATCCGATATATCAGAAAAAAAAGGATGGGGGATATAAGCTTGCTTTAGAATACTTCTTCTATACAGTCTTTTAACTGCTGGCTCGGAAATAGATAAAGCCTCAGCTACGAACTTCATCTTATCTTACATTTATATAAAAATTTAACCATATCTTTTTCAGTTACAATACCTTCCAATCTTTCATCTTTTACTACTAACGCACAACCAACTTTTCTATTGAGCATTCTCCTTGCAACTTCGGACATTGTTAAGTCGGGAGTAACTATTAGGGGGGAAGTGTACGTGGAATTGGATGATATAATTACTGATACTGGTTGAGATAAGGCATCTTTTACATTACCAGTTATGAGTGACTTGAATACTTCGCTACTGAAGTATTTAACTATCATTGGTGTATTAATCCATCCTATAAGTAGTCCATCATCTATTACGGGTAATCTTCTTATTTTTTTAGATATCATTAGCTTCATAGCTTTATCTATCTCAGTATCTGAATTTACAGTAATTACACCTTTGGTCATATAATCTGAAACTTTTCCTTCGAGTTCACACTTGTTTGCGAGATAACTTAGATAGTCTCTCTCAGTTACAATACCCACTATCCTATCTTCTTCATCGATTATTGGAAAACCTCCAATTCCATTTTTCAACATTAAATCGAGCCCATCTTCTATATCACTCGTATAAGATAAAGATAAAACATTCTTTTCCATTATACTTCTTACTTCCTCATTTATAGCAGCTAAATAATTCCCAGAGTATCTGTCTATTATTATTTTGTGTTTATCTCCTCCGCCAAAAAAGTTTATTAAGTCTGTTGCAGTAATTATTCCTTCTATTCTTCTTGTTCCTGGATCTGCTATTGGTAGCCTTCTAAATCTGTAGGTTTTTATTGTTTTTGCAGCAGCCATTATTGTGGTAGTGGGGGGAAGAGTTACAACGTCAGTTGTAGCTATGTTCATTATACTACCGGGCTTTTTTACTTTCATTAACACACCTCTAATTAAATTAGTACTAAGTCATTTTTAAATATGACGTTCATTCTTCATAAGTTTCCGCACAATCTTCACAGAGTTTCATACCATTAACTTCTATTAATCTATCAGATAGCTTTCCGCACCTCTCACATTTTCCACTTAGCTCTTCAACGAAAATTTCAACACTTTTCTCGTTTATAAGTCCCAAAAGTTCTCCTATGTCCATACTTACAGTTAATATGTCTGTATCCGTTACAATTCCTATAAGCTTACCATTATCTATTACGGGCAATCTTCTAACTCCTTTTTTTAGCATTATTCTTGCAGCTTCTCTCACTGAAGTTTTTGATGTAATAGTAATAACTGGACTGCTCATAATATCTTTTAATTTAACTTCTGACGGTAGTTTGTTTTTTGCAATTACTTTGTGTAGTATATCTCTTTCAGTTACAATACCTTTTGGTTTCTCGTTCTCAACAACTACTATACTGCCAACTCCAAACTCTATCATTTTCTTTGCAGCAATATATAGGCTCTCTTCTGGAGATGCTGTACAGACTTCTCTTGTCATTACTTCTTTCGCTGGTATATCTGCATGCATCAGTAACACCCCGAATACCTTTGGTTATGAGTTTTAAAGATTTTTGCTATGTTGTTAAGTTAGATATTTTTACAATAGATAATTGAACATGATGTATGTAAGCATAAGAAATATATAAATATGCTTAAATCCGCTTGAAATTCTACCGCTACTTATAACGCCCGCAATTAGTCCAGACAGTATGCTTACAAGTATTGACACTTCATAAAATATCTTTTTAAATATATTAATATCCATTGATATACCCAAGGCTTGAGAACTCGTATGCAGTGTAGAAAACATGTTGTGTATCAGTATATACACAACAATTAAAAAAACAAAGAAAGACATGTATATTATCACAACGTAAAGCAACATTCCACTCCTTATTTTATTTCTTAACATTATTTCTGCTTCTGCAAATTGTGATATTGTGTTAAAAGCATCTTTAAAGCTTGGAGAAACTTCAAGTATTTTTGCAGATATTGGGATTATTTTGGCAGTTATTTCACTTTTTACTCTTCTTTCAAGCGTAAAAAAAGCCTTAGTTAATGGTTCACCTAACTCTGCTCTCTTCCTTATTAAACACAACTCCTTAGTTAGATCTCCAAAATCTAACTTACTAACTATCTTTAGGCTCTCTATTATTGTTAATCCAGCTTCATTTAACAAAGCCAACTCTTTAAACATAGCAGGAATTTTTTCCTCTATTTTGCGTATTTTAGTATTTCTTATTTCAAAAAAAGTTATAGTTGGTATTGCAAATGCAGAAACGGTTACTGGCATCATAAGCTCTGGAATAAATTTGTAGGAAAAATAACCCACTATAGCAGAAAAAATAATTATATATATTAAAATTATTTTTATATCGACTGTATATATTTCATTTGTGAATGAAGTAACAACTGTTTTAAATAATTTTTTAATTAATCTTCTAAAATTTTTTACTTTGAAATGATATTCTACTTTACCAATTCTAACACTTATTTTATCTTTTATTTCGGATTTTGTGTATTTTGCAGGAGCTATGGGTATTGAAATTTTTAAAATATATATAAAAAATACTGTAGCAATTGGTAAAATAATATATAATACATAAATATATTTATTTAGTAAACTTTCTCCAGTAATCTTCATTACTATTAAAATTATTAGTAAAAATAATGGAAACAAAATAAAAACTGATATGTACGTTTCTGTCATTAAACTTAAAAATTCAAGGTAACTTGCATAACTAATTTCCTCTTGTTGTAAGGTTTCTTTGGACTTGCTGGAGAAATAAGAACTTAGTTTTCCACCACCTTTTAGAATGAAGATAATATCTTCCAATAAGCTTGATAGTTTTTCACTTGGAGTAGTTTCTCTAACGTAATCCATTGCGGATATAAAATCCACTTCAAATTTCTCCACCAATTTTACAATTGTTTCGAATTCTTTACTTAAATCTCTGAACATAAATTTGGCTTCTGCAATTGCTTTTATCATTTCATAAGCTGAAATACCACCAGAAGCCATTCCATGTAGCATATTTATTGCGTAGGGAAGGTAAAGATCAATTTCTCCCTTTCTTTTCGATGAAATTATTTCAGGATATGATAATATCAAAAACCTAACAAAACTTGCAAAAAACAAAGAAAAAAGAATGCAAAATAGAAAAATTATAACTAACCCCACTTTTAAGTTACCAAATGAGTAAAGTTTTATTGTTATATTTTCCAACAAACTTGAATGTGCTTTTATGGAAAATTCTGCTATGAAATTTAGCAGTTTTATTCCTAAGTTTTCTGAAGCATTCAAAAAATTTCTTTTGAATGTTTCAAACAACAAAAGCAATATAGATAAAACAAGAAAAAATGTAACTATTGCATAAAACAGCGATAATGCCAGAAACTCCTGAATTGTAACTGGCAATCTTGCTTTTTCTATATCTTCTCTGAGATGCTTGTACTTACCTTTAAGTACTTTTTTAGAGTAATATCTTATCAATATTTTTGGAGTAAATAATTTCAAGTTTCAAACCCCCCATACTCTTCAAAGGCTTTGTCGGGGTTACTGTAATACTGTTGAATTGCTTTGACAAATGACTTAAACTCACTAACGTTTGCTCTGTCCAGCAGTCTTAAGTATTCTGCTCTCCTTTTTAATTCTTCAATAACCTCATAAACTTCTTTCCCAGATAGATTTGCTATTTTCTCAAGTTTTTTTGAATCAGATTCCTGAACAAATGAATCATCGTAAGGATTCCATCTAAATAAAGGGTTTACAAGCATTTCCTTGCTTGTTGGATCAACTCCAAAAATCTCGCTTACATCTATTGCCCTTCTTTTTCTAACTCCTTTATGTATCCAAAGCGTTTGAACTACGACTGAATCAAGAAACTGAATCATTATTCTTGGAACGTTTAATGGCTCGTTTTCAAGTCTATATATCAGTTGGCTTACACTTCCAGCATGTAATGTTGCATAAGTAGCGTGTCCAGTACTCATAGCTTGGAATAGAGTTAAAGCTTCCCTTCCTCTAACCTCACCCACTATTATATACTCAGGCCTCTGCCTCAAAGCAGCTCTGAGCAAATCGTACATTTCTATTCCTTCTTCTCCAGCAAAACCTACTTTAGTTACTTCTGCTATCCAATTTTCGTGCATAAGTGCGATTTCTCTTGTATCTTCTATGGATACCACTTTGGAGTCAGGAGGTATGAACATCATTAGAGCATTTAATGTAGTAGTTTTACCACTTGCTGTCTCACCAATTACCATAAAGTTCATTTTATTTTCAACAAGCATCCAGAAGTAAGCTATCATCTCAGCATTCATAGTTCCGAACCTCATGAGGTCTATGGGTGTTAGTGGATTAGCTCTAAATTTTCTTATAGTAAAACTCGTCCCTCTGGGAGCTATTTCGCTTCCATAAGTTACTTGTAATCTACTTCCATCGGGCAGAGTAGCATCCAAAAGAGGGTTAGCATGAGAAACGAATTTTCCAGCTTTTTGGCAAAGTACTAACACAAAATAGTCTAATTCATCTTCAGGTATAGCAATGTTAGTGGCCATATTGCCGTGAATTCTATGGAAAATGTAAATTGGGATACCATATCCATCACATGATATATCTTCTATTTGATTATCGTTAATTAGTCCATCTATTACCCCAAAACCTAAAAAATTTCTTATTAGATAATAAATAATTTTAAGTTTTGTGGCACCATCTATCTCAACTGAATAACTGTCAATTAACTTTTCAAAAACGTCAAATATTTCAGAAATCTTATCTTTACTTTCTTCACTTTTGTAGGCTAATATTCTTTTCATATCTGAATATAAAACGTTTGTAAACTCAGCTATATCTTCACTCAAAACTGGTTCAAGTAGAAGGTATCTCTTTCTATTTGTTTCCGGGTTAATAACTATACATACTTGGGTGAAGTATGGTATTATCCAGTATTTTTCCAGCACAATTTCCTCTTTTCTTATTTCGTTCTCCAGTTTTAAGTCTAAATCTGTAATATTTTCTTTGTAAGCTAACTGGACTAATCTTTTATAGTACATTGGTATTTCTAAGTTTAACTGTTCTGAGTTGTTCGCAATCATACTTCAATTTTTAAACTACAGAAATTCTAAATAAAACTTATGTTAACATTATAGCAGGTGTCAAGTTGTGAATGATAGGGGAGTTTCAGTCTTGGTAGGATTTATACTCCTCATGATGATATTAATGTTATTTTTGAGTGTAATTCAAAGTACTGAAGTTCCAAAAATATGTGAAAAATATGAATCTAAGGCTATGAGCAATTATATTTACACTTTTTCGGAGTTATCTGATAATTTGGCTAATGGAAAAAGTTTTGAATTATCGGTAAAGGGTGTAAATTATCCTAATTATCTTTTCTTGATGACCCCAAGTCCCTCATCTTACTCTATTACAACAAAAAACGAAACGATAAAAATGTCTTACCAAGCAATACTGCCAAATGGTTCTACACAAAACATAACTATGACAATTCCAACGAAGTGGATTATTTTAACTCCGGGATTTTACTATTATCCAAATGACAAGCTCATATACGAAAATACTGCAGTTTTTAGAGCTTTAAGAAATAGTAAAATGATCCCAGTTGCCCAACAAAAAATGGTCTTGGGTAGTACAATTAACATTGTTGGGATAATTGGTAGAGATGTGTCGATTTCTTCAACAACTCCTCAAAATTTTTATCTTTCCTTAGTTTCTTCTGGCAATGTTGTAGCAAAAAATGTAACTATTTCTTTTAAAAGTGTAAATCCACCTTATTGGGAAAATTTTGGAGCCAACGTTAGTGGGGATTTAGTTAAATTTAATGTAAGTTATGCTAAGCTTAATTTTAGGATATACAAGTTGGAGTACCCAAAATCATTTATTAAATATAAAATAACGAAGGGAAGAGTTCTTTTGCTGGAGAATAATTACGTTAAACTTACGGAAGGTGAAAGTGTAAATCTTGGAATAAAAGTTGTAGATGAGTATTTTATGCCAATTGAAGGTGTTGATATCAAAGTTAAAGTTAATGGAAATATTGGTTATGTAAGTGCAGATGAAATTAAAACTGGAATAGATGGTATAGCAGAGGTTACTTTTAATGCAAAGACACCGGGTAGCGGAGAGGTAGTATTTCAAACACCCTACGGGAATGTTAGCTATAAAATTAGTGTTAGTGCAACACCTTCACTTCCATCTTCGGGACCGTTTACAGTTAAGTGGTTGAATAAAAATGAACTTGACAGTTACTATGGTAATGAGTGGAATGCAAGTAAAGAAGGTGTTACTAAGTTTTTATCAGTTAGTGTTACATACAAAGAAATACCCATAAACGGCGTTACGGTCAACTTTGTTTCAACAAACTCTTCTGTTGTAGATTTGTTCCCAACTCAGAATACTACAGTTAATGGTGTTACTGGAGTAGAAGCTTATGCAAAGGCTAATGGAAGTGTCACTCTAATTGCATATACTTCTGGAAGTTACGATACATTAAATCTTACCTTAGTGGGAGTACCTTCAATCCCCAATAATTGGTGGAATCCTACTTGGAGATATAGGATTCCGATTAACATAACAAACTATGGAAACAGTTTGTATAACTATCAAATAATGATAGTGCTTAACAGCAATTTTAACTGGAATCACGTTTCAAAAGATGCAAGAGATATTAGATTTGTGGATTCTAACAATCAACTTTTGCCTTACTGGATAGAGTACTGGAATTACGGACAAAAAGCTATAATATGGGTTAAATTAAACGAAATAAAATCGGGAACTACTACGATTTACATGTACTATGGAAATCCTGAGGCAAAAGGTGAAGGATGGCATATAAATCCAGACGGAGGTGGTTGGTACGCTGGAAACGGTTCAAGCGTTTTCTTGTTCTTTGATGATTTTCAGAGCAACGATCTAAGCAATTATTACAGTAACAACATAAATAAGTGGTCTATTAATACTTCAGAAGGTGTACTTTACTCTAAACCGTCTTATTACGATTATTATATGTACGTTCTTAGAATTGGCGATACGACTTACAATAATATAGTGGTTGAAGCTAAGGGAAGGTGGACTAAAGATAATGATGATCTTGGGATAGTTATATCTACGCAAAAGAATTTGGATGTTGGATGGGCTTTGTGGAATGGATTAGGTTCTCCAAAACAACAAAAAGATTATTGGGGATGGGTGGAATATTCTTTTTACCACTCCCCACGGTCGAGATTTACTGGAGGGAACTCAATACCTCAAAACGAGTGGGGATTGTATTCAGTAGTAATCTCAAACAACACAATAAAATATATGCTGGAAAAATACAGTACGTTTACATCTAATCCAAACAGTATTAATTATAAGCCAACTACTTATGCGGGTAAAAAGTATGTTGGCTTATTCTTTTGGGATGATAGAGTTCACGCCCAATACGATTGGGTATTTATAAGAAAGTACTCAGCAAATAAACTAACTGTTAGCTTGGGAGTAGAGCAATCTATAAGTTAGTCCCAATTAACTTCAACTTCCTCAATTCTAAAATCAGGTTTTACTGCTGAATCTTCAATTTTTGTTTCGTATCCGTGTTTGTACATCAACAGTCCTGTGTATGCAATCATAGCTCCATTATCTCCAAGCAACTCTTTTGGAGGTGAATAAAACTTAGCTCCCCTATCTTCACACATAATAGACAGCATCTCTCTCAGCCTCGAATTAGCCCCTACCCCCCCAGCTATCAAAACATCGTTTAAGTCTAAGTAAGCTAAAGCTCTCTCAGTAACTTCTGTAAGCATAGCAAAAGCTGTTTCTTGGAAACTAAAAGCAACATCGTTGATTCTAATACCTGAGTCGTACAATCTTTTAGCTGCAGTAACTAATCCACTAAATGAGAAGTCCATGCCTTTTACGACGTAAGGCAACTCGTAGTATTTACTTCCGCTTTTTGCAAGCTCTTCTATTTTTGGTCCACCCGGGTGTTTTAATCCCATGTATCTTGCTAACTTGTCTATGGCGTTACCAATACCTATGTCGAGAGTCTCTCCGAACACTCGATAGTTTCCTCTTCTAGCAATTATTTGGCTATTCCCTCCGCTAACGTATAGGGTTACCGGATTTTTAACTTTACAAACCCACCTGCCAACTTCTACGTGAGCTAAGCAGTGGTTAACTCCAACGAGGGGTTTTTTTAATTTTAAAGCTAATACTCTCGCAGCAGTAGCTACAACTCTTAAACATGGGCCCATTCCCGGGCCTTGAGAAAAAGATATTACATCTACATCTGAAGGATACAAATTTTTTTCACGTAATTTTAAAAAAACTCTTTTTATTAGAGGGCCAATTCTGTCTGAATGGTGTTGTGCAGCTTCTCTTGGATGGATACCTCCTTTTTCTGGTATATACGGGTCACTCTCTATTAATAAAATCTCCTTTTCAGTTACGACTCCTACGCTTAGATTCCAAGCAGTCCCCTCTATTCCGAGACTTATCATTTTTTGAACTCAGTATATCCACACTTTCCACAAGTCCTTCTATCTTTGTGTTCTGCCAAAAATACTCCTTCTCCACATCTTGGGCAGAACTTTCTCTTTCTTATTACTTTATCCCCCTTAATTTCATAGAATTTTGAAACGCATTCAGCTCCTTTCGCCAAAGCGATCACCTCCTTCACTCTTCACTTTCCTCACTCTCTTCTCCACTTCCAAAATTCCTCTTTATTATATGTTCTCTCTCTATTTTCATCAAATCATCAACACTGTCGTATATCTTTGCATATCCCTTAGCCTCAGTTTTACCGAATTCTGGTTTTATATGATCTATGACAACTCTTTCCACCTCTGCAGAGAATAAACTTGCAATTTTTTGTCTTACATCTGTTCTTGAGGGTGTTTGCCCCTCCTCACTATACTTTAATCTAAAGCGAACTTCCCTTCTTTTAAGTAATGGATTTTGTTTTTCAGATTCCACGAATATCTCCATTTGCCCACCTCCTGCAAGCTTCTACAATCTCATTACCGTTTTTACCATTACATACAACTTTCTCCATCTGTTCCAGGAGATAGAGTATTAGTAATTTTTTCTCTCTTGTCACTTCCACTTCAACTATACCTTTTCCCGGCTGACCATAAACAACAGTAGAACCTAACTTTAATGCACACAAAAGAGGCATTAAAGTTAAATCTTCTTCCCCTTCAACGAAAATTTTCACTTTGTTTCCCTTCTCTATTAGATTGATGGCTTCTTCTATCTTTTCAATTACATTAATTGTTATAGTAGAAGAAGGATTTTTAGCCTTAATTTTAATATAATCTGAAGATAAATCCTCTAATTCTTTGATTTTATTAAATGGTTTTCTTTCACTTTTCCCGTCAAAAACTATTATTTTTGGAAACAATTTTGCTGACAAAAAAGTATAGCTTACGACATCTCCTACACAGGCGTCTGGTTTTCTAACATTTTTCGCATCTAAGAAAACTTTTCCGTACGGTTTTTTCAGTTCCCTTCTTAGTTCTTCGGTAAGCTTTAACATTTATTTCACCCAACTTTTAGAGCGTATTTTCCCGGTATTTTTATTCCAAGTTTTTTTGCAATTAGACTCTTTTCTGGATCTATTACTACTAAGTATCCATACCACTCTTTTGTCAATTTGTTACTCCCGCAATTTTTGCAAACTTCTGTATTTATATTTATAAACTTGCAGTTTCTACAAGCTAATTCAGTCACTTATTACCCTCCTCCATCTTTTTTATTTCTTCTTCAATCCATTTTAGATTTCCAAGCCATGGTTGTCTCATAGTCAATCCTATTTTACTCTTTTCTGGATCTTTCTCTTTAAGACTTAGGGCAACTATCCTTGCTCTAACAAGATCTCCTTCTGTTAAACTCTTTTTTGTCTCTTTTCCTATTAATCTCTTGTTTTTCTCATCATAGACCATATAATCGTCTGTTATTTGGCTCATATGAAGCAAAGCATCGAGCGGTCCAATGGATACAAAGGCTCCAAAATCTACAACTTCTACAACCTGTCCTTCTACTACTTCGTGTAAAATTGGTTTAAAAACTATGGCTGTAAACAAAACATCAAAGTAAACTCCTCCATCTCCCTCAATTATTCTTCCATCACCAATATCATCTATTTTTTCTATACCAATAAGTACTCCGTACTCTCTATCCAGCCTGCCCTCAAACTGCTCCCAAAGCAAGTCTTTTATTACTTCTACTATATCTTCACCTAATCTTGAGGGCGGAACTCTAACAGTATCTCTAACTTTAATTCTCGCGTACATGAGAGATCACCGTAAAGGCGTAAAATGGACAATTATGAAGCAATATAAAATTAACTGAAAAGGTATATATATAGTAGGTTGTTTGCTCACTTCATGGGCGCTAAACTTAGGGCTATTGTTTCGACTTTAATGTTGTTTTTAGGGTTATTTCAGGCTGTTACGGGTATAATTTTATATTCTGCGCCACATGGGAGATATTCTGGAGAACTAATTTACCTTCTATTGCCTAAGAGGGATTGGGTATTGTATCATACTTACACTGGATTTTTGCTTATAGCTTTGGCGATATTGCATTTCTCCTTAAACTGGAAGATGTATGTAAGTGAGTTAAAGAAAATTTTTTAAAACCAATTTTCAAGTGTCATCTGTCTTGCTTCCAAACCTGCACTAAGTTTTTCAACGGCTTTTTCTACTCTATCCTTACTGAAGTTATGTTCTTCGCATAGATACTCTAATATGCCTTCGATATCTGGTTTTTCAAATTTTATTTCATATTTATTAGTTACTGGTGGGCTTAGGAAAAACTCTCTGATTGCTTTTATTTTTTCAACATCCTCGTTTGCTTTTAAAAGTTTTAATGCTTTAAAGATATCACCACACTTTCTAATAATGGATAGGGCTTTTTTAGCACCAACGCCTTTAACTCCTTCGTTGTAATCTGTTCCGACTAATATTGCTACATCTATTAGCTGTTCTCTTGTAATCTTTAATTTTTTCAAATTCTTTTCAAGTTCTATTATTTCTGGTTTTACATCAACGTACACGTTTTTTCCCGGTAACTTTCTTTTACCAGTAATTGCTAAATTTCTAGCTAACTTTGGACTACCAAATAGTAGAGAATCATAATCCTGTGAACCCGTATAGTCAGCGTCACCTTTAACAACTATGTAAGCTGCTTGAGCTTCTCCTTCACTTGGCGCTTGAATTACTGGTATTCCCATTAATTTTAGTAGTTTTATGGACGACTGAATTATGTATTCATCAACTCTCGCTGCAGCTTGAGCGTACTTTTTTGCATCTTCCCCTCTCTCAATAGCTTCTTTCCATTTTTTTTCTGCTTCTTCTCTTCTAATTCTTCTCTCTTCTAATTCTTCTCTTTTGAAATCAGGTGGTTCACCATCAAAAACAAATATAGGTCTAATTCCTTCTTCAACCATGTTTGAAACTCTATATAATATCCCTGAGAGATGAGATGTAATCCTACCTTGAGAATCTTTTAAAGGTGTACCATCTGGTTGCCTTATTATAGATATAAATTGATACAATGTATTGAGAGCATCGATAGCAATCTTTTTTCCAGCAAAATATTCTAATTCTACTGTTTCTTTTTCGAGAATGTCTCCTATGTCAGTCCCCATATATTAAAATTAGTTTGCATGAAATAAATTTTTTCCAGCAGTTAAACTTATTAAAGTAAAAAACTTAAAAACAAATATAGTTAAGGAATCTCATGCTAATAGACAATGAAAAAAAGCTAAAATTTGATGACACTTTTAAGTTCTCCTGTAGTAAAGAACTAAAATGTTTCAACAAGTGTTGTATGAACTTAACACTTATGCTGATGCCCTATGATATAGTTAGATTGAAAAATGCTCTTGGTCTGACATCCAGTGAATTTCTTGAAAAATACACAACTTGGCATATTGGTGCTGCAACTGGATTACCAGTAGTTGTAGTTAAGCAAGTTGATGGTGCCTGTCCTTTCGTAACTTCTGAAGGATGTAGCGTTTATAAGGATAGACCATCCTCCTGTAGGCTTTATCCCCTTGTTAGAATAAAGAAAACTGATGAAGAATACTATCACATGGTTTACGAAGATTTTTGTGAGGGACACAATCAAAATGTAGAATGGACTGTTAGAGATTGGATAGTAAGCCAAGGAGCTGAAATTTACAACAAAATGAACGATATCTTTTCGGAGTTGGTTTTAGGCATATATACTTCTGGAAAAAAATTAAATGGAGAGGAAATAGCTGAATTCTACACAGCTTGTTATGATGTAGATTCTTTAAGAGACTTAGCTGATGAATTTGGATGCAGAAGAAAGGAAGATGACGTTGAACAAATGCTTGAAGGTATAGAGCTTATGAAAAAGAAACATCTGTATTAGCCCCATTTTGGAGTTCTTTTCTCTAAAAACGCTCTTATACCTTCCTTAGCATCATTTTCTTGACTCATTTCCACTATTACATCTATTCCATATAGAAGGGCTTCAAACTCGTTCATACAGTACTGTTTATAGAAAAACTCTTTTCCTTTCCCTATAACATACCTACTAAACTTTGTTAACTTTTTTGCTATACTTCTTACTTCATGTTCCAAGCTTTCATCTGGAACTGCCTTGTTTATCAATCCTATCTTTTCAGCTTCTTTTGCATCTATAAACTCTCCAGTAAATGCCATTTCAAAGAGCTTTTTCATACTTACTTTTTTGCTCAGAACAGCTACAGGTGTCGTGCAGAAAAGTCCAATTTTAACGCCCGGCAAAGAGAATTTTGCACTCTCTCCAGCAAATACCATGTCACATGCAGCAACGAGCTGACATCCAGCTGCAACAGCACATCCATGAACTTGTGCAATTACAGGTTTTTTTATCAGTCTAATCTTTCTAACCAAATTGTAGCAAGTCTCAAACACAACTCTAATGTAATTTTCATCACTCTCTAAGAGCTCTTTTAAATCGTGTCCGGCTGAAAAACACTTACCATTTCCTTTTATAACAACTGCTTTAACTTCTGGATTCGTGGCTTCATCAATAGCATTGCAAAGTGCATTAAGCATTTCAAGAGATAAAGCATTTCTTTTTTCGGGTCTGTTCATAGTGATATATGAAATACCATTTTCTAATTCGTAAATTACTTCTGAATTTTTACCAAACTCTTTCATAATAATTTGTGAAAATTAATTCTATTTATTTCCTACGCCTATTTTATCTACTATTATCTACCATTAAACATTAGAAAAGTTTAAATTAAATACGTGTTTAGCGAATTCTTAGGGAGAGCCGACGACGAGGTGCGGTATATATGCAGCAGCTTGTGGGGGTAAACTTGTTGAGGTTTCTGGATGTGGTGTCCAGAGAAATAGAGAACTTAAAGAAAACATTAGATATGAGAAGAGTAGAGGAACTAATGAATGCGATAGATCAGGCTAATAAAATATTTGTGATGGGAGCTGGTAGAAGTGGATTTGTAGCCAGAGCATTTGCCATGAGGCTGATGCACCTCGGTTATAATGTATATGTCGTCGGCGAAACGATAACTCCGAGAATTGGAAAAGAAGATCTACTTATAACGATATCTGGATCGGGTGAAACTACTTCAGTTATAAACATAAGCAGGAAAGCAAAGGAGGAAATAGGTTCAAAGCTTGCTGCAATAACTCAAAATGAAAATTCTACTCTTGCAAAAATGAGCGATATTGTAGTTTTACTTAGCGGGAAGAATAAATACCAGAGAAAAGATGAATTTGGCAATATAGCTCCATTGGGAACAATGTTTGAGCTTATGGCTATTGTATTCCTCGATGGGTTGGTAGCCGAAATTATGAATATCAAAAGATTAACTGAGAACGATTTAGCAAAGAGACACGCAGTTCTTGAGTGAGTATGATGGCTTTATTGGTTATAGATATGCAAAATGACTTCTGTAATGAAAGAGGTTCTTTGTTTTTGGAAAGAAGTAAGTCTATTATTGAAAACATTGTTAGTGAAGTAGAAAGAGCAAAAGAAAACGGACATTTAATTATCTTCACCCAAGATTGGCATAGAGTAGATGACTCTGAATTTAATTTGTGGCCTAAGCACTGTGTAGAAGGTAGCTGGGGAGCAGAAATAATAGATGAATTAGGGAAACCAGACTACGTAGTTAAAAAAAGAAGATATTCAGCGTTTTTTATGACTGAATTACCACTACTACTATTAGAGAAAAATGTAAAAGAACTAACTCTAATGGGTGTAGCTACAGATGTTTGCGTTATGCATACTGCTATTGATGCATTACAATATGGATACAGTGTAAAAGTTATTAAAAACTGCACTGCCGGAACCAGCAAGGAAAACGAGGAATTTGCTTTGAAACACATGGAAATGCTTGGATGTAAGATCATTTAGTTACTTTAAGATTTAGTTACTTTAAGCATGGGTGTACACCACTTTTGCAGTACTCTTTAAAGTGATTTAGCCACATTGGATCAGCTGGACTATCTTCTACAAATTTAACGAACTTTTTAAGTTGTGTAATAGTCTCTTTGTGTAAAATGTGCTCCATTGTGCAAGCATCTTCTTCAGCCACTTCTTTGGGTACACCTAAGGTAACTAAGAATTTTACTAAGATCTCTCTTCTCTCTCTAACGTTCTTTGCTACTTCTTTACCACTTTTTGTTAATGAAACGAACAATCTTTTCTTGTAAGTAATTAGTCCTTTTTTAGCCAATTTTGATAGCATCTCAGATACACTTGCAGGTTTAACTCCAAGGTACTCAGCTATCTCTTTTACTCTCGTATAGCCTTTTGTACTACTTAAATTGTATATCGCTTCAAGATAATCTTCAGTCCTTCTGCTTAGTTTTTCCATTTTCATATTCTCTCTACTTTTTTTCTACGATTACTTTCATAGCTAATCCTCTTCCTATAACCAATTTTGTTCCGTTAACTGTTATTAGAATTGCACCTCCTGAATTTTTTATAACTCTGACAATCTTTCCCTCTACTATTCCAAGATCCATTAAATTTCTATAGGCTCCAGCGCCACCTAGTATGTCTTTGATAATTCCTATTTCACCATTTTTAAGAGATGATAGTGGAACTCTCACAATTAATTAGGTTAGCCTAAATTATTTAATTCTTTTGGATAACCTAAAATGTGTTATGTTGCCAAAGCTATTTTTGATAACATCAAATATCAGTTTTAGAGCATAGATGCTTATAGCTAAGGCTACAATTAGTGGTATTACTGAATATGTAATACAAAAAAGACCTGTAAGAGCTATGACCATAAACTGAATTTGTATAATCTCTATTTTTTCCACTATTGGATATATGCTAAGTCTAATGAAGTTGTGGGAAACAAATATTGAATAAACGACGATAACAAAAGCTATTATTCCCGTTATTACTTCAATTTCAGGTTTGCAAAAAACATGAAAAGGCAATTCAAAGTTTTTGCAAATAATGTAAATTAAAGAAATGTACAGAGCAACATCTTTTATTCTATCCTTAGCTATACTTCCTGATCGGAGTGTGTAGTATATCCCAAACAGAGAAGTAAGCAACAGCAATAGAACGAAAAATATTCTAATATTTTTATAAATAATATCTGATAAAACGAACAATCCAAAAATTGAATAAGTTATAAATGCACTTTTTACAGGTTCAAGACCTGATATATAGTCTTTTTGAGGTTTAATAGCACAGCCTATCGCTCCTGAGATCATTAAAGTGAGATATAAGACGACAATCATCGTGTTTTACATTTTTTATTAGTATGATAACTATTTCGAAACTCTTTTTTGCAGATTAAATATTCCTTCTATACTGCCCCGGTGGGGTAGCGGATATCCTTGGGGGCTGCGGACTCCCAGACCCGGGTTCAATTCCCGGCCGGGGCGTTTATGGATTTTATTAGCTTTGGTCGATTTTAAAGCTGTTGTAACTTCTTTATTCTTTCCAACGCTTTATCAAACTCTTCAATCAGATAATAAGCTTCAATACCAGCTTTCTTAGCATTCTTAGCCATAACTTTGTCGTTCGTTATCAAAATCGAATGAGTAAGCTTTGCAGTAGCTATGAAGTAGGAGTCCACAGCTCTGCATCCGGTATCTAAGGCTATTTGAAATGCTAACTCTTCTGGATTATCAACCAAACTAACTTTAGTCAATATTTCATCAATGAAACTTAAAACGTCATCTCTTCTGAATCTTCTTGACAACGTTCCAGCCAACTCTATTCTAAATACTTTGGGTTCGTAAATAACCGTTTTTACAGCTTTTATCAATTCTTCGGCTCTCTCCTTCCTCTCCTCATCTTCCAAGAATAGATCGAGCCATACTGATGTGTCTATAATTACCATTTTATCTCCTCTCTTTCAAAAACTTCTCTATATCCTCTTTTCCTAACTTGAACTTCTCTTGATAACTCTTTATTATTTCTATCAAACTCCTTTCTACTCTTATTCTTACTTTCTCTCCTTCCTTTAAATCTACTTTCTCAAGAGGCTTGAAAACTCCATCTACATATATCGCTTCAATTACTTTTACCATAGTAGTTAATCAATTCAAATCTTCAAATACCTTTTGTTGAATTTAACATCAAATACCTTTTGTTGAATTTAGAATCGCTTTAGCTATCTTAAGCGTTACGTTCGCCTCTATCCATGCTGCGATTACGATTAAGATGATTGAAATTAAAGCGAGAGTTAGATATTCTTTTATGTCTTCCTTCGTAAGGATTTGCTCCTTTTTACCAGCTAAATAGCGAACGATTTCATAGGGGATTTTAAAACCTGCTGCTCCTGCTATGATAAATCCTGTGATCTCAAAAACTCCATGTGGTATTGTTAAAACAATTAAACGAGAAATGTCATTGTTAGCCAATGCAAACTTGAAAATCATTCCAAGGTTTATTCCATTTATCAGCAATATGTATATTACTGGAATGATAATTAGCCCTCCAGTAATTTCTATTAGTGTAGCTTTTAAATTATTCGTTAATATTGTATAAAAATTTATTATTATATAAAATTTATCTTTAATAGGATAGGATTCTGGGAGTAATACTCCAATCGCAAATCCAAAACAAAAGATTATAAATGGGATAGCAACTAATGTAACTAATGTATGATCTATATGTATGGTTTTTTTTGAGCTAGCCCCTTATGAATCAGAATGCCACTAATCCCTGCTATCATAGATGACATTACGATTAACTGTTTTACTTTGCTAATGGACGCACCGATAGGTGGTGCACTTAGTAGCACTATTCCAAAACAGACACCAATTGCGAACCCGATTAAAGTTAATACTAAAGTTAATATTTTTTTGTTCGATTTAGCGATCGTAGCAAACAATAATGCCCAAAAAATAGCATATCCTATCGACGTTATAAAGTAGTAGACCAGATCTACTTTCTCCATCTTTAAATACCTCCATATAAAAAATAATATACTTTATTCAATTAACCAATAAGAATGCCCGCTGCAATACCCGTTCCAATTAATCCAACAAGAGCCAAAGCACTAAGTGTTTCTACACCTGACAGCCCAACTGCCAATATTGCTCCAGAATCTAGTGCTATACCACCGCCGATTCTTCCAAGGCCAGCTAGTACATCTCCATTTGCAAGGTATACTAGTCCAATATCTCCAATAGCCATAGGCATCACAGCCATTCCCACCAAGGCAAGAATTGTAGCAATAGCCAAACCCCTAAACAACCATTCCTCCCTACTCACCCCCTTATACGCATACATTCTATCACCACCTTATTCTTGCTTATTGATAACTTTTACCATTCCCAATATATAAAAATTTCCAACACATTATGAATTTATTTATATACTTTTTTTTTTCAACTATAAAAGTTAATTTTCAACAAGTAAAGATAAAGGTTAAGTATTGTG